>Ga0255055_10000544_pt1 | contig 29201 bp, 31 predicted proteins | sample JV7_2_27_MG_FD_188633 | JGI IMG/M metagenome (GOLD analysis project Ga0255055, IMG submission 188633) | Seawater microbial communities from Jervis Inlet, British Columbia, Canada - JV7_2_27 | ecosystem: Environmental > Aquatic > Marine > Inlet | place: Canada: British Columbia | collected...
TGTTCGCAGAGCGTCCGATACTCGTGCGTCGGTGCGGTTGCGTCGGCGGTCGTTCAACCTTGTGCTTTGACATTAGATCCAAGTCCTCCACCCATCTTTCATGATCTGCGCGCTGATCTCGACGTTGGCACGCATGGTCGCGATGATCTTTACGTCCACCGTGTTCGGCGCAATGATGTCGAAGTAGGTAATTTTCTCGTGCCTCTCAGAACCGATGCGGTGTGTCCGGTCCTCGGATTGAATGCGTTCCTCGGTGTTGTAGCTATTCGAGTAGTAGATGACGATGCTCGCAGCCTTGAACTCATCGATGCCGATACCCCCGGCTGCAGCATTTCCTACAATACCATCGATATCACCACGCGCAAAGGACTTTCTTATGGAGACACGCTCACTCTCTGGCGTGTCTCCATAAAACTTAGCTACGCGGTAGTCTTTAGCCGTCAAGAGGACAGCTAAAGCATCGATCTCGGCCTTGAACCGTGACCAGACCATGAACTGCTGGTCCCCTGCTTCGTCGAGGATATCCAAGACCTCTAGCATCTTGGGGTTCTTCGAGGGTGGGATGATCTCGTGTGTGCCCACTCGCACACCGTCCTCTATCATCGGGAGGTAGCCACCGACAATCTCCTGGAAGCGTAGCAGTTGAGTCAGTACGATAGGCGCCTCTATCACGTCGTCCTTCCAGTGAACCATAAGCTCTGCTGCCATCTCTGCGTAGGCAGTAGTCTGGGCAGGGGAGATGTTGACGCGACGTTTTAGGTGGACCTTTGGCGGAAGGTCAAGACACTCTTCCTTGGTCACACGGTAGGAGCACGACGCGATGCTCTCCGATAGCTCGTCGAGGTTCTTGTACTGGATGATCTGATAGTTCTTGAAGCCGCCCATCGTACAGTAGTGATTGCGGAAGCTATAGAAATTTCCGAACCCAAGCACGTCCTCGTGCAAGAAGCCGAACTGAGCGAAGCTGTCCAATGGTCGTTTGATAACTGGTGTACCGCTCAGAATTCGGGCTAAGACACAGTGTGACCGTAGCTTCATTGCGGCCTTCGTCCGCTTGCTCGTCCTGTTCTTCAAGCGTGTACTTTCGTCTACGACTATCATCGTTTGGAAAGCTTGAACAAACTGTTGCAAGAATTCGTAGCAGCGACCCACATTCAGGGCATCGACGTTCACCGTCAACACAACCAAAGATTTCGGCGTGCGCTTTAACCACGTCTCTTTTAGCTGATGTTCGAACTGTTTCCATTCCCACGCTTCTTTTCCGTTGGGCTGACTAATCCACACACCCTTAGTGACGGGGATGTCCGATGCCATGTGATCTTCGATAGCGTCCTTATCGTCGGGGTGTTCCTTGTGACACTCCCACATGACCCAGTTGGTCTTGACCGAGTTGGGACAGATCACCAGCATCGCATCAATGACGCCCTCGCGGTAGTTATGTGCCGCATCATCGATAGCCACCTTGGTCTTGCCGGTGCCCTGGTCCATGAGGTATGCGAAGTACGGCATGTCCCTGCCCAGCAGGAGGGCTTTCTTCTGGTGCTCCATCGGAGGGTATTTGAACGGGACGTTGTCGAGCAGGGACACGTCGATGGTATCTTTACCGTCGCGTATCTTGTCGCGCTGCTGTTTCTCTTTCAGGGCATCGAAGTGACACTGTAGCGCGGGCTTCGTCCATTGAGCACGAGGCCAAGCCATCTTGACGTAGTCCATGTTGGTGAGCGACGCCCGACACACCCACGCCTTACGAGGATTGCTCCAACGACACTGTGGGATGTTGCGCGCCTTCATCATGTTAACGTCGTTGAGCGGCGTCGCCACGACTATGTTGGTGTCTTCAAGACTAACAGTAGTCACTGCCAATCGCCCCCGTAAGATGTATTGTCCTGTCGATGAACTCTATATCCTGCTTAGGATCATCGAAGTAATTATTCTCCAGACCGACAGAACTTACATCGTTAAGACTGACGAGAATTATATCGTCTGTAATGACTTGCTTAACGAACCTCTTGGTGCTTCTATCGTAACGCATTGATCAAGACCGCTGCTCGCACGTCCACGGAATACTGGACCTGTTGTCGTATTAGACAACGTGCATGGTTGAAGAGAGAGTGGTCAATCTCGTCGATGACGGGGCCGGGTGCCATGAGGTAGGTGCCGCCCGGAATATATGTAATGGGGTCGGTGCAGGGGGTGCCGTCTTGGTTGCGATAAACAATAAGAACACTAGTGCTCGGTAATTGCCACCCCCTCACGAAGTAACACCTATGGCCGCGCCCGGAGAACATATTTACATCGCTTGTGGCAGCGCGTGAACCGATGTCGCCGGACATAACTATATTGAGCGGCCCCTTACCACAGTGCTTTTCTGCGGTGTAGATATTGATCAGGGACTGGGTAGGATGCTCGCCCTTACTGCCGGCGTTGATCACAGGGATCGGTGGGTCTTCGTACTCACCGAAGCCACGATATACGATGGCATCGTAGCCCATATCAGCAAGCGCCAGGAACGTGTGGGTCAGGGTCTCGCCCTTCTCCATAGACGTCATGCCCATCGGCTTAGGGTCAGGGATGGCACCGATCTTGTGACACGCTAGGCGGAACGACATATCCGTGCGTGTCGACGGCTGGTCGAACACCAGTGCGATGTTCTTGCCAACGGTCCAAGACCTCGGCCAACAACCCGTATTTAGCGTATTGAATGTCTTGTCGACGTCGTACATGTGCCCTCCAAAAATTGGCGGGGGCAGGAGACGCGCCTCCCTTGTGGTCATAACCACTAGCCCCCATGTTCTAGCCGTATCGAACGGCTTACCCCCACCAGACAGGGCCGCATTCCGCGCTCGAACAAACACACTATCTCACATTTTAGCGCACGGGGCAAACACCATTTTCACAATCTTCGTCGACAAGGTCAAAGCCTGTATCGTCGTCGATATTTACAGGCTGCAGCCTGTTAGTATACTCTTCGAAGACGTCCTTGGTCACGGCCTGTTGTGGCAGATAGGCATAACCTACGTCTTCGGCTGTCATGGTGGGGTCGATGCGAGGCATGAACGACACGCCCACATACGTGTCCCAGTTCTTATCAATCCAATCGACCATAGCGGGGATTTCCTTCTGGTCGTAGCTCACGGTGATCGAGCAATTGTGATCGACATAGTTGCTCATGAGCATCTTATACCGGTTAAGCTGCTTTACTGCGCTCTCAGTGTTGACCTCCATACCATTGACCACGTCGAAGTTTGCCGAGTCATTCTGGACCGGGAAACGCACGATCAGGGTGTCGGTATCGGTCGGGTTCGGGCTCTCGAATATGTGGTAGCCAGACGCTTCGAGCTTAGGAATCAAGGGGTCGTGTGAGCCTATCTTGATATGGTTCCACATGTACCTACCCATAGACTTATGGGCACCCTCTCCATCGCTGTCCATGATCTTGGAGAGGGTTCCGCTGGGCTTGATAGTGGTGGTTAACTTGGGGCGCGGCAGGCCAAGCTCGTCAGCCATGCCGTACGTCCCAAGTATGGCATTGTTCCGCAGCACACCATAATCGTATGGTGTCAGATCGGGACGCCCTGTTACACCCGTAAGACCGACGCCGCAGAGCCGCAGGAACTCATTGTTCTCATGCCACGCTGACTGTAATACACCATCGCGAAGATCGACGCAAGTCTGTCGGTAGTTGGCGCGACCCATAATCTGCATGGCCCGGTGTAGACCAGATGGATTACCACGGAACGCACTCAGACAAATCTCTACCAGATTACAGAACGACTTATTGGCGAGCAGGATCTCGGCACACGGGTTCACACCAGAGAACCAAGGGGCACGGATCATGGCAGCGACAGCATTAATGAAGCCGGGCTCGCTTCCGCCAGACGCGACCATCATGTCGAAGATTTCTCTTAGTCCCGCTTTACTTGGCTTCGAGTAGAATAGGATGGAATTGTTGGACTGCTGTCGGTGTTGGTTGTCGTGGAGCCAGAAGTCTTTCTTGAAGGTGGCGAAGTGCTCCCAGCCGATTTCTCCGTGAGGATATAAGATGATCTCCGACGAGCGACGCGAGCTAAGGATCGTTCCAAGCCAGTTGATGATGTCATGGATGTTGTGCCTGTCTAGGAGTTGTCCCGCCTTGCGAGATAGGATCTCACAGATCGCACGAAATGCAACGGCAATCGCAGTATCCCCAGAGCTAATCCAACCGTAACCAGATAAACGAAGCCCAGCAGGACGTAACTCAGAAAAGTCGAGTACAACACGATCAGCAGGATACTTACCAGCAAGGAGCTTACCAACGGACTTTGCCCACGCTTCCGCGCTATCGCCAATCTTAATAGTCCAAGTCTTGGTGTCAGCATTCCATATCTCAGTGTTGAAGTCCTCACCACCCTTACTGGTGCGGGAAGAGTGAATGATCTCACATTCCATCGGCTTGGCAAACCCATTGAGTGTGCCGGCGACAGGAAGACCTCCAACCCCACAGCCCTGCAGGAGTAGCCATAGGAAGTCGACCATGTCGTGGACGGTCTCGGCACGGGCGAACGAACAGTTGAACTGTGACGCCTCGCGACGGCGGGCGACATCAGTCCCACCAAGCCACAGCGTTCGCCCTGACACAGACGTCTTGCGCTGATACATGAGACCACGAAGCTCGTTCAACTCAGCCTCGTTGTGAACACCAAGCTTCCTCCCCCGCGCCCGCTCCCACAGCCACCGCTGATGATCGATGACACGGTCGATGGTCTGTTCCCAGGTCTCGAAGACACCGTTAGTCTCGTCGATAGGGCGGTTGTATGTACGGCGCGTGATGATATTAGCTCTGGTCGAAACCATTTAACCCTCCGGTGAGAAAGAAAGGGCACCCGGTCAGGGGTGCCCCAAGGCGATAACAAGGTGGCTGTTTGGCAGAGCTATGCGCTCCCCACCCACTCCATTGTTACTGAAATCATGTCTGCCGTTGTGAGTGTTCGCTGCTCTTTCCACTCTACCCAAGCTGGAATGTTTTCCAATGCGGCTGGTTCGTCACAGAGTACAGGCATGAAATGATTGATACCGTGACGCTCGTGCGTCATCCACAGGGCTTGCTGCGGCGGCTGGTAGGAGAAGTTGTTCGCGAGGCTATACTCGTCATAGCCCTTGGTTGAACCATTCATGATCAGCCTTGACGACTGGAATAGTTGATGGAAGTGACCGACGAGCAGGGTGTCATACATCTCGCGGTCGTGCGGCATGCCCATCGCCATCGTTCGTTTCTTCTGGTCACCACGTGTGATGGGACCGATAGGACCGATGATACCATCTCCACCACGGAACTGGTCCCCGTGTGTGAGACGATAACCCCTGCCTGCCACGCGGAACGTAACGTCTCGTGCAGGGGGGCACATGAAGACAACATCACCACGTGCTACTTGCTGTGCGAGGTAGCGTTCGAGCAACTGATAAACGAGCCAGTCCGCGTTGGTCGCGGCTGTGAACTTGGTCCACGTTTTATGGGTTACTCGACCGTGGTTGCCGGGAACGCCAGGAATGAACACACGTCCATAGATCTTGAGCATCTTGAGGACGACACCGTGCAGGATGTCGCTGATACCAAGGATCTGATCCATCAGGCGCTTGTCGCTACCGACAGTAAGCTCCTCGTGGATCATACCGTTGATGTTGTCGCCGCCAAGAACTAGAACAATACCGGGAAACTTGGGATCTCTAAGAACCTCCTTTGTGAGATGTATCGTCCGATCCACTGTCTCACGTATACGGGTCTCTGCGATCTCGCTGTCGTACTCATTGACGAAGAATACCTCTTCTGCGTTAACGACCTCTCCGTAATGGAGGTCAGATAGCATGAGAGTAGGTACGCCGTGATTATAAGGGTGATTACGTCTATCATTGACCCACTCCGGTGGCTGTGAGACGTGTGCTCCAAGGTCTAGGATATAGTGTCGGACCTCGTCAGCCTCGATAGTGTCCTTCTCGCGGCTGATCAGTTCGCGCTGCAGGGTGCGTACCTGCTGTTGAAGGACGTTCATCTGGACGTCGGCGGTCTGCGGGATGACGTCATCCTTTGAGTCTAGGATACGTCTGAATGTGGTGCGGGACAGCCCAAGATTGTTAGCAGCGAGGGTCTTGTTGCCCCCTGCTGCCGCTAATGCTTCGACGACACTGTTGCGTCGGGGATCATCCATCAGGATACGGCGTCGAGTGCGCGGACCGTATCCGTGATCAGCATGTCGCGGTTAGTCTTTATCTCTTCCATCTCTTCGTTGGTCAACTCCCTGTTTTCGGCACGCGCCTGGGCGATCTTCGCCTGCGCGGCCTGTGACTGGAGAAGATAATTAATCCCTGCGGAGAGCAGGAGGTCGGCTATAGCTACGGCTGCGGTCATACGAGTGCCCTCGGTTGCAGTGATCGAAGAACCTCACGAACTGAGGTCAGTGCCAACAAGGCTGCAGTTTCAGCATTGAGGTTATCAGGGTTTATGGCCCAGATGTCAAGCGCCGTCTTTGTAGCAACAAGGGCACGCTTCACAGCGACAGCACCATCACCGTGGATTGTACCGCGAACAACACCATCTTGGACGGTGACGAGCAGGGCCTTAAAGGCAGCGTCGGCCACGACGTAGCGTTCCTGTCCGGTCTGCGGTACGATTGCGCCGGCACAGCCTACAACAAACAGGAGCAGGAGTGGAATTAACTTCCTCATTCTGGTGTCCCTTCAAATGCCGTCAGAATGTCCGCGAACAATTCTTGATCCGGTAGGACAACATCAGGAAAGATAACAGCCGCGACGGCGTAGACGACCGCAACCCCTGCTAGGATGATGGCGCGATATTTCTTCATGACTTCCTTCCAATTTCAGTGATCTTGGCATCCATAGCCTTCATTGTACCGTTGATACACGAGAGGGCGTGTGTATTCTCGTCGTAACTCTTAATGAACCTCTTGAGCAACCACACATATACGCCAGACAACCACACGATACCAAAAACCAGAACCATATTAAGGGGTGATAGCTGATCGAGCAGGGCTTCCATTACGAGGCGTCCCCATCGGCCTTAACACCGACGTATACAGTCTCACCAGACATCATCGTGATCGAATAGACATCCACATATATTCCCATCTTTGAGTCGAACTTCGTGACATAAAACTTGGTCACCACGCCAGACGTCTCGGAAGAATTTATGAAACATCCCCCAGAATAAAGTATTTTATAGGTCTCCGCATTCGTCTTACTGGTGATGATATCTTTAATCTGTGCCTCTGTGCTGCAGAACCATGATGGGGTAATCAACATACCCTCTTTGGTCGCGTCGGCCAGGGCTATGGCCGGCAAGAACGCCAATAAGAATGCGAGAAATTTCATCGTCGACTCCTGTATAAAAGCGAATTGTACCCCTATGGGAGCCAAACTGCAAGCGGACTTATTGCGAAATTCATCCGGCCATTGGAGCCGTCCATAGTTCTGTTCACTCCAAACGAAGTGAACTCCATCTCAAAATAATCACCGCTTCTAACGTCAATCGGCCCCGTAAGACACATCATTTCAGGGTTAGACTCGTTAATTAATTGGTTCTGCCATTGGATATTGGCGGAGCCAGTGCCAGTACCGCCATTCTTGGCGATCCTGATGCGAGTTTGAAACCCTGCATTTGTCGTACTTGTCCGTAACGTCCCACTAAGACGGACCCAGCCATTAAACCCACAATGAATAATTCTTGGAGAAGAGGCATTCCAGAAATTCAGACCATCGTAGAACGCTGCGTCCCATGTGATCCAGTGGACACTATTCGCTACCGCAGTGAAACCGTTCGACCTTACGACCCACGCACCTAAAGGATGTCCTACGTGAGCCGCTAGAACGGCAGCACTTACCATTCGGTTGGTGCCGTTCAGATCGGAGAAGAGATTAACCGACGAATTATCCGTGATCGAATTGACGTTCGGCGCTCCAAGGTCGGTGAGGATTTGATTTGCCATCAGGTAAACCTAGCTTTAATAGGTTGTATCCAGAACATACTTGTCATTATCGTACCAGCAGTAATCGTATTTGCTAGAATGGACTTTGATCTGAGACCGAACGTGTCCCCGGAAACAACCTGGATAGGGGCGCTTTCAATGACGCATACATACCCTCCGCCAGCGCCTATATTCTCATGTCTTTTCCACGGAAGCCCCCAGGTGTGTGCGGTGTTCTTAACGATATAGAAATCAGCAAAGTTTGCGTTGTTATATACCGTAGAGGCACCAACCTTAACGTACTCCCAGTGGTCATCTGGAACCTGAAAAATACCAAGGCTACTAGCAGGGATCCATCCACCGAAATCATATAGCTCTAAGCTGTACACCACCGGAGCAACCGAGTTGATATTAATGCCGATGTTTGTGCTGTCGGGCAATGCCTGCATAGCACCAATCTGACCCATACCATAGTCCTGTAATTGAGACATGGTTATGTACTTAGACTGCAATCTCTCAACGACATAAAGAAAAGCAGAGGTACTGTCTGTAATGGCGCCGCTTACAGTAGCAGTAAGGGAATTTACAACGGTCATACGAACCTCACCGGCTCAACAGAGAACCAAGCCTGCGTTGAAGCTACGAGATCAGTGTTGTTGTTCATGTTGATAACGCACTCCAGCCTATCACCTGAACTAACAGGGATTTGCCCTGATACAAGATTATCAACACGAACGTGGTCGTGAGCTACATTCCAGATCGGCAATGGATACATGAGGGCACCATTGTGGTGGAAGAAAACCTGATGAAAGCCGAACAGAGAGCGAACATTGAAGCTTGCGGTCAGCCTAACGTGAGAGATATTACCATGAGGAACACGTAGAACCCCAGCAGAGGTTGCGTCCCACCAAGTGTCGGTGTCGTACACCGCAGCTTGCCACAGTACGACATCACCAGACACCATAGCCTGATTGGTAGAGCGAACGACAAGGGCGCCGACGTTATTTCCAACGACCTTACGAAGTGTCGTCAGAGTAAGGTTGAAGTCGTCATCAACAAACGTACCGTAGAAGTTGATACTGTTAACCTGTATCGAGCCGCTGCCCAATGCTGCGAGCGAATTGATCTGCGTCATAACCTAGGAAAACTCCGACTGTTTTTCAGAGGAAACGTCCGAGAGATCTCAGTCGGAAAGACACGAAGTAGAGCCCCCTCTGCTGGACGCTCCTGTATACAGAGGAACCCCGCCTCGCCCACTAGGTCGACGTCTACCGCATCTTCAAACTCTACGGGCTCAGTAGCCATTACCGGAACCGCTCCATAGTGAGCGTGACGCCGACGCTATCACTCGCGACCGAAGCCGACAAGGTAGTGAGAGAACCATACAGCTTGCCGCTATATGTCGACGCATCCGTATTATAATAGGGAAATCCTGCTTGATCGACGAAGCTTCCGATGACGGTGACGCCACCACTGACCGTGGAGTACAGCAGGGAGGGGTCGGTCCTTAAACTGTTTGCATACAGTTTAAGCTCCGTTAGATCACCACTGGAACCCACCATATGGATACGACGAGACCAGCCACCACGACCGAAGTCCATCTGGAAGAGATGCAGGGAACCATTCACGGTGTCGATACTGGTTACGTCCTCGATCAACTCCGGGAAGTGAGACGCGCTCGGCTGGAATACGAAGCCGTCCTCATAGTGGGCGAAGCCGACACCACGGTTGGCACCGCTGAAAGATGACACCACCATGCCCGGTGTGAGCACGGAGACGAAGACCTCATGACCGGGGATTACGCCACCCCACACACCAAGCGAGCGCACAGAGCCGAATGCCACGAAGTTCGCTCCATCACCACTGGACAGTGCCGTGATTGAGAGGAGATGAGGCTTGATATCCTCGGAATTGGGGTCGAACCTCTTAGAGAAACCGTCAGAACCAACCGTCACGATATCTCCGGTGTTGATGGCCTCACCAGCCTGTCCCTTAGCGCGGAAGCCGCTCTCCAATATAGCGAAGTTCGAATTCAGGGAAGCATCCCAGTCCGCAGCGCCAGCACTCGGCTGTTCAAAATTATTTTGGTCAGTCGCCATGTTTACACCTGTTCAAAGAGACGAAGCTTCTTCGTCCTGTTGCGTAGAGCGTCACCAGAGTCATTGAATGGGGTGACCCGAACAGAGAAGCTTCCCTTCCATCCGTTGAAATCCGTGCTGTTGATGTCCGCCGAGTACACGAACCACCCACTATCAACGGTAAGACACCGGACGACAGTAGCCTCATCCGATGATAGTACCTCAACCCGCCAGTTGTGGCTAGTGGTGTCGGTGGCGAAGCGCCCGTACAGGCCGCTCCCGTATCCGGCAGTGCCGTACCCCTTAACACGGGCGGCATCAGGCCACGTGAGCGTGACAGCGGTGCCAGACGAATGAACGTGCTTAGCCTCAATCCCGCCTAAATTATCCGAAGCCGTGCCAGTGATCAGGCTCTCTACGAACGTGCGTATAGGTGTCTGGACCTGTGGGCGGAAGTAAGTTCCCTGAATAGTGTACGTTCGAGCATCAATTGATGATATATCGTACTCTATACCATTGAAATTGAACGGGGATACCTTGTAATGGATCAGATTTCCAATACGATCTTCATTGAAACCCTGCGTGAAGACACCACCAGCCTGCTTATGCCAGTAGGATCCAGAGGTATGATCATGAATATGGGTTCCGCCCCAACCACGATACACCTTATCTAGACTGTAGTGGTTCTGTCCTATCAGGGTAACACCCTGATAAGCCAACATCTCGGAGTCGACGAAGATATTCCCTGCGCCAAGCGTACGACCCTCTACCCCAACATCGTCAAGCGCATGGGTCTGCACGTATACAGGGGAAGCAGGACTAAATCCTGTATCGGGCATAAGATAAATCTGGACGCCCTGTTCTACCCAGCCGGGCTCCCTATTTGGTAGGGCGTCGGCGAGAATGCCAGATATGATGTATGGCTGGACATCGGCGACCCTAGCATAGCTGGTTCCATCGGCAGAGACATACAGGCGAGCACCCATAGCAGGGGAAAGCTGGTTCCATCCGACGTATAGAGAGGCGTTGGCACCCTGGAACTCACGCGGAAGCTCGTACATACTGAAGTCTGCGGGAGCTTTAGTAGGGCCGAAAAGCTGATTGAATGATGGCGCACTGACGGAGTTGATCTCCATCGTGCTGGTGTTGATGTATGCGACTTCCTTGATGGCCCGCACGTGGAACTTATAAGGGTCTCTCTCATCCCAAGAGTATATGCGAGCACGGACCCCAGACGACAACTCACCGTCAGGGTGGAAGCTATCTATCAGGGTGATAGGGTCGCCGGGCTCAAGGTCTGCGTCCTTTGGTCCAAGCGTGAAATCGTATATGTCCTTCGCATATAGGTTGGACCACAGAGTACGGACTGCGATCTTCTGAGCAAGCTTCTCCTTCATAACAAACTTAGGGGGGAACTCACGAGCGCGTATGCCGTTTAGATCTTGATCAACCTCGTCGTTAATCTCTATGAAGTTCTGACGATACTCCAGATCCCTGTCGAGATAGTTAACCTTTACCTTGTTATAGCTCTCTTGTCTGGCGCCTCGCGTGACAGTGACGGGAGCCTTACCATCGTCTACAACGAAGTGATGGTTGTCCAAGGTGCGGACAGGGTCAACTGACAGGTCAGAGATACCGAACTTTATCTTGCCACCACTCTCTGTCAGGTAGCCACCGTACACAGCGAGGAGTAATTCGATGTGCTGCAGGGCTCCCTGCTCCCTCATGTATATAGCACTAACGCGGATATCCTCCGCGTCGCAATATTGCAGGGCGAGGTTATATGTGGTCGTATCGATATTAGCTGCGGGGATACCTATTCCAAAAACAGTGCTCGTTAGTATCTCGTGGATAATGAATGGGGGCAGAACGTCCTCCCCTCCACCAAGACTGTAGGTTCCAAACTTAGATATTATGATCTTGTCGTCTATCGCCGAGTCAGCAGACTGCTTATTCATGACCTCATAGACGGTCTTGTTTTCTTGGTCCATCATCAGCATTTGTATGTCTGCTGTGTGGTTGTATCTATTTGGTTCAGTTACTCCTACATCAGATACGCTGTCAAACGTGGCGCCCTCGCCCGTACCATATTGAGTGAACACGCCACCCTTTGAATTATCTGTTCCCTCTGCTACAGGGTTGTAAAGGAACATCCTTCCCTTATTATATGATCCAGACGGAGAAAGATCTTCGCTTCCTGTAAACGATTTTGAGAAGACTATGATATAGGCGCCAGCCGCTTCTCCGCTTGTTACGATAGAGCAGAACGGTGATGGATCGTAGTCATCGTTGTCATCAGTCGTTCCGTCTAGGTTCTCACCAGCGTCATCGAACGGTGCTATGACCTCTTGTGTTACGTTATCGATAAAATTGGAATTAACTATCGTTGGTCCATTAATAAGTACGGGCACACCACCAGTGAAAAACCCCACATTCATTGCTGCTAACCATCCGTTAGGGTTTGCAACCCTATTAGAATTGATGTAGCTGTTAGCGTCTGAGGCAGCAGGGGTATCATTGTGGGCCTCAACATCAGCCTTACCAATATAGAAAAAGAAATTTGTATAAAATATAGGAGGAGCGTCTTCTCCAAGGGTGTATGTTATGTTGGGGAGAAAGAAACCAAAACCCTTATAGGAGCGACTGGACTGATGTATCCCAAAATAATCTCCAACAGTAGCAGAGTAATCCTTTACCTTGCCATCAAAAGCTCCAGTGAAATCTTCTACGAGGACGTCTTTCATCTGTGCTATTGTTGCAACTGACCCTATACTAAAGTCACGGCTTGCCCCCGTATTATTTTCAAACGCAATTACAACAATCTGTTCCTCTACGTCGGCGAACTCAGCAGCATTTCTAGCAGCAAGACCAGAAGCTAGAAGGGTGCTTATATTGGATGCAAGGTCGTTAGACCTAAATTGAGCACCACCAACCTGGGTTGCCAAACCATTAGCATCAATCTCACAAAGAACGAATGCGTGATTGGATCTAGTGCCAACCCCAATATCCTGACCATATAAAATAAAATAGTTCGTGCCAGGAATTACGAACGCGGTTACGTTGCTCGTGAAAGCGTATTGGCTTGAACCATCAAGGCCGGCAGCGGTAGCCAATGTATCAAGCTCTGCCCCCGTGATAAAATCTGTCTGAGTCCCATCCTCTACGCGATGAACAGCACACGCATTGGTTCCGCCGTCCGTACCCACGATGACATAATGGTTTGAGTCAAGGCCCAATACCATAGAGCCGCCAATGACATATGACTTGGTTAAGCTATGGGCTGCATGTCCTATGTATGCGCTGTCGAACTCAATATCAGAGGCCCCAGGTCCAACCTCAAAAGACAACTGAGGAACGATTGCTGACGTTCCAAGGTTCATGGCCTTGAAACCTATATAGGACGTGTAAGGAAAACGATATGCACCTCCCTCAGTGGTCTCAAAATGATCCCAGTTCTCTGCTGTTATATTAGAGGTCTCAGCACCAGACCCGAAAAACCCCTGCTCAAATACGAGTGATGCTGTCTGGGGACGCTCTACGTCTGACTTGAAGAAGTTTATACTGCCTGCGCCGCCTTGAGTTATAGCTATCAGGGTGTCATCGTTCATGCGCTGGGCACCAACCCAGCCACCGAAAAGATTGAACGTCTGAGAGACCATGCCGAAATGGTACAGCAGATCCCACTTATACTCGTAGCTCACCGTGGTCGACGTGTTCTTGCCACCTGACTTACCGCCCATACCAGAGCCGCCAGCCTTACCACCACCACCGGAACTCTCTGCGGTCTCGTGGCGGATAACCTGAAAATTATTCTGCCACACCATGTTCGAAGACACACGATTAGTCCCGAACAGGATTGGCATCGTGACACCGCGTAGAGCCTGATTGATGCGCGGCATCTCCTGCGCGCCAGGGTCTATAATGGAATTGAAATTTTCCTGATCAGGGGCGAACAGCCATGCTCCCACGGCAGAGCCGATGGCGAACCCGATTGGACCACCAAAGTATGCACCGACTGCACCGAGAGCTAATTGACCAGCGAGAGCCATGTCTTACTCACATCGAAATATTTCACGTCGCGGGCCTTACCACCGTTTCCCGTTCGAAAGAATTGTAGCGGACTTTCGACCGTAGATCCATCCTGAGTTCTCCCCCAGGCATGAATAAAAGTACCACGCTCGGTACACACAGCAGCGTGCGAAAAGTTCCTGCCTACCTTGAAGAGAGCGACACCACCGGGGACAGCACGCTTAACTTCCTCGACATACGGGGCAATGAAGTCGAGGTAGATCTCGTTCTCCCTATGGACGGCCCAGTCCTGTGGGTAGTCGTTCGGAAATGGTTTGAACGGTCCCAGTAGGGGATTATAGACTTGATAGATGATCCCTCCGCAATCACATCCAACGCCTTTAACTCTACCCTTATGTTGATATGGTGTACCCTTCCAAGTACGAGCTTCTTCGATAATATACTTTCTCCATGTACCATCTTTTAGAAGGCGTCTTCTTGTATGGGGATCCATTCAAAACCTACAAAGTTTTTAGCGTTGTTGTACAGCGACACGCAATCATTTACGCGACGCTTACGACAACCTGGGAAGATCGTCCCTGCAATATTTGTAAGGCTGTTAATCGGCAGGGGGTGAGATAGGAACAAGAGATCTCCAGTGTGTGCCCTGACGGTTCTTTGGTGTCCAGAGTTTACGCCGTCTGTGACGGTGAACTTACCGAAGTCGAAGCGTCCATTAGAGAAGCTGCCCGTAAGCGTACCGCTGGCAAGCAGGATGTTGAGTGTTGTCGAGCTACCAAGGTCGAAGCTCGCCAGCCCCAGTGTAAGCGTGACGGACGAGGTGTCGAAGCCACAGCCTGTCCCACCGAACTTCCAGATGCAAGTGTCTTGATAGTTGTAGTAGGGCCAGCGCGTATTGGCAGAGCCATATTGACTACGAGCCTGACCGCTGATCTGGTTGCGATCATACGAAAAGTCGCCAAGCTTGCCCTGAAAAATCTCCATCCGCCCAAGGTCTGGGGTGTCAGTGAATACGCGCCCGACATTGATCGTAGCCATATCGAAATCGTTCGAGACTATGAGGTCGGAAAATATCTGTCCCGTGTTAGCAACGATGAAGTCGATGATAGATACACTGAGATCAGTACTCTCCTTCACGCCACCTATCGTCTTACCGGGAAAGGGAGAATATTCCGTGAGCGTACCAGATAAGGTGTAGGTTATGGGCTGGTTCGCTGTCGTCCAGCGGAACGAAGGACCATTAGTTTCAAGATCGATCAACTCACACAGGGATACATTGTCTGCCTGCAGCCGCGTGAAGAACGGAGTGTTAGGCAGGGTTCTCATACTATTTCCTCGATCACCAAGTTCAAGCTGAACTGGTTCCATATGATACCTGTCTCCCGGTACGCCCTCTCGAACGCACACTTGCGGAAATACTGTAGACTATCGGCTCTCCAGAAGTCGTCGGTGTCAATGCTCTTGACAGTAAGGTTGCCTGTATCCTGATCGTAGTCGTACTCGCTGCCCAAGGTCACGAACCCGCTCTTGTTCGAGGTCATAGATCCTATGGTAGTGGTGTCGACACGAATAAAGAACGACGACAAATCAAACATACCTAGGCTGGCGGGCTCAGTAACATCCCCCGAAGTAACAAAAACCGAGTTGACCCTGAAGTCAATCGGGTCTTTCATAAGGAACGGTGTCGTCATTCCCTTCTGAAGATTGTAGAAGCTGAACAACGCAGCTTGCTTTACCTCATTAATGTTGCGAAATGGAATAGTGTACTTAGTAAGAGGGCGCAGGTAAGGAGAGATACCCTGCCTAGCACCGCTGTCATACTTAGTCGTGCTCTCGTTCCAGAACGGCTCACGTGTCATGTTGGCCGGCAGGGGAGACGTTGGGAATATATTCACCTTATTCTCCCCACGCCACGGTTCAGATTATTCGAGCCGCGAAGCTGATTGATAATCTGATCTGAGTTCTTGCGAAGGAAGTCGGCGCCAGTCTGTGTGTCTATAGCCTGAATAGTGATGGCGAAATTATCACCCCCAGACCCCGTCGTATCGACGCCAAGCTTGCCACCCACGCGAGTCAGGGGCATGATTGCCTCATCTCCCGCTTCCCCGGCGATACCAAACATGGTCGGACCACGAATAACATCTCCCTTGGCAAAGGGCTTCACCTGACCGCTGAACGCGCCACCCTTGGCGAATAGGCTACTCGCAAATGATCCCAAAATACTACCGAAACCACCCCCCCCTGAAGCATCTATAGATGCTATAAGCATCTTTTCGATCTTGATACGAATAAGCTTAACAAGGAATTTGATAGCCGCCTCAGTGATAGCGTTCATCGCATCAAGCTGGACATCCTTGAACGACTTGGTGCCAGTGATCAATCCCTTGATACCATCCTCTGCGACGTTGACCATCGTATCACGAACTGTCATCCACATCTGATTGGCAGCTATACCAGCGGCTGTGGTATTATGCAGGGCTTTTATTTGCTCTTTTTCCAGCCGTTGGGTCATCTCAAGTTCCGCCCCAAGAGCGAGAAGCTTGGCGTCTGATATTTTAGGATCATTAATCTGCGTCTCGATATCAAGTAGGCGCTCTTTGGTCGCAAGAATGGACTGCTTAAGATCACTACGACGCTGCGACGCTTCATCACCGCTATCGGTAGACAGGATAGTTTCGAGACCACTGCGCGTGTCCCTCTTAAGCTGGTCTATCTGTGACTTAACCTTCAACTCTGCCATGCGTGTCTGTATAGCCAGGATCTTTTCATCGATGACAATTTGTGACCTTGCAAGATTAAGGGCTTTTTCACGCTCTGCAGCATTCCTTGCCAACCTACTTCTAGTACCTTCTAGGAGGGTAATCTTAGTCGCATCAAGATCAGATAGTGCAAGCTGGACCTTTAGCTGTTCCTTTAGACGAGCCTCTATATCGCGGAAGCTTTCTTTAATGCTATTTAGTTTACGATCACCTTCAGAAATACCAACCGTAAGCTTATCAAAATCAGCAAGAACCTTACCAGTTGCATCATTAGCCTTAGCTAGAGCCTGAGCAAATTTCTCTGCCTTTATAGCCTCAACGTCTTCCTTTACCTTTACAATAAGACCATCAGTCTTTTTAAGCTCACGATTAAGAGCTTCAAACTGAGCCTGTTCCATGTCGGTTCTACTAGCATTAGCAGCAAGTTTCTCTAACTGCTTACGAGGCCCTTCAAAATCCTTTATATATCCCTTAAGACGATTAAGAGATGTCTCTGCGGTCTTAACGAACGGGAATGTGACGGCTCCAGCAAGGGCTGCTGATGTGCGTTCTGACAATTTTTCAAGCTGAGCAAAAGCGGCAGCGGCGGTTTTACCAAGACCCTCAGCGGCAAGCTTGAAATTTTTATTAGGATTTGCGGCGGCTGCATTGTTTGCAGTTATCTTTTTAATACGGTCTTCCTGGGCTGTAAAAACTTCGAATATAGACTTCTTCTTAGAGGCTTTTTCTACCTGCTTATCAAGCCCATCGAAAAAATCATTAACGGCACCGTGTGCTCCTTTAACGGCACCGCTTGCCCTTCCAAAATCTTCGACGAGACTATTACCCACGGTGATACCCGTGATAGACTCAAGAACGCCCTTTAGACCACCAAGCCTATCTAATAAGGCATTAATTCCCACAACTATGCCGACAATGGCCCCGGCAGGACCAAACAGGACTAGTCCAATCAATCCCAAGCCACCAATAAGGGAGGCATGTTCTCCAATTAGACCAGTAACAAAGTTAGAAAACATTAAGACGGATTTAGCTACCGCAATTACAGCAGTGGCAAGGGCAAGGGCAAATGTAGCCCCTGTGGCAAAGCCTTTAAAGAACTCATCTACGTCGGACTGGGTTATAGTCCGTATAAAATCTTCAATTACTTCGCCGACCTGCTGAATTATTGCCGTTATACGAACTGCAACGTCGGTGTTACCTAAGAAAACATCCGCAATAGCCTTTGAGATCTTACTCTTAGCCCCCTGAATGGAACCAAGAACAGTGTCGCCAAGCTTGGCAGCAAACCCACCAAAACGAGCCTGCAAGCCCTTGGTAAGAAGAGTGATAAATTCATTTGCACTAATCCTACCCGCCTCGACATCCGTTATAACCTCTGAAATAGACCGACCACTCTCAGCGGCAAACACTTGCATAGCGACAGGCAGGGCTTCACCGATCTGCTGCCGCAACTCTTCCATCGACAGGACGCCCTTACCAGCGACCTGTTGTAAGCCGATAGAGAAGCGTTTTAGTTCTTCTGAGGTTCCTCCGAAGGCGGCAATGGCGTCCGCTCCTGCCTCGACCGCTTCAAACGCAAGTTTGCTTTCAATGCCCGCTGCTCGCAATCGCACAAAGCTGTCGGTGACAGCGTCGATTGTAAACGGACTCGATCCGAATGTTTTGAACAGTTTATCAAAGGTAGTCCTCGCCTGTTTTGCGCCGCCTTCTACGTTGGCAAGCCTAATGAGCATAAGCTGCAGCTTGCCAGTCGTCTGAACAAGCTGCTTTCCGAAGTTAACTAGGACGCCGACAGCAATAAGACCAAGCGCAAGACGCAGACCTTTAAGAGCCTTCGTTGTCTGCTGAGCCTTCCTTCCGGTCTTGTCGAGGTCTTTGTTTACCTGACCAAGAGCACGACCGGAATTATTCTTGGCATTGACCGTTATGCCAATATTAAAAGCCATTATCCCTTACCCTTAGAGATTTTCCGCTGCTCCTCGGAAATCATCTGGTTCATTGTCCGACAGATGACCTCAAGGCTATACCAAAAGAAGGCATCTTGGCGCATTATAGCGCGTCCGTCAGGGGTTTGGTAGGCATACCACCCCTGCTCAGACGCGCGATAAATCTTAAAGAACCAAGCTAGATAGAAATGCGCTGTCCGCTGTCTAGTTCTGATGCCCTTAACCAGCTTAGAACTTACAGGGTGGGCTCCGAGACGGGCAGCGCGTTCGAGTTTTTTGTGTCGTCATCCGATGGGTTCGAGGCGTCGGCCAGTTTCATCAGCAACTCAGCCGCCAGGGATAGGAAGTAAGGGAACTCGACCACATCGTTGATGGTGATTTCGACCCCTGCCTCGTTACGGAGATTATTGATGATGACGTACTTGGGGAGAAGATGTCCGTTCGTCTTAACGATTGGCTTCAACTCTTTCAGTCCAAGATCTACTTCAACCTGACCTTCGATCCCTGCCTCTGAGAAGGCATCAAGCAGGAATAGGAGGTCTTCGACGGTGAGCAGGGTTAGGTCGACGGTGAACTGCTCTGCTTCTGGTAGATCTTTGTTGCCCTTCCACTCGGGGACATAGGTCTCCTGTCTCGAAAATGAGATCTGCATCGTGTGCTCCTTAGTTTTCGTATCCGCTCGTTACGTTCTTAAGTTCGAAGCGGAACATTTCGCCGATGGTATCGTCGTATTCTGCCTTCGCAGTGAAGCTCGACTGCAGCCTATTAGGACCGCCGATGGGAGTCGACCAAGACAGATATTTCATTGAGGGGATATGGATACGCATCCCGTAGTAGCCCAGGAAAGCATCGGCATCGAGAGAGGCGATGTTGCCAAGCGTCAGGGCACTGTTGACGTTCTGGATAGTGATACGCATACGCCTCGCCTCGTAGGCGATGAAGGCGTCGTATTCGGCATGGCTGGCAAACGACAGTGTGCCACTGATGTTCATGCGGCGGAAGTCATTCTGCTGGAACTCGGCGTAGTTCTTCGTACCGTCGAGCAGGACCACACCCTCATGCGGAGTCTCCAACGACAGGGTAAGCTGCTCGAAGTTGGTGTTGGCCGCGAGATTGGCTGACGTTGTGTCGGTCGAGACCTCGATAGATGCCATATCCCAAACGAAGGGACGACCACCAGAAGACACCAATGAGTTAATGGCCGCGATGCGCTCGATCCGACGAACCGTACGAGACATTGCCGTGGCAGTCGCACCAACAAGCTGTCCAGCCTGAATATCGAATTCCAGACCTGTCAGGATAGAGCCATCGAACATAAACGCCGATCCGAGATCCCGATATACCATGATGCCATAGGGCTCAAGGAAAGAAGTCGGAGCGAAGGCGGTCTGCCGGGGAACAAAGACATGAGAGAAATAGGGCTTACCAGCTTCCGTGGTCGAGTTAGCCCCAGTCGAAGCGGCGTCAGTCACCAGCGTACCGACACCAGCACCCACGGCAGCGTTGAGGAACGCGCCGATGGCATTAGGGTTCGGCTCCATAACGATGTCACCACCACCGAAATCAATACCCTTATGGGACGGGGGAGCATCACGCCGGCCTGTAATCGAACCCTCTTCAAGCTCCTCCAGCGTATGTTCCATACTCTCGGATACAAAGTTCGTCCAAAGGTTCGCAGAGTTGACTTGGTTGCCAATCGACGTGACCTTTATGAGAGCAACCTGACCGCCTGTGCCGGATGCCATTTCCTAGTTCTCCTTAGTCGACAAATACAATCACGTCCACTTGGAACGTAGCGAGAGCCATGAACGCGCCTGTGTCATTGTCCTTGGCATTTGCGAACTGTGTTTCGCCTAGCATCGACGTCTCAAGATCCGTGTCGAACCTGGGGTTCGCCTTGACGGTTTCCTGGGACAGCTTAACCAGACCATTTCGAATTGTAGCGGCTTCCTTGTGTGAAGACAAGTCCAACGACTGTACGGTGACTAAGTATGACGCAGTGACAACATAGTCATTTCCTGCCCTAACCTCTGGATCAGCACGCAGGAGGACTATATCTCCATATGGCATATTGGCGAAGTTCTCGTCGCGCTCGTCTCCCTCATACCGAACCATCTTGAAATCGGTCACGTTGTTCTCGATCAGGGTTCGTAGGCTCTCGCCTATGCCATCATAGTCAATCATCGCCTTACCCTTTGTACGATCTTACGAACCCAAGCTTCAGCCTCGTTCTCTATAATAGCAAGAGCCTCTGACTCAGTAGAGAATACGCGACGAGCAGGGACTACGCTTGGCTTTGCGCCACGGATTGTAATGCTATTGCCCTGAATATTCCTTAATGCGGTGGGGTTTTTAAGAGGAATAGTAACCGTCTTACCTGTGAAGCCGGGCGTTACAAACCCCCTCTCGTGCATGGTGATGTCCCAGCCGGTGGCTGTATGCCCTATAATAAGCCTGGATCCGATCATCTGGAAGCTGATATTCTTCCTCTCTGTGATCAGGGCCTTGCGGCGCCCCGTCCTGGCGCGTGTCCACTTCGACAGCTTATCGTAGGCCCCGTTGTCCTGAGTGGTGATACGCTTCCTAGCATCATCACGTAGGGAACGACCGATCCTATTGAACAAGGGATTGGTTTTACTCAGCGCACGCTTCAGCTTCCTCATCCCCGCCTTTGTTTCAGGGACGCCAGTGATGACTATTGTGGTCATACCGGACAGCCATCCGTTCCCAGCGGACCATCACCAGAGCGATCATCCCTCTCCTGCGTGACATAGTCTCGGTCAACCGCTTGATCCAGCGGATCGAGAACGGGAGAAAAGACAGGGTGATAGCTGCCGGTGCTGGACCAAGCCTCGCTGTCCCCCGATGTAACCTGTGTGGTTCCACTGGCGACCAGAAGCATCTCACCCGTAGTCAACTTTGTAAGGTATCCCTCGGCCCTATTGTACCGTCCCTGCATAAAGTCTGGGATTGCACCAAGCTTTTCAAACATCATATTGCTGATAGCGAGATCGGCTGCGATCATGGTAATTAAAGGCTCGGTCGTCACAGGGACGACATATCGCGCAGCCAAGAACGCATTCATAAATCCCTCTGCATCAGAGATGAATATGGAGGCCACGTCATCGCTGGTTACATCAAGGGAGCCCGCACCCACCATAGAACCGATGGGCTTGTACCGGGCGAACACGTCCGTGATAGTTGCATAAGCCATTAGTAATACTTGCTCCCTCTGCGCTTGAACTCGGGGTCAAGGATCTGCTTGAGCACACGAGCGATTTCGTCAGTGCTGGTGAATAGACCCTCAAGCTCGCAATTACGATCATCAAGGACTAAGCCCAACTTAATCGGTGTGCCCACGCCAAGGAGCTTACGCGCCTCTCCGAGATACTGGATAGCCTGAAATGTCCCAGTCCCGAATGTCGCCATAGCTCTCCAATTATCATTGTAGTATGTCTCAGCCTCTTTCGCCAGAGTAAGAGCGTTCCCCATGTCGTTCTGCTGTTGACACCAGCGCATCCTATGGATGATGTCGCGGAACCACAGGTACTTACCGAGTTTACGGTCAGGGTTTGTTTCGTGGTCCCACACTAGGAAAGGGAAGTTACGATTGAACCGCGACCGCCGAACATCCTCGTTGACGTAGCCGGTATGTCCTAGATCGACATCGGAGATCATGAAGCATGTACCGGGGCCACCAGACGGTAGCTCGAAGTGCTCATGGATGTGACCGACAGCACGGTAGCCACGATCAGTCCTGAACAAGCGAGCAGGGCGATCAATCTGGATCGGCGCCCCACGCGGCTGTACCGTGAAGTGATGCTGTGGGATTAGGTAAGCGTCGAGCGCATTATTGCGAAGGTAAGATCCGATCTTACCAGACAGATATTCATCGGTATCCATCCACAATACCCAATCAAACCAATCGGATAGATCCTTAATGCTGTCGTTCCTTGCCATGCCAAACGAATAACCTGGGGTCCATTCTTCATTCTCTTTGAACGCGGACTCGATAGCAGGGACATCAATAATACGATATTGCATGTGAGGATGATCGTTAAAGAACTGCTCGATCAACTGTCGCGTCCTGTCCGTGCTCGGACCCATAGCAAACTGGACAAACTGTACCTGTCGGTCGAGACTGTGCAGCATATGCAGGATAGTGTCTTCGTCATTCATGCAGATCGCAGCGACGGCACAGGTCTGCCGAGAGTGAGCAGACTTAGCTTTCTTCAATGCATTCAATGGCTTAATAGGCTTATGGTCGGCTATGAACGTATAGAACAAGTTGCCTACAGGACGTCCATCAGACTCGTCGGTCCCTGCGGTAAGAGACATCATTTCTATACCGGGTTTCTTTCCGAACATCTCCCGCGCTGCGGCCTTATCCAGATGCCATATATGATTGCGCCACTCCCACTCTTCGGGCTTAACGGCGAATGTCATAGGCTCCCATGCACCTATAGGGGTGGTGATAACAACCCTACCACCCTCTTTTACGAGACCCTCAACACCGGTTGCGACTGTCCACGGCTCTTTACAATGCTCCAATACCTCGACACAGATGACAAAATCTGCAGGGCCGTCAAGTTTGTTTATCACATATGCTGGTTCATGAGCCACAAATGCCTTTAGGTTCACTGTGTTGAAGTCAACCTCCATTTGATTGACCATGTCGACATTCTGCTGAACCTGATCAAACGCAAGGAAGTTACGATCAGGGAAGTCTACGGCCAGGGGACCAGAGATATGGCCCTCGCCGCAACCGTACTCAACAATGGTGTCGCCGGGATTAGTAGACTTCTCAACAGCTTCCTTGATCATGGAGTACCGCTGAGAGTGACGACCATAGTCGACGCCGTAATTGATATCGGGCTTCTTGAACTCATAGAACCTCTTGTAGTAGGACGCCAAGCTCTCGAACTTGGGATCTTCTTCGTCGAGAATAAACGGATAGAATTCCTCGATCTGACGTGCGAGTTCAAGTGACGGAGGATCAAGTTGCTCCTGATCAGTCAGGAAGGCGTAAGCAGGGATGACGTCTCCGTCCTGCACCAGTGACCACGCGCGAGAGAATACCTTGGGCTCTGCCGGCTTCGCCAGCTTGAGGACTTGCTTGCACGCGGTGTCCCATGTGAGATCGGTGCGCTCAAACATTTCGCTCGTGGCGCTATCGATAACAAGAGACATTCCCATTGCTTCTTTGAAGAACCTAGCGAATAGAGCACACCATTCTGGAGATCCCTTTTCCGGTTCGATAATCGGACCCTGGACGTGACCACCAGACAACCATTCCTCGAAATATATGCCGGCATAATCAAGGGTCTCAGGGAGAGCACCAATCCTAGTAGTAAGGAACGGAGTACCAACGCTGATGCACTCACGCGCCAAGATGCACGACGTCTCCTCGAATTGTGTCGGGTAGATGTATGCCGCGCTGTCCGCGAGAAGCTGTCGCATCTCCTGTTGTGTCAAAGACCCCACGACCTCAACATTCGGAAGCTCCGCAATGCGAGCGAAGATCCACTGATAGAATTCCTTCATATCCTCTGGGAAGTGATCGTACATCGCTACCTTGAGATTGAATTCAGGAAGATTCTCCATGACGCCCCCCTCCTTAATCAAATTCTCAAGGCCGCGCTCGGGACGGGACGCATATACGAGTTGGGTCTCTGATCGAGGAGCAGGGATTGTCTCGATCTCTACGATACCATTGGTCACCACCTTGATAAACTTGCGAGGATATCCTGTGACCTTATGGATCTGATCAGCGTGGAACTTTGATACCGCCCACAGTTCATCGACAGTCCAGTTTATCTGGTCCATTGCTGTCTGCATACCACGATGGGTGGCAAGGTCATGACACCAAAGAACTTTCTTCTTAGCGGCGCAGGGGAGGGCCACAAGGCGAGGATCGCGAGAAGCTATCAGGAGGTCACATTGTGTATTCGTTATGAAATTCTGATAGTTGTTTATATGGACATATCGAATGCCATCTTCGCTCTCTTCGCCATTATGGATGAAGTCTGGCTCACCCTCTGCCGGCAGAGTGCAGAATACTGTGACTAAATGCCCCTTGGCCTTGAGCTTCTTTGCGAGCATGAGGACGGCAGTTTCGGAACCGCCAAGAGATTTATGGGCCAACGTATCTGGACCAAAAGGCATTCCGCCTGCGGCGAGAACGATTTCCATTGTGTACCCCTACACTTAAGTGGTTGGTGGCGGGACGCCGGGGCACGAAACATCCCGCCACCGGGTCCGATATCAGACCCATCTATTATACCGTAAGGAAAGGGGCGCTGCAATCCACAGCGCCCCAAGTTCCTTGTCGGGAATGTACCGTCCGTCTAAATGACCGACTGCACTCGGATGGCGAGATCGGTCGAAACGACCTTCTCAGCTTGGTAGTATCCAACTTCCATTTCGAAGATCTTCTTTTTCACATCGAAAGGATGACGCTGAACAGCGAAGGGAACGCCAAGCATGGGAGAAGTCCAGCGGAAGGCGTTGAGCCATGTGTCGGTCATGCGACCTTGCAGGAGGTTGATCTTGGCGAGCCAGATATGACTTCCCCAAGCATCGGCGAGAGACCACGAACCGTTCTCGGTCTCAGTCTCAGCGAAAGTATTGATCTGTGCAGCGGGAACAAGGATGCGGTCCACGCCGATCAGAGTAGCCAGTTGTGTTTCAGTAACGAGACCACCACGATCACCGAACAGAACATCACGAAGCTGGTCGTTACGACGGAGCACCGTCATAATCTGTTCCGGCACGATAAGCGTATTGGGCTTGAGACCAGTCGCCTGACGAAAATTCTCGACCTCTGAAGTCAAGTCGTCGAGTGGGCGAGAGCCCGTGGTATTCGACCAAGCGGTATTGATCGAAGTAACGGTCTGGACGTTGGTCGTATTGACGGCGAGATCAGCGATGCGGATTTCGTAATCAACCATCAGGCGATCCGTGAGATTGATCGCTGAGGTTTCAGCCCAAGCCAGAACCTCGTCGTGGTTTACTTCGTCCTCAACCGGCCAATCCGTAGCGAGTGCATAGTTGGGCGCGAAGTAGGTGTCGGACGACACGGTGAAGTGGACCTTCTTCGCCTCAGTCCCAGGGGCACGAGCCGAAAGGTTCACTTCGTGACGACGGAAGTGACCGTGGTTATATTTGTAGAAGATATCGCTCTGCTTGGATACCGGAGTCACCGGAAGCAGTAGATCCGCGATAAAGCCCTCGGGACGACGCCCGACGACCACATTAGACAAGGGCACATCGACGTGTAGGTCGCGGCCTGTGGATGGAGTGCCGGGCATCAGATGTCCTCCTTATGCACTGTTGACAGTGACGTTATGCGGCGCCAGTTCAATCGTAAATACAGAACCGGACGCTGCCGTGGTCATTGCTCGACCCATCACCGTTTTGGTCTGCAGATACTGACCAGCAGAACCCGCATTGATGGTGCCGAACGCGAGAGTTTCGCCGAAGCCCGACGCGGCACTAACGATCCAATCGCCAGCAGTCACAGACCCACCAGCATCTACACGAACCCTGCCCGAAAGAGCTACCTGGGCATGCTCGCTGGCTTCCGGCTTGTTCATGAGAACACCCATCCCGCCACGAGCGAGAGCGTGTCCTACGACACCGACACCAACATGGTCGACGAAGCGATGCTGCAGGGCAGACATGTCTCCAGAAGCCACAAAGGTTTCGGAGACGACTCGATTTGTGTCAGCCATCGCTTAATCCTCCAGATTGAAGTAGCGGTCTTTTAGACTCTCGTCTTCCGCGAGAACCAATTGACGCGCCGTTGCATAATCGAGACCGTCTTTTGCAGCCATCTTGGCCTTGGCCTTGGTGTCGATCTCAATACCGGCAGACGAGAACTCTTCCTTCTTGCCTCCAGTACCCTTCTCACCAAGCTGCACGGCGGTCGGCAGACCGTCGATAAACTCGTTGAATAGCTTGGAGAGAGACGTTTCCTTGTCACCGAACTTAACTGTGCCGGAAAGGTTCAAAGCGAATGCGAGAGCGGCATCCTTCTGTTTCGGCAGAAGCTTACCAGACTCGATTGCGGCATCGACCATTCGCGCAGCGTCGGCCTTTCGAGTATCGTCCTCGAAAGTGCGAAGGGCATCTTCGGCGGTCTTCTGCGCCTCAACGGCAGCGTCACGCTCGGACGTTAGAGTGGCAGTAACATCAGTGAACGTGGCAGTAACCTCGTTCTTGGCCTTGGAAACCGCCGCCTCGACAAGAGAGTCGAGTTGTTCCTGAGTGTAGTTAGCCATGTCTTCTTGCTCCTTTAGCTCTACACGCTCACCAGGGAAGTTAGTTTCTACTTCCTCAGTAAACAAAGTGGCAGCGAGTTCCTTCAAACCCTTGACTGCCGGTAATTCCGCGCCTAAAAGCGCAACCGCCGTAAGCACGTTCTTGAACTGTTTCCCATTAAACTCGGTTTTAGGAAACATTTCAATACTTACGGAATTAAAGCGACGCTGTTTAATCAAATCAAACAGGGCATCGGGTACATTAGTGAAGTCGGCGAGGATTTTTGAACCCTCTATTCTAAGCTTCTCAACGAAACCAAGATTAGGGGCTCCCTTGCGAGCACCAAAGAAACTCATGACATCGTCGTGACCCAGTTTAAGCACAGGACGAAAACCTTCGACGCCAGTGGTAAGCTCATTGAAAGAGTTCACCATTTCCTGAAGATCGTTCTCAGTAATGGTGATAACGTCACTTCCACGATGCTTACCAGTGGCAAATATCTCAACGCCTTCGATAGTTTTTGCCATTACGAACCCTCAGTAATAAGGAAGGTCTTGACGACCGGAACAATACCACCAGTGAGTGATGCAACCGTGGGAGCCACGGTCACCGTCTCATTGCCAGTAGTGATGGAATAGCCAGCCGTGGCGGGCAGGGTAAGCGTTAGGACGGTTGAACTGGTACGAACGATATCGCCATGAGCCAATGCTACCTGTGCATTCCACCCTGCGGCATCTGCGAGATCTCCAGTGATTGCGGCCAGGAACGCGGTGGTTATGGCATTATCATCTGCCATCGTCGCAACCCAGGTATCACCTGTGAGAGTGATGATAACGGTCTCGCTACCAGTGACGATCTCGCTTTCGAGGACACCACCCGCGACAGCCGTGCCAGTGAGGGCGATGATAACGTCGGCAGTTAGAGTAAAAGTTGCCGAGGCAGGATTAAGACCCTTCGACGTGCAAACCCCAGGAATATCCATTGTGACGACCTCATCAGCCGCCAGGGCGAAGGAAGCAGAAGCAGGAAGGGTGATGGTGACCGCAGTATCACTCGTGCGAACAATATCACCAAATGCCAAGGCACCATCCCCACCTACGATCTGAGCTATGAAGCCAGCCGCCTCTGCCTCTGCCGTAGAGAAGCCTGCGATCAGGGCATCAGTGATAGAATTATCCGCACCGATATCCGTATGCCAAGTGTCTCCGGTTAGGGTCAAGATCAAAGTCTCGCTCCCCGTAACCATCATTTCCTCGGTGACGCCACCAGAAATAGCCGTGCCGGTAAAGGCTACGGTAACTCCGCCAGCAGGGAATGGGCTTCCTGCCAAGGCGTCATTACGAGATTTAATGTTCCGCGTGGCAGCGTTGTAGATTTCCCTTCCCGCGATCTTGTCGCGCCGGGACGCCTCATTACGAGGAAAGCGCATTCGTTTCGGCATCTTAAACTCCTAAGAGGATCTTAAGGCTATCCCCGCTGGCAATACTCACAACGTCGAACTGTATAGCAGCAGGTAGAAATCCATCGTCGAAAGAATACACCCCTTTTTCAACAATGTGAACCCCACCACCCCTTCTATGCTGATGCTTTCCACCAACTAAAGCAAAGCCGATGTCCTCACGCTGATTAGTCAGTAGTGAAGCGGTTACATCGACCCAATTCGAACCGACATTAGCTGCGAAATCATAATCAAGGGTTGCGAACACGTTAACTCTGAATTTCTTATCCAGGGAAGAACCAATCTGAATATGAATAGTTCCGTGCATAGTGTCCTTAAACCCAATAGGACCGGCGATACCTATAGCCATGCTATCGGTTATAGTTGCGAACCTACTCATATCGAAATACCCATGTGCCCCATTCCCATATCTGGATGAACTATGCCCGTATCGGCACCAGGAGAGGCAGACACTCCTGGTACAAATTCGGTCATTGTGATGGTGTCTAGCGGAACCTCGACATTAACGCCAAACTCTAATGTCGGAATATTATCGGTCATCGTGAAGGTGTCGAGGGGGACATCTATATTTACCCCGGTTTCAACGGCGGGAGCGAAATCTGTCATAGTTAGGGCGTTCAGGGGGGTATCGATGTTCACCCCGGTTTCCACCGTGGGAGCATTGTCGGTCATCGTGAAGGTGTCGAGGGGGACATCTATATTTACCCCGGTTT
>Ga0255055_10000545_pt1 | contig 29156 bp, 27 predicted proteins | sample JV7_2_27_MG_FD_188633 | JGI IMG/M metagenome (GOLD analysis project Ga0255055, IMG submission 188633) | Seawater microbial communities from Jervis Inlet, British Columbia, Canada - JV7_2_27 | ecosystem: Environmental > Aquatic > Marine > Inlet | place: Canada: British Columbia | collected...
ATAATTGTCCTTACAGCACCAAAGATGTGGATGCTGATTCCGCACAGTATTCAGTTATTTCTTATAATCCGGGGGATACTACACAAACATTTTATGAGGACACAACTTCGCTGATTGCCGGGGGGACATCGAATCCAGCGGAAACAGCTACTCTTGCAGGTATCACTCCGCCTGATAAACACGACTATACACATCTGGATTACAGTGCTGTTCGAATTGGCAAAATTACTGAGAAATGCATATTCTGTGATCACCGGTTGAAAGACGGGCTTGAGCCGTATTGTGTTGTCTCATGTCCCACTGGTGCAAGAATATTTGGTGATCTGGATGATTCAGGCAGTGACGTAAGTTTAGCAATTGCTGCCGGTTCTGCAAGATTAAAGGATAATTCAGGTGAATTTTTAGGCTCAGGAGAGACCGGCACTGATCCAAATGTATTTTACCTTGGAGGTGGAGTACCCGTACGCGTTACGTCCACAAAGGAAGAACCCGAATTTTCAATATCGGTTTATCCTAATCCGGCATCTGAAAATACCATGATTGAGTTTCATCTGGAGGAACAATCGGATGTTTCGATTTCACTTTATGATGTTGGTGGTAAGTTAGTGAAACAGATTCTCAGTGATGTATCGAAACTACCCGGAAGTCATACCGTGGAATTGAAGGTAACGGATATAAGATCTGGCACTTACATTATCCGGTTAGCATGCGAGGAATATGTCAGTACTGTAAATCTTGTTGTTGCAAGATAGCACCCATCTATTGGTTGACATTTCATTATAATCTATGATTCCATCGAAAAAGGAGGCTCATTAATAATGCCTCCTTTTCGTATATTTGCGTGAATAGTAGTATATTAAATTATGGAGAGTTTTATTTCAATTGAAAAGGCAAGGGCAGTAATCTATAATATTTTTTCTGCCTTGTTTTGCCAACCTGATAATGAACTGATAAGGGAAAATACCCTTTTTAAAAAGTTGGAACAAGCCTTACAAACCACTTATCCTGACCTCGTTTCAAAAACCATCAAAATGAAACAGGCAGTATCAGATTATTCGGATAATGAACTACTTGTTGAATATGCAAGATTATTTGTCGGACCTTTCAAAACATTTGCCCCCCCATATAGTTCTGTTTATTTAGGGAGTAAGGATACCATTTTTAGTGAAGAGACCATGTGGGTGATCCAATTTTACAGAAGTGCAGGACTTGATTTTAACGTTGATATTCATGATCTTCCTGATCATATCGCCGTTGAATCAGAATTCATCTATTATCTGATTTTTCATGAAGTGCAGCAGCTGGAAGAAAATAATCAGGAAGCTGCCAGACATTTTCATAATCTTCAAAACCAATTTATTGTTCAACATTTTAATAAATGGGTTCCTGCCTTTTGTGAGACTATCATTAATGAATCAAAGAATGACTACTTTCGATATCTAGCCATATGTCTGAAAAGTTTTACCGAAAATGAGTCTGTTCCGGAATTTCCTTAATCATTATGGATCTTCCCTGGAAATGAAAATTCAGATATATCTGGAATTAATTGGTTGTCATAATACCCCTGTGGATTAATCCTCGCCAACTGTCTTGGTGACCTTCAAGCTAAGGATTTATCAGGTTGATTTAATTTGCCTATCAATGATATTTCAGTTAATTTATCAGAAGATATAATTTCCAATTTATTGTGATTGTATTTAATAACATTACTATTCTCAAATTCTTTAAGGATACGCGATACGTTTTCCTTAGACATTACTGAAAGGTCAGCAAGATCTTGTCTGGATAATTGTGATGAAAACGAAGTATCTGCGTATACAAAGTTTGATAAATATATTAAAGCATCTGCTAATCGCCCTTGCATATTTTTTTGTGTAAGATTTAGCATTTTATTTAAATTATCTACTGAAGTATAACTCAAATATTCAATAAATGCATATGCAAATTTGGCATTTCTATGCAATACTTTTTTGAAATTTTCTCTATCAATAAAACAGACAATAGAATTTTCAATGGCAATAACTGAGTAAGGGTGTCTGTTATCAGAGTGAATACCAGGGCTTCCAAGAATTTGCCAAGGTTTAAGAATTTTTAGAATTAGATTACGATTGAAATCACCTTCTAAAAGAATTTTTGCCATTCCATCAACCAGTGAAACAATATGTGTTGCAGATGTTCCCTGTTTTACAATCATTTCGCCCGCCTTATATTTTACGGAATACCCATCTTTATTAATTACAGCAAGTTCTAATCTTGATAATAATTTAAAAATGGGAGCTTTCTCTGAAAAAGCCTCGCAGTTTATACATCTTCTATCATTTATATTTGTGGTCATCAAGTTATTAACTTTAATTATTTCTAATACCTATCAAGGCTGTAATATCACTTTCTGTTTTCATAAACTATCTTTTTAGATATGGAACATATTTGCGGCTTCACTTTCGTTAATTTTTTCCTGTTTTTGAGCTAGTTCTTTCAATTTTTTTGATTTCATGTATTCTATGATAAGATTATTAAGATCATTCCAAAATTCTCTTGCTGCGCACAAGCGATCACGCCTGCAGATCCCAGCACCCGCCAGGCAGTCAATAATTATTAATTCATGTTCGAATGCTTTATATATATCATAGACAGAGATTTTTGCAGGATCCTTTGTAATTGTATATCCGCTCATTCTTCCCTCGGCGTGAGCTATCAGACCTGAGGCTTTCAAAGAGGCAATTATTTGATCGAGATATTTAAAGGATATTTCCTGTCTTTCAGATATCTCCTTTTGAAGAACCCCTTTACCGTTTCCATGTATGGCAAGTTCAATCATGGTTCTTAAACCGTATCGCGTTTTTGTGTTGAATTTCATCACTTTACAGGTTAACTATCTATCCTATAGAAATAGTAGTGTAAAAATATACAATTTTTACAAACAATAGATAGGGAATGTGATAAATTATTAGGTCATCACTGCTGATAAAAACGTTAAAATGTGTGTCTTATATTAATTGGGTAATGGAATTAACTACTTGAGGATAACAATCATCGCCCCTGTGATATAGGCCATGAGCCACCATATATAGGCAAAGCGAGTGTACCAGTGAAGGCTTTTGGGCACCTTGCTCTTTATCCCGGAACGGATACGCAGGCGCCATAAGAGAATGGCATCGATCAGCATCCCGGTAAGGCTGCTGTAACCGAGCAGGCCATGCAGGGTAAAGGCCGGATTCTCAGATCCGATGATCATCAGGATGGTGGCCGTAATGTCAAAGATCAGTCCCACACTCAAAAACACCAGCACCTTTTTGGATAGTGTATGCCTTCTCTGCTCTGTGATTACGGCAATGGAATACGAGATCAGGGCAAGATTTACAATGCTTGTTCCTATGATCAGTATGGTCTTCATGGTTTAGCCGGAAGATGAAATTAAAGCAAGAGATGTTCAATGACTGGGAATCCTTTCTCCCCCAAGTCATTATAGTAAGAGATAAAGCGGAATTTGTAAAAGAAACCTTCCGTGTCCAGGATGACATAGGTAATGCCGGGCCTAACGGTATATACAGCCGTATTACTGTTGACATCTACCTCTACGGCCTTCCACTCATAGCCGATAATATCCTGTTGCCTGCTAAAGCTGTACCCGGCTATGTCCTCGAAAATTATGTCAGCAAAAGGGGTAACTGAATCCACCGCAACTGATACAATATGCCTGTTCAGCAGTACCCCGCGGACATAGTAGGGGGTGGGCTCACCCTCATCGGTAAAGATAATGGAACCATACTGGGTAAACTGCAGGTCCCATAGATCGTGGTCCGGTTCGATCTCAACCATTTTCCCCTGGCCAGATGTTGCAAAATACTGGTAATTATGGAAGGAAGATTTCGGGATCTCATATTCAGTCCATTCACTGGAGGCTATGGACCGCATCCTGAATCTGTACAAACTGTCGCTGACCATGTATAACTGTATCGACCAGGTTGCTTTGTAGGTGATGCCATCGTATTTTCCAAGGAGGTAGATCTCCTCAGTATAGCTTGTGTCGAATTCTGTAAATTCCACCCAACCTGCAAAAGCAGAAGAATCCGGATCACCGCTGGAATGATCAAATATCCATTTACTTACTTCCGGATTATCAGGTATGCTGTCGGGATCGCTGGTACCTGTATGATAAACGCCCCAGTAATCAGCCGAATTGATCCCGACATGCCAGTCCCCTGTCCGGGCAGCAAACCGCAATACCCAATCGGAATTCCCATTTTCGCTTACAATGCTGTTGGTCCCCAGGTCAAAAAACGACTGCATATTGTATATGGACTTTTCAAATTCAAAACTTTGTTCGTCACCTGGCACATGTGGCGGGACTATCTTGTCTTCTTCGAAACAACTGCCCAGCAAAGCCGTCATTGCCAATAAAATATATATGATATTTCTTCTCCCGCTCATCCCCTGCTAATATTTATTGAAATATAAACGGAGACTTATGAAAAATGTTCTCCCCCAGGCTACCGGATAGTTACCTGATCCGGAAGAATGAGTCCCTGTGGTGATCCCGCTGGACTCAATATTGGTGTAATCAAAGAGGTTTTTTGCCCCTATCCCAAGCAAAATGCGTTCATTCCAGAAGGATTTGTTGGCGGAGGCATCGAGCATATGATAACCTTCGATGAAGCCTTCCAGGATATTCCCGCCAGCATCCGAATAGAATTGTGGTTGCCGCCCTGTATACTTATATGTGATGAGAAAGCGAAGATTTTTACTCATCCAGTTGTAGGTTGCGCTTGAAGAGATATCTGTGCTGTGCCTGAAGGGGGTTGTAAATCCCTCGCCTTCCGATATCATGCTCTGCCGTGCAACCTGGAAGACACCTACTTCAAAGGTAAAACGGGGATGCATACTGTATTTGAAATTGATCTTTCCACCTGCAGTCCTGTACTGGTCCACATTGATATAGGAATACACGGTTGCAGAATCAAGGGCCAGGGTGATCCGGTTATTGATATTGTTATAAAACAAACCGGTCTTAATCCCAAAACGGTTTACCTTCCTGGCCAATGCGATATCCCATGTCAGGTTAAAATTATGCGAGTATTCAGCCTTCAGGTCAGGGTTGCCGCGAAGGTTATGATTGATATCCACAAAATAGAGGTAGAGTTCCTTCAATGAAGGGGCCCGGAATCCCCTTGCATAGGATGCCCTGAATACATGCTTTCCATTCGCCTGGGGATCCAACCTCAGGTTGAGCGAGGGCACCAGGGGAGACTTGTAATTGGTATTGTATCCGGCCCTTATTCCCGGCTGGAATGAGAATTTTTCAGATGGCTCATACTGCAGGCTTAAAAACGCAGCATAATCACCTATGGATTGGTACCCGTCCTGGATCCTTTTTCCTTCTCCATCTTCAATATTTATATCTGTCCCAAGCTGGTAACTTAGTTTCTCAAAAAGGCTTTCATCGGTGAATTTACTCCTGAACAAGTAGGAAGTAAACTGGGTGGTATCATTGGCTGATTCACCTGATAACATTATCTCCTCCAGGGTGGTAAGATCCTTGAAATAGGTATGTTTTAGCCTGGAATAGGCTGAATAAGCAAATACGGCATCAATCCCTCTGCCTTCTGAGACACGGTAGTCTGCCTGAATCTTGTTCGACCAGCGGCGGGTATAATAATAAGTATCAAACGCCTTTTCCCTGTAGGGTAGGAGCAGGGGGCCCTTATTTTCAATGGTCTCATTAAAGTAGCGCAGGTCAACCTTTATGCCCAGCTTATCCGCCTGGAATTTATAGTATCCGTCAAGGTTGTATTGAAGGCGCGGTTTCCATTGTTTGGAACGTGAAGTATCCACCTCTGTGAAGCCGGAAAAGAAATTACGGGACCCGGAAAAGGAAACTGCATGTCTCCCAAAATTCCCCCCTGCACCCATGTCGAAATTATAAACCCCCACGGATTCAATGTAGGTATTGATCCAGGATGAAAATGATCCCCTGGTATTCTCCTTGGTAATGATATTGACCGCTCCGGCCAAGGCATTTGAACCATAGACGACTGACATGGGACCTTCGACCATTTCAATATGGTCTACATTGTACATATTGATCTGGCTCAGGTCAATGTTCCCGTTCATCCTGCCGATCACCGGAACGCCGTCTATCAGGATCTTTACATGTTCCCCTGATAATCCCTGAATGCTCATGCTGGAACCCAGTGCAGCATCATTGCTGATCCTGATACCCAGTTCATTGTTCAGGGCCTCGGAAAGGTTGGTGGCACCTTTTTCCCTGATCTTGCGGTTGTCTATGACCCCGACATTGTAAATGGACTGATCCACCCTGCGGGGGGAATACTGGGCCGTAACAACCACCTCGTCCATTTGCGTGAATGAGGGTTCCATAAAGAGGGTATGTGTTCCACCGGCATTCAGGGTATCGATCAGGGTTGTATAACCTACCGAGGTCGCAGCAAGCTGGAAAGGAAGGGCATTATCGAAAATAATGATCCCCTTCTCATCCGCGATCTTGTTTTGGAGGATTGATTTATCGAGGCTCTCAAAACAGACATGTGCGAAGGGTACCGGCTCCTTCGACTGGCTGTCGACCAGCCTGATAGTAGTTTGTGCAGCCAGTGGTAACCCGGTTATACATAGGAGTATACCTCCCAGGAGTAATGTAACAAGATCCCTCATCCTTCAAATCCCTCAAACCCCTTTGATTCATTGATCATCACCAGCCAGAAACAGATCCTGCTGTTTTTGGTCCCGGTACAGTCCGGCCCCTACTGGCGTTTGGTGAATCTGCCTGATGCCAGTACTTCCCCGTTACTTAATTGCAGGATATATATGCCAGGAGAAAGTGAGCTGATATCAAGCCTCAGTTCGCTCTCATTCAGTCTTACTGGTTCCCTTTGCATGACCTGCTTGCCCGTCATATCAATAACACTGATATTCACCGGTTGCGAGGTTTTCAGCTCATGCCTGACAAAGAGATCGTCCACGGCCGGTACCGGATACAGGCTGAGGCCTGCGGTAACTTCCAATGCAGGACCGGTAGAAGTGTTTCCATTCCAGGCAGAAGTATCTGCATGGGGATAGGTATAAACTTCCACACCCATAGTGGTGTTGGCAATTATGGATGAAGTGAAAGTGCCTGATTTTAAACCGATATCCCAGAAATCCCTGAACACGCGGCCGGCTGATCCGTCTTTCATGCTGTAGTACTCTTCAGCCGCATAGAATGCACCCATGACCAGGGTGTCATTTACCCAGCTGGTACTGTCGGTATGCTGTTTGCGTATACCCACTCTCCCGAGTCCGGAAAACCCGCTCTCAAAAAAAGTGACTTGCATCTTGTGGATCTCTCCCGAATCCGTCTTAACGAAATAGGCGATGGTATCGAGCGGGACGATGGACATGCCTACCAGTTTGTACCAGGAGTTGCCGATGGCAGAGATAGAGTCTGTAAATTCGGTGGTATCTGCTAATGTGGCATCAGCCGCTGTGGCAGAGTCCGCAGCATTGAATACGGATACTGTCACACCGTCGTTGGATAAAAAGCCGGTCACAGTGTAATCCAATCCTGTATGGGTGAACTTGGTCAGCATTAGATCCCAGTCGGCAGCCAGCGGCTGCTCATCGACTAAGGAGTCTCCCCGCAGGTTGTAATATACAAAATGCTTATCCGCATATTCCTTCATATCGATCATCACTTCTTGCTCGTTGCTGCCGTCGAGGTCCGAATACAGGATGGTATATACGCTGACGGCATCCCTTTGAACGATCCACATCCGCTTGTAACTTTCATCGGGTAGCTTTATCACAAAGAGTGAATCCCCGAGGAGTGCATGGGTGATCATGTTATAAATTCCCCATCCATAATCCGGGTGACCCGGGGCGTAGGCCCCGAAAGCTCCTTCTTCCCAGGAAGCCATGGAATTATACATTGGTTCCCATCCAGATATCCCGGATGTGTCTACCTGTGCCGTTGCAGGCATGACCAGACCTGTGATCATTATGGCAATGGCAATCATTCTCATCTTTTTCATCTCTCTAGTAATTTAAAAATCTGTGATACAACATGTGATTTTTCGTGGCACAAAAATAAGTAAATTAGGCAAATAACCACCATCTATTTTGTGCTTTTCCGCGATCTGAATGGAATAAGGGGTAAGAAAAAGGCAAACCGGAATTCCGAGATGGAAATCCGGCTTGGTTTATAGTGGATGTACGATGCTTACTTTTTGAAAGTACGCATAAAGTTTACAATGTGCCAGATATCCTCATCGGCAACCTTGTTCTCATATTTGGGCATCTCATTCCGGCCGAATTTGGATTTGTAAAAATGCTCGCCGTCAGTCTGGGACTGGTAGGCACTGCCGGACATGTCTCCGGGATGTGTATCCAGGCCGCGTGCCTTGGAGCCATCACCGAGGCCAGTTTTTCCATGACATGATCCACAATTTTTATTATACAGCATCCTTCCCACCTTCACTGATTCGGCATCAGCCGCTTCAGGATTTTCCATACTCTTGAATTTGGCTGGTACCTCCCAGGGTTCAGCTGGATCCTGTGCCGTAAATGTCATTGAAACAAAGAGAGCTGCAACAAACAAAAAGCTCATCATACCTAAAACTTTATTCATTTTATTCATTTTTTTTTATCCTCCGTTTTAATTAGATAAATATTTACAAATATTGATATTTTAATTTAAACTGCCAATATCATACCAAACTTGTTGATTCTTCCTTTCTTGCGATCTTTCGCAACCTGAAAAGTTGAATGATCACAAAGATGTAATGTCCCCAAACCCCTGCGAGCAGAACGCTCAATGTGATGATCATCCACAATGGTGCGATCTGGGTCCACAGTGTTCGCTGTGAAACAGCAAAATCATACTGGGTCGGCACGCCCCACTGAATGGTTTGCCTGTCTTCTACCGTTCCGAAAAGGTAATGATCATTGAACCTGGCAATGATCTCAATATTCCCATCAGCATCACCGGGTATATCATCCGGTATCTCCGTAATGTATTCCCCGTTTTCATCCAGAAAATCTTCCCCCAGGGGAAGGTCCTTGAACATTCTTTTCACATATACATAGACATCCTCGTCAGGCACCGGGACCTCTTCTCCATCTATGATTGAATATGCCCTTAAGGACACGGTTTTAACCGAATCAACCAGGCTGAGTTCCATATCGAGGTTTACATCGGTAACATAGACCTCATAATCAGCTGGAAGAATATTCTCACTACCTGTGTATTCTGCGAAATACCGCACCGATCCATCCATCCCCACAGGCAGAGATATTCCATCGTCAAGCTCCATGATGGCCCAGCCATCCTCATCGGTTGTAACAGACCCGAGGTTGACAAGAGAATCCTCTCCTGCATGAAATACGATTTCGAGTCCGGGCAAGGGCACAGGCATCCGGTTAACATAATTGACCATGCTTGAACTCAGGTTAATATTTCCCTCTGTGTCCTTTAGATAGGTCATCTCCATGACCGGTTCAACGGTTTCCTCTTCCACCGGAGCTTCCTGTCCCACAACAGAAAAACCAGAAATAATTAAGACTATGGGGATGATGAATTTTTTCACGATCATGAGCTTATTCATTATTCAAGGATTTTTAATTCTCTGTCCTCCACTCCACTCATCTCCGAAAAGGAAATAATGGGAATGAATTTAGAGACCAGTTTAAACATGATGATAAAGATCGCAATACCTGCGGCTGTCAATGACCATTCCACCCAGGTAGGGGAGTAACTCAACCAGTCTGCACGGCTATCCTGGATTGGAAGGAAGGGAGTTTCCAGGGTGGGTATCACGATGATATATCTGTTCACCCAGAGCGCAACAACAGCGATGACGGCCCCAATCGAAATATTCCGGATGGTCCTGAATTGGGGTATGCCAATAATGACAATGGGAATGATGATACCGATGTAGTTGGCAAAAATGAACATCCAGTTAAATTCTGCAAACAGTTTATCAATCAATTCGGCATTAATCTTGACAGAACCATACCATTTGGTCAGGTAATCACAGAAGGTGAAATATCCGTAAAATGACGCGACCACCATAAGTAAGACGCCCATATTTACGAAATGTTTTTTAGTGATAAATTCCTCTAAGTGATAGATCCGGCGAAATAGCCACATGAGGATGATCATCAGTCCGGATCCTGAAAATATGGCGGCAATCACAAAATAAGGACCGAAGATGGTACTGTCCCAGCCAGGCTGAAGGGTCACACCGAAGATCCATGCCAGTACCGAGTAAACGATGATGGCTATGGCTATGATCATGGCCGACATGAGGGACCTTGATTGGTGGATGATCTTTTTCTGCCTTGGCGTACCCGTATAACCCAGAGCAAGGTATTTATAGATCTTCTGTCTCCATTTTGGCAGATTGATGCTCGTCTGGTCACGAAGGATGGCAAAATCCTCGATAAAAGACAGGTAGAGATAAATAAAACACCCGATAAGGTCGGTGGTGATCCCAATGACGTCCCAGGAGATGGGGGACTGTATCCGGGGGTGGATAAAGAGGTAATGCAGCCGGTCAAGGCGGCCGATGCAGAAGAAAATGAAGAAGGGACCAATGATCAGGGAAATGACCGTCACCAGTTCTGCCATCCGGATAATGGGTTTCCTCCAGTTTGAGTTAAACAGGTGAAGTACACCGGAAACCAGGGCGCCGGCATAACTGAGACCCATAAAAAAGATAAAGTTCACAATATATACTCCCCAGACCACATTGTCCCGCATCCCCGTCACAATATGTCCGCCAGTAATCTGGGTCACCAGGCCACTGATCCCCCAGCCAAAAATGGCGACCAGGATGATCAGTACAAGATACCAGCGGATGGTGGTCGATTCCAGGTGAGGTTTGAATTTCGCCAGGAGTTTATCCTGAATGGCTATATCATTCATTTCTTTGACTTGTATTTATTAACATGTTTTTCATAACGCTTCTGGATTTCCTCATCCTGTCCCTCAAATCCACTCTCCACGGTGAAACTCCTGTTGCTTGGAGGAAGATAATAAACACCGGGGTTTGTTCCCAGTTCCTCTTTGAAACGATACCCGGCCCGGTCTTCAAGCAGCTGGGACAAGCGGACGGTTTCCTCACCATTGGTAACAGAATCCTCCACCATGTCGCCGAAATAAAGGACGCCCATAGGGCATGCACTCACGCACCTGGGGAGTTTATTTTTCCTGAGGTTATCGGCACACCATACGCATTTGCCTACGGTGCCCTCTACGGCAGGTACATTTGTCTCGGGAGAATATTCCACATCCGGCTGTTCCACCTCCGGCTCTTTCCAGTGAAAAACCCTGGCTGAATAGGGACAACCCGTCATGCAGAATTTGCATCCTATGCACCTGTCTGTATCCACCAGCACGATCCCGTCTGAACGTTTATAAGTGGCCCCGACCGGGCATACGCTCACGCACATGGGACTGTCACAGTGGAAGCATGGTCTGGGGAACCAGTAAGGTGCCGTCTTGGGAGCATCTTTCATATAGTAAATCTTGATCCATTCATGGTCTTTCGCAAGAAAATGCCCCTCCTGGCAGGCATCCACACAGGCCCTGGCATTTTTACATTTGGCAAGGTCAACCACCATTACGAACTTCCGGTTTGGGAGCCCCTCCATGGATTCTGTTCTGCCAATTGCTTCCTTGGTAGCTTTTTCTTCGATCATGGCTTCATCTACTTCCACGACTTTTCCGTCTGTGGTCAATGCTTTCACTTTCTTGCCTGTCCCTGCCATGGCCTTGCTGGCCAGGACACCGCCTCCGGTCAAACCAGCAGCGGCTGAAATTCCAGCTGTAATCCCCGTTTTCAGGAATTTTCTTCGGCTTTCACTTTTTTCTTTTTCTGACATATTTATTGAATGGTTTTTAAGTTTAGGTATCTTCTGTATGATGCCATCCTGTAACAATGGAACGAAAATTACGCAGGGGATGATGGCCCAATGTAATGGTGTAGATATGAATGATCATGAAGATAGACAGCAGGAATCCCATGATCACATGGAGAAGGTCCGTAAGTACCAGTCCGCTTACCCCGAAGACTCCGCCATGAATCGTTTCCGGAAAGAGCAGTCCCCAGCCAGAGATCACCACCAGGGGCAGCGCGATATACATGATCAGGGCATAGGTGAAGGCCTGCAATGGATTGAATTTTCTTTCACGGCTTACAGGATAGGGATGGTTTTGTTTTTTGAGATAACCAAACATGTAATAACGAAGCTGGATAAACATCCTCTTTTTAAATCCCTGCCATTGGATCCTATAATGTTTTCCATTCCCTCTAAGAAAGTTGCCAATAATGAAAAGAAGATAGCTCGCTGTCAGTATGATGCCGCTGATGTTATGCATCTGTACGGCAACCGGGAAGGAGATTATGGAAGCATCCCTGCTTGAGTATTGCATGCAGAGCCCGGTAAGTATCAGGATCAGCATGAATACTGTGTTCAGCATATGCCATAACCTTATGTACCGGGGATAGAGATAGATCATAATAATGTATGTTTAAACTCTTTTTCGGATCCTGGCTATAATGTGAATGGCGAGTCCCCCGATAACCAATCCGAAAATGATCACAGATGCCCTGTTCAGAAAATAGTTCCGGTTCGCCCCGATCACGTAGGCCTCATTGATCACCACGGCATTGAGGAACCCGTATTTTTCCCTGGCCTCGAGGGATTGATGTTTGTACAGGGTGTGCATCAGCCTGGAATCGCTGGAATGGCATTCATTGCAATTCTGTACCGCCTCTTCTTTTGGCAGGACCAGGTGAGCCACCAGGATGCTGTCATTGACCTGGGTATGGCATTCAATACAGCGGACATGTTGAAAATGAAGTCCCTGGTTAGGAAGCCAGTCATGTGTCTGTATGATATTGATGCCCTCTCTGTCTGTAAGCAGCTGGAACTCGTCGAAATCAGCGTGACAGGAAAGGCAGATGGCATTGTCATAAGCAATGGTCTCAGTCAGGTTCTCCGTATTCCTGATACTGATGCGATAGCTGTGGTTATCATGGCATTTCCAGCAACTGAATTCCTCGGTGGCCAGGTGATGGGTACTTGCCAGGTATTCCTCCTCTATCTTCTCAAACTGGTAATGTGCATAATCTTCATCGTAGCCATGACAGTCGAGGCATGCCCAGGGCTCTTCCAGCCTACCTTCCAGGGGATGAGGGAAGATAGCAAAATCCTTTGAATGGCAATCAAAGCATGGAAAACTTTTATGGTTCGATGCATAATATTCTTCACGTAGGATCTTATGGTCCCCGTATACCTTCCTGGTAAGCACCCTGCCTGTCAGCTCATCTTCGAGCTGAAATTTTGATTCACCATGACATCTGAAACAGGCTTCATTATCGTCCACAAACTCTGAAACCTCTCTGTAGGCATCCAGCTCATCCGGTTCCTGGCCTTTACTGCTGACAGGTTCAATCATGGCAAGCAATAGGAATAGTGTGGAAGCTGATAACAGCAATATGGCCAGTGTTCTTTTTCTCACAAATCGATTACTTCAGCCTCACAGAGATATTAAATCCAAAGCGAAAATTTCCGTCCCAGGGATTATTGGTATTGTAGAACAGGTCATACTGCTTGATAATATTCTGGTAATTGGCTACGAATATCCGGAAGGAATGCGTACTGGTCCCGACTTCCACGCCAAAACTCAAGTTGGGTTTTACCTCGAGGGCTTCATGTTCCGTTAGTGGCTGGTCATACTCTAAAATAATGGAACTCATTCCCAGTACCTGGGCCCTGGCGCCAAATGATAGGGCGAAATTCACGTTGTTATACCCTTCTTCCACACCATTGAACCAGGCAAATGAGGGAATGACCTGAAAACTCACAGGACCTGTTTGTACGGATGCTATAGCCTGGGTAAGGTAAGACATTCTATGGGCGAATTTAAACTGGTCTTCCGGTCCGAAATTATCCTTGCTCCTTGCATCAATGACCATATTCCCATAATAGCTGAGGGAAAGCGGTATACTCCAGGACCTGGTCTGGGTAAGGATGCTGATCTTCCACTCAAAATCCTGTAGTTTATAGTCCCTCGTCGTCCCAAAACCAGCCATGATCCTGTCGGTTATCCCATAGTCGAGTGCCAGCCTTGTATTCGCTGAACCATAAATGCCGAACAGGTCGTCAATATCCTTGATCTCAGAGAACCGGTGAGCAATTTCAAATTGCAAACTCCCTTTAAAAAGATTTACAGTAGTCTGGTTATCAATCAACGATATGGTCTCAAAGGGAGGACGAATGGGCCGGTTATCCGGTTTTTCTTCGTCCTGGGCCTGGAGTCCGTGGACTGAAATTGCAAAGAGCAGGATCAATACTGCTGAAAGACTGTTAAAATATCTCTTTTCCATGATGGTTATTTTGGATGATTAATTTACTGGTTAGTTGTTTTTTGCTCCCTCCTCAATCCATGCGAGTATCAGCTGTTTATCTGTTTCCGTCGCCCTGGAATCGTGGGAGTCATAAAGCTTTTTCATCAATTCACTTTCTTCCGGTTCATCTACATTTATATATCCTCCACTTAGGGATGCGTATGAATTTTCGGGTCTGAGGTCCGGATCACGTCCCCCGTCATGGCAGTTAACACATTTATTGTCCCATATTGGCTGGATATCCAGTGAATAGCTCACCGTATCAGGAAGTTCAATTTCTACCGGAGGGAACACCACTTTCTCGCATGATCCGAATAGCAGGATGCCGGTCAGCACCGCTGCAAATAATAGATAAAATATTTTTTTCATTTGAGGTGAGATTATTATAATTATTGTATAAACCGAAAGTTTGAAGTACGCGGCAAAATTAGTAAATAGCTAGCCTGGAATGAATGCAAATTAGCGAGATTTTAAAAAAGCTGGACTGATTTATATCACCATTTAAAGCGATCTAGATCATTTTTTTTTCATATTTTTGTCGCGCCAGATAAATGACGGAATTAATATGATATCGAAGACACAGATAGAAGGTTGTGAAGATTGCCAGGAATGCCTGAACCGTGCCCCTTATTTCAAGATACTTTCACCAGAGGAACTTGAAATCATAAACAGGGACCGATACTCGGTCAGGTATAAGGCAGGGGAGATGATCCTGAAGCAGGGAACATCATCCACGCACGTGCTGTCACTGATCGATGGGATCGTGAAAATTTATATTGAGGGCATGGGGGACAGGAACCTGCTGTTGAATCTACAGAAGCCCTGGGCCCTGATGGGTGGTCCTGGTTTACATACCGACAGGAAGGTACATTATTCCGTTTCTGCTCTGACCGATGTTTCCATATGTTTCATTGTCCTGGATAATTTCAACAAGGTAATGATTATGAATTGCCGGTTTGCCAACCAGTTGATAGGACATGTTAGCCAGAATTCGGTTATTTTGTTTGATAAGATGATCAGCCTTACCCAAAAGCAGATGCATGGACGGATGGCAGATGGCCTGCTCTATCTCTCAAAAGATTTCTTTCAGACCGATACATTTAAATTGCACCTGTCGCGGCAGGAGATCGCTGACCTGACTGCCATGTCAAAAGACAGTGCTATTCGGATCTTAAAGGACTTTGAGCGGGACAAGCTTATTTCGTTAAAAGGGAACGAACTTTCTATCCTCGACACAGAACAGTTACAGAATATTTCCCTGAAGGGATGATATCGCTTAAATGGAATTAGTAAAGCGGGTCGTGGCAATCCACACAATGAACTTCCTTCCATGCTTCCCCAATATCGATAGGATGGATGAATTCGAGTGAATCTCTCACCCCTGCCATATGAAGCTCGTCCGGGTAACCCTGGGCCAGGATATCATGGCATAGATTGCAATCCCTGCTGATCACTCTTCCGGTCTGAGATGTATGACGATCATTATGGCAGCGGTAACATCCTGCTGAATTGATATGCCCGATATTGTTCGGGTATTCGTCCCAGCGGGCCTTCATTTCCGGGAAAATATTCTGGGTAAAATCTTTCTGTACACCCGCAATGGCTTTTTCGATCAAAGGCATCTGCTCCTCGTAGATCTCAGGATACATCATTTCATAATACTCCTTGATATCTTTCTCAATGGTAAGAAGGGCAGAGTCGGTATCTTCGTATACCGCATAATGCAGACCCATGGCCACATACTTGATGTCGGGCAGTTCCCTGGGGATGTCTCCCCGCGTCAGTGATTTGTCGGTAAAAAAGGGGGGCGAATAATACTCATGGGAAGGCCGGTTATGGCAATCTATGCAATCCATATTCCTGAAATAATCCATGGCAATTGTATCTGCATCAACCATATGCTCCTCATCTTGATAGGTGTGCACCTCCCCGGTTTCCAGGTTGGTGTAACGCACCCAGGGGATTATCTGAGGCTCTTCAGGATCGGCCACATATTCGATCTTTACATTGGGATTGATATGCCAGTGTATCCCTTCATCCTGTCCCAATGCATGATATTCTGATCCGATCTTCATCTTCAGAACAATGTCCCATTCGGTATTTTGCTCATCTGCCAGATAATGCCTCTCCGTACGGAGCTTATGCGCATAAAACTGTTCGGGCCAGTGGCATTTCTCACAGGTTTCCTGTGCAGGCCTGAGGTGTGCAATGGGGGTCGGAATAGGCTGAGGGTATTTTTTAAAAAGTACCGAATATACCTGGTAGAGTCCCGATAATTTGGACCGGACATACCAGTCCGCTCCGGATCCAACATGGCATTCCACACAGGCAACCCTGGCATGGGCCGAGGTCTGGTAGGTCACGTGCTCTGGTTGCATTACCTTATGACAGACCTTGCCACAGAATTCCACCGATTCCGAGTAATGAAATGCCTCGTAGGTCCCTATAGCGGATAGGAATAGGAAGGCAGTTGAAGATATTACAAAGATCAAGAAGGCATTCCTGTGCTGCTTAAGGTTGAGGTTAACCTCGGGCCATCTGGAAAAACCGGTCACCTCCCGTTTTCTCATCCGGCGTCTTCTTCGTACCATCCCAATGGGGATAAGGATCAGGCCGAGAATAATGAAGATGGGCAATATAATATATATGACAATTCCCAGGTAAGAACTTGTTACCTCAATAAAGAAAGATACAGTGATGAGGAATACGATCATGAAAAGGGCGATGATCGCGATCACGGCTCCTATGACGGATGTCCAGTTATAAAGGGAAGATGGGAGTTTCATCTGGTAAAGGATATGAGTTTAGATTGCCCAAAGATATTAAAAGAAAGAAAAAGTGATAATCAAACAGGTACTAACACCCTTTATTTAAAATCATTATGGATTTCGTCCCAGGCAAAGGACAAACACTAGATCTCCTTTAATTGTTGTATGGTTTTTACAGGATCATCCGAAGCAAAAACCGTGTTCCCGACCACAAAAACATCCACACCCGCTTCTTTCAAACCGGCCAGGTTCCCGAGTCCCACTCCTCCGTCTATCTGGATCAAGGCCTTGGATCCGGACTCGTCTATCATTTCGCGCAGTTGCCGAATCTTCTGGTAACTGTATTCAATGAAGGATTGTGCGCCGTAACCGGGGTTCACGGTCATGTTGAGGACCAGGTCGAGGTCAGGCAATACATTTTCAAGTAATCGGACCGAGGTATGGGGATTGATGGCCACGCCGGCTTTCATGCCGAGTGATTTGATGGTATCTATGGTGCGGTCCAGGTGCGTACAGGCCTCATAATGTACAGTCAGCATGTCTGCCCCGGCATCCCTGAAACCTTCCAGGTGCCTGTCCGGTTCTACGATCATCAAATGGGTGTCAAGCGGTTTGGTACTGATCTCTTTGATCAGCTTGATGATGGGGAAGCCAAAAGTCATGTTGGGGACGAATACCCCGTCCATAATATCCAGGTGGAGCCAGTCGGCCTCGCTGCCATTGATCATTTCAATGGCTGCACGCAGTTCCAGAAAATTTGCGGTTAAAATAGAGGGGGCAATCAAATGTGACATCTTCAGGGATTTATCCAAGGTAGGTTTTAAGGATCTTGCTCCGGGTGGTGTGCTTCAGCCTCTTGATCGCTTTTTCCTTGATCTGCCTTACCCTCTCGCGGGTCAGGTTGAACTGCTCACCTATCTCCTCCAGTGTATGGGGATGTTTCCCGTTCAGTCCGAAATACAGTTTGATGATGCTCGCTTCACGATGAGTAAGCGTTGAAAGGGCCCTTTCAATCTCCTTCCGGAGGGATTCGTTCAACAGGCCTCTATCGGGACTGGGGGTATCCTGGCTCAGCATCACGTCGTACATATTGCCTTCTTCCCCTTCGGTGAGGGGGGCATCCATGGACACATGCCGGCCGGAACTGCGTATGGCTTCCTTTACATCTTCAGGTGCCAGTTCAAGGGCCTGTGCCAGTTCGAGGATAGATGGCTCACGTTCATGCTGTTGCTCAAGTATGGCAAATGTCTTGTTGATCTTGTTGATGGACCCGATCTTGTTCAGGGGCAGCCTGACAATGCGGGCCTGCTCGGCCAGGGCCTGCAGAATGGATTGCCTGATCCACCATACGGCATAGGAGATAAATTTGAATCCCCTGGTCTCATCAAAACGCTGGGCAGCTTTGATCAGTCCCAGGTTCCCTTCATTGATCAGGTCCGGGAGACTTAGTCCCTGGTTCTGGTATTGTTTGGACACCGAGACCACGAAACGCAGGTTGGCCTTGATCAGTTTCTCCAGGGCCTCCCCGTCTCCCTTGCGGATATTCCTCGCCAGCTCAACCTCTTCCTCAGCAGTGATAAGGTCTACCTTGCCAATTTCATGCAGGTATTTATCCAGGGAAGGAGTTTCCCGGTTGGTAACCTGTTTGATGATCTTGAGCTGTCTCATGTGTGTGAGAATTTATGGGATAACCGTTCTACGTAAAAAATCTACACAAGTTACATTTTCAAAGCCGGAATTTCCTAAAAATTGGCTTTTTTTCCGAATTTTCCATTTGATTCAAAAAAAAGTTTAAATAGCAATATGGCCCAATACCAGGTAAGATAAAGAAAATCAACAGGATAGGACAGTTTTTCCGATTTATTTTGGATTTATTCTAAATAAGCAGGTTTTATGAAAAATACCGGGTCGTATGGTAAAAAAAATTCAATTCATTTGTTTGGTAATTCTAAGTATTTGCGTATACTTGCAATGAATTTCCAACGATACCCGTTTTTCAACTGGTTATCTGACTCCAATTCAATTAATAATTTGTATCCCGATATTTTCATTTGATATCAATTATTTCTTACCATAATCCACATATAATTAATTTTCATTATTCATAAATCACATGTATGACATTCTTGAGCTTAATAAGAAGCTCGTTTCCGATTTGCGAGAAATCGCAAAAGAATTAAAAATCAAAAGGGTTGAAGCATTTAAGAAACAGGACCTGATCTATAAAATACTTGATCAGCAGGCCATTGTTGCCTCGGATGTTGAATCCATACCCAAAGACAAACAAAAAGAACAAACAGGCCCTAAAGCCAAGGATAAAACCACTCACCGACGGGGAAGAAAGCCTGCAGAAAACAAACAGGATAAAACCACTGACCAGGAGGTAAAAAGCCCGCAGGATGAGAAGCGGGGTGAAGAAAGAAAGGATACCCGGGGCCGTCAAGAACCCCGGGACCATAAGGACACCCGGGACCATAAGGATACCCGGGACCATAAGGATACCCGGGACCATAAGGATACCCGGGACCATAAGGATACGCGGGACCATAAGGACACCCGGGATCATAAAGAACCCAGGGATCATAAGGATACGCGGGACCGCAAAGATATTAAAGACCGAAAGGACAAAGAGTTTTCCCGGGATAAAGAATATTCCAGGGAAAAGGATACTTCATTCAGGGACAGGAGAAGCAACAGTTACCAAAGGGATGGCGATACGGACTCCAGGGAATCCCAGGCCGAACGCGATATCAAGCGGCAGGAAAGAAGGCAACAGGAAAAGGCCCTTGAATTTGAAGGGATCATTTCTGCCTCCGGGGTACTGGAGATCATGCCTGACGGTTATGGATTCATGCGTTCTTCGGATTATAATTATCTCAACTCCCCGGATGATATCTACGTATCCCAGTCACAGATCAAGTTATTCGGACTCAAGACCGGTGACAGTGTTTCCGGTACTATCCGCCCACCCAAGGAAGGGGAAAAATACTTCCCGCTGATAAAGGTGGAAGAAATTAATGGCAGGAGTCCGGATTACATACGGGACAGGGTTCCGTTTGATTTTCTCACACCCCTCTTCCCGGAAGAAAAATTCACATTGATAAAGCAAGGCACCCGGGGCACCATATCCTGCCGCGTGATAGATATGTTTACCCCTATCGGTAAAGGGCAAAGGGGACTGATAGTTGCGCAGCCCAAAACAGGGAAGACCATCCTGCTCCAGGAGATTGCCAATGCCATTGCTACCAACCATCCCGAGGTGTACCTGATCATTCTCCTGGTCGATGAAAGACCGGAGGAAGTAACGGATATGCAGCGAAATGTGAACGGCGAAGTGATCGCATCGACCTTCGATGAGCCTGCTGAACGCCATGTGAGGGTATCCAATATCGTTATTGAGAAGGCCAAGCGCATGGTCGAATGCGGGCACGATGTAGTAATCCTGCTCGACTCCATTACCCGCCTGGCAAGAGCCTATAACACGGTGTCGCCTGCTTCCGGTAAGGTACTTTCAGGAGGGGTCGACTCCAATGCCCTGCAGAAGCCCAAAAGATTTTTCGGTGCCGCCAGGAATATTGAGAATGGCGGATCTCTTACCATACTGGCCACGGCACTCACTGAAACCGGTTCAAAGATGGATGATGTAATCTTCGAGGAATTCAAGGGCACGGGTAATATGGAACTACAGCTTGACCGCAAATTGTCCAACAAGCGAATTTTCCCATCTGTGGACCTCAATCCATCAAGCACGCGTCGTGAAGACCTGCTGCTTGACAAGGAGATGCTCAACAAACTATGGATACTCCGGAATTATCTTTCAGATATGACTTCCATCGAAGCCATGGAATTCCTGATCAGCCGCCTGAGCAAGACTGAATCAAATGAAGAATTCCTGGTCTCCATGAACGCTGAATAATGCGTATAAAGAGATGAGAAGAGAATAAAATATACCGGGACTTGCAAGTCCCGGTTTTTTTATTTTTAATCTGTATGAATTAAAGAAAACATAATAAAACTCATATAAATAATTCATCAATAATGCTAATTTTGTAATCTTTATAAAAAATCATATAATTTATTGCTAGTTAAATACTTAAACCAATAGAAATGGCTAATAAGAAAAATTTTATCACTTGCGATGGTAACCATGCAGCTTCTCATGTGGCCTATATGTTCAGTGAAGTAGCGGCGATCTATCCGATCACCCCTTCATCTAATATGGCGGAGAATATTGACGAGTGGGCTGCATTTGGCAGGAAGAATATTTTTGGCGAGACTGTACAGGTTGTAGAGATGCAATCTGAAGGTGGTGCAGCAGGTGCGGTCCACGGATCACTCCAGGCAGGCGCACTGACCTCAACCTTCACCGCATCACAGGGCTTACTACTGATGATCCCCAATATGTACAAGATATCCGGTGAATTATTGCCGGGCGTTTTCCATGTATCTGCAAGGAGTCTGGCTGCACAGGCACTATCCATATTTGGTGACCACTCTGATGTGATGAGCACCCGCCATACCGGCTTTGCCATGCTGGCTACCGGTTCTGTACAGGAAATAATGGATATCGGGGGAGTTGCCCACCTGGCAGCTATCAAGTCCCGCATTCCTTTTGTTCATTTCTTTGATGGTTTCAGGACCTCACACGAAGTACAGAAAGTGGAAGCACCCACCAATGAAGACATGGCCAGCCTTCTCGACTGGGATGCCCTTCAGGCTTTCCGCGACAATGCCCTCAACCCGGAACACCCGGTAACCAGGGGAACAGCCCAGAACCCAGACATCTATTTCCAGACCAGGGAAGTTGCCAATCCTTTCTATGATGTGGTAGCCGACATCGTTGAAGATTATATGAAGGAAATTACAAAAATGACCGGCCGTGAATACCATCCTTTCACTTATTACGGTGACCCGGATGCAGAAAACATCGTCATGGCCATGGGTTCGATCACGGAGACCCTGAAGGAAACCGTTGATTACCTGAATGCACAGGGAAGGAAAGTCGGGATGATGAGCGTACACCTGTACCGTCCTTTCAGCGCCAAATATTTCTTCAATGTTTTGCCCAAGTCAGTAAAGCGGATCGCCATTCTTGACCGTACCAAGGAACCGGGTGCCAATGGAGAGCCCCTCTACCTGGATGTTCGTGACCTGTTTTATGGAGATGCCAATGCTCCGATGATCGTCGGCGGAAGGTATGGTCTCAGTTCCAAGGATACTACACCGGCCATGATGATCTCCGTATATGACAACCTGGCTGCCAAGGAACCCAGGAAGGAGTTCACGGTCGGGATCGTAGACGACGTTACCAACCTTTCCCTTCCCCTGATTCCTGAAGTCAGTGCTGTACCAAAGGGCACATACCAGGCGAAGTTCTACGGGATAGGTGCTGACGGTACCGTGGGTGCCAACAAGAACAGCATCATGATCATCGGTGAGAGTACAGATAAGTACTGCCAGGCCTATTTTGCATACGATTCAAAGAAATCAGGGGGGATCACCACATCCCACCTGCGTTTCGGGGATAAAGTTATCCGTTCCCCTTACCTGGTTGGCAAGCCGGATTTTGTAGCATGCCATGTACCATCCTACCTGGATAAATATGATATGTTGAAGGGTCTGAAGGAAGGCGGGACCTTCCTGCTGAATACGATTTGGGATAATGAGGAAACTATCCAGCGCCTGCCCAATAGCATGAAAATATACCTGGCAGAGAACAAAATAAAGTTCTTCGCCATCAATGCCACCAAGATCGCGGCAGAGATAGGACTGGGTGGACGGACCAATACCATTATGCAGTCCGCCTTCTTCAAGATCTCAGAGGTGATCCCTTACAAGCAGTCTGTTGAAGAGATGCGCAAATTTATTATTAAGAGTTACGGCCGGAAAGGTGAAGATGTTGTAAATATGAACTTTGCAGCCGTTGACCGTGGTGGAGAAGTACACGAGATCAAGGTTGATCCGGCCTGGGCAAAACTCAAACCTGAAACGGCAGAAGTGGGAGCAGATATGCCCGATTTCGTCAGGGATGTGGCCCTTCCTATCAACTCACTCAAGGGTGATGACCTTCCGGTATCAGCCTTTGTTGGTCGTGAAGACGGGACCTTCCCGCAAGGGACGACAGAGTACGAAAAGCGGGGGATCGCGGTGAATGTGCCCGAATGGCAATCTGAGCCTTGCACCCAGTGTAACCAGTGTGCCTATGTCTGCCCCCATGCTGCTATACGTCCATTCCTCTTTGATGACAAGGATCTGAAGAATAAACCCAAGGACCTGGAAACCGTTGCCATGAAGGGCAAAGTTTTTGCAGGATATGATTACAGGATACAGGTCTCTGTCCTTGACTGTACAGGTTGCGGCAATTGTGCCGATATCTGTCCGGCCAAAGAGAAGGCACTGATCATGAAACCCCTCGGATCACAAACCGTGGAGATTGATAACTGGGATTACCTGAGCAAGAATGTAAGTTACAAGGATACCGTAGTTGAAAAAAACAAGAGTGTCAAGAACAGCCAGTTCTCACAACCCCTGTTCGAGTTCTCAGGAGCCTGTGCAGGTTGTGGTGAGACACCCTATGTGAAGCTGATCACGCAATTGTTCGGTGAGCGGATGATGATCGCCAATGCCACAGGTTGTTCCTCCATATATGGTGGATCCGCACCGTCGACACCTTACACGGTGAATGCAGAGGGCAAAGGACCTGCCTGGGCAAATTCACTGTTTGAGGACAATGCCGAGTATGGTTTCGGTATGGCCCTGGGTGTTAACAAACTCCGTGACCGCATAGCCCTGCGTATGGAGGCCGCCAGCAAAAACGGACTGGCTGCAGCCACCAGGGAAGCATTTTCCGAGTGGATTGCCAACAAGGATGATGCGGAAGGATCTAAGGAAGCTTCTGCCAAGGTCGTCGCCGCCCTTAAGAAGGAGAAAGATCCTGTTGCAAAAGAGATACAGGCACTGGAGCAGTACCTGGTCAAGAAATCAGTGTGGGTAATCGGAGGTGATGGCTGGGCTTATGATATAGGTTATGGCGGACTCGACCATGTACTTGCCACCGGCCAGGATGTGAATGTGCTGGTACTCGATACGGAGGTTTATTCCAATACCGGCGGACAATCATCGAAGTCCACGCCCGTCGGGGCAGTGGCCAAGTTTGCTGCCTCCGGTAAAAAAGTAAGGAAAAAGGACCTCGGAATGATGGTCCTTGGTTATGGCTATGTTTATGTTGCCCAGGTAGCCATGGGAGCCAGCCAGTCACAGTTGTTCAGGGCGATCAAGGAAGCGGAGGCCTATCCGGGCCCATCCATGGTGATCGCTTACTCAACATGCATCAACCATGGCCTCAGGGCAGGTATGAGTAAGGCACAGGAACAGATGAAGAATGCAGTGGATGCTGGTTTCTGGCAGCTGTACCGTTATAATCCCCTGCTTGAAAAAGAAGGGAAGAATCCATTCCTGCTTGATTCAAAGGAACCGGATTGGACATTGTTCCAGGGTTTCCTGAACTCAGAGGTAAGGTTTACTTCCCTGAAGAAATCCTTCCCGGAAGAGGCAGCCGCGCTTTTTGCCTCATCCGAGATGAATGCCAAGTGGAGATACGAGAGCTACAAGCGGATGGCTGCCATGGAATTTGCTGCCAAGGAGTAGAATCGTTCTGGTACCCGAAATATTTAAACCGCAGGGATCCCCGATCTTTGCGGTTTACTTTTTTTATTATTTTTGCGGTCGTTGGTTTAAATTAATTATTTTGGGAAGGTTGCTTTGCCTTGATTACGGGAAAAAGCGAGTGGGGATCGCGATGACGGACCCACTGCAGATGATCGCGCGGGGTGTGGAAACAGTTGCGGCGCATGATATCAGGGAACATCTCATGAAGATTATCGCGGGACTGGAACTGGATGCCGTGGTGGTTGGTTATCCGAAGACGATGAGGAATGAGCCGTCGGAAGCCGTCCGCTACATTGACCCGTTTTTAAAATGGTTCCGTAAGGAATTCCCGGATATCCCCCTGGTCAAATATGACGAACGCTTCACTTCGAGGATGGCGGAGCGGTCGCTGATCGAGTCCGGGGTACCCAAAATGGCGCGGCGGGACAAATCCCTGGTGGACCAGATAAGTGCAGCTTTGATCCTGCAGTCTTTCCTGGATTCGGAAAAGAACCGGAAAGATCAGATTAAATGAATTTGAAGAAATGATTTATCCTATATATGTATATGGTATGCCGGCCCTCCGCAAAGTTGCGGTGGACATTGACGAGGACTACGAGGGACTTACAGCATTGATAGACGACATGTACGAAACCATGTACCAGGCGGACGGGATAGGCCTGGCAGCTCCCCAGGTTGGCAAAGCCATCCGGCTGATCGTGATCGATGGCACCCGGGCGGAAGAAGATGATGATGAGGAAAAGTCTGAATTGCATGATTTTAAAAAGGTGTTGATCAATCCTCATATTGTTCACGAAGAAGGTGAGTTATGGGAATTCAATGAAGGATGTCTCAGCATCCCCAATATCCGGGAAGATGTGAAACGTAAACCCGTATTGCGCCTGGAATACCTGGATGAGAATTTTGAATTCCATGATGAAGAATTCTCCGGCACGAAGGCGCGGATACTACAGCATGAAATGGACCACGTGAATGGCATTCTTTTCACCGACCGCATTTCACCTTTACGGAAACGGCTGCTGGCACCCAAACTAAAAGCCATATCCAAGGGCAACACAGAAGCCAAATACAAGATCCGCTTCCCGAAGAAATAGGGATGCATGGTGTTTCCCTGCTTTAATCATATGGCAGGAATCTTATCCAAATGTAAAAAAAAAGGCCATCCCTTGTGTCGGGACGGCCTTCTGACAGTAATATATTAAAGTCGGGTGAAACTACATTAAGCCTTCCTTTTTAAACAGCTCTTCTGATTTCAAGAGCAGGTCGACATAGTGGGCACGCTTGTAGATGAAGGGATCATTGATCTCCTTATTGGACAGTTTTCCACGGAAATCTTTCAATGATTTGTAACCTTTTCCTTCCATCCAGGTTTCAATGTCCTTCAGCATTGTTGCTATATATTGTACTTTGTTCTTATAAAGGGTTCCCACTACCTGGACGGCATCGGCCCCTGCCAGGATCATTTTCACTACATCACTTCCATTCTGTATCCCCCTGGTACTTACAATACTGGCCTTGATTTGTCCGTATAGAAGGCCTGCATACCTCAGCGGCAGCTTGTTCTCGTAGGCTTCGCTTAGTGGGAAATCAACTACAAACTTTTCACTATCGAGGTCTATCTCGTTCTGAAAGAGCCTGTTAAACATGACAAAAGCATCCGCTCCGGCTTTGTCCATCCTGCTGATCACATTCAGGGGATTGGCGTAGAAGGGACTCAGTTTTACACTGACAGGAATGGAAATGCTGCTTTTTACTTTTTTCAGGATCTCAATCTGGTCATTGATGATATCCGCACCGCTGACATCAGATTTTCTCGGGACGGAGTAAAAATTTAGTTCCAGTCCATCGACCCCCTTGTCTTCGAGCAATTTGGCATATTCCAGCCAGGTTTCATTATAGATGGCATTCAGGCTGGCGATGAGTGGGATCGACAAAGCCTCCCTGGCATTCTGTACATTCATAAGATGTTCACGCGGTCCGGCATGTTCCAGGTTGGGAAAGAGACTGGTCATCTCTGCATGCCGCTCTGCATATTCATCCAACTCATCATCCATCTGGGCAGCCTCCAGCTGGATCTGCTCCTCGAACAATGATTTAAAGACAACTGCAGCGGCCCCGGCATCCTCCATCTGTTTTAAACTATCGATTTTGGTAACAAGATTATTGGCGCCTACAACGATTGGGTTCTTCAGTTCCAGGCCCATGTAATTGGTTTTCAAATTGGTCATTGTATAATGATTTTATGAGACCTTAAAAATATATAAATTATTAAGATTTCAGGCTGATAAACCTTCCTTTTTTTCATTAAAGATGTCAGGATTTCCAATACCCGACTATGTTTGATAAGGCATTCAGAAAAGCACCCTTTATGCGGGTCCTCATCCCCCTGGCAGGTGGAATCCTTATGGCCAGGCATTATACCATGCCGACTGTCATCATCTGGATACTGAGCGGTATTCTTATCCTGTTACTGCTACTGTTTATAATTCTTGCTGACAGGACTTCCATGTCTTTGTTTCCATTAATGGGGCTGCGGAATGGTTTGCTTGCCGGGATTTTCCAGGGACTGTTTTTTTGCATGGGACTTATGATGGGCAGGGAAGATGAGCCTGCCGGGATCCCGGAGACAATGATACAGGCCCGGATCTGTGATGAGATCCTGACGGGTGAACGTACATTTAGAACCAGGCTGGACATGGTATATTACAATTCAGGGGAGAATTGGATCCGTCTGGATGGCAGGGTACAGGTTTATTTTGAGCGGGAGGACAGGTGCTATGAATTGATGCCGGGGGACTGTATCTGCGGATCGGGAAAATTGTTGCGGTTTGAAGATCCGGTAAATCCATTGGAATTCAATTACGGTGCCTACCAGCATGGGAAAGGGATTTTCTACCACCTGTATCTGGACAGCGCCTCGTGGGTTCCCTCCCCGGCTTCAGCGGCCGTGGGACTAAAGATTAGATCAAAAAGGATCCGCCGTACATTGATGGACCGGATTGACCGAAGCATAGAGGGCCCGGATGAGAGGGCCATCCTTTACTCCCTCCTGCTGGGATACCGGGCTGAGCTCGGACAGGAGGTCAAACAACAATTTGTCCGGTCAGGATCCATGCATATCCTTGCTGTAAGCGGACTGCATGTCGGTATCCTGTATCTCCTCCCGGCCTTGCTGATCCGAAAGATCCGGGGCTCTGTGACGGGCCGTCTGCTGGCCACCCTGGCCCTCCTGGCGCTCCTCTGGTCATATGCCTTGCTTACCGGGCTGTCCCCATCCGTGGTGCGGGCCGTTACCATGTGCAGTGTGCACAGGATGGCCATTTTAACGGGACGGAGGACCGGCATTTTTCATGTGCTGTCACTGACTGCATTTCTCATGGTATTGTCCAGGCCGGCGATCATATTTGAGGCGGGATTTCAGCTGTCTTTTGCAGCAGTGGCAGGCATTGCCGGTTTTCAAAAGCCCCTGTCAGCCATGATACCTGTGAAGGGATGGCTGGCCAGGAAAGCCTGGCAACTCGTAACTGTATCCCTGGCTGCACAGCTGGCAACAGCACCCCTGTCCCTGTATTATTTCCATCAATTCTCCAATGTATTTTTACTCTCCAATCTTGTCGTTATTCCACTGGCTACGGTGATACTTTATGTGGGACTGGCCTTCATTCTTTTATCTTCGCTCGGTCTTTATCCTTTATCCGGGATCCTGGAATGGCTTACTTCCCTGCTTAATGGGATTACCCATCTGATGGGCCGGATCCCGGGGGGCTTCAGTGAAAATATCACCCTGGTCCCGGTCCAGGTTTACCTTTTATACTTTGCGCTCATACTGGCCGGTCTTTTTATGCGCTCCCGGAAAGTCGTAGTGCTTCATGCCCTGATGGTATCTGTTGCGGTCCTGCTGCTGGTTTCAGGTATCCGTGAATACCGGGTCCGGTCCCACGAGGCATTCTATGTATTTTCAATACGAGGCGAGTCAGCCATCAGTTTTATCCGGGGAAGGGAACATTCCTTGTACAGGGGGGGGAGGATACGCGGAGACGGCCTGCAAATCCCCTATGCCCTCCGTAATTTCAGCGTACGCCACAAGCTTTCTTCACCGGTTTTTTTGCCTGGCAAGTCAGGCATACAGCATTGCCGCATCGATACAGGAGGGGTGCGACTGCTTTTCACTGTATTTAAGGATCGCAGAATATTGATACTCAGTCAATTATCTGAATTACCGCCAGGTGATACCGTCCGGTTGGAAACCGATATTCTGGTGCTGGTGGATAATGTTTTATGTAACCTGGATTCCCTGATTCTCGTATTTAAG
>Ga0255055_10000546_pt1 | contig 29082 bp, 43 predicted proteins | sample JV7_2_27_MG_FD_188633 | JGI IMG/M metagenome (GOLD analysis project Ga0255055, IMG submission 188633) | Seawater microbial communities from Jervis Inlet, British Columbia, Canada - JV7_2_27 | ecosystem: Environmental > Aquatic > Marine > Inlet | place: Canada: British Columbia | collected...
TCTCGCCTTGTGCTGGGCCCAACAGTCGTGACCGGCCACGATGTAGCTCAACTCCTCGACGTTCACTCGTTCCTTGATCCGCTCGGCTATCCGGCGATCGCTCATGTGCCGGCCGCGGAGCGTCTCCATCTTGTAGATCACGCCGTCCTCGCTCACACAGTAGCGGCCGAAGACCCACGGGTGCTGATAGCCCCAGTCGAAACTCCCGAATTGCCGCCAATGCGAGGGTGGCTCGAAGACAGGTACAAAGTGCATGACCTCGTCCAGCTCTTCAAGCGCCATCCCGAAACCCGCGTCCCAGTCACCGTACAGCAGCTGACGTCGTAGCACCTCTGGCAGCGACATCAGGTTCGCCATGTAGATCGGGTCGTTAGCGTAGACCGGGTTGTCGGTCACCTTCGCGGGAATGAACCGCCGCGCTCGAGTCACAGTCCCGAGCCCGGGCACCTTCATCTCGTAGGTGTAGATGTGCTCACCTTGCCGGCCACAGAGGTTGATGAACCGCCGCTTGATCCAGCCATGGCCAGGTTTCCCCGGGTTGCCGGACCCGTGAGCCTGGCGTCGTACCTCAGGATTCGGACATCTGTTCTCCGCCAGGAGCTGGACCCAGATCTGTTCATCAGCGACGTCGGCCACCTCGTCGAATCCGATCGACGCCCACTCGCCACCATGGAACTGCTTGACCTCATCCACGCTCTTGCAGTGGCCGAACTGTACGATGCCACCGCCGGCGCCCGTCAGTGAGTTTGGGTTGGGCCAGCGCCAGCGCTTGAGGCCACCGCTCCATACTGGCTTGTTGATCGAGGGATATAGCCGATGCGATCGATCGATCAGCTCTTGTACTTCGGGGAATGTCTGCCTCAGGATGAGCGCTTTGAATCGCTCGAGATGGACCTGCCTGAGCGGCTTGGCGACGATCGCGTCGCTCTTCGCACCGCCCTTCGCACCGCCGTAGAAGACTTCATCCTCGGTCGACGCAGTGAAGTCCGACTGCGGCTTGGAGTTCGGCTCCCAGACGGCGAACTCGTCGTCCTCGAGTTCTACAGCAGCGCTGTGACTAGCCATATAAGCGGGAACCAGAACAAGACGAGGAGTGCGGCCCCGATCAAGATCGCCGTCCCGATTGGGTTAAAGCAGAAGGTCACAGGGTGCCGGCGCTTGCGAATGGTAGACTGTGAGGATGAGGTCATTCGGTAGCCGTCCATCTTTGTCAAAGTGTTTGAGGACTGGGCAGTCGGATTTGTGTTCTGAGCGCTCTGCCACGTGTTCGCACCGGCAAGAGCAGCTCTCGCTTACTCTCTTCCAGTTAGTCATCGGTGACCCCGCGGCGCCGGTGCTTTAGGCCGGGCGACTTGGAAGTATGGTGAAGCGAGATTTGGCGCTCGCGCTTCTGTCGAGAAGGTTGGCAGCGAGTAGCCATACCCCAAACAATTGTTGTCAGACACGCTCACAGCGTCTCGCCACGGGGCCGAATCCAATATGTCAGGCGCCCACCTCGAGACGCCACCGCTCGAGGACGCCCTGGCAGTACACGTGGTAGTCGAGCGGCCAGTCGCTCTCAGGGTTCTTCACGTAGGCACTCGTCCCGTCTTTGCGCTCCTCGATGCAGCAGAACAGGGCCTCGTCGCCTACCCGCACGAACGCAAAATTAGGTCTGACGTGCCATGCTAGAGCCAGGTCGCTCGTATCGGGATGGACGATCACGCTGTCGACCGGCGTCGGATAGACGATCCCACGGTAGAACTGGAATGCGGCCGACAAGGTCCAGCCACTGGAGCCGTCGTCCGCACGCGCCTCGTTGCCATCCACATCGACGGCCAGTACGCCGACCCGCAGCATCACAGTATCACCCGCCGGCGGGTATCCCATCCCCAGCGAGTCCATGTAGACGCCTGGGCTGGCCTGCTGGCCTGAGTCGTGGACCTCGCCAGTCAGCGCGTCGAGCAACCTGGTGTCGAAGTGGTTTAGTGGTTTAGCGCCTGGCCTCGGCGTGCCGGGATACCACTCGAAGACGATCCGCGCCGAGTCGGTGTCCTGCCAGACTTCGATCAGCCGGATGTTCACCCTGCTCGGTGCTATCGCTGCCGCGGTCACGCTCAAGATCGCAACCAGTACCACGCAGAACGCGACCGCACTCGCGACTTCAGTGCTGGTTTTCATTGTTCCTCCGGTCGGGTCGGGCCAACTTCGCGGCCCAGCTCTTCGGTAGTAGTTTGCTGATCGCCGCCGGCAGTCGACCGAGCATGTAGATCCCCAACTCCGGCCACGCCAGCGAGAGCCCGACGATCATGCCCACGCCACAGAACAGCCAGATCACCATCGGCAGGCCGAGCCCGAACGCCCTCAGCCCGATCGAGGCGAGCACCGGCACGACGAACGAGAAGACCAGGAGCCCATAGCCGATGTGCTTCAGCTCCTTCTTCTTCTGTGGTGTCATGCCGCCGTAGCTCTGCATCAGGTAGGTCGGCGGCCTGCCGTTGTGGAGGCTCCGGCGGTCCTTGGCATGATCGATTGGATCTGATGGCATCGGTCTACTCCCTGCGGATGATTGCGACGGTGACCGCCCCGGCTACGGTCCCCACGATGAACGCTGTGGTGCGTGACGGGCACTTGATCAACCCCAGGATCTTGCAGCTCGAGTGCTTCTGCCACCGCTGGAGCAGTGGCTCGGCCAGGTTCACTTGCGCCTGGAGAGTGTCGGCTCGAGATCGCGCGGCAGCCCAGCCAGCGGATAGTGTGGCGATCCTGGTCGCCTGCGTATTAACCAGAGATCGCAGTGTATCGGCCTGGGCTTCGAGCACCGGTAGACGCAGCACCCCACGGGCGAGAACACGTACCTGTGCTGAATCAGTAGCGTACCACGTCGTGTCGGCGAACTGGAGCGGTCGCATCCGCACGAGTGGCAGCAGACTGTCCAGCTCCGCAGTCTCCGCTCGTACCACCACTGCCGAATCTTGAGCCGCCAACTCCTGTAGAGCGACACGGGTTCGCCGGCCCTGAATCGCAAGCGCCGCGTCAGTGCGCTCCAGCGAATCCTCGAGTGCCCTGACACTGTCCGCCCACGCCCGGCTGATCTGGATCACCTGGATCACCGCTGCCGTTTCCGCCTTCAGCTCGGCGAGCTTCCGATCGAGTCCTGCGTCCCATCGTCCAAGACCGTACAGGATGACAGCACCGAGGATCACCAGCGTGATGGCTCGCGCCCAGGGTGCCGCCTCCCGGTACGGATTGGTCACGGTGTCGGCTTGAGTGTCTTGATCGCGGCCCTCGCTCCCATAGCCGTGAGCCAGGTCAGGATCACGTTGACCGTGTTACCGTCCCAGGTCGTCGCGTCGCCTGGCAGCTCCATGCCCATGACGCCACCGAGCAAGGCGATCGGAATGGCCAGCGCTCCCACGATCATTGCCTTGGCCATCTTCGGCATCTTGTCCAGCTGGGCGATGACCAGTTTGAAGCCGCCCATGATCAGCGACGTGACCAAGCCGAGCACCACGACCAGTAGTTGGGTGATGTCTGCGATTCCGGATTCCATTGTCGTTCTCCTCTTGAGGGTCAGCGTCGCAAAGATGGGCGATCACACTGGCAGCATCAAGACCGTTGGACCTCGAAGTAGTGGGTCTTGCCGTAGCACTTGACGCCGTCGAGGGCGGTCCCAAACACCTCGTTCATGTACAACTGCATCTGGTTGAACGTGCCATCGATGATCGGCCGCATGTAGATCTCCTTCAGCGCTGCGTCGATCTTGGCCGTGTCGATCGTGGCCCCGCTCGTAATCAGGTCGGTCGACCACAGTCCCTTTGCCGGCGTGATGAGCCGCACGGCCTCGAGCACCGGCTCCGGGATGGCGACGCCGGCGAATAGCGCCAGCATCGCACCCACGAAGTCACGCCGCTCCATCATCCGGTGCCGAGCGTGTCGAAGTGTTCGTTGATCCAACTCCAGCCCTTGTGTGTGAGCTGCACACAGTAGCCGGTCTGACCAGCCTGGGTTGGGTGCTCACCTCCCGTTTTCTCCACATAGCCGGTAGTGATCACCTCACAGATACGCCTGGCGGCTGTCGTCCAGCGCCACCCGAGCAAGTGGTCGATCTCATCGCCGTTCGCCTCACTGAGCTGGGCCAGCGCCCACAGCACCTTACCGCACTGAGACTGCCGCGAGTACACCTTGTTCGCGAGATCGGCGGCCTTCGACGTCCGCGGGTCCGATCGCCTGGCCCGCGGAACGTCGGGGAACAACGAGACCTGCTCGCTGCTCACGCCGGCACCAACTCCAGCTGCGACGTCAGCACCTGCCGCATCGTGGTCACGGCCGTGTGCCACTGACCCCAGCGCTGCACCACACCGAAGAACTCCTCGATGTCGTGCTGCAGGAAGCAGAACGCGCCGTTGTCGTCAGTGCCACAGTGGCTCAGCTCGTGATCGATCATGGCTGCACGCATCTGGAGGCTCGCATCAGCCCAGATCGTGTGGTTGATCTCGAGCACGAAATCGACCTGGGACAGGAACTTGAGCTTAGCGCTCGAGAGCGCAGCTTTGCCGAACAAAGTGACACCGCGGCCACCGACGTGCTGTTTGAAGAGGTAGGCGACCTTGGCGTTCACCAGGTGCTTGTGGAACTCAGGGATCAGGATGTCACCGATCGCCTTCGCCTGATCGCTCACCAGAAACTTCTCCCCCTCCGGCCACTTGGCCAGCAGTGGGTGCTTCTCGGGTACTGCCTCGAGAGCCTTCTTCGCTCCCGGGTCCAGCTTCAGGGTGTCCGGCCACTTCAGCCACTTCTCTCCCATCAGTGCCCCCCTTGAGTGTGGGCCAGTCGACCTGGTCGACCAGCTCGTCATAGGTCTCCAACCGGTTGAACCACTCGATCATCAGTACCGGCCGCGGTGCGCGATCGCACTGTTGGCCCACATCCGGCAGTCGCGCAGCTGCCGCAGGGCATGGTCTCTGTCGCTGCAGGGTGGGCACACCTTCGCGATCGTCATGCCCAGCTGCACGATCTTCTGCCCCAGCTCAGCGAACGCCTTCTTCTGCTCCTCGTCCGCCGACTGGTATGTCATCATGCGCTCGATCTCTACTGCGTTGATTCCCTCCATTGACTACCTCCTGTAGATCCCCCGAGGCGGCTCCTCGGCCAGCTGGATGAAGTCGCCGTCGAACGCCCGGGCCAGGTACGCCGCGATCTCGTCCATGTTCAGGATGTTCTGCTCCTCGAAGTTCTGCCGGCCGATGTTGTGCCACGCCTTGCAGTAGCTCGAGGTGTGGTGGAACTGGCACATGCAGACGCCGTTGCCGTAGCTCGGCACCCGCTTCCCTCCCATGCCGGAGTGGCCCAGGTGCGCGAACTCGAGCTTGCCCTGACAGGCGCCACTGGCGTGGGCCACGCAGAGGAACTCACCGCGGACGAACTTCTCGAACGCGATGTCGCGCTTCTCATCTTCACGCACAGCGACCCAGCCAGAACGTCCTACCAAACAGCGCCCAGCTCAACTCCCAGTGCTTGCCCTGCCACTGCACTCGAGGCCATGCGAATCGATCGCCCCAGCCTCGGCTGCGAGCCGCTCCGTCGTAGTAATGAGACCCGCAATACAGCCTCATTCTCGAGCGAACATGCCGGGGTCAGCCAGCAGCGCGACCACCAGGCTGAACACGATCATCGGCTTCCGCTTCTGGTCGTCGCTTAGCTCTGCCCACGGCTGCATGTCAGGAAGGCCGCTATCCACGCCAGCCGATCGCAGGAAACGCACAGTGAACCCGTGGACGTCCATCGGATGTCGAAGTTTCTCTCCGATCACGCCGTTCACGAGTGAGACCATCATGACCTGCACCGCTTTGTCGACGTGCATCCACGGCAGCTGGCTCAGCCCGAGCGTCACGTTGTACTCGTTCAGAGTGGCCCAGCAGATCCGTGCGATCGCGTAGGTCGTCTGGCCGCGCAGGTACGTTGCCGCCGCAGCCTCATCGTCCGGATCCTCTTGGGCAAGCCCCTGCTCGAGGAGGTGCTCCGCCTCCGCGACCTGCTCCACATCCTCCCACTGGTCGGTCATGATTGCCGCTCCCTCAGATCTTCGTCTCGTCCAGTTTGTGAGCGCCGCACCCTCTGCGTTCCGTGCGAAGGCGGTGGCAATTCGCACACACCACATCACACTTGTCGACTTCCGCCTTGAACGCACGCAAACTCTGAGTCGCGAGCGCCGTCATTGAAATAGGACACCTCTTGTAGCCGTTCTCTCTGTGCGTGAGACGTGGGTGTTTCTCCTCTCCATCCCTGTGATCAAAGTCCATACAAACGACAGGGAACGCCCCACCACAATCCATACAGGGCCTGTCCTTCGCACGCCGTGCGTACTCCCTACCCTTCTCACGATGCCTGGCCTTCCCCGCTGCCACCTTCTCTGGGTTCGCCTCTCTCCACCGACGGTGAGACGCCCTCCGCGCCTCGGTGGCCTCGTGGCGCTTAGACCAAGCCTGGTACGCCGGACCCTTCCGGTACTCACGATGGTAGGCTGCGTCGCTCATATCTTGCTCTCGTCAATTTTGTGCTGGCCACACCAATCACTTGGGTAGATCGCCGGCCAACCCTGCGACGTCGGCGCAGAATGACGGCAGCGGCCGATCTCGGCTCCACTTTCACTACCCGCTATCCCCACTACCTTCGGCACATAGAACGTGCAGGTCCGGCACCTCATCTCGGCCGATCGGTGCTGCCAGTTGTCCTCCTGGACGCCGAGCGACCTCATGTGCTCACGGTCGCGCAGCGGCGCAATGTAGGCCCCACGCAGCTTGTCCTCCATCGTCTTCACGTCCAGCGGCCCGCCTGGCTCGATCTCCTTCGTGCCCTCGATCGGCTCGTAGAATTCGCGAGCCGCCTCAACGTGGGCCTCGTGGTCGTCGTACCCGGGTCCTGACCCCTCGTCGGGGTGACCGATGCACTCACCGAAGCAGCCACACTTGAGCTTCCGGATCGGCTCACGCTCAACATCCTGCCACTTCTGGCGGAGCAGTACCTGAGCTGCCATTAAGGCTCTGTGCAGCCGCGTGATTTGATAGCCCTCGTCGCACGGGCTCTTGCTAATGTCGGTGAAGCCATACTCCTTGAGCACGTCGTCGACGTTCTTCTCACGGGTGCCCTGATTTGAGACGTCCATCAGACCAGGCCCTCCAGGTGGATCGCGTCCTCCGCCCAGTTCACCGCCTCCCTGATGCACCTGAGCGCAGCTGACTGGTCAGCGCAGGCTGGCGTGTTCTCGATCACCATCTGGGCGAACTCACGGCCCATCTGCCGCACGTTCCTGATGTAGCGGCCCTGGTTGGTGTGGCCCTCAGGGCTCCGCCGGACAGCGAACATCCGGTCGAGCTTCTTGTTCCATGTGAGCCGCTCGCCGGTGCTCATCTGGCTGGTGCGGATCGGCAACGGCCCCGGCCCCACGGGCCCCTGTGTCTGTTGGTCTGCTGGATCTGGCATAATCTGTCATACCTCTGTCATGGTTTGTCATAGAGACGGGGGGCTTCTCGCGCCTTGCTCTGTCCGAGTCCACAAACCGAGTTGTCTGGGACCCTATTGTCCTGGCCCTGAACTCTGGGTCCTCACGGTATCGCGTCCTGAAGCGCTCGGCGCGCTCAGTCTTCGTCACTTCTTTCCCCTGAAGTTGGCGGCGTCGGGACAAGTTGCATGATGACCAGTATAAAACGGGCCTTCGTCGCCACAGACCGCAGCCCTGACCTGCTCGTTGTTGATGTAGACGAACTTGCCCTTCAGCTCCGCTGGGTCCAGCAGGTTCGTCACCTTGGTCGAGTCCAGGTCGAGTGGCATCCTCGAGACCTTGCCGTCCCGCCTGATGCACTCCACCCAGAAGAACTCCATGTCGCAGCTCTCGCCGCGACAGCGGACGGGTCTCAGTGTCATGTGATGGTCTCCGGTTGGCTACTTCTTCTTGGTGGCTCTCTTCTTCTTCCCGCCGTTGCCCTTGCCACCGTTTCCTGAGGATTCGCCACTCGTCAGCGCTCCTTGAGCCGGCGCGATCGTTTTCCTGTCCTGCCACTCAGGGAACAACGCAACCCCGCGCCGGAGGGGCTCGTCGTCCGTAGTGTGGTCTGTCTTGAATCCGACGGCGGTCTGGATGACCGCCTTGGCTGCCGTGATCCGCTGGTCCATTGTCGCCACCTGGAGCGGCATGGTGAGCGTGCAGCCCAGCTCCTCGAGGCCCTGAGCGTTCGCAGCCTCAGCCCCCTCAGCCGTCAGCTCGAGGCCGCCCAGCATGACCTCACGGAGGATCTGGCGTGCGACGAGGGCATCCTCACGGAACAGCTCACGGATGAAATTTGGTGTCGGTCCAGTCTGGGTCTTGAATCCGACTTCGCCCTTCATAATCACCTCTCGGGGACAGTCGTCAATTTGGCAATCGATTGTAGCGGCGTCAAGTTTTGGGGTATTGACAGGACATCCTGGCCAGTTTATAATCAGGTGGCGGCCAGAACCGCCCACCCCGAAATTAGGAGCGCTACCATGATCGAAGGCACCATCGTCGGCATCGAGGACCACGGCACCATCGTGAGCCTCGTCATCGCCGAGACCCCCGAGCAACTGGCCAACCACGTCGGCAGCTACCTCCATCTCGACCACCGCCCCTTCAGCTGGATCGTCGACGCCGAGACCTCCGGCGACCCTATTGAACTCATCGGACGTCCTGTCCGCGGTAACTCCCAGAGCATCCGTTTCCTTGACCAGGAGTCGATATGACCATCAGACGCCTGTTCCCCGAACTCGCTGTCTCATGGGACAGCTATGATGCCTTCGGATCAACCATGGCCTGGTGGTTCGGTTGCTCAATCGCGCTCGACGCTGCCGGCGAGTTGGTGCCCGATACCTGGCAGTTCAGCTCCGGCGCGCACGCGATGAACCGCGAAGAGGACTTCGAGGCCTGCACCCTGACCGACTATGTCGAGGGCGGCTGGATCAGCTGGGACGACGTCCGCCACTTCGGCAACGTACTGAAGCGCTACCGGGAGAACCTGGCCCGCACCGGGAGGGACTACTAATGACCACCGAGACGATCACCTTCTGCGACACCGTCGGCTGCGACAACGCCTGCGAGGCGCCACATGACGACATCTGCCTCAAGTGCCAGAAGGAACTCGAGGAAGAGGACCTCTGCGCCGACAGCTGCTGCACGCACCGCAACTGCCGGCAGTTCTGCTGCTGGTGCGGCAACGAGAAGCCCGAAGACGCGCCCGAGTACGACAGCGCCCGCGATCGCGACTTCGACCGTGAGACCGACGCGATCAACGAAGCAAGAGTGTAACACCACCCGCTGAGGCCTCAGGCCCAGCCGTCAACTAACCTCAACCCGGGGGGCTTCGGCCCCCCCACCTGGGCGGTCCCCGAAGTCGGTGGGGTTGCGCGCGGCGGGTTCGACTCCCGCACCGTCCACTGGACCCAAACAAGAGGAGCGCTACCATGCCAGAGTGGACACACCGAGTCAACATCCGCCGGCCCATCCCGAGCGAGGGAGAGGGAGCCGTGCTGAAGATCGAGGCCGGGCTACACCACCTGTCCGGCAACAAGACGCCCTACTTCAGCGTGACCGCTGAGCTCAGGGTTCCGTACCAGGGTGGCTCCTGGGGCCAGCTGAACGAGCAGGTCCTCGAGGTAGCACCCGAGCTCAAGCCGGTCGTCGACCTGCACCTGAGCGACCACCGTGGCTACCCGATGCACTGCATCGAGAACGGCCTGTACCACCTCGGCTTCGGCCGGTACAGCGACCTCAAGCTCGAGCACGTGGCCAGCCACTTCCGCATCACCTACCACCAGGCAGCTGAGCTGCGTGCTCAGCTACTCTGCGGTGGCGGCTACATCCGCAAGCGCTACGCCCAGTTCATCCGGGAGCAGCGCCCGCGGTGGAAGAGGGAAGCCAGGGAGGCCTGTGCACTGCTGGACTCACTCAAGGGGACGATATGAACGAGCACTCATACTGCCAGCACCTGCTGGCCGTGGTGTGGGCTGACTTCCGCGTCACCCATCCTGAGATGCGGATCCGCGAGTTCACGTACACCACGTTCGAGCTGGCCCGCGGCCACAAGTGCTACACGATCGAAGGGCCGAACGGCTTCCGCTGGGAGAACGACAGCTGCTGCGCCTGGCAGGCCAAGGCCGACGCGCTGCCAGCGTACGAGAAGCACCTCGAGCGCCTGAGCATGGTCGCCACGGTGCCCAAGGTGCAGACCGGCTGGATCACCGAGGTCTGCTGCCAGAGCACGTGGAGCAGGAACGCGATCGTCTGGCCTGACGAGCACTCAGCCAAGCAGGCCGGCGCTGACCTCCTGAGCCGCTGGATGGTCCCCACGGACTACCGCGCGGTCCAGGTCGACGAAGAGCCCAACCGCCCCACCTGGGACGAGTACGTGGCGGAGAAGGGCTTGCCACCGAGGAGCGTGACGCTATGACACAGACCGTAACCATCAACACACCGTTCGAGCATGAGGTGACTGTCAAGCTCGAGGAGCTCGTTGAGATGGCGATCGATCAGCACACCCTCGAGGATGTCCTCGATGCCATCTCCGACGTCTGCACCGGGAAGGCCGAACACATAGTTGAGGCCTGGCAGGACCGCCAGACCGCGTGGCCATGGCAGCTGGCAGCTCGGGCCATCGAGGTTGCCACCCACGCCGTCGCCGTCCGCGAGGTGTCACAGAAGCCCGGGAGGTCCAAGTGAGAGCCGGACGCGCCATTGGACCACGTATGAGGCCCCAAGGAGAAGACATGACCACGCTGAACGCACGAGACATCCTCGGCACCGCCATCACCAAGCTCCAGACCCGGGCCGAGAGGGATCGCTGCTGGCTGATCGACATGATGGAAACCCTGGGAGACGCGATTGCTGCGCTCGACGAGACCCAGACGTTCGACCGAGACCACGGCGACAGCATCGAGCTGGACCCGGCCGGCTGGAGCCGGGCCGTTGTCATCACCATCCGCGAGCTACTGAGCCTCACCGAGGTGGCACCACTCGTGCAAGCACTCGTAGCCCGGGGCTGGGACGTGAGCGACAAACATGACAACACCAAGGCAGGGAGCCGGACCTACAACTTCTACAACGATCACTACAAGAGCATCCAGCTGGACGCCTACCTGAGCAGTGACGAGAAGCCGGCGTGCCAGATCATCACTGTCACCAAGGTGACCCACGTGCAGGAGTACCTCTGCGAGGAGCTGCGATGAGAGCCGGACGCACCAACATCGAGATCGTGGCCCGAGCTGACCACGCGATCACCATCCGCGACCGCGGCCCGTGGACCGAGTTCATGACGATCACCAACGACGCCGAGGGTGTAGTGGCCGAGCTGTGGAAGCTCGGCCTGCTCAAGAGCCACCAGCACCTGTTCTACTACGACAGCGCTGACCAGCTCGACGAGCTGCTGCACCAGGACGGCAAGTTCACCGGGTTCAAGCCAGGCCCGGCCGGAGCCCCGTGGGGAGAGCTGACATGAGCAAGCGCTACATCGGTGACGCCGTCTACGTGGACTGCGATGGCTACTACATCATCTTGACCACAGAAGACGGGATCAGCGTCACCAACCGGATCTGCCTCGAGCCCAGCACGTGGCGACAGCTCGTCGCCTACGTGCGGGAGCTGACGGGAGGTCATAGCGCCGGACAAGACGACGACTGAACCACCACCCAAGCCAGGAGCGCTACATGCCAGACCTGAAGGACATCACCGAGGCGGAGAGAAAGCTGGTTAAGGACCTCTTGATCACAGCTCTCGCCAAGAACCGGACCGAGAAGGGCTACATGACCCGCGCCCAAGTGAAGAACGCCTGGAAGTGGATCGACTGGCTCGGCGGCCCAGGAGAGAGGCTCTGATGCCTCGATGCTGGGACAGATCACCGGACGCCCCGCCCCAGGAGGGCGGTCCAGTCCCCGACCATCCCATGTCGTTGGGCTATCTCGAGCCGTCATTCACCGACAGCGGGTTGGCCACCAAGAGGCGACCGCCGGTCGAGGCAGTCTATGCTTTCGCGGACCCCGTCGACGTTGAGCGTCAGCGCGAGCTGTTCAAGGGCCCAGGCCGGCGGACCTACGTCGATCGGAAGACCGTGAAGTTCAACGGGCTGGCGATCACCGTCCACGTACTGGTGGTCAGGAGGGTGCCATGAGACAGCGAGTGGAGTTCCGACTAACGATGCCTGGCATCCGCTCGTGGAACGGCAAGTGGAGCGGAGAAGACCAGAACCTGACTGTCGTCCGATCACTGACGCCGACTGAGGTTCAGGCACTTGAGTTGCCCAACTCGTGGCGTCACCACTGGAAGGACGGCTGGTGCGCCCGGGTATCGGCTCGGTTAATGGAGAAGGGCGAACGCCGAGCCAAGTCTGACGGCTTCCACGGGTATGAGTGGATAGTCCAGAACGTCTTGTTGTACGGGCGCGCCGAGGCTTGCCCACAAGAGTCTGACCACGACTGGCGACCCGATAGCGTTGTGGGCTGGGAGCGCTGCCCACGATGCAGAACGAGCAGGAGGATCCCGTGAACAAGACCCACTTCCAGCTCCGTAAGGTCCACTCGAGCGGCGAGCAGATGAAGGCGGACCTGTACTCCTCGCCCGACGAGGGGGAGACGTTCCGGAAGGCCGGCAGCCTCGAGCTGCCGGTCGACCACTACTTCGACCTGCTCGAGATCCTGGCGAAGGGTGGCCACAAGCGCTGCTCCATCAAGCGGAACGACAAGTGTACCCAGTACATCGAGGGTCTCGTCACATGAGGATCGACGGCTACTGCCCCGGCGGCGGCAACTGGGTGAAGGCCAAGAGGCGTAAGACCCTAACCGGACCGCAGGTCCAGTGCCATGAGTGTGGACGCTGGCTGCGGCAGCCTCGCGATCGCCCACGCAGCGTGCCAGCGCACAAACCATTCACCTTGAGGAGGGTGCATCGTGCCGGGTAAGATGACCGACGCCCTGACGCGCATCGCGCGCACCGGCCGGCTCAGCCTCACAGGCACCGAGATGGCAGCCTGGCGCCTGGCTCAGCCCGGCAAACATAAATTCAAACGCAACCAGGTACGCGACGGCTGGACCCAGGCGATGGCCGCCCAGTGGTACGGCTGTTCGACGCGCCAATGGCGACGGTGGGAGACTGCCGAGACCGACGTGCCGCTGCCGGTGGTAAAGGCTATCCTCCGGTACAGCTCGTCGATGCAGTCGGTCCTCGATCGCATCATGGAGGTCTAACATGGGAACGAGAGTGATCACCGGCTTCGAAGAGGGCAACGTGCAGCAGCCCTGTGAGGTGCTCTTCTGCAGCACCAGCGGCGTCGCGTTCGGCCCGATCATGAAGCCAGGTGAGGCGGAGCCGTTCCTGCAGTGGATGATAGACAACGACAAGATCGACCCGCGGATTATGTCCGTGACCGACCTGTTCAACTGCTGGGATGAGTTCCGAGCGGTGGCGCGGAAGGAGTGACCCCCGCCACCCAGGAGCGCTACCTCAAGAGTGTGACGGGGGCCGGAGAAGACGTGGCCCAGAAGCCAGCGTCGCACCTGAACATACAACGACCCGCAGGCACGGGTCAAACCAGGAGGAGCATATGAGCAACCGCCAGGCTTTCCTCAAACGCCACGGTTCAGGCATTGGGGGATCCGACGTGGGGCCGATCTGCGGGCTCGACCCGTATCGCACGGCACTCGACGTCTACCTCGAGAAGATCGGCATGGCCGAGGATCGGTTCAACCCGGCGATGGACGCCGGCATCCGCCTCGAGCCGATCATCAAGGACTTGTTCCAGGAGACGTCGGGCCGCCAACTGAAGCGCGCCCGGTTCCGCCGGCATAAGAAACACTCGTGGCTGATCGGCCATCCGGATGCACTGGTCGCCGGCCTGGACCCGGCATGGAAGCCCGGGAAACCGATGGCCAACATCACCGACGCCCCGGGTGTGTTCGAGGCGAAGTGCCTGAACATGCACACCTTCAAGGTCGTGGTCGACAAGGGGATCCGGCCGACGCACCAGCTCCAGGGCCAGCACTACACCCTGCTCTGCGACCTGCCGTACACGACCTTCGGGTTCCTCGATCGGAGCCGCTGGCAGTATGTGACGGTCACGGTCGAGGCCGACCCTGACATCCAGGCGCAGATCATCGCGACCTGCGAGGCGTTCTGGCTCAACCACGTGGTGCCGCGGATCCCACCCAAGGTCGAGAAGGTGGACTGGGGCATCGACCTGCCGACGGTCGAGGGTATCGTCGAGGATCGGACCGACGACGAGTTCCGTGAAGCGGTCGAGCGAATCGTCGAGGCAAAGCAGATGCGGAAGGACGCCAAGACCCTCGAGGATCTGGCGATCGACCACATGAAGAAGGTCTGCGGGCGGATCGGCGTGTTCGATAACGCGCTCGCCTGCATCCACTACAAGATGCGCGACGGCAAGACGAAGTTCTCCAAGGAAGGCCTGCTGGCTGCCGGCCTGCTGGATCCGATCGCGCTACAGTTGGCCCTCGAGGAAGAGGGCTATCACCTGACGCCGGAGGAGCTGGCCGCGATTCGCGAGGCCGCCTCCGTGAAGGACCTCAGCGCCTGGACCAGCACGGGCGAGCCGTATGAAGAGGTCCGCGTCTACAGCAAGGAGGAGTAACCATGGGAAAGAACCTTCCCACGGTCCGCGTCGGGGACAAGGACGTCACAGTCACCCAGATGCTGGCCACACGAGCCACGCAGATCGACGAGATTCTGCCGGAGGCCTCGGGTATGACGGGGGAGCAGCTCGCCAGGATCGCACAGATGGAAGTGCTGAAGAACCCCACCCTGGCAGAGTGCAGGCCCGGCTCGATCATGAACTCCGTGTACGACGCAGCCCGACTGGGCCTACTGATCGGACGCGAAGCTCACCTGGTGCCGTACAAGGGGACCTGCAAGATGATCCCCGACTACCGGGGCTTCATCACCCTGGTTTACCGCTCCGGCCTGGTGTCCCTGATCGACGCCAAGTGTGTGTTCCCTGAGGATGACTTCGACGTCGACGAGGGAACCGTGATGACCATCCACCACAAGCCCGACTACTCGATCGATCGGGAGCTGGGGGAGAACATCCTGTACGTGTACGCCGAGGCGTGGCTGCACGGGGCACCGAAGGCGGTGTTCCACGTCATGAACCGGATGGCGATCGACAAGATCCGAGACTGCTCAGCCATGAAGGACGGCGAGCCCTGGACCAAGTGGTACGATCGCCAGGCGCAGAAATCGGCCCTGAAGTACCTGACCGATAAGCGCCTGCCGGCCACCCAGATCCGCGGCATGGCCGATCTGCTTGAGCTGGACACCCGGGCAGAGATCGGCAAGATGAGCCGGCCGACCAGCTGGGAGGACAAGGAGGACATCGAGGAGCAGATCGACCAGGAGACCAAGGCTCGGTCTGAGGAACTGAAGATGGCGCTCTCAGAAGCTCGCCAGCGCACGATCGGCGAGGAAGACGAGGCACCGTAGTCACCCCCGTCACGGTGACACCCGTGACATGTCACATGTCCAACTTGACTGCGAGTCTCACGTGAGCTACCGTGAGGCTCACAGTCCCTCACACCAGGAGCGCACCGTGTACGTGAAGTTATTCGGCACGATCATCTTCTCCAGCATCTGGATGGAGGACCATGCGACAGTCCGGCTGTGGATCACCATGCTGGCGATGGCCGATGAGACGGGGTATGTGAAGGCGTCCCGCGGGGGGCTCGCTCACACCGCCCGGCTGACACCCCAGGAGTTCAAGGTGTCCATCGACAAACTCGAATCGCCGGACCTCGATTCACAGGACCAGGACTACGCAGGCCGCCGTGTGGAGAAGGTCGACGGTGGTTGGCTTGTGCTCAACTACAAGAAGTACAGGGAGATACGGACCAAGAAGCAGATGCAGGACGCGGCCCGTCAAAGGAAGAGATACGACAAGCTGCACCAGAAAGATGGTGAGGTCTCACGCACCTCACGCGACATCACGACAACTGCTTCTGAGTATGAGTCTGAGTCTGTAGATGGTACTCCAGAAGAAGATAGGAGTAGGGGTGAGATGGGGGAGTCGGAGGGGGAAGAGAGGGGGGTGTCGTTGGTGCCTGTGAACGAGACGGGCGCCTGGATCGCCGAGGCCCTCCATGAGGTTGATGCGATCCGATTCGAGGAAGACCGGCTGCTCTGGGAAGCTCGCACGGTCTTCGCCTATTGGACGTGGAGAGCGAAGAAGAACGGCAAGCGGGTGGTGCTGACCGACGATCGGAAGACGAGGCTGAACCGTTACCTCCGGATCTACGGACTCGAAGATTGCCTATTGGCGGTGGAGGGCGCGTGGCATCACCGAGACCACAACCAACAGGACGGTAGAACCTACCGTGAGCTGGAGCACATCTTCAAGCTCAGGGAGGGATCCGGCACAGTTGAGAAGCTGCGCGACGCCGGCACGAAGAAGCGAGTCGCGGTCGACAAAGTGTTGGCCAAGCTCATCGCGCAGGGCTACAACCCAGGAGTGGAGGATGCATGACAACGCCGCACAAGATGACACCACTCGAGAGACTCGACGAGGTGGAGGCCGCACTACAGGTACTGGAGCAAGTCCAGTCGCAGAACCAAGAGATCGTCGCGACAGCCGTGCTGGCGAGCCTACAGGAACACCGCGTCCTGGAGGAGGTGATCAACAGGACGGTGGCAGCGGTCGAGGCGGAGTGGAGCGGAAAGTTCCTGCCGGAGCTGCGGAGGACCATCAAGGCGGACGTGATGGAAGCCTTGAGGACCGGTTCGCTGTAGTCGAAGACGTCGCGAAGGTCTGTGCCTGCGGGGCTCAGTGGATCGGCACCTCGTGGCGGTCTGTTGTCGAGGCCACGGACGGGCCGGTGCCCGGCCATTGCGACGATTGCGAGGAGGCGCGCACGGCAAAGATCCGAGCGTTCGAGAAGCCGATTGTCGACAGGGAGCCCGAGGGCGACCCAGACCTACAGCTGCCGCTCGAGGAAGATTCAAGCCAAGGAGAAGACAATGAGCGCGACGAGTACTGGAAGTGAGTTGAAGTTCGTCGAGATCCACCAGGTGTTGAAGGACGCCTTCGGTAACATCGATGGGATCTACGACGACAGGGAAGGCGAGTTGTCCCTCAAGGAAGTTGCCGCTGAATTATACGCGATCGCGTATCAGCCGCTGCGGGAGATGGTTAACGTCTGGGGACTGGAGCGCGGCAAGAACACCCGACTACGGCAGCTCCGAGACCAACTGAAGGAGCAACGTGATGGACTGGATAACGAACTCACGAAGGCCCAAGCGCGGATCAAGGAGCTGGAGCCGCCTGGAAAGCCTGATCCACTGGGCATGGCGCTCCCTCGCGGGAGTGGGAAACCGGATGTGGTAAGGCGGGCCTACTGTAAGGGCGGTGCCGCGGCTGCCACGAGGAAGACTGGGGACAGGAAGCAAGCTCAGTGCCCCAGTTGCAGCCGGTGGCTACAAAGTAAGTTCGGCTATGTGCCACGCCACATGGTGCCACGGTGAACCGCACCTGGACGATGACGATCTGGGGTCCGCCGCGGACGAAGAAGACCAGCAACGAGATCCACCTGGCGATGCACCCGAATACCGTAGTGGCCTGGGTGCGGAGTCTGGTCAGCATCACGGATCCGAAGCAACTAATGCGCGCCATCCTCTCGAGAGTGAAGGTGCAGCCGAACAAGCTCTGGCGGCAGTGGGCCAAGAAGGCACCGATCACTGTCCAGATCGACGGGTTCAACGGTGAGCCGGCCTACCCGATCGAGGGCGACGTGCATGTCTGCGCGACGTTCTACCGGCAGCGCGCAGCCGGCGATCTACTGGGCTACGAGCAGGGGCTGGCCGACCTGTTGCAGGACAGGAAGATAGTGAAGAACGATCGGCAGATCGTCGACTGGGACGGCAGCCGACTAAACAAAGACAAGGAGCGCCCTCGAGTGGAGTTCACACTCACCGAGGTCGGAGATGTTTCACGTACCAAATCTGGAGGAGACGATGACATCCAAGAAGCCCTGCCGCTCGACTCGTGAGGCCGCCCCCTACAACCTGGAGACGGAGCAGAGGGCCGAGAAGATCAGCCAGGAGAGCAGAAAGACAAGGCGGAAGCTCAGGTTGGCCAGGAGGGAGCGGATCGCGGCGGGGAAGCCCGAGACCTTCGACTGCTCGAGCGAGGAGGATGTTGTATGTCCACACTGCGGCACCTGGTTCGAAGGGAAGCTGCTGGCTGTACGGCGAGGATCGGGCGCGTGGCACGAGATGAGGTGTATGGTCTGCCGCCTCACTTTCCACCTAATGATCCAGGTGCGATACTCCTTCACCACCGTGAAGGAGCACACACCGCCGCCATCGTAGCCTGATGTGAAAACGGGGGGCTGCGCTCAGCCCCCCGCCCCCACCCTCCTAATCTCCCATCGCGAGTTTCAGCCAAACCTCGAACGGGAAGATCACCCCCGGGTCCTTCTTCCGCGCAGGATCGATCGACCGATGAGTCCAAATTGTGTCACGAGAGATCGGAAACGAGTGCTCCACGCCACGTACTCGAGCCCACTCCGCTCCCGCGGCGATCTGCGCTTCCGTATACTCCGCCTCCGCTCGATGCCCGTCCATGGCTTTCTGGAACTTCGCATAAGGCCAGACTCCCGGTAGACAGAACTCAATGCCCACTGTCTTGGAGTTCCAGCCTTTAGCGTGCCACGCCTTGTACCAACTGTCGACCTCGCGGACGATCCGGCCATCAGGTAGCGCAAACGCATGACAGCTGCGGCCTATCGCCCTCAACCAGTCGGTACAGTGCCAGACGTAGCCCTTCCCCTTACCGCCGAGGTTCGTGGCATCGACGACCCACTCGCCGATCGCGTGCAACACGACGCCCTTGATCTCACCCGGTCGCCGGCGCCGGCCATGCGCCCCGTTCGGGATATCGACGATATCAAGCATCGAGCTTGCCCACGGCTCGCGTGATTCCCTCCATCTGACCGACAAGCTCGATCCACATCTGCTTCGAATATTTCAGATGGTCATTCATTGTCGTGGTGTGGCTGTCAAGCACCCTCATTATCTGCGTCTGACCCTCGATCATCTTCTGCAATCCTGGCCGCCAGGCGCTTTCGCGTTCCCCCTGCCGTGCCTCGCTCTGCTCTGTCATCTTAATGACGTGGCGCGTGAGGCCCAGGATCTCTGACTCAAACTTCGCCACGTCTCGCGCGAGCAGGATACCTGGCTCACTTCCGTGTGGCGCCAGTTTCCCATTGGCCTTCGACGATCGCACCCAGAACGCGACCTTCGTCAAGCCCATTGCGGCGACCGTCACAGACACCAACCAGGCCTGCAGGCCGTAAGCCCCCAACTCAGGTACTTGCATCTAGTTACCGTCTTCTCGGCGTGGGTGCCAGTAGGTCGGCGTTGGCAGTCGCCATCGAATCGGCGAGTGCGCGCATCTCGTTGCGTTCCTCGATGGTGGCATCGACGAGTTCCCTCTGCCGATCGTCGAGCCGATCGCGCGCGTCCTTCCCGGGCTCGTACTTAGTCACCCAACCGTAGCGCCGGTTGATGACGGCCAGCACCCCGCCGTGCGTCGGTCGCTTCCCCTTCACGTCCAACTCCTCGATCGCCTTCCTGAACTCACGCGGGTTCCAGGTCTGGATCGAGTTCACGATCCGACGGTTCTCCTGCGTCACTGTCGTCGGCGTCTCGAGTTCTTGAAGCTCGGCCCGCAGGTCCGGCTTGTTCGGAGTCAGCCACTGGATCAACCTCGGGATGTCCTGCCATCCCCAAGGCACACCGAACCAGGCGGCGCCGACCTGCAGCGCTCCCTCGATCGACTTCCACAGGCTCTTCTTGTACGCCGCCTCACCCTGAGCGTCGAGTTCGTCGGCCATGGCCTTCTCGATCGTGGTGATCATCGCCACGCCGGTGTTGCTCATGTCCTGCATCGTCGACTCTAAGGTGCTCGAGGGATAGCTGAACGCGGATCCGCCCGTCGCCTTCGAGAACAACGGCTGCAGCACAGCGGGACCGAGCACCGGCACGAACCCCAAGAAGTCCTTGAGCGCTCGCTTCGGTAGCGCCGTAGTGACTGGCTCGTCCTGTGGCTTCCGCATCCGAGCGAAGCCCTCACGCACGCCGGCCGCCCAGAGCAGGGCCGCGACCAAGCCGATGAACGACTTCGTCGACCCCTTCATGTCGCCACGCTGGAGTTGGAGTCTGGCCCTGACCCCGGCACTGTAGATCTTAGACACCGAACTCGTGAACATCACGAGCGGCGCGAAGTATGGATTCCGCCGGCCGAGGGCCAGGGCTCCGGTCATGTCACCACCGTGCCCGGTGTTCTCGCCGCGGTACATCATCCGTTCCCACTCTCGAGCGACCAGGTCGTAGTAGTTGTCCGTGCCGGCCTCCACTCGAGGACGCTGCTGTCCGATGAACCGCTCGGCCATCCGCCACCTGATGATCGCGCCGAACTGATCAGACTTCTGGAGCGGCACGAGCCCGAGTTCAGTGATACCCTGAGGACCATAGGACCGCGTGCGATCGGCAGTCATACCACTGGTCGACTCATGCACGAAGTTGGTGTAGCGGCTCCTCCAGTACGGCGAGTACCTCTCGGCAAGGTTGACGATCCGCTTCCACTCTCCAGGCTTCACTGGGGTCGACAGCGACTCCACCATGTTCTGGAAGCCCTTCTCCTGGTACGTGGCCGAGATCGGGATACCCGACGGATTCAGGAACCAGGTGGTCAGCCGGATCCCGAGCACAGAGCCACCGAACGCCCGCATCCTCGTCCGCATCCACCTGCCACTGTCGGTCGTCTCCGGATATCGCACCGTCTGCATCTGCACCGAGTTCAGGATCCGGTTGTAGCCCTCGCGGCCGATCGTCTTCAAGAGCGCCTGCTTCACATCCACCCTGCCGATGATCGCGTTCAGGTTGTTGACCGGCACCAGGTATGCGGACAGTCTGGCAACGTGCTCGGCGTGGTTGATGTAGGTGTCCATCGCTCCGCCGATCCTAATCGGCCCGCCGGCACCGACGCGCTCCTTCAGGTGGCCCCAGCTACGGAGCGTCCCTTCCCGATCGGCTGCGAGCTGCTCGAGCGGATCGCTGCTCGTGGTCTGCCTGGTCATGTCGATCGATCGCGGGGCGTAGTCCTCGACCTTCGCCACCTCGAACCCGTATGTCTCGACCCAGGCCTTGTTCAGCGCCTCCTTGAGCGGTCCGTTGAACTGATCGTGCAGGAATTTGGCGATCGCCTGCTCCGCCGGACCCATCTGCCGGTTGAGATCGGCGATCGTGTTCTCGTCGATTTGGAACTCCCTGTCCGATCGCTCGATGGTGGCGCCGTTCTTCATGAACATGCGCCGGTTCGATGGATCCTTGAGCGACGTGAGCAGCCAGATCGCCTCGTCTCGAGAGAGCTGCACCGAGCCTCGAACACCCCTAAGCTCGAGCGGCTCCGTGCGCCACTTCTCGAACGCGCGCGTGCCCATCGGGTGACCGACTGACTTGAGCTTGTTGGTCAGCGCATCCCTGTACTGCCAGGTGAGGAGTTCCTGTTGGTGGTGGCCCTGGACGGTGATGTCCTCCCACGCCAACTGCCTCAGGCCCTCTGAGGCAGATTCCATTAGAACCTCCGGCCTGGTCGCTGCCTCCTTCAGCAGCAACCCCAGCTTGCCCCTGGTCGGCCGCCCCTCGAGCTGCCTGGTCTTCGGTCGCCTGAGAGTGGGGAGCCGTCGGTCGACGTCCTTGACGATCCGCTCAGCGACCTCGGCCCTGGTCCGCGCCCGGTGCTTGCCCAGTAGTTTGTTCTTGGTCCGGTTCAGGTGCGTGGCGAGGTCGATCGCATCGACGATACCGTAGACCTCGTCGAAGCTCATCTTCTTCAAGCTGGTCAGATCCATGCGCCGCATCTGCGTCAGCACGTACTCCGGAATCGGCGAAGCTCCCTCGGGCTGCTCGGAGAGATACCGGGCCGTCGCCTCGAGTGTCTTCCTGGTCTTCTCCGACATTGTCTTGAAATCGATGTCCTCGACGGCCGCCTGGACCTTCGCCAAGAACTCCGGCCGCAGCTTCCCCTGCAGCACCTTCTTGTACTTGGTCTGGAGTTCGTCGACTGCCCGGCGATGGAGTTCACCCTCGATCTGCGCCATGGCACGCTCGAGGATCGTCTGGGCCTGGAGTTGAGTTGTGGCCTTCGGATCTGTCGCGAGCACAGCCTTGACCTGCGCCGGCAGCAGCACCTGTCTCAGCACCTTGGAGATCTCAGACCTGAGCGGGTCATCCAACTTCATCCGCTTGGTGGCCTCAGTCTGAACCGCAAGCTCCTCAATCGACTCGAGCGCCCCGATCAACCGCTTCCGCGCAGCCGGTCGGCTCTCGGGCTTCGGCGGCCCCGGACGTGGCGGCGGCTTCGGCTTGCCGTGCAGTCCGCGCGCGACCTGTGGTCCGGTTGGTGTTGGCGGACCCACCGCTCCGGCAAGGGCCGCACCGCCCGTTGGGGCGTACCGTTCGGCGACAGTGGGGTGCAACACACCCAGCTCGCCCTCGACGGGGTAGACGACCTCTCGGACATCGAAGATCTCCGAGATGAACTCGTCGCCACTCCGACGTTTACTGATGCCCACGATGGCGTCATAGCCGGCGTCCCGCGCCACAGTCGCGGCGACGTTCTCCTGAACGGCGTAGCGCAGTTGGTTGCCCTGCGTGCTGCTGGCCAAGATCTCACCCGCCATACTGGCGTCGCCACCATACATGAAGAGAACGGAGCTGACCGCTTCCACCGTTGGCTTGTGAACACTCAACAGCTGGCCACTGATGTCACGCGATAGGGCTTCGAACTCATCCCTACCACGAAGCTGAACGAAGGCCCGCTCGGGCACCTTACCACCAGTACCACCCCGTGCCGCCAGCGGTCGGGGTATCAACGTCTCGCCCTGGACGAGAGTCTCACCGCCGTAGAAGGATGGGACGTCGTAGCCAGCGACCTGCCTCAGTTTGTTCTTGTAGTGCCGTAGGTTCTTGTCCCCCTGCACCAGGTAGAAGACGCCAGTCCGCCCGCTCTCCTGCCCAGCCTGCAGCGCTGACTGCGCCCGTATCACCTTCGCTCTGATGCCCTCGGCCGTGAGTTCCACGTTCGGTGTGTTCGTGATCGCGCGCTCGAGTTCCGGAGTGATCTCGCCAACGCCAATGCCCGTCGGCACTTGCTCGGGAAGAACTATCCGCCGCGCTTCTCTCGGACCCACTGTGGCCGGCGGACCGGTGACAGCAGCCCCGGTGATGTAGCCGGCGGGATCCGGCCCACGTTCCATGAACGCGCGATTGCCGGCCAGCTGCTCCTCGGTTATCCGCCTGGGATGGAGCTGGGTCGCTCGCGCTCCCGACTCGTACCGCGGGAACTCGCCACCGAAATCCTCGATCTGCTTGTTGATCACCTCCGGCTTCGCGTACCACTCGCGGCCCTCACCCAGCCCACCACTCCTGAAGCCCTCGGCGACGTTCTGTAGAACGGCCCACGCCGGCACCGGGTCCTGGCCTGCCGCCTCGACTATCGCCCTGATCGACCCCCAGTCTTGGCCTTCGAGCGCCGTCGTCCAATCGACCCGCTTCAGCATCTCGACCGTACCGTTGGCCGCGGTGATCGGGCTACCAGGGATCCCAGACTCCTTCCGCATGTTCTCCCACAGCGCCGCCTGCGCCTGCCTGCCGGACCAGTCCAGTGTCTCGGCTGCACGCCGGATCGTATGCTCGACGAAGTCGTACATCATATTCGACGGCGCCCTCTCGGTTTCGAACCCAAACAGGCGCTGGATCCACAGGTCGACGGTGACCGCATCAGGATCGCCGAGTGACGCCGGCACGAAGTTGCCGATCTTCCGGCCACCTGCCACCTTGCCGGCTGGTGTTGGAGCCAGGCCGATCCCCGAGCCGAGCACAGCCCGATCGAGGTTATGACGCAGGAACGTGTTGGTGAACTCGAGCCCGTTCTTCCACTCGAGGTAGGAGCGCAGCGCATCCTTCAGCTGTTTGCCGGGAGTACCGTCTGCGTTCAGGAACTTGGCCTGCTGTGAGCTGACCGCCCAGATCCGAGTGAAGACCTCAGCGTCGTCACCCATGAATGGGCGCATGGCGTCGGTGAAGCCGTAGTACCAGTCCTTGCCGGCAGCTCCGCGACGGGCGAGCCGCACAATCTCGCTCACCGACTTCATGTGCTCGCCTGGCCGAAGCTCCTTCTTCAGGGCCTTCCAGGCTTTCTGGTGGGCTTTGAATTTCTGGGGTGTCAGCTGCTCGTTGGCATAGCCCAGCTCACCCATGGCGTCCCGCCACTGGGGGAAACTTGGAGGCTTGCCCAGGTCGTTGAAGATGCCGTGACTGTCGGTTCGGAATGTGTTGGAATAAGGGACTACTCCGGTGCCGTGTCTTACGGCAGCGGAGTATCCCTCGAGGGCTGCGAAGACGTCGTCGGAGGTTTCGGATCCCTGCCCTCGGGCGACTTCGGCCCAGACGGGGACCGAGGTTTCCCGAAGCTCACGAAGGTCCCTTCCAACACCTTCCTCAAATCCTCGGGAAACGGTTTGTCTGTAATCCGCAGCATTCGGTATCTCCGATCTCGTGTGGTTAATCGAGGCCTCAGCGTCGATTCCTGCCTCTACGAATGCGTCCTGCAACTGCTGCGTAAAATACTCGTGATTGCCACTGTCGTCTACCCAGACTGCGTGCTGCCTCCCAGCCGGCGTGGGCACCATCGAGGAACCTTGGATTGACGGGTACTTCTCTGGGTTCTGCGCGATCGCGTCGTTCAGCCGGTAGTACTCAGGCAAGGTCAACACCGCCGACCGTGTCGGGTTCGCGCCCTCGAAGGTCGGCTCTACCAACTGCATCATGAAGCCGGCGCGTTGGCCGAGTCTGACCGAGTACGACAGCATCGCCTCCCTGGCCTGCTCGTAGGGAATCGACGGATCGAACCTCATCGCCATGTTCGGTGTCGCGCCTTCCCAGGCGCCGGCACTCTCAACCACTGAAACCATTGCAGGATCGATGCCGAGACCCTCCAGGACCGGATCGTCCGGCTGCCCGATCTTGTGTGCGTCCATCATGCGGCGCACCAGGATCTGCTGGGCCTCTATGCCGGCAGTGTTAACGCTGGGCACGATGTCGCTGCGTGCCTCAAGTGAGAACATGGTGCCGGAGAGCGGCCTCTCCTCGACGTCGGGTAAGCGATCACCAGGCCTGGGCGTCTCGATCAGGTCGCGATCGTGCCGGCCACGCACACCCCGAGTGGCCTGTGGGCCTGCAGCTGGGGCTGGTGCTGCGGGTTGAGCTACAGCTACAGCTGCAGCTCCCGCCGGAGCTGGCGGTCGAGCTACGGGCTCAGCTGGCACCGGCGCGCCTCTCCGCATGTAGGTCGGCTCGGTCACTCGAGGATCGGTTGTGATCTCGCCGGTGGCCGGGTCCCGCTGTGCTGCCCTCCACGCCTCAGTCTCCTCAGCTGTGCGGGCGGTGGCCCTTGGGGTCCGAGCGTCGATGCGCTGCCGTAGGATCGACGCAGCCTCGCTGTAGATCTTGAACAGTTCCGCGTCTGGGTTGGGACCATCGGGGTGATACCGACCGGCCCGCGTTTTCATCACGTTCCCGACCTGGGCGTCTGTCGCTGTCCGCGGGTTGAGGCCCAGCACCGTGCCGGCGTAATCGAGTTCCTGCTCCGGAGTGAGCCTACCGCGCTGAGCGTCGAGCTGGACCCGGCGTTGTATCTCTGCGAACACCCTCACCTCTCGCGGACTAATGAGGGCTCGAGCTGGCGAGATGCTGACCGCAGTGATCGCGCCAAGCAGACCACCGAAGCCGGTGCCGGCCACCGCGTAGGGGAACAGCTGCCCGGGCGTCACGCCCTCTGGTCCCTCCTCGATCGTCTGGCGCGCAACGCCGAAGCTCGTTGCCTCAACGGCGCCTCGTGCCCCACTGCTGACAGCCGCCGAGGTTCGGGATGCCGCGGTCGACCTGAACGCCTTCTCGGCCAGCCACGCCGTGATCCTCGGCAGCTTGGCCTTCTCGATCTGTGTGAGCCGCACGAACGCCGCCCCGATCGGGCGGACCAGTGGACCCAGTGACGCCATGTACGCGATCTCGCGACCAGCGGTGCCCAGAGCTGCCTCGAGGCCCAACAACGTCGCCCACTCACCACTGACGCCCTCGTCGGCGTGCTCAATAATGTAGTCCTCGATCCGCTCCCTGCGCTCTCTGCCCGGGATGAACTGGGTCATCATCACCTGAAGCGCTGTCGCTGTCGGTCCACCTGGCCGGAGATCCTCGGCGAGCGCCCGGTTCCGAGCACTGGCCATGCCCTGGAATGGCATGTACGGAGCGGCGTATCCACCGCCCTCCGGATCCCAGCGCGGTGGCGGAGGTCCCTCAGGTGCGTCACCAGTCACTGTCACAGTTGGAAGCTCCACCGGTCGACCGCCGGGAGCGTGGATCGCCTGGCGTTGGCGTACTCGAGTGAGCACATCCTGAGGTTTGACTGGCTCGCCTGTCCGAGTGTCTACGCCCTGGACGATCAGGTTGGGATGGCCCTCGAGCTTGAACTCGCTTGGCCAGTGCCGGCTCTCGTCAGGTTCGGCTCCGGCAGCCCACGCTCCCCGATAGTCATAGCGGTTCCGTTCGCTGGGATCCGGATTGGGATCGAGACCGAGCGTCCTGGAGTGAGAGGCGTACCAGTCCTGGAAGGCCACCTCCTCATCAGGACGCAGAAGAGTGCTCTCTTGTGGCGGATTCAGCTTGCCCCTAACACGCTCAAGGACCTGGAACGGGGTCGTCATCTATCCCCCGACAACAAAGTTCTTTGCCGCGTACTCCTCACCAGAATCCTCGACGATACCGTTGTACTCCTCCTGGGTGACAGGGATACGCGAATCGAGACCGCTCGCTCCTGCTGTGTCCCGCGCCTGCTGGACGAGGTCGGCGGCCCTCCGCATGACCTGTTGCAGTGGGATCTTGTAGCCGGTGTTCGGCGTCCACACCCCCGGGTCGTCCCTCAACACATTGATCGCTTCACGTAGTGTGAGCGGCGGCTTACCGGCAGCTTCCTCTTGCCTGCGCCCAGATGCCCGGGCGTTCACGAGTTGCCTCTCGTAGTCGCGGCCTGATACGAACTCACCCTGGCCGGCCGGGTCACCGAGCTGCTGGAGTTGGAGTTGGGCGTCCTGCTGTAGCGCCCTTTCGATCGCCGCGTCCTCGGTCCTTTGTCTCCTCTCTTGCTCTTGTTCCTCCTCACGTTCCTGCTGCCGCTCTGACTGCAGGAATGTGGGAGTCACCCTACGTTCACGCGCCTCGAGCAGCGCAGACGTATCTGGCATCCGCCCCTGGTGGACATCCAGGATCGCGCGCGGCTTGGCCTCCCGCAGCCTCTGGGCTTCCTTGAGATCTCCAGCGTCCTCGGCGATCTTGGCTGCGGCGTCGATCTGCTCGCCGACATATACGGCTTCTTGGGCCCTGGTCCGCTCGGATTCGCGCTGAGCGAAGTCGATGTCCAGGTAGGTGCCTGGCTGGCCCGGTACAGCCCTATAACCCTCGGGTAACACTTCGCTCGCCGGACCCGCCTGTGGCCTCTCCTGGAGCCCACCAGGCGGCGCCAGGGCCTCTGCCAGCTGCTCCGAGACGCCGGCACCCTCGGGCACCTCGGCCTCGGGGAACGGCGTCGCTGGCATGGGAAACTCTACCTCCTCGCGCCTGACAACGTCCCGTGTCCTCGCCTCGCCGATGTCGGATCTGCGTTGCGCTCGTGCCTCGGCGTCCCCTCGGATCCTGAGTTCCTCCTGGAGCGCCTCGTTCCTGATCCGAGCCGTCTCCTGCTCCGTGTTGAAGCGCTCCTGGGCACGCCGGCGCAGCGTGTCTGACTCCACGAGGTCGCGCGCCTGCATGAACGATCGCGTCAGCGTCGAGAGGAAGTCCGGACCTGGGTCTACTCCGCCAGGTCGGAAGGGCACAGTCATGGTCAGCCTCCCCCGGTGAGCGCGTTGCCGGCCCACTCACCAACGGCCGATCCGATGCCAGGCAGGACCAGCCCACCGAGGCCACCGAGGATCTTACCGAAGAGTCCGCCGCGCTGGTTCTCAGCGCTCTGTTCCTGGACGCCCGCCTGAGTCGCGCCACCGAGCAAGTTGACGAACCGGTTGGAGACCGTCTCGCCGAATCGGCCGATACCCTGGATGTTGGCCAAGTTCAGCTGCTGCGCCTGTAGCGCCTGTGAGGCCACGGCATTGGCTAGCCGCTCGTTGAAGTCCTCGAACAGAACGCCACGGTCCTGATCGAAGAACCCAGTCTCGAGCCTGCCACCACCGACCGCCTGTCCGCGAGCCAACTCGAGGTTGCGGTTCAATTGCATGGATAGTGAGCCCGCGATGCCCTGAGCTGACCTCTCAGCAGCGGCCTGCGGATCGAACTCCATGGAGCGCCGGTAGAACTCGCCCTCCGCCTCCCGGCCGACTCCGCGCGTGCGATTGATCTCACCCAGCGTCGTTTGGGTCAGACCGGGCAGCGCCTCCTTGAAGCTGCTCGGCCTGCCGCTCCGTTGTCTAACCCGATCAAAGAATCCCATGATGATCTACTCCGCCACAAGTGATTCGCGAACGACCTCGTACTCGAGCGCGGGTTGCTCGATGATGAGATCGCCGCTGCCAAGGTTGCCAGTCGTATCGATTTGGAGCTGGAACCAACAGCCCCTGAGCGCGTACATGACCGCGTCTGTGTCGACACCGTCGTCATACGGGACGGCGAGCGTGAACTCGTAGCGCTCGGTGACCCGCGTACCCGGGGCCCCGGTCAAGGCCAACGTCTGTCTCAGGTCCGGCGTGCCGCCCGTACCGTCCTGGGCTACACCGTCGAGGATCGGTGTGAACCGCAACGTCACCGCGCTCATGTCGTATGTGAGCGCGATCCACATCCTCGTGAAGATCGCCTCACCACCCACACCGGCGGGAGCCCAGCGCACACTCTTCGCCAACAACACTATCGCGTCGCCAGCTCCGCCGTTGGAGCCGTCGGTCGCGCCGTCGCTCCACTCGAACACCTCGGCCAGTGTGTCGGCTCGGCCGAAG
>Ga0255055_10000547_pt1 | contig 28994 bp, 33 predicted proteins | sample JV7_2_27_MG_FD_188633 | JGI IMG/M metagenome (GOLD analysis project Ga0255055, IMG submission 188633) | Seawater microbial communities from Jervis Inlet, British Columbia, Canada - JV7_2_27 | ecosystem: Environmental > Aquatic > Marine > Inlet | place: Canada: British Columbia | collected...
ATACACTAAAGAAATGCCAAAGCCATCTATTTTCATTTCAGCAAAGTAATCTATTTTACCAGAAACTAATTTTTTAATACGTTCCTCCCATTTAATTAACTCCTCTTCAGAAAAAACATCTTCTATAGAAAGCATTGAAACGGAATGCTTTATTTTTTTAAATTTATCTAAAGGTTTACCGCTAACTCTTTGAGTGGGAGAATCGGAAGTAATAAGGGATGGATGTTTTTGTTCTAAACCATACAATTCATGTTTTAAAGAATCTAAAGCTGCATCCGAAATATCCGGAGTATCTAAAACATGATAAAGATAATTATGGTGCCAAATTTCTTTTTTTAATTTCTCTATTCTTTGTTTGGCTTGTTTCTTATCCATAAGTTAATTCTACCAAAAAATCGCCTTTAAGGCGACTTTTTGATATACGATTTATTATTCTAACATTTTATCAAGCACCTCAATAAAATTCTCATAAGGCTGAGCACCTAAAAGCAATTCTCCGTTAATAAAGAAAGCTGGTGTTCCCCTTTGATCTGTAGATACTCCTGCTTCTGTAAAATCTAAATCTGCTTGAGCATACCATGCTTCAGCCTCAGCTGCATATTTTCCTGTATCTACACATGTGTCAAAATCATCTTGATTTAAACCAACATTTCCTGCTAATGCTTTTAAAGTATCTGCGCTTTCTATTTCTTGAGATCTTGCAAAAAGCTCTTCATGATATTCTAAGGCCTTGTCCTGTTCATTGGCACACAAAAGAGCTAAGCCAAGTTCATAAGGAGGAAAAGCCCTTAAAACAAATTTAGCTTTGCCAGTAGAAATATATTCTTTTACAATCTCTGGATAGGTTTCATCATGGAATAACTTACAATAACCGCAAAAATAGCTAAAGTATTCAATAATAGTTACTGGTGCATCTTCATTACCAACTACAATGTCGATTATATCAACATCAACCTTTCCATTATCACCGTTATCAACATCTTTCTTGCCCCACTGATTATATACTAAAACACCAACAATAATTACAAGAATAACAATAACTACTACATACGGATTAATTTTTGTATTTCCTTCTTGCATAAAATTTAATTAATTATTAGTCTCTCTAATTTATCACATTAAATTAATCATTGCAATATATCTCTGGCTTTATTCCAAAAACTATCATCTCCAAATTTATTCATTCTCCAATACCACCATTCAGCACCCCATAAATATGCTTTAGAAAATCCAGCTTTACGAGTATATTCTAGCACCTTATTAAACTGCTCAAAACTCATTGAAATATCTTGTTCTTCTACAGTCATATCTTGCGTTGCCTTATGCCCCCAAGGCTCTGCTTGAACCTCTATAGCAATAATTTCATCTACCTTAAATAAAGATTTAATTAAAGAAGCTTTTCTTTGATAGAAAATAGGGGGAATAGGATAAGTAAAGTAAATTTTTAACTTTCCATAAATCTTACGATACAAAGAAGAACCAACAATGTCTGCTCTTCTTGCTCCACCTATCCAAGTACTAAACTCACCGCTCTCTGTTATCATTACTGGTCTATCATCTAAATCTTTAGCTAAAGCAATTTCTTCTTCTAAAAACTTTTTATCTACTTTTGGGCAATCACCAAAAAATCCTAAAAATGGTTCATTCTCTATTTGCCAAATAGAAATATTATCATAACCCTTATACCTGTTTATTGTTTTAGAAATAAAGGAAAGAATGTGTTCTTGTTTTTCTTCTTCTGGTAGCCCTCCTGCCCATTCTGGAACAAAGCATTCAGGCCAACGAGGAAGACGACGACCAACAGCTAAAACAACATCTATTTCTTTTTGCTCAGTATTCTTCATCTGCCAATCTAAATCAGTAAAATCATATTCTCCTTGTTCTTTTTCAATATCATCCCAATAAGCTATTAACCTTATTCTTTTAACCCCTAAATCATAAAGAAGAACTGAAAATACTTGTTGCCAATCTAATCCTAAATCAATAGCATATTTTTTACTAAAGGTAATCCCCCATTCAACTTTAGAAACTCCTTTTGCTTTACCAACAAAAAAATACAAAACAAAAATTAGAATCAAAGCAATGACAACAATTAAAACTATTTTTAAAACTTTTTTTACCATATATTTATTATATCAAAAAAACGCCATTAAGGCGATTTTAAAAATTAAACCCTATTAATTCCCATATTTAAATTCGCTTTCAATTCTCATATCATGATTAAACTCTTCACATCCCTTAGCAAAAATACGAATCTGAGAAACAATATCAGCGCCATCTATGCTTTCTAAAGATTGTCCTTGATTATCTAAACAACCAGAATCACATTTTAAATCAACAACAAATTCAAAATCTATAGCATATTTTTTCTCATAAGGATAAAGATCTCCAAAGGGATAATCTTCTAATTCAATAAACATATATTCATCACCACCTAATTTCATTTCTCTTTCTTTGTCATTAACAATTAAAGTGATTCCTTTGGTATATGATTTTTCTATTCCATAAAGATTATCATCTCTATCACTTAAATCTTCGCTAAAGAAATATAACCACACCTTTAAAACATCTGTAATGGTTCTAATGGGACTGGTTATTCTGTATTCTCCTAAACTAATTCTTGCTCCGTTCTCATTAATTAACCAGTTCTTATCAGGTTCTTTAACTGTTTCTGGCTTAATAGTATTAGGACTAGCACAACCATACATTGTATAATCCGTTATTTCTTCTTCTCTTCTTGGATTTTCTTCTGGTGTAACTGGATCAAGAAATACTGGTTCTGTATTATCTTTTGGAGGCTTTGGTTCATCTTCTAAAGAGTCGATATAGATTGCAGCAACAACAATTAAGATTGCAATAATAACAGGAATAATGATTCCCCATTTTTTCTTCTTCGGTTTATTTGTTTTAATGTCTTCCATTGTTTCCATTATTCTTCTTCTTTTTGTTTTTTAGTTAATTTAGCCAAATACAAACCAACGATTACTATAATAATAGTAACAAGCAAAGCATAGATTAATTTAGCCCAAAGAGTATTTTCTCCTAAAGGAATAAATTCTTCTATTAAGGCTTTAATTGCTTCGTTCCAGGCTAAACCAGCAATTAATCCAAGAGCAGCAGTAATATATCCCAATACCTGCTTTCTAACTTCTCTTCTAACCTTTTCTTGTTCTTTTTTAAGTTTTCTAAATCTTTCTTTCATATTTAAAAAGTATATTACAATAAAAAGATTTTATCAAGCCAATAATTTATCTAAATATTCTTTAAATTTTAATTGTTCTTTAATAGAATTATCAACTTCTAAAGCAATAATATCGCTAAAAACGTATTTAGGTAAAGTAGTTAAATAATCAAAATCTTTTAAGTCTTTAATTGTGTGTATATCTTCTCTTTTATCAGGATCATAACCATTTAAATGATTACAAGCAAATTTAATTTTATTCTTTCTAAGAAAAGCATAATATGCTTCTTCTGATCCTTGAGCAATGGCAGATTTAAAATGAGCTAAATCAATACAAAATCCTCCTATTTCTTTAACTCTAACGTTTTTAGAAATCTCACTATTATAGTCCATTTCTAAATATAGTTTATCTAAATAACCTTTCCATCTGTCTAATATATTAAAATGTTCTTCATGAATATTAAAATGTTGAGTTTTATAATTATCTATAAAGAATTTAATCTCCTCTTTTGTAACATCTTCTCTAATATGAACTAAAGGAACTTTTTTAATACAAGATTTTAAAAGAAAAGGATAAAAAACATCTCTTTCTACTTTTTTAAAACGTTCTAAAAAAACTGCCACTTCGGCAATTTTAAGTTCATTAATATCTTTTAATTTTTCCTGCCAATCAGATTTTTCTCCGGTTATGCTTATATAAATCATAGCTTCTTATGCTCAAAATAAGAATAAAATATTGTATAAACAGAAAAAACAATTACAGGAATCAAAACAAGCCATATAGATATGCTAGGAAAAAAGATTCCTATAAGAGAAACCACGCCAGCTATTTTAAATAATTTGCTACCCAACTTATGAGTTTTATCCCAAACAATATCACTGCTTAATGTCCAAGGATTTCTAATACCAATAAACCAATTCCTTTTAGCGTGTTTTAAAAGAACGCCAATATAGAAAAACAATATACCCATAGCGGGAAGTATAACCTTAGACATATTAAATCTTGCACCTAAATTCCAAAAAACACTTAAAAGAAAAATGTAAAAAAGGAATAAAATAATTAAAACAACAAAAGAATCAAAATACTTTCTAAACTTTTCAATATTCTTTTTCAAAGGATCTATTCTAGGAATAATTAGAAACATAAAGAATAATCCTAAAGAAACTATAGGCATTAAGAATATTCCCCAAAATTTAGACATATATCCATCTACTTCTCCTTTAGCATTCCAATGAGAAGCTACCATATCAGGAAATTGAGAATAAAAAATCAACCCAATTAAAAAAGACGCAACGATAATAAATAAAATGAAAATATATGATTTTCTCATAAGATAAATATTAGGATAATAACAATAATTAAAAAGCTAAAAATCAAAGTATATGTTAAAACAGACAAGGCTTCTTTAATTTTTCCTTTAAAGCCCAAATAAGCAGCATAGCCAAAAACAATAGAACCAGTAACAGCAGCGGAAAAAACAAAAATAGCTAAAATCACTACAGAACCAAAAAACTGAGGAGCTTGAACAGCATTATTCCCAAAAAACTGAAATAAGCTAATAAGTAAGCCACAATAGATAAATAAGCCTAAAGCCTGTAAAAATCCTATTAAAGGTGAATTAATTTTCTTCATATATTTAAATTATACCCTATTATTATCTATTTTACACCATATCTCTATAGAGCTTATCAAACAATTGTCGGTGAACGTAAAAAAGATTGTTTAGTTCTTCCTTACTAGCCGTCTTTTTATGTTCGTCTGAATATAGCTGTAAAACTATAGAACTTAAAATAAAATAAAGAAGACAATATTGAGTTTTAATCTTCAAATCTTTATGTTTCTTTAAATATAAAGATTTCTTATAGGTATTAAACCATTCGTCAATTAATTTCTGTGCCTTTTCAAGAGTTAGATTTTTATCTCTGATTTTATGAAGACAACCCCAAATAATGAATACTAAATCATAAAACTCTAGCTTATATCCCCAGGCCAAGTTAGACATTATTACATATTGCTTGCCATCAAAACGAATATCCTCTGCTCCTAAATGCCCATGAGTAAAAACCAAAGGGAAAGAAAGCATTTCTTTGTCTACTAAATTAGAAAACAAATTAATCCTTTCTTTGTCCTCTTTGGGTAATTTAATATCCAGCCTTTCTTTTTTAAGCCTTTCAAGTCTTTTTTTAAAAAACTGGACATTAGTTAATTCATCCTTAAAAGCTTTTTCCCATGGTTTTTTCAATGCATTTAAATGAAATTCTTCGTAAAAATCTTTAAATAAATTCTTTTGTTTTTGACTAGCATAAGGATAGTTAAAAATTTGAGGCGCTTTAACGTTTTCCATAATAAAAGCACCAAATTTATCTTTTATATTCCAAGGATGATGCCAAAAAATATAAGGCGTACGAATTAATTTACTCTTGTTTTGATTCATAAAACTCTGCATTATATCTGGCTCTTCTTGTTCCGGTCTTAATCCTTGAATCTTCAAAATAGTACTTTTGTTTTTATGGCTACCCTGATAAACAAGACTACCAATCCAATCTTCTCGTCTTACTTCTCCTTTATAAATTAATTTTTCTGGCTCAAAACCAGAAAGCAAACAAACTTTTTCAGTTAAACCCTTTATGTCTTTTATAAGATATTCTTTTTGACGAAAATCTACCTTCATAAATTAATTATATCTTACTCTTTAATTCTCTAAAGCATCTTTAGCTATCCATTTAACAGTATTCATCTTTAAAATCTCTTTAGCAGTTTTAATAGCTTGTTTCCTTAAAAAAACATTTCTCTTGCCTATTTGCCTTAAAGCCCAATTAACAGCTTTTTTAACAAAATTACGCTCATCAAAAGAATATTTTTTAATTAAAGGAAAAAACTTTAAAAAATCTTTATCTTTAGCTTTTTTATCTTTCCAAGCTAATACAGCCATTAAAGCAAAACCAGCTCTTCTTTCAAATTCTTTTTCTTTTTTAACCCATTCAAAAACCTTAGACCAAGCATGGGGAGTGTTAAAAAAAAGATTCATACAAACCTGATCACATATATCCCAAGAATTAAAACCTTTAATCCAAGAATCCATTTGCTTTTTTGTTACTTTATCAAATTCATCAATCATACTAGCTAATATTCTTGCTTCATGAATCTTTGTTTTCCATAACTCTAAAGCTAATTTATGATCACGACCCAATTTCTTAGCCAAAGACCTTAAAACAGGAATACGAACTCCTAGGGCAAAACGAGTATCAATCCCAAAACGAGTCATGCCTTGTTTATCACTAAACACAGCTTGTTTTTTAAGATAAGAAATTATTTGATTGGTTGTCATATCATATAAGAGACAGGTTTTTACCTGTCTCCTTTTTTCTCTTTGATTATTCCGTTCTTTATTTTTCTCCTTGATTTTTGCCTTCTCCTTCCATCCACCTGTGATTTTTTAATTTTGTCTATTTTACGCCTCCTTTTGGATTTATTAAACGATTAGATACTTTTTCCACAACTTCATTTATAGGATGTTGGGCTTTTACAAAATAATCTACAGCCCCTAAATTAAGTGCTTTTTTAATTTCTTCATCCTGGCCAAGATTAGATAAAACAATTACGGGTATATTTTTAACTTCTGGATCAGCTTTTAATTCTTGCAATACTTCAAAACCGCTTTTTTTAGGCAACATTAAATCAAGTACAATAATGTTTGGCTTAAAGCTTTTTACTAATGACAAAACCACTGCACCATCTTCAGCTAATTTAACTTCGAAATTCTCTTTTATAAATTTTTCTTGAAGAACCTTAGATAAAATCTCTTCGTCTTCAACAATTAAAACTTTCATATATTACTTATTATATATTATTTATGTGGAACTGTAAAATAAAAGCTAGTTCCTTTGTCTTTTTCTGATTCAAACCATATAGATCCCCCGTTTGCCTCAACTGCTGATTTTGCAATAAATAATCCTAATCCTGTTCCTCTTGCTCGCATACGTTGAGCTTCGGCTCCTCGCCAGAATTTAGTAAATATCTTTTTACGATCTTCTCCAATAATTGCTGGGCCCTTATTGTGAACCTCTATTGAATAATCTTTGGCCTTTTCAGTAATTAAAACATCAACACTTGAATTATCAGGAGCATATGCAATTGCATTACTTAAAAGATTATTAAATACAGTACTAAAAAGAGTTGGATCAATATTTGATTCCTTTATATCTATTTTAACATTTAAATTAATTTTCTGCTTTTTCTTAATGGCGTTGGGTTTCAATACTTTAATTGAATTATCAATAAGGTCTTTAATATTAACTATTTTTTTCTTAATAATCAATCTTCCTGTTTCTATCCGAGAAATATTTAACAAATCACCCACTAAATCAATAAGTTGTTGATTAGATGAATAAATATCATTTAAGCGTTCCTTTTGCTTTGGAGTTATGTCTTTATCCTCTAAAAATAATTCTATAATCCATTTTATAGCAGTTAATGGTGTGCGCAATTGATGAGAAGCAATTGAAACAAATTCTGTTTTCATTTTATCAACTTCTCGTTCTTTTGTTACGTCTCTAAAAACAACCACACAACCAATAACATTATTATTACTATCATTAAGAGGAGCAGCACTATCAGCCACTGCAACACCATTGCCATCTTTTCTTATTAAAACAGTATGATTAGACATTTCTTGAACCTTATTAGTTGTCATTGCTTTTTTAATAAATTCATCATTTATTGTTTTATTGTCTTTTTCATAAACAAATTTCAATATTTTCTTGTAATTCTTCCCGATGGCTTCTTCAGATGAAAAACCTGAAATAGTAGATGCTACTTGATTAAACATTGTAATCTTGTAGTTTTTATCAACCACAAATACTCCATCACCAATACTGTGTAAAATAGCATCAATCTTATCTTTTTCTAATGTAGCCCTGTTTTTTTCTTCTTCTATGTCTTCTAAAACATTTGTAAGTGCTTTTTGCTGATCTTCTAATAATTTTTGTTTTTTAACGATTTCTTGTGTTTGTTCTTTAACTTTTTTATCAATTTCTGCTCTGGATTTCTTAATTCCTAAAGTCATTGAGTCAAAAGCACGAGATAATTGTCCTATTTCATCTTTGTCGCTTGTTCCAACCTTATAATCTAAATTTCCTTTTTTAATAACTTGTGATCCTTTGTGTAAGATTTCGATTGGTTTAGTAATTGTCCTTGCTAATAAAACAGAGAGTAAATAATAAACTATTAATAATGCTCCGGAAAGACCAAGAAATGTATAAAGTATATTTAAAGTTGAGGAAAAAGCTTCTTTTTTATTAATTTCTACTAATAAACACCAATTTGTTTGAGGAATATGTAAATAAGATCCTAAAACTTCAACGCCCCTATAGTCTTTATATATTTCTGCTCGTATATGAGATTCTTGTAGATGCGTTTCAAAACAATGTTTTGCTCCAAGTGTGTCAACTTTTTGTTTTAAGAAAGTTTCTTCTTCTGGAGTAAATCTAGATGGAGTTATCATATATTTATCTTTATTAATTAAATAACTTTCTCCTGTTTCTTTTAGGCCAGTTATATTTAAAGTAACTTCTTCAAAAACATCTAAATCAACTCTTGCAACCAAAACCCCTCCTGCATGAGGCGTAGAAAATGCAATACTATCTTCTCCTAATGTTTCTGAGAAATAAGCATCTTTTATATGTGCTTTTTCTTTACCATTAATAAAATAATCATCTGTTGATTTGTCTTTTCCAATTTGAGACTCATCTGAAGAAGTAATTATTATTCCATTAGAATCTAAAACAAAAACCTCTTGAAATTCTTTATTAATATCTTTAATCTCTTTTAATTCTTCAATTGATAATTCTGAATGTGTGGCAGCAACTTTTATTTTATCTAATTGTGCTTCTAATCCCCATGAAATAGCTTGTGCTCTTGATTGTGATGTTGTTTCTAAGTGCCGGTTAACTTCATTTTCAATTATTCGGATACTTGCTATTTGCATTACAACGCCAATTATAATCATGACAACTATAAAAGTGCCTAGAAAGACTAAACTAATTTTTGTCCTAATTTTCATAATTTAAAACAATCCCCAATAAGCAAAAACTCCAGATTCTTCTGATTCTATTCTTAGTGTCAATGTATCAACAATTCCTGCAAATTCTTTTTTAAACTCCTCAAGCTTTTCTTTAATATCTTCACTACTATCATATTTTCCCAAAAAAGCGACAACTGCTTTTTCAATATTCTTCATTTCAGCAATAAATTGCTCTGTTTTAGTAGTATCCTGTCCTTTGCTTTTCATTTCTTTTAACAACTCTGCATAAAAAACATCGTTTTCTAATTTTAAATGCTCAATCAAATCCTTTTTAAACTGTTCTAGTCCTTGAGAAATTTTTTCTGTGTCAACGTCGGTTTTAAGTATTTCTAAAACAGAACCAACTTCTTTTTGCAGGGTCCTATGTTGTTGAATCATTGTTGAAACTAAATTTTTCTTGTCCAGCATAAATTTATTATTAATTATTATCTTTTTTAATCTTTAGAATTTCTTTTTTTAATTCCATCATTTTTAATTCTCTACCAATCATAGATTTATTAAGCTTTTCTAAATCAGCTGTTCTGTCAGCTACTTTTTTCTCAATATTAGCCCTAGATCTCTGTAAATTATCTGTCATTTTATTAAAACTTTGAGCAAGTTGTCCAATTTCATCATTAGATTCAACATCAGCTCTTTTTGTTAAGTCGCCTTTAGCAACTTCTTGAGAAACACCTTTTAAAGCAATTATTGGTTTTGTTATTAAATACGAAATCACAATACCCAAAACAAGTGCTGACAATAAAACAATCACAATAAAAATTGTGATTAATCGTGTACTATTTCTAAAAACATTTTGAGATGCTTCTGTTGCTATATCTAATACTTCGGTAGAAACAGCCAATGCCTCATTATAATCAGCGCCTCTTCTTTCTATATAATCTCTTAGTCCTTTTGTATAAATTTCTTTCTGTTCCCAGTATTCATTGCTTTCTAATATCCCAACTGCTTTTGTTAATTGATCGTTATCTACTAATAGAATTGATTCTTCTTCCATCTCTACAAGGGCAACATTTGCAGCATCAACGCTTGAAAAAAATTCTTTGTCTTCTTCGTGTCCTTTTTCAATTGCTTCCTTGATTATTTTATCTAATTCTGGCACCACTGACTCATATCTTGTTTTCCATTTTTCATCACCTGTAAAAGCATAATTTCTAGCGCTTTGAGTTAATACTTCATCATAATAACGAATAAATTGAGCTAGTCCATCAAGATAAGATGCTTCTTCTAAACTGCCTATGCTTTCTGGTATGTCCTTTTCTATTGGTCCAATAATCTTGTTTATTTGACGTGTTGCGAAATATCCAAAAACAGCAACTAGTAAAACAATTAGTAAAAATCCAAGTCCTATCTTTATTCTAATGCTTAAATTCTTAAACATACTTATTCCTCCTGTTTTTTAATTTTTTCTTTTAATTCCATCATTTCCAATTCTCTACCAGTCATTAATTTGTTTACTTTTTCAAGTTCTTCAACTTTTTCTTTAAGCTGTTTTTCTATTTCTTTACGACTAGTAATATCTACCCAATATCCAATAATTTCTTTTGGTTTACCATTATTATCTTTTATTAATTTCATTTCATCAAGCATCCATCGATAAGAGCCATCTGCGTGTTTAAAACGATATTCATGAGCATATTCTCCTTTTTTAAATAAATTATCCATATCTTTTAAAATCCGTTCTCTGTCATCTGGATGAATATGATCAGCCCAAAATTTTGAATCTTTTATAAAGTCGTCTGGCTTATAACCCATCTGGTTTTTAACGTTTTCACCAATAAAGGTGGCTCCAAAATCACCATATGCTTTAGAAACATAAATTACTGCTGGTCCAACAGAATATAAAAACTTATATCTATCTATAATTTTCTGCAATCTTTCTATTTCTTGTGATGCTTTATCCATAATCTATTCGCTAATTTCTTTAATATTTTCAACTACATATTTTTGCATTTTTTCAATATCTTTTTTAATTTTATTTAAAATAAATTCCGCTTCAGATAATTCATCTTTACCAGAACAGCCTTTTAATATTTTTTCTATATCCTTTTTAATAATATTAAAAGTATTTGTAACATCTCTCTGAGCAATAATAACTTTTCTAGAAACTTGTTTTCTCCAAATTCGATAAGAAAACCAACCAATTGCAAAACCACCAATTAAAACAATGATTAAACCAATAAAAAACCAAAACTGGGTTATCTTAATTCCAGCTAAGGTTAATAATGGTTTGTCGCGAACTTGCAGTTTAGACTTTACAACCAAGCTTAAAGCACCTCTATCATCTTTTGAAAAGATCTCAATAACATATGCTCCTCTTTTTAATGGATTGCTTACTTCTATTTCCCAAACACCATTTCTATCAACTTCTTCTTGGGTTTCAAAAACAACTGCATCTTTTTTATCTTTTAGAAAAAACAGAATGGATGTATTTGGAATAGCTGTGCCAGAAACAATTAAATCCCCTTCACCAATAAATGTTTCGCCAACAAAAGTAATAACCGGAGAATCAATTGGTAAAATCTCAAGATCTATGCTGTCTTCTCTAATATTTCCAGCATTGTCCATTGCCCTGACAAAAACAACATGTTCTCCAGGTTTTTGCAATGGAAGAATCAAACTAGCTGTATCCTGCGTAATTACATCACTATTATCCACCCTTATTAAATAATGCTGTAAACCAGACAAACCATCGCTCGTTTCAAAAGAAAGAGTTGGAGATGGATTGTTGGTTATTAATCCCTCAAATGAATCAATTACAAATGATATGGGCGGGATTGTATCAATGGCTAGCCTGTAATGAGCTGCTGGTCCCCACCCAACATTATTTCTAAACCTTACATGTAAATACCAAACACCATCTCTTAATGCTGGAAAAATCTTTTCTCTAAAAAGCCCTTCTGATGTACTAATAGGAGTAAATTCTGGTTCACGATTAAGTGCTGTACTTACTCCAGAAACATCTAAAGGTAATTCCCATTGAGTTAAAAAATCAGTAATAATATTGTTCCACTTTTCTGGATCAAGATACAAAGGTACTGAAATTTCTGGTTTTACTGGTAATTTTCCAACTATTACTGGTTCTCTGACAACTGGAGTTGGTTCTGGAACAAATGATGGTGGTAATTCTTCTGCTGGAGGCAATCTCTCTGGCATTTCTGGAGGAGCGGGTGTTTCTGCTGATTTAATTAATAAACTAGCACCCTCAGATCCAGATAAAATATTTGTTCCAGTACCATCTGAAGAAGTAATAGCAACATCATTTAATAAAATTTCAACATCTCCTGCGGTTTTAACAATAAAACTGACTTTTAAGATTAAAACAGAAGCTCCGATTACGCCATTGGTAGTTCCTCCAATAAACGCTACTCTACCTTGATCATTTGAAAATCTTGGTTCTTCAAGCCAGAAATTAAAAACTGAATCTACATAATCAAGAGACTTTATTTCTAAAATGTCTTTTGGAAATTCAATAGTTGCTTGAGCTGCATTAAATCCTTGGCCATCGCTATTTATACGAACCTCTAAATTAAATTCCTGGCCAATATTAAATTCTCCGCTTTTAGGCAATAAAAAGAATGTAGCAGCATCAGCAATAGGTACTCTTAAAATAAAGAATAGTAATAAACAAGTAAAAAAAAGAATTTTTTTCATATTATTGACTCTTAAATTCTTGTAAAAACACACTTAAATCTCCAATATTTATTTCTCCGTCCATATTTAAATCAATTCTCTCGTCTTTATCTTTCCATAAAGCTAAGAAAATACTCCAATCCGCAATATTAATGGTTCCATCATCATTAAAATCAGCTGTTATTTCTTTAAAATCAGAAACAGAGAAATTCTTGGTTGTAGAAAAATCACTTTCTCTTCCTGTTGAAAAATCTTGCTGTTTGATTTTAATACTGTATCGCCCCAATGGAAATACATCATTGATTAAGAAATGATAACTGCCATCTTCACCAGCTCTTGTTCTGTAGGTTACGTTATTTATCTCTATTATAACACGATTGAGAAATGAAGCATAACCAATGATTTCAAGCGGTTCTCCTTTTTTAATAACAGAACGAACAAGACCAATTGTTGGAGGAATAAGAATATTTTTAATAGCAAAATATTCACCAGGATAATCAATATTATATGTCTTAGTTTGAGCTTGACGACCTTCAATATCTCTTACCATTAAACTAAAAGTGTGATAACCCACAGGAACGCTCATATCAATAATAGTAAAATCACCTATCATTGAAATCTCTGCTCTTTGTTTGATTAATTTATCTTCTAATAACAACTTTTCTATTAAAAAAACCTCTGCTCCTGGAAAGGCTCTTCCTTCAAAAATTACAATGTTTTGTCTAACAAATGCACCTCCACTAGTAGGGATTACTGGAGCTGCAATAATTGTTAAACTCGGACACTTTGAATATGAATTTAATGCATCACCACTATTTGTAACTCTAAATGAATATTGAGTATCAAACAAAACATCATCTAATGCTTTTAAAGACCATTCAAATTCTGTAGCATCTCCTTTAGGAACCACGGTTGGCAAACCAAGATTAGTTGATTCAAGCATTTCACCAGCAACAAAATCCCTGCTTGTTATTTGTTGAGACGTAGAATCATAATCATTAAAATTAGGAGATTCTTGAAGAATAAAATTTGGAGTAAAAGAAGTAATTGGCATCCAAGTGCCTGTAGTACATCCTGCTCCCTCTTTAAACTCTATTTTAGGAGAAATGGTTCCTGAAAGCGCATTAACGCCAATACCAAAACGCAATCTAAAACTTGTTCCTGGCGAAATATTAACAATGCTAGTATCTTGGCTAACATTCCCAAAACCAGTAGCACTTGTTTCTGTTCCATTATCGTCTCTAAACCAAAACGCATTCTGCTGCCAACTTGATTTAGGAGCTGCAATCACAATACTACTTAATAAGAAGAATAAGGTTATTAATGCTAATATATTAACCAGTTTCATAGTTTAAGTATATCATAAAAAGCAATAGGAGTATAAAAAACCCAAAGATAAATCTTTGAGTCTTTCGTCGTGCTGGCTGCCTCGATTTAGAGCCCCTGTTTTGAAGGTAAAAATGCTTCAAATTAAAAACCACACAATGATTTTATTTTCTCAAAATGAGAACCATCATCTTTATATTCAACTAATGGAAATTTATATTTAATTGCCTCTTCTTTAATAAATTTATTAAATAAAATTACCCAAGAAACCTCTTTCTCTTTTAATTCGTCTGAATATTTGTCAGCATCATCCCATAATCCTCTTTCAAATATTACTTTCCTAATCCTTTCTTCTCTATCTTCATACAAAAAAACTGGATAGATATTATTAAAATTATCCATAATCTCGCTAATAAGCTTCGGCAAAATAGCTATTCCCTCAATAATGTAATTCTCCCAAGGATAAGGATCTTTTAAAATTCCCTGAACGCCGCGCCAAACATCAAAGCTTTCATTATTCTGATCATCTACGATTTCCTGAGGACTATGTTCTTCTAAATATTTTTTAGCTTCGGACGAGAGTGGATAAAATAAATTTGGATAATCTTCTTTTTTAACCACTTTTTGCATTAAGCTCCTTATAGTATCTGTAGAAATCCAAGGCAATCTCATTTCTTTTGAGATTTTATTAGCTAAATAGGTTTTCCCTACTACTGGTGATCCACCGATTAAAATTATTTTTTTCATATTAATATTTTACTTATTCTCTTTTTCTAAATGTGGGGTTATACCAATTTTTTCTACACTTATTCCATCGTCATAAATATTAAATTCAGTAATAGAAGTATAGGGTATATTTTTCGAACGCTCAATAATTTCTTTCAAATCTTCCATTGTTAGTTCGTATTCAATATCCTTAAATTTCTTAGGATTATTTGCCGCCCAAATAGTGGTAGCGATTGCCATACCGTGACTTACAACAATATCAAGCTTTGTTGATTGCTGTTCCAAATGAACAAGTCCCCTTCTTATATCATTAAGTTTACTCTGGAATCGAGGTAATAATTTTTCTCCTTCCATTTCTAACCAAGCATCTACAAAATCCACTCCTTTTCTTTTTGCTTCTTTGGCTATCTTATTATCAGTAACAATATCGGTCGCAATTGTAATCTCGGAAAAATAATTAAGTATGGCCTCATTATTATTTGCTGGGATAGGAATTTTAGCACCATCTGTTATTTTCAAATTAATGCTTGTATCTAAAATACTAGCCATATCTTTGGCTCTTTTTATTGGACTTGAATGAATCGAATACTCTTTATCTGAAACTTCCCAAGGAAATTCTCTTTCTAGATACTCCGAAAGTTGTCGAACTTGTTTTAACCCTCGCTTAGTAATTGGCGAATGGGTATTTATATCTTCACCCCCTTTAGCCAACTCCGTTGGGATCTTAAGTTTGAAGTCTTGTTCGGGGTGTCGAATTAAAACAACTCTTTTTCGAGGCTCTTTCTCTTTTTCTACTTCATTCTCAACTAGGTTGTCGTTTATTAAATTTTCGTGAGATTTTGACATATTATTTCAAAATTTAATTATCGGTACATCTTTATTATATCAAAAAACCGCTCAAAAAGCGATTTTTTAAAGACTGCCGGGCTAGGACTCGAACCTAGATTGGATGCTTCAGAGGCATCAGTCCTACCGATTAGACGACCCGGCATAATAAAAGCCTAAGGATGCTTAGGCTTAAAAAACAGAAATTTTTAAGAATCTTACCTCTTTAAATATTTCCTCACAGCAATATAACTGCTAAAAGAACCAAGAACAACACCAACAGCTAAAAGCAAAACAAGAAATGCTAGAATATTGGCTTGGAAATATGAAAAGATGCTATCAATAGGAAGAAAGCTAGACATTTTAGGAGATATAAAGTAAAAAGTAGGATAAAGAATAGCCAAAGTAATCACAGCCGCTATAACACCATAAAGGATTCCTTCAACAATAAAAGGACCACGTATAAAAGCATTAGTTGCTCCAACTAATCTCATAACATTAATTTCTTCTCTAGAACTGTAAATAGCCAACCTAATAGCATTAAAGGTTACTAAAAATACAATTAAAGCTAAAAGAAAAGTTAAGCCTAATCCCCCGGTTTTAATATCAATAATGATTTTGCTTAATTTTTCTATTACCTCTTTATTCTGCATATAGTTTACCTTATCAATAATTTCCTGATAAGTAACGCTTTCTAAAAATTGATTAATGCTTACGTATTGGCTGGTTTCAACAGCTTTAATATTTAAACTAGCTTCTAAAGGATTAGCATCTAATTCTTCTAAGCTTTGAAGTAAAACAGGATTATCTTTATGTCTTTCTTTAAAACTAATTAAAGCTTGTTCTTGAGAAGTATAATTTACGCTTTCTACTTCAGCCAAACTCTCTAATTGAGATTTAACTTCTAAAATGTCAGTTTCTTGAGTTTCTAATTTAAAATATACACTAATATCAATCTTATCCTCTAAATTTTCTAAAACAACATTAGCTACTACGCTTACCATTAAAAGAACAGTAATAACTAATAACGTTAAGGTCATAATACTAACCGTGGCCGTAGAAAGCCAAGCATTTCTAGCAAAATTCTTAAAACCCCATTTAATTATTCTTTTAAGAGAAGTGATCATACAATATATCTTCCTTTAAGTTCATCACGAATCAATCTTCCTTTATCGAGACTGATTACTCTACGAGCTAAAGCATTAATTATTTCTCTGTCATGAGTGGCTAAAAGCACAGTAGTGCCTAACTCATTAATGCGACACAATAACCTTATTATATCCCAAGTATGAAGAGGATCCAAATTACCAGTAGGCTCATCAGCCATAAGAATATCTGGTTTATGAACCAAAGCCCTACCAATAGCTACTCTTTGCTTTTCTCCTCCAGACATTTGAGCGGGAAAGTTATCTGCTTTATCAGTTAATTCAACTAAGCTTAATATCTGAGGAACGTCTTCAGCTATTTCTTCTACAGATTTACCACCAGCTTCCATAGCAAAAGCAATATTCTCATAAGCTGTTTTATTAGGCAATAATTTAAAATCCTGGAATATAGAGCCAATCTTGCGTCTATAACCAGGAATATCTTTTTCTTTTAAATCTCTAATATCCATTCCATCAACTAAAATCTCTCCTTCAGTAGGTTGTTCTTCTAATAACAATAGTTTTAAAAGAGTAGTTTTTCCAGCACCAGACCTGCCCACAAGAGAAACAAACTCTTTTGGTTTAACATTAAAATCAATATCTTTAACAGCTTCACAACCGTTATATAGCTTAGAAACTTTTTTGAAATTTATCATAATCTAATTTCAGCGTTAATAAATTCTTCTAAATCACCATCTAATATTTCTTCTGGATTAGAAGATTCAATATTAGTTCTATGATCTTTTACCATTTTGTAAGGATGAAGAACATAGGAACGAATTTGGCTACCCCATTCAGCAGAAGCCAAATCTCCTCTAATCTCTTTTTTCTCTTTTTCTTCTTCTAATAATTTCTTCTGGTAAAGTTTGGTATAAAGAAGCTTTAATGCTCTTTCTCTGTTCTGTGCTTGGCTTCTTTCACTTTGACAAGAAGCAGTAAGCTTACTAGGTAAATGAGTAATCCTTACAGCAGTAGAACGCATATTCACATTCTGACCACCAGGACCAGAAGAACGAAAAGTATCAATTTTTAAATCATCTTCTTTTATTTCAACTTCTTCTCCTACATCTATTTCAGGCAAAACCTCAACTAAAGCAAAAGAAGTATGTCGCAAATTATCAGCATTAAAAGGAGATAAACGAACCAATCTATGAACACCATTTTCTCCTTTTAAATGACCGTAAACAAAAGAACCAGATATTTCAATAATAGCATTTTTTATTCCTGCTTCATTACCTTTAGTAATATCTAAAACCTTAAGCTTCAACTTATTTCTTTCAGCATAACGAGTATACATTTTTAAAAGCATTTCTGCCCAATCTTGAGCTTCTGTTCCACCAGCACCAGAATAAATTGAAATAACAGCATTCTTCCTATCATATTTACCAGAAAAAAGAGCTTTAATTTCTTGTTTAGAAAAAGAATCTTCAAGTATCTTTAATTTCTCCTCAATTTCTTTTTGAAGTTCTTTGTCTTCTAATTTATTTAATTCTTCTAAATCTTTAATTTCTGTTTCTATCTTTTTCCAAAAAGAAACTTCTTCTTTTAAATCAGATAGTTCTTCACTAACAGAAGCTGCTTTTTTCTGATCATCCCAAAAATCTTTCTCTCCAGTTAAAACCTCTAATTCTTTAATTTTATTCTTTTTCTCGCCTAAGTCAAAGACAGTCCTTCATCTGAAGGATTTTATCTTTTAACTCTTCAATTCTTTCGTTAATTTCCATGTCTTAATGATAAAAGAAAAAAAATAAAAAAACAATGGCTCAGCAATTTCGAGCCATTGTTGTCTCCTCTTGTTTTTGTAATTTTTTCAAGACACTGTAGGTAGATGCCCACTCAGACAGATGTTTTTCAATCGCGTCACCAATGATTTTATCCAATTCTATGCTCTTCTTTTCTAACCATTGATCTGTAATTATTATAGGCTTAGAACGTTTCGTAATATGATCTATGAATTTTTCTTTAGCCTTGTCAATAAGCAATTGAATCTTGTTAAATCTCTGAGCAAGAGATTTGATTTCATAATCTGAAAGAAGAATATCGGCCTTAATTTTCGTAGTCAAAATATTTTCACACGCCAAAAACCCTTGATAATCTGAAGATTTTCTGATCTTTGATAATAAATCTTTTATTTTCATTGTTAACTCCTTTGGTATCATTATATCATACAAATCTTGTTTTGTCAAATAAAAGAAGCCATCCCTCGGATTTGAACCGAGAACCTATTACTTACGAAGTAATTGCTCTACCGTTGAGCTAGGATGGCAAAGCGGGATACGAGAATCGAACTCGCGTCTCAACCTTGGGAAGGTCGTATACTACCATTGTATTAATCCCGCAATAACTAAATTCTAACCTTTTTATTGCTAAAATTCAATAATTCTGTTATATTAATATCATCTAGGCCCCGTCGTCTAGTGGACCAGGACACCAGGTTTTCATCCTGGAAACAGGAGTTCAATTCTCCTCGGGGCTGCTCGGTTTTTTAGCTTCAAAAGATTGCCTTTTTGGCAATTTTTTGATACGATAAGAACATATGAAAGAAAAAATGCCAGAACAATTTTTTAAAAAGGAAAAGACGGAAAATCATTTAGATATTCCTCTTTATGAAAAGCTTGATGAAAAAAGCCAGGAATTTGTGGCAGAAATAAAAGAGTTGAGCGATATATCTGAAGAAAGATTTTTGGAAAAATACCCCAATACAAAAAAAACAATTGATTATTTAAAAGAGTTTTGGGGGAATGATTTTTGGGAAAAACCCAAACATATACCAATGAAAATTATTACAAGAGAAGATGTTCTTGGAGAAAAATTTGCTCCAGTGTCTTCTGATGATATGACCGATAAGTCAGAGTATTTTGCTACAATGTGGGATCTTGTTAGGTTGCATCTATTGGAATTAAAAGATTTTCAAGAATTTAAAAAACCTGGTTTTTATAGTAAGCAAACCGATTATCTTGCAGAAAAGATTTCAGGACAAGCTTTAAAGGTCGACCCATTTAAATTCCCTGGCAACGAGAGAGATTTAATTTGTGAAGCCCTGAACAACATACAACAAACAGATGATACTGGTCAAAAAATAAAAGCTATACATTTAATTATAAATGCGATGCATCTATATCAAGTACCAGAAAGAAGTATGTTTCCGCCAGTATTAGAAATCGTAAAAGATATATGGAGATATGCCGTTGTTAAAATAAACAAACCCAGAAAGACAAGTGCGTACAAGTGTGCCAAGCATTTTAATGATTTTTTCAATAAAATGAGTAATATTAATTTACTAAAAGAGACCTAAAGCCCCAAAACAACCTCATGCCACCTCTTAATTTCCTTCATCAAGAGGTTCAAATTCTTAATACAGTAGTCTGATGGTAACAAAAAGTCGCTTTTTTAGCGATTTTTTGGTAGAATAAGATTAAATTAATAAATTTAATAAAATATCACTAATATGGAATTTCCAAATTTTAAAAATAAACATGCAAAAGACTCAATGTTTACCTCAGAAGAATTTATGTCTTATAAGAAAAAGATGGGAAAATATCCAAAGTTTAAACCTCCTATTGGAGTAATCTTTTGTTATCAAAGTAGTTTAATGGAATATATTTTTGAAAATCATAAAACTACAAAAGTTGAAGAATTTTGGGGAAAAATGCATTTATTAAATGAAACAAATAACAAAATTGCAATTATTGGTAATTTTGGAATAGGAGCACCTGTTTCAGTTGTTCTTTTAGAAGAGTTGATCGCTTTTGGAGTTAAAAAATTTATTTCCATTGGTACTGCAGGAACATTGCAAAAAAATATTAAAATTGGAGATTTAATGGTATGCGAAAAAGCAATTAGAGATGAAGGAACTTCTCATCATTATTTAAAACATTCTAAATATGCCTATGCCTCTAAAAAAATAACCAAAGATATAATAAATTCACTAAAAACAAATAAACAAAAATACTTTATTGGAAAAAGCTGGACAATTGATGCTCCTTATAGAGAAACTGTTGCCGAAGCAAAGAAATATCAAAAAGAAGGAGTTGCGACAGTGGAAATGGAAGCTTCAGCACTATTTGCTGTTGCCAAATATAGAAATGTAGAACTTGGGGCAATGTTCACAATAAGTGATTCTTTGGCTGAACTAGAATGGAACCCAAAATTTCATTTAAAGAAAACAAAAAAAGGATTAAAAAATCTTTATAAGGTTGCATTGGATGTCTTGCTTAACAAATAATTAGAAAAATTCTTAATACAGTAGTCTGTTTAATAATTAATAAACTTTATTTATAAAACTATGAAAAAAACTATAATCACTATCTTAATAACCGGGTTAATAGTTGGTGGAGCAGTTTGGTTTTTGCAAAAAAACAATAATCAAGCAGAATTAGATACACTAAACCAAAAGATTCAAGAATTAGAAAATCCAATTCAAACTGATTCATCTATTATAATTACTTCGCCAAATGGTGGAGAAGAATGGTTGGCTGGATCAACCCATAATATTACATGGTCTAGTGATAATATTGATAACTATAAGATTGGTATCCATATTAGAGAAGCTAATGCTGTATCTCAAGACGGACAGAATTTTGATCCTGTTCTAATGATTAATCTTGATAATGATGGTAATGAAAAGTGGAACATTCCTGATGATTTCCCTAATAGTGACTATTTAATTGAAATAGTTGCTTATGAATCTATTCCTATAACAGAAAGTATTTCAGATGGGAGTGATGCATCTTTTCGTATTACAGGAGATAATTAGATTTAAATTCGCAATACAAAAATAGCGACACTTGGTGCCGCTATTTTTATATCAAAGAAAATTTAATAATTCTCACATTTAACCTGATAAAAACTTTTAGCATGATCACAAGAAGGACATTTTTCTGGAGGAACAACTCCCTTATGAACATAGCCACATTCCCTACAAACCCATTCAACTTCCTGTTCTTTTTTAAATACAGTATTTGCTTCTACTTCTTTTAATAATTTCTTAAATCTTTCTTCGTGATGCTGTTCTGCGTTAGCAATAGCTTTTAATCTAATAGCTATTTTGTCTAATCCTTCTTCTTGAGCAATCTTGGCAAATTCAGGATACATTTCTGTATATTCATAATTCTCACCAGCAACAGCAGCTTTAAGATTCTCAGCAGTCGTCTTATAAACCAAGGGAGCAGTTGCTTCTACTTTAATCTCATCAGATTCTTTTAATTCTTGAATATGTTCAAATAATCTTTTAGCATGTTCTTTTTCATTATCAGCAGTAATAAGGAATATTTCAGCTATTTGCTCAAAACCTTCTTTTTTAGCTAATGAGGCATAAAAAGTATATCTATTCCTTGCTTGGCTTTCTCCAATAAAAGCCTTAGTTAAATTTTCTAATGTTTTTTTCATATTTTTTTATTTAATTATTTTTTTAATTTTATTTATAAAATACTTTAAATCTTTCTTATCTTTATAAACCACCTTATAGAAATCCTTATAAATCAACCCTTGAACAACTAAACCAAATAAGTATCCATAAATAATATCATTATAGAAATTAATTGATAATAAAAGAATAAGAATGATAACCGCTATTAGCCAATGATGTGAATGAATAACAAATTTCCCTATTCTAATTTTAAAAGATTTAATTCTCCCATCCTCGCCTGGTTTTTTACCAGAAAAAAACCTAGCTGTGAAAAAACCAATAAAAGCAAAGATTATTATGACAAATACATTCATCTTGTATATTATACAAAATTAATGTATGCTTTAACAAGTTAATAATTAATAATAAAGATTTATGAAAAAACTTATTTTACCAATAATCGTAGTAATCATTATAGTGATTGTAATTATTGTTCTTCCAAAAACAGAAGATCCAATAGAACTAGAAGAAAAAACAGACATAACATACACTAATAATGAATTTTCTCTTACCTTGCCAAGCACATGGGAGGGTTTTTATGAAGTAGAAATAAAAGAGAACAATACAATATTCACATATCTACCAGAAAATGATATGGAAACACTCCTCTTAATTATTAGCACTCACCCAGGAACAACTAGTGTCTTTTCTTTAAAAAACACACCCAATACAGTAATAATTGCTCAAACAATGGAAACAATATTCACATATTCTCAAGCATTAGATATCCCCTATCAACAAGGCACAGCAGATCATGATCGTTATATAGAAATGATTGAACAAGTAGATAGTGTTCTTGAATCTATTAAAACAGATGATCTTTATGCTCTGAACAAAAACATCAGAGAGTTTAAAGACGACAAGCTTTTTATAGATGTAAATTATCCAGAAATAGACCAAGGAATAAATCAAACAATTAAACAAGAAATAGAAAAAATAATGAATGAATTCAAGACAAACTTTGAAGAATGGGGTGATATGGATGTGCCAGAAGGAGCTTTTAGTGGATTCTATGCAGATTATGAAATAAAGATTCTAAATGATAAATACGCTAGTATTTACTTCATAATCTCTGAAAATCTAGCCGGGGCTGCTCACCCAAATAATTTCAGTCATTCTCTAAACTTTGATATGCAAACAAAGCAAAAACTAGAATTGGATGATTTATTCACAACAAAAGATTATTTAACCACAATATCAGAATTAGTAATAGGAGATCTAAAAGAACAATTTGAAGAACGAGGAGCAGTAATAGATGATACATTTACAACAGGAACTGAAGCAAAAAAAGAAAATTACAGTAACTTCAACATAACAGAACAAGGAATCATATTTAATTTTGACTCATACCAAGTAGCTGCTTATGCTGTTGGTGGTTTCAACTCTTTAATTTATTTCGAAGAATTAGATATATAGTATGTTAATTTTAGGAATAGAAACATCATGCGATGACACGGGCATTGCCCTTGTTAAGGTCTCTAAAAAAAAGAGACCTACTTTTAAAATATTATCTAATATTGTTTCTTCTCAAATAAAGGTTCATAAAAAATATGGAGGCGTTGTTCCTAATTTAGCAGCTAGAGAACATTTAAAAAATATTAAACCAACTTTAAAACAAGCATTAAAACAAGCAAATAAAACAATACAAGACATTGATGCAATAGCTGTAACTGTAGGACCAGGATTAATCCCCTCCTTATTAGTTGGAGTTCATTTTGCTAAAACATTAGCATATAAATACGATAAACCAATAATCCCAGTAAATCATATAGAAGCACACATTTTGTCAGTGTTAGCAGAAAAAAATATACAATATCCTGCAATTGCTTTAGCAGTATCAGGAGGACATACTCAATTAGTGTTAATTAAAAAACCAAAAAACTATAAGATTCTAGGAGAAACAAGAGATGATGCAGCTGGAGAATGTTTTGATAAAGTAGCTAAATTATTAAAATTAGATTATCCAGGGGGACCAGAAATATCTAAACAAGCAGAAAAATGCAAAAAATCAAATATAGAATTACCCAGACCAATGATTAATCAAAAGAATTACGATTTTAGCTTTTCGGGATTAAAAACAGCTGTGCTATATAAAACAAAAAAAGAAAAGATTAATGTTCCAGAAATGGCTAAAGAAACCCAACAAGCAATAATAGATGTTTTAAAAAGCAAAACAATGAAAGCAGCAAAAGAATACAAAGCAAAAACAGTAATTCTAGCAGGAGGAGTGGCGGCTAATAAAGAATTAAGAAAACAATTAAAAGCCTTAATTCCTGATTTCAGTTTATGCACAGATAATGGAGCAATGATAGCTATAGCAGGATATTTCAATAAACCAGGAAAAATTATTGCAAATGCTAATTTACGGATATAAAAATATTGGGGCGAATCGTAAAAGGATCGCCCCAATCTTTACTTTGAATCTTTGACACCATGAATTGGACACTCTGGATGTTTTTTAGAAATTACATTTAGCTTAATCCTAGAGACTCCACTTCTTAAATGTGAACACAAGCATTTTTTATCTGGTTTTCCAAGTCCCGAACATCTAGGACAAGACGTAAAATTACCTCTGTCAAAATATCTGTATCCACAAGCACTGCATTGGAAAGATGGCATGATTTTACCTCCTTTTTTATTTATAAACATAATAATATCATAAAAAATTACCCAATACAAGCCAAAAATTTACAAAACTCTTTAAAATTGATAAAATTAAAGCATGGAAATCCCAAAAGCATACGAACCTAAAAAAGTAGAAAAAGATATATACACTCTTTGGGAAAAAGGTGGTTTTTTTAAACCCAAAAAAGCAAAAAAATCCTTTGTAACCGCTATGCCTTTGCCAAACATTACTGGCTCTCTTCATATGGGCCATGCTTTAAACAACGGGATACAGGATGTTTTAACTAGATTTCATAGAATGAAACAAGAATCTGTTTTATGGATGCCAGGAACAGACCATGCTGGTATAGCTACCCAAAATGCAGTTGAAAAAGAATTAAAAAAACAAGGAAAGACAAGACACGACTTAGGAAGAGAAAAATTCATTAAAGAAGCATGGAAATGGAAAGAAAAATACGGAAACATTATTATAGAACAATTAAAACAATTAGGTTGTTCATGTGATTGGTCAAGATCAAGATTTACATTAGATGAAAAATATGAAAAAGCAGTAGAAACAGCATTTAACCATTATTATAAGAAAGGATACATCTATAAGGGACCAAGAATTGTTAATTGGTGCCCAAGATGCACAACCGCTATATCTGACATAGAAATTAAATACAAGGATAAAAAAACAAAATTATACTACATTAAATACTCAAAAGACATTACAGTAGCAACAACCAGGCCAGAAACAATGCTTGGAGATACAGCAGTAGCAGTTAATCCTAAAGATAAAAGATACAAGAATTTAATAGGAACAAAAATTACTCTTCCTTTAATGAATAGAAAAATCCCAATTATTGCAGATAGATTAATAGATCCTGAATTTGGAACCGGTGCCTTAAAGGTTACTCCTGCTCATTCAGCAATAGATAATAAGATGGGAAAAACTCACAAACTAGAAACAATTAATGTTATTGGTGAAGATGGAAAAATTACAGAACAAGGAAAACAATATAAAGGATTAACAGTAATGGAAGCCAGAAAGAAGATTATAGAGGATCTAAAAGATCTCTTAATAAAACAAGAAGATTACGAACATTCTTTACCTTTATGTGATAGGTGTGATACCCCCATTGAACCATTAATATCTGAACAATGGTTTGTAAAAATGAAAGAATTAGCTAAACCAGCCATAGAAGTTGTAAAAAAAGATAAAATTAAATTTTATCCAGAGAGATATAAGAAGGTATATTTAGAATGGTTAGAAAATGTTGAAGATTGGTGTATTTCCAGACAATTATGGTGGGGCCATAAAATACCAATAAAAGGAGAAACAGATGTTTTAGATACTTGGTTCTCCTCTGCTCTATGGCCTTTTGCTCATCTTGGCTGGCCAGAAAAAACAAAAGATTTAAAAGATTTTTATCCTACTACTGTTTTAGTCACGGCTAGAGATATTATCTTTTTATGGGTAGCAAGAATGGTTTTCTCAGGATTAGAGTTTATGAAAGAGATTCCTTTTAAAGATGTTAATATCCATCCTACTATTCTAAACATAGAAGGAAAAAGAATGAGTAAATCTTTAGGAACAGGAATAGATCCTATAGAATTAATTGATAAATACGGAGCAGACGCAACAAGATTTGGAATATTTTATTTAATCAGCAGAGATCAACAACAAATTAAATTTACAGAAGATGCATTAAAAGCCAGCAAAAACTTTGCAAACAAACTATGGAATATCAACAGATTCATCCAAATGAATAAAAAGAAAACAGGAACAAAAACATTAGCAGATAAATGGATTCTTTCAAGATTAAATACAATTATCCAAGAAACAACAAAAGATTTAGAAGAATACAAAATTGGAGAAGCATCTAGAAGATTATATGATTTTGTATGGCACGAATATGCTGATTGGTATATTGAAGAAAGTAAAAAACAAAAAACAGATTTTAACCAAGAAGTTTTTCAAACAATACTAAAACTTCTTCATCCACTTATGCCTTTTATCACAGAAAATATCTGGCAATTAAGCTACAAGAAAAAAGATCCATTAATAATCTCCGAATGGCCAAAACAAAATAAGTCAGATAAAAAAGCAGAAAAAGAATTTAAAAAATATCAAGAAAAAACAATTAAAGAACGTAAAAAATGAAATTACTTTTTTGTTTAATTTTAGCTCCTTTACCAAGCCTTATCTGGCTAGCTTTTTATCTTAGAAAAGATAAACACCCAGAACCAAATAAAATGATAATTAAAATGTTTGTTCTGGGTATTTTAATGGTTCCTTTGGCTGGACTTTTAGAACACGGAATATTTATTGGTTTAGAAAAAATATCTTTATTAGGTAGAATAGGGGTTGTTGTAGTTCTTTTTGCTTTTATTGAAGAATTGTTAAAATACCTTGCAGTAAAATTTGGAATATTAAGAAACGCTGCATTTGATGAACCAGTAGATTCAATGGTATACTTAGTAGTAGTGGCTTTGGGATTTGCAGCAGCTGAAAACATTTATCTTCTAATCCAAGCCTTTCCTACTGATATACCTATTGGTTATGCTTTAGAATTCTTAGCAACAAGATTTTTAGGAGCAACATTTTTACACGCCTTAGCTTCTGCTATAATGGGATATTTCTTAGCTGCGAGTCTATTAATAACCTCAAAGATAAGGAAAATATTAATTTTTGGAGGATTAATAGCGTCCACTATATTGCACTCGCTTTTTAACTATATTATAATACTAAATAGTCAAGGAATAATCAGTACAGCAGAAAGAAATTTCTATTTAATAATTCTTTTACTCGGAATGGCTATAATGGTTTCAGTAATGTTTAAAAAACTTAACAAACGTAGAAAATCAATTTGTAAAGTATAATTAATAAAAAAAATATGTCATCATTTTTTGAAAAACTAACTGGGGCATCGGAAGAAAAAATAGAGGTTCCAGAAATAAAAATAAAGGAACCAAAAACTCGAAGCAAGTCGACTTCGAGTGCAAAACCTATTAAAAAAACTATGCCAAAGAAAATAGAAGAACCAAAAATGGTTGAACCTGAAAAAGAAGAAGAAGAAAAAGATTGGCTAGATGAAGCAGAGGGAGAAGAAGGACAGTTAACAATTGATGTTTACCAAACAGAAACAGATGTAGTTATCAAATCAACTATTGCAGGAGTTAGTCCTGATGATATTGATATTGGTATTACCAACGACATGGTAACAGTTAGAGGAAGGAGGGTCAAAGATGAACAAATAGAAGCAGAAAATTACTATTATCAAGAGCTTTATTGGGGTACATTTTCCCGTTCAGTTATTCTTCCAGTAGAAGTAGATGCAGACAAGGCAAAAGCCGGTATAAAAAACGGAATACTTACAATTAAGCTTCCGAAAATAGAAAAGGTTAAAACCAAAAAGATAAAAGTCAAGGCTTTAGAGTAATTTAAATATTTTAAGGAATTCTTTAGCAGACTTTTGCCAATTAAATTGCTCAGTCCTTTTTAGGCCTTGGCTTTTTATTTCTTCTCTTAATCCAGAATCTAATAGAATCGATTGAATAGCTAAACTAATTTCATCAATATTATATGGATTAATCATAATAGCTCCTTTACCAACTACTTCTGGTAAAGAAGATTTATTAGAAACAATGCAAGGAACACCACAAGCCATAGCTTCTAAAGGAGGCAAGCCAAATCCTTCAAAAAAACTAGGATAAACAAAAACAGAAGCTAAGTTATATAGATAAGGTTTATCTTCTTCATCAATAAAATCAGTAAAGATAATATCATCTTTAAAAGAAGAATTCTTTACTTTTTCAAAAACTTCATCATAAAGCCAACCTTTTATACCAGAAATAACGAGTTTAAGAGAGGAAAAATCAACAACTTTTACTTTTTTAACTTTTCCTTCAAACCCTTGCCAATCAACATTATCTTTTTTAATAGATTGGCTTTTAATTTTTTCAAAAGCTTTAATTAATCCAATAATATTTTTTCTTGGTTCAATAGTGCCAAAGTATAGAATAAACTCATCGGGCAAATCATACTTTTCCTTTACTCCTAA
>Ga0255055_10000548_pt1 | contig 28981 bp, 25 predicted proteins | sample JV7_2_27_MG_FD_188633 | JGI IMG/M metagenome (GOLD analysis project Ga0255055, IMG submission 188633) | Seawater microbial communities from Jervis Inlet, British Columbia, Canada - JV7_2_27 | ecosystem: Environmental > Aquatic > Marine > Inlet | place: Canada: British Columbia | collected...
TGATGGTTGCCACGGTTTCGCCACCACCAGTAGCCTTCAGAGCCCCTGCGCCAAAGCGTATCTGGAACGACGTTCTTCGCGCGGGTACGAGTTGGGCGTGGGGATTCTTCGGGGGATTGATTCATTGCTATCGATCTGTCTCCTCTAGAAACAGGGTGAATTCACCCCACTGGCTGAATCGGGGGAGCCCGCGCCGCCTCGCTTCATCCTCGGGACAAGCCTCACAAATGATTGCGCAGGGTTCATAGTTCGGTCGTGAATATTTCGTCGAAGGAGTCCCAGTGACCGTCCACTGAAATTCCACTCCCGAATCCGGTGCACCGAGCAAGGACCAGAATGGATATTCTGCTGCATTGCCAGAGAGCGAAAGGCCGACCTCTTTGCATCCCGTCTCTCGGATGTTTCGTGTGAGCTCCTGGTAGGGCTCCAAGAGGTTTCGCCCGTTGGCTAGCATCAGAACCTCGCGCGATTCCGTCAGAACGCTACCAACATATGACTCCCCCTCGACGGGAATTAGCGGGCGAGACTGGATCTGAAAAAGCCAGGGGATGCTCGTCAGTACCAAGATTGATCCGAAGGTCAGGATCCATCCACCGGGTGCGATGCGCTCCATCAGATAGCCGGCTGCGGGCGCGGCAAGCACGAACAACGGAAGATGGTAACGGGTCGCAAAGATCTGCCATTTGAACAGAAAGCTCAAGATAAGCAAACCAATCGCCAACAGAGACAGGTAGAGCCAAACGGATCGGGGTACCTCTTCCCGCCGCCACAGCATCGAGCCCGCCAGAAACACGAGCAGATAGAAATGCAAAGGATTCCCGGCACGGTCTTCGTTGGTGGTCGGCTCATTAATTTTGAACACGCCGTGCGCAGTTGTCCGCGCATCATTGATGTCGATACCTAGCACTTCATGTACCCACTGCACGCTCGCAGCGATGACTTTGTTCACGTGAGGCGAAGGGGTTCCCGCGTGCAACCCCGCATGTCTCATCATATTTGAAGTGATGCCACGTAGACCGCGCATCTCATTCGAGTGAAGGGCTAATTGCACCGGGTTCAAAGGGCTGCCATAGGTAATCGTGTTTCGCACCAAGTGGTCCGCATTCAGCACAACAACCAAGACTGCAGCGAGTGCAGCAGCCTTTGCGACGTGGATCCAATCGCCCGAGCGGATCAACAGGTAGCCCGCAAATGCCAAGAATGGCGCCAGGTAGGCGGCTGCGGTGGGTTTCGTGGCAAGTGCGAGTCCGGTAGAGATGGCCAAGAATGAAAACGGCGTAAGCCCGGGTTCACCCTTGCGAATCCTCCATAGCTCAGAAGCCGCAGCGACCAGCCATAATGTGACCACGTAATCGGTGATCGTGCTGGAGGCTTGGATAATGCTCATGGGCAGCGTGGCCGCAAACAAAGCCCCAGCCAGCGTGCCAGCTCTGCCCGCTCCCAGCTGTCTGGCGATGGTTCCGACGCCTATGAGGCTGAGAACCATAGCACCCCACTCTACGAAACCAGCGTAGCCATCTCCCGATCCTAATAGATAGGTTTGGAGCACAAGATACTCTGCCCCGGGAGTTCGGCTGTTTTGCACTTCGATGCCGGTTGCAAAATGTCGTACAGATTCTTGCTGCGCCCAGTGGGCCACCCTCGGCATGTGATAGTTCAACGAATCCCAGGTTTGAGGCGGTGAGAGCCAGGCAACGATTGCGGTCACCCCGACTATGCTGAGGATCGCGGCCAATAATCCAATTTCATACCAACGAAGCGCGGCGGATGGCTTTGGGTACCGAAACTGCTCGCCTTTCAGCAGGCGAGTGATAAGCCAACCGCCTGAGCCCAGCAGCAAGAGCAACCAGCCTGCAAACGTCGCCAGTGGCGTCAACCAGGATCCAAGACTCAGGAGTTCGGTTAGCAGAATCGCGTAGCTGCCCCAAAGCAAACTCGCCCGAAGTGCGACTGTGCCCCACCCCCACTGACGTTTGAGATTGGCCAGGAGAAAGACAAGTGCAAGGTATGTCAGAAGAAGTACGAGGATCATGGGAGCGACAACGAAACGCGGCGATACAGAAGATGCGAGCTTCCCGGCTGAGGCTGGCTCACGGGACTAGAGGCTCATTCGGTACTTAGCCGCGCCAACGCCCCACCGTCAATGACCAACGACTGGCCAGTAATGTAGGAGGACCTTTGTCCGTCGGCCAAGAACAGGATGGCGCTGGCGATCTCCTTCGGCTTGCCGACCCGGCCCAGGGCCGTCCGTTTGCCCAATGCTTCAGTCTGCGCTTCGATCGAATCGCCGGAAATGAGGCCACGCTCAAAGCCCTGCTTGAGCATATCTGTGTCAACAGCCCCGGGTAAAACGGCATTCACCCTTACACCTCCCGGGCCGAACTCGAGCGCCAGTGCGCGCGTCAGCGCCAGCACGCCTCCCTTGCTAGCAGCGTAGGCGCCAGCATTGGGGGAAGTGACTAATGCATGCACCGAGCTGACGTTGACGATCGCCCCTGAAGCTTTCTCAAGCAGCGGATACGCGGCCTGGCAGGTGCGAAACACAGCTTCCAGGTTGGTGCGTTGAATCAAGTCCCAATCCGTTTCGGTGGTATCGAGGATCGACTTGGTGATCATAACGGCCGCATTATTCACAAGGGCACCGAGCTGGCCGCGCTCTTTCTTAAGCTCATCAAATATGGCATCGACTGCTATGCCATCGGTCAGATCGGCTTTGCGAAATTGAACACTATCAGGCAGATCCGGAGCGGCATCTCGATCGACAGCCCAAACTTGCCAACCATGTTGGGCGAACTCTATTGCGGTCGCCAATCCAATGCCTCGCGCCGCACCCGTGATTAGCGCAACTTTCTTCATATACCAGTGCTCAAATCCGAAATACCCTGCAACACTTCCTCGGGAACTTCCAGCCCCAACCCACTGAACAGATTTGCCAGACTATTCCAGTGCACCCTTTCCCAAGCGCGAGGGCTGCTATTTGAGTTGTGGGGGGCCAGCAATACGTTCTCCATCCTGCGAAGTGGGCTTTCGGGCGGCAGCGGCTCTTCTTCGAAGACGTCTAGTGCGGCACCGGAGAGCCTGCCAGAATCCAACGCTTCGATCAACGCGCTCTCTACAACGATGGGGCCTCGTGCAGTATTGATCAAAACGCCACTCTCCTTCATCATATTGAGCCGATCGGCATCGATGAGGCCTCTTGAACTGGGATTGAGATCACAGTTGACGCTCACATAGTCACTGCCTGCAAGGACCTCTTCAAGCGATCCCATCTCCACACCGAGTGATGAAACGAACCCTCGGTCGACTTCGACAATATCATTGCCGAGAAGCCGCATACCGAAGGCGCGGGCCCGAGTCAAAACTGCTTTGCCGATTCTCCCAACCCCGATTACGCCTAGCGTTCGCTCTCGCAATGAGAACCCGGTCCGCTTCTCCCAATCCCCGCGCTTCATCGCAGCATCCATCCCGGGCAGATCCCTTGCGAAGCTCAGCACGTATCCCATTACACTGTCAGCCACTGCATCGGTAAAGGCATCGGGGGTGTTGAAGACTTTGATACCTAGCGCCTCAGCCGCGCTCAGATCGATTGAGTCGAGCCCGGTACCCCACTTCGAGATGACCTTCAGGCGCGGTGCAAAGCGTTTCAACACACTCTCTGTGAAGGGGTCGTCGCCACAGATTACACCGTCAATCTCTCCCGCATATGTGAGCAACTCGTCTTTGCTGAGACGCTCAACAACTGACGCGACCGTCAATTTAATCCCACCTGCATCGAGATGACCTCGAAATCTCTCGATTTCGGGAATGATGTACGGAGCTGATATCAGTACTCGCAGTTTCGACTCCATCAAATCTCAAATCCGTGCAGCAAAGTTCGTAGTACCTCGAAAGTTCCCAAGTGTCTCGCTCTTTCAGCGTGGGCAATCATTGGTGATTTCAGCATACTCGTAGGGATCATCGTAGATTGAGAACAAGCTGGCATCCTGGATGAGCGGCAGGTCTGCGTCAAACTGTTCCCCAAAAAGCATTCTGAATGTGTTCACAGGTGTAATCGTTGAGTAGATCTCCCCTACCTGTGCGTCCCCCATGTAGATAGCGTTCAGGATGCTCATGCGATCCGAGCTCGAACCCTCCTCCGGTCCATGGTCGCCCTGGATCACGATCACGGGCGGAACCGAAGATCGCTCGATAATTTCGTCTACGATCTCTTCGATCCGCCCGTTCACGTAGAGCACCTGCTCCCGGTAGCCAGCTTTGTATGCGTCCAAACCGATGTTCGATCTCGCCCAGTCGTAGTCATCGTCCAAGGGGTTACCTTCAGAGTCGAATACGAATGGCCTGTGGGGAGAGACGATATGCGCGAAAACGAATTTGGGACCGGGATCAGATGGCAGCTGTTCCAGCTCTTCAAACACATAAAGCAGCCGGTCGCGGTGCGCATCCGGCGAGCGGTCGAGGTCCCGGACGAGAAATGCAGGCAGCTCCTGCAGGGCATCGATCAGCGCCCATGCTGCCGTCGAACGCAACAGCGTGGCTTCGAAGGCGCTCATGCCTTCCAGGAACCCGCGGTCAGGAGCAAGATACTCGTCCGCATCTTCCCACTCGCTCCAGTAGTAGCCGGTCTCAAATGCGACCGTACGGTAGCCCAAGTCCTCAAGCAGCAGCCGAACCGTGCTGTGACGGAGCAGGGGCCAGAGCTGGGAGCGATCCGGATTGGTTTCATCGATAAGCTCACTCAAGTAATCCATGTTCAGCGCCGACACCATGGAGAGTTCGGTTTGCGCATAGTTGGCTTGACTGCAGTTCGCCACGTAAAAACCGATTTGGCGCAGCTCTTCCAAAAACGGCACGTTGTCCAGTTCATAGGTATCGAGCAATACCGAGCCAGAGGTATAGGCGTCTAGCACGATGTAGTAAATATCCGGAAGCGGCTCCCCGTCATTGGGCTCGACCGATGGAAGCTCGGCCGCTCGGGCAGAGTTCCTGCCAATCTGAAAGGCGCTGATCTGGACAAGTGGGATCAGGAGCGCAGCGCCAAGCCCCAGGGTCAATGCCGCCGTGAGCCCCGGCGAGTGGGCTCCACGTTTCCAAATTATCCACGCCCCGAGCACGCTCAGCACAAGCCAGACTGGAAGGAGAAAGCGGTGACGCCCTAGGGTGGTTCCACCAAGCTCCACCGAACGCAGCGCGTTGTACACATGTCCGTACGAAAAGAAGAGCAGCAGTCCTAAGGAGGTCAGCAAACCCGCTCTAGACCAGTCCCCAAGTATCAACCGGAATAGCACCAGCAGTATGAGCGCCAGTAGGGCTGACAGAGCCAGCGCCCGGTATCCAATCGTCGGTCGCACCTGCCCCAGATTGCTCGCCAGCAGCGCCACCGTGGGCAGCAGCGCCAGCCAAAGCACGTAGATCGGTACTCGCTCGAACAGACGGGTCACGCGAGGGTCTTCATCCGGTAGAGCAACCTGTCGCTTTCTCCAACGGGGTCTGAGCGCAGAATCTCAAAATGGGCACTAAATGCGGTCTCGAATCCCGCACGGTGGTATTCGGTGAAGATGTCTTCCCTGCTGACGAGCAGGCGCTGAACTTGAGGATCCTCTTTGGGGATGAACTCGATGAGCAGCAAATTGCCGAGACCTGCCAGAAAATCTGCCAACCTACCCAAGGGAACGTTGTTTGAGATGGCCAGATGGTGTTCCAAGGCCAAAGCGAAGACAGCCGAAGCCGGACCTCGCTGCTCCAGTGAAGCGCGCTCACGATGTTCCCAGCCTAAGGCGGGGCTGGGATTCGTGAGATCCATGACCAATGGAAGCAGGTGAGTCTCCCCTTCATCACGAACCTTGCGATAACTCAGTTCGACAGCTCCAGGATCGTAATCGAAAGCCACCGTGGGGATGCCTCGCTGACTGGCAAGCCGGCTGAAGGATCCGACGTTTGCCCCCAGGTCCCAAACGGATTCCGGCCGCATTTCTTCCAGGAATGCTTCGACCAAATGCCGCTTATCCATCCATGCCGCTTCTGAGTAGGCATGCGTTTGCTCATAATCAGCCCATGCGGAATGTTCAGGATCCCATTTCAACCTCTGAACCGCCGACTCCAGGTTATCAACCAAACCCCGTAGAGCGTTGAGATTCATTCGCCGGCCCTGCCGCGGTTGGCGGGTGGACGTTCCAGCGAACCGGCGTTGAGCCGAAGAATGCCAGTGTACGTGGACCAACAGCGACAGCTTCAGCCAAGTTCGACGCGGAAGGAGCTGACTGGCAAGATCAAGAGGCACGCCATCGATGTGCGTGCGCAAGAGTTTCACGAGATCGGCGTTTACATAGGACATCAACGCAAGCGGCGCTAAAAAGTGTTGACAGAACTGTCGGTAGGCAACCCATGGCTCCCCTTCACGAAGACTCTCGAAGGAGAGCGTATCGATTAATACCGGACGCCCCGAATGAAATTGCACGTTATAGGCGCTTGCGTCTTTCAGCGACATCCCGTGGTCAATCGCAGAGCGCTGAGCTTGAAGCGTTGCAAGTGCAGCGTCTTTCAACTGGCTAAAACACCATTCATACGGGTAAGAAATAAAAGGAATGAGCTCCGGCTCAATAACCTTGTAAGCAATCCTGGGATTGGCTGGCGATTCATCACGCTCAGCGTGAGCAACGAGCAGGTCGTTGTTAACCAGGTCGTCGTACAAGCCCGATTCAATCAGATGATCGTAGTCCGTAGCGTAGCGCTGGTTGACCTGCCTGAATAACCGGCCCTCGCGGGAAAATATAAATCCGCTTGGATCCCGAAAGGAGGCCGGATGGGGTTCAGGAGTCGCCGTCTTCTTCATCCTCATAAGGAGGCCGGATGGGGCTCAGGAATCGCCGTATTCTTCATCCTCATCAGGAGGCCGAATGAGACTCAGGAGTCGCCGTCTTCTTCATCCTCACCCTCTGAGCTTCCAAAGCGTCCGGTGAAGAAGGCCTTGATGCGGGTCCAGTACAGGCGCACAGCAAAGGCCGCGCCAAGAGCGCTAGCGATGAGCAGCTGCAGTAAATAGCTGCCAGACCCCGGATCTAAGTACCTCGCGGGACGGATCAATATCTCCGGTATCGAGCGGGCTAACCATTCAATTGCATTCATATTAGTTCCATCCCAATAGTTACCTTATTCAGCGCGGGCTAGTTGCTGCGGACTGTGAAAGACATTCCACCACGGAAAAATCGGATTCCTGATCGATGTCGATCGCTTCATTCGTCTCGATCTCAAACTTTATGGGGCTATCACCGATCCGGTTTCCGTGCTGTAAAAAGGATTCTCGCTCGAAGACGTAGAGGCAAGAATTCTCAATAAAGACCGGAGCAAGATCCTGAGTGCGGATCAGTTCAGCCGGGTCGTGATTGAGCGGCTCAGTTTCTGCATTCCATAAGCGTGCCTGCAGCTGGGTTACGGAAAACAGGCTGTCATTTTCAGGAAATGCGGCGAAAAATATCTCGAGAGCCTTCGATATGGTTCCAGCCTTCAGTAAGGGATTGGTGCTGTGCGTCTGCAGGTAGAACTGTGCGGGCACCTCTGTGGCGTCGTGCATCAGGACCTGGTTCATCGGTACGTGGCCTCCACGCAAGTGCTGTGGTCGATCGAGAAGCACAACACCTGGAAAGTCGGTCCGAATCCCTTGCTTAATAATCGGGCTGTCTGTATCGACCACTATCCGTTCAATCTCTGGGCACTGTTGAAGCGTGTCCAGGATATGAGCGTAAAGCGGCTTGCCGGCCAGTGGTCGGTAGTTCTTCCCAGGAACCCGCTCTGACTCATGGCGCATCGGCACCAGCGCAGCGAGTTTCGGAATATTGTTCCCTACAGTCACCGACTCAGCCTTCCGTTGTCTCGCTCGAGTAGTCGATCGGCTCTACTGCCCTAGCATCGTTTCCGCCGACGACCTCAAAACCGCGCGGATAATAGAATGCCTGTTTTAATTCATCGCTCAATGGACCGCGATGCCCGAAGCCGCGATAAGTTCCCCAGAATTGCGCAAACCGAAACCACAGGATCTCCGGCCAGGCGCTCGAGGGAGCTCCCTCTCGAAGCGCGTGTCGGACATCGCTGGTCATATTGGAAATCACCAATCCCGCAAAATCCGTAAACCCTAAATGCTCATGAGGGCGCAGTCGCTTCAGCGCAATTGCTTCTCGCCGATAGCGATTGAAGACCTCCCGAGGCGTTTCATTGTGAACGTGTACTACCTCGGCCTCAGCAACATATGAGAGCCGATAGCCTTCGCTCTTAGCCCACATCGCCCACTCCAAATCCTCCAGCCCCGACAAATCCTCATCGTATGATCGCAATTTCCACAAGTCGCTGCGAATTGCAGCGTTGGCATTGTTGCAGAAGGCGCCTTCCTGGTCCGGTATCGAATTTTCCGGATAAAGCTTTGCGAAGTGTTGAGATTCACTGAAGTGCGTCTCGACCGTTCCTCGCTGCTTTCCATAAGCGAGAGCGGTTTTCGGGTCCTGCAAGGGATTAATCAGGCGCTCCAGCCAGTCGGGATATACGGGGTATACGTGGGCGCTGGCAAGGACGATCGTCTCCCCGGTCGCCTGTTCGCATCCCTGGTTGAGGGATCGGCCAAACGTAAACTCTGCAGGGGGAATGGTGACGATGTTCGCCGCGTACTCCCTGGCAATCGAAACTGTTTTGTCCGTCGAGCCCGAGTCTACGACAATGATCTCGACCTCTTCCACGGTCTGTTCAGAAATACCCCGAAGCAGACGGCCGATGTGCCGCTCTTCATTGAACGCTCGAATAACTACCGAACACCTAGTCGTCAATTTGCTCGCCTCAAGATACAGGAATTGCCTGCGATGGCATCAGAAACGGCTTGCCCTCGAGAACCCCGCTCCTGATCGCGTGGAGTGCTGGGTGTTCGCCCAACAGCTCTGGCGCAAAATCCCGAAGACTCACCATTCCTTGCATCGATGGATAGGGCTGCAGAAAATCGGATAGATCGAGGGAGGCCTGATACAGCTCTCGATATAAAAACAATTTCCCGTTCTCAGCGAAACGCTCTGGGACTTCGACTGTAGCAGCAGCAAGAAAATCATTTAACATCCGCAGGTATTCTTCCCGATTACCAGGGAAGAAAGCCGCCTCTGCCTCCGCATAGCGTGCACGGCCCGCACACAACACTGGTTGCCCTTGAATGGCTGCCTCCAGGCCGATCGAAGAGTTGTAAACCAACACCAGCTGGGCGCGCTCGATCAGATCGTACGAACTCGCTTTTTCGACGGGAGCGATAAAGACCACATTGTCTCGACAACGAAGTCCGCTGGATTCAAACCAGGCCGCGACCGTCTCCGCGCTTTCTTTCCCGGGCCGATCCTCGTCTGGATGGGCTCTAATCACGAACAGGGTTTCGGGGGTCTCTTGGATAACCCTGCTCAATGCATCGAGCCACTCAAACATATGCTCAAAGATTGTGTTCGCATGAACCTGACTGGTGTCAAAGGCTACATTCGTGAAGATCGATACCATACTCTCGAAGCCAGCGATCTTGTTCTCGAGCCAATCGGGCAAGGTTTCCATCTCCGGCCAGAATTGAACTCCTGCCATGGAAAATTGGCCTTCTCTGCGATCAGATAGATAGGATTCCAGATCGGATTTCCAATGTCCGTTGAGTTCGGATTCATCTGGAACCTCTACCGAGCGAAACGTCGCATGGTCGTGCGAAAAGAACGCCGATAGCGGCTTAAGCCCCACTTCATGAGTCACTACGGGGATCTCTCGCTTGAGGGCAAGCGCTCGCGCAACTGCCTCTGGATAGGTTATGCCGTTGAAGAGAACAATGGCTCGCGGTGAAAGTGCTTCTAGTTGTCGCTCAATGGCCTCGGTCAAGCTCGCGGCTGAAAGCAGGTACTGGCGATAAAGTTCCCGCGTCGGCTCATCATCCAGCAAATTGTGACGGCGAAGCGCCCAACGAACGGTTGGCAGGCAAAGCCGACCGAGATCGAGCCCACGGTAGGTCCATGTGTTGAGGGCTTCCAGCGAGGAGCTGCTGAGCTCCGGCAGCAGCTTCTCGCCGAGTTCCAGATCCAGGCCCAGACCGACCGAAAGGTCTTCCCGGTAGATCAGACGACTGAAGCTCATGCATTGCTCACAAGGGGGAGGTTGGGACGGATTGCTCCGGTCTGTGCCCAACATGCACTGCTGCATGCCTGCCTGGCAAACCAGGTGGCGAACGGGATTGCCGGTCGCTCTGATCGCCCACGCCGCCAGCAATGAGAACGCGCCATTCAGGCTCAGCGTACGTATTCGCGTTGAAGCGTTGAACACGAGCACTGGTGTATCATCACCCGCTGGTGGGGAACTCGATGCCAGATACGACTCGACCCGCTCGACCTGTTTCTGTATCGCCCGCTCGGTGCTCGCGCGTTCGAAGCGCTGTCTGACTCCGCTAATCATCGCTGCTGACTCAGAGGGTCAGGCCTTGACCCGGCGCAGCTTCTCAAGCGATTCCAGCTCGCTTTCGTAGACCCGTTTCACGCCGTCACCAAGCGCTTGCTCAGTGACCCGGATATATTTCACCAGTCGTTGAATGCCCCCCGGTTCCACAGAGGCGGCTTGATCACTCCCCCAATTCGCCCGGTCCAACGTGATATGGCGTTCGATCGAACATGCACCAAGGGAGACGGCAACAATAGAAGGGATCAAACCGACTTCATGGCCCGAGTATCCAATTGGAACAGGAAACTTATCTCGCAGCGTTTGGATGGCTTGAAGGTTGAGCTCTTCCGGCTCACATGGATAGGTGCTTGTCGCATGATTGATCAGCAAGTTTTCCTTACCGATCACCTCGACCGCGGCTTCGATCTGTTCCATGGTCGACATTCCGGTCGAGATCAGCATTGGCTTCCCGGTACCCTTCACTTTGCGCAATAATTCGTGATCGGTGAGTGATGCCGAGGGCACCTTGTAGCAGACGGGATCGTAGGGTTCCATAAAGTCTACCGAGGGTTCGTCCCACACGGATACGAACCACTGCAGGTTCCGTTCGCCGCAATATTGATCGATCGCCTCATACTCAGCTTCACCAAATTCCACTTTATATCGATAGTCCATGTAGCTAATGTAGCCCCATGGCGTCTCCCGCATCTTGTCTCGCTGCTCCGGTGGAACACACAGTTCAGGGGTTCGTTTTTGAAATTTGACCGCATCCACCCCGGCCAGCATGGCCGCATCAATCAGGCGCTTGGCGTGCTCAAGGTCGCCGTTATGGTTGATCCCAATCTCTGCCACCACGTAGACAGGGTGACCATCCCCCACCAATCGGTCGCCGAGTGTAATCTCTCTATCCATTGCGCTCCACCTCTCCCATTTGCTTTAGCAGCATGTCGCAAAGCTCCCGAACCGCTCCGTGGCCTCCTGCTCGAGTCAGTCGCATGTCTGCGGCTGCCAAGACCTGTGGATGCGCGTCAGCTACGGCTACCGCGTGACCAACCATCGGAAAGCACGGTAGATCGTTGACGTCGTTGCCCACGTAGATCACATCCTTGGAGTCGAGACCCCTTTCGCTCAGAAGCTCGGTGAGTTTGCTCGCCTTGTCCTCTATTCCTTGGACGGCTGCGATTCCCAGCTTCTTACAGCGCGCAGCGACCACAGGGTTTTCTTCACGCGAAAGCACAAGTACCTCCAGGCCGCGCTCCTTAACCAGAGCGATACCATATCCATCACCTCGATGGGCCGCGATGCTTTCCTCGCCACGTTCATTGACCCACACTCGATCATCCGTCAGCACCCCATCAAAATCCAGGACCATAAGTTTCACGGTCTCAGGAAACGGGCGAGGCGTTTTCCCTGGCCGCACTATGTCTAGAGAGATCTCCTCCACCAGCCTCTCTGCGCGGCGCCAATCATTTTCCGTGTCGATGTCAACCGCGTAGCGTGAATCGATCATAATCGGCAAGATTACGTCGCCGCTCATCGACCGCTTCTCTACCACAGTGCTAGTGCGTATCGCATCTATATGGCCCGTCTGCCAGTAGGTTGCCGGTAAGCTTTGGCGGGGCTGGTTGTACGCCTCAACCGGTCCATCTTCAAGAAGCGGAACCATCGAACCATCATCAGGAATCACCCACATCTTGTATGGGTTTTGGCCCGATGGCGCGACTCCACGAACCGAGTCCGCTTCAGATCTATCGAGCAGCGCTTCCACGGCTCGATCCACACAATCTCTCGGTCTGATCGGCGAAGTAGGCCGCAACTGCACGACGATTTCCGGATGGTAGCCTTCCTCGCTGCTCAGCCAGTTCAATGCATGTTGGAATACGGGAAGATCGGTTGTTTCGTCCCTTGCCAACTCAGCTGGGCGCATAAAAGGAACTTCTGCGCCGTATTCACGTGCGATCTGGGCGATTTCCACATCATCGGTCGAGACAATCACTCGCGTCACGAACTTTGATTGCAATCCTGCCGCAACGCTATAGGCAAGCAATGGATGGCCTGCAAAGGGCTTGATATTCTTGCGCGGGATCGATTGAGATCCTCCCCGCGCCGGAACCACGGCCAGTACTTCGAGATCGCTCACCAGGCCGTCCAGCCTCCGTCGACAACCAGGTTTGCCCCCGTCATATAGGAAGAGGCATCGGAAACCAGGAACAGCAGCGCGCTGCTTATCTCCTCTTTCTCCGCCATGCGACCTAACACGGTCTTGGCTGAATATCGTTTGACAAATTCGTCATCGTGATCGGCGAATACTCCGCCGGGGGTCAGAGTGTTCACTCGTATACCTTTGCCCGCAAAGTAGGTCGCTAAATAGCGCGTCAGGCCGAGCGCGGCGGCCTTGGCTACGCTGTATGTGACGGGCTTGTATTGTTGTGGTTCCCCTTCGCGCGCGTACAGCCGCTGATCGGGCCCAACGAGTCCATAAGTAGATGAAATATTCACGATTACGCCGCTGCCGGCTGCCACCATAGTCGGGGCGACCGCTTGCGCGCACAAAAACATCCCGGTCACATTCACGTCCATAGCTCGTTCCCAATCCTCAAACGGAAATTCTTCGAAACTGTTCGAGTGATCTCCCGCATGATCTGGATCGAATTTGGGATTCAGCGCTGCGTTGTTGACCAAAATATCAATCTTCCCGAACCGCTCTAATGTCGACTTCACCATCGCACGAACCGATTGGGGATCTGCCACATCGAGGTGCAGCGGGACACATTCACGGCCAGGTTCTGTACTGATTTGAGCGGCTGCTTCCTCCGCCGCCTCCATCCGAATGTCCCCTAATACAACGTTGGCACCGGCCGAGGCCAACGCCGCAGCGTGAGAACGGCCCAGCAATCCGGCCCCACCCGTCACTACAGCTACTCGATCGGTGATATCAAATTGATCCAAGCTTTTGCTCCTAAGCGCCCACTCCGATGGGAGATAGTTTTACGTTCGCCTTATCGAGGGCGGACTGGTGGATCGCCAGCGCGATTTCTAGCGCCTGGATGCCGTCCCGTACAGTGCAAAGTGGTTCCTCTTCACCCGCCTCGACCGCTAGCAGGTGTCGCATTTCATCTAAGAACATTGAATTTCTTTCAAAGTCGGATGGTGGATCCTGCTGCTGGCATTCGTCTGCTTTCTCTCTCCACCATTGGACTCGATCGTTTATGGCATTCCAACGGAGTGAGCCATCCGACCCGGTGACCTCGAAGTAATGGGTGGGCGGTTTTCCAAGGTAGTCGAGCTGCACACTTGCCAGAGTGCCGTTCGCCATCGTCAGCACCGCTGATGCATGGTCTTCTACTTCTAGCTCCAGAGATCCGGAATTACCGGTCGTTCCAAGGACCTCGTCCACCTCGCCAAAGAGCCATCGTAGATAGTCGAAAGGATGACTCAGGGTCAGCACGACACCGCCACCCAAATCCGCTAGAGCGCTGTATGAGTTTCGGTAGTCCTCCCAGGGGTGCCAGTCGGGCAGATATTCTCCCCAATAGACTCGGGCTTGGATCGGCTTACCGATGGCTCCTTCATCAAGCAAGTTCCTGGCAAAGCGTAGACCGGGACTGTACCTGAAGTGATACCCGATGAGCGCCTTTCCGCCACCGGCGGCCAGCGCGGTTTCCAATTCGGCCATTCGATCCATGGAATTCGAAATCGGTTTCTCGATGAACAGATTGCTACCCGCTCGTGCAGCGGGAATGGCGACATCAAGATGATTGGCGGTGGGGTTCGTAACCAGGACGACCTCTGGGCGGAACTCTTCCAGTGCTTTTTCGAGATCTCGTTCAATCGGTAAACCCTCGAACGCTTCGTCCGGTAAACTGCTCTTCAACGTGCGGTGGAGCACAAGATCATCGCATCCTAGCTGTCTTAGGTTACTGAGATGTCGGCGTCCGATGGAGCCCAATCCCGAGATGAGCAGGCGTGTCAAATCATCATCCTTGAGTGGTCGCCGGCGTTAGACCTCGCGGTCGCGCTCCTCGGACAAGCTGAAGTACCAGAAAATCTCCCCCCTCGAGCCCGCTCGAGACCATTCACGAGGTGCTCAACTCAGATCCGCTAAATGACCCGACGATGCGAAGTATGTCGAACCCTTCTGCGTATGGCTTCTCAGCAAGGGCGCCATGCCGGACAAGGGTTGAGCGGATGACTTCAGGATCGAAGTAATAGCGGTTCCCATACGTTTCATACGCGGAAAGTGCGTTCAACTTCCGCTCGACGTCTTCCTCAGTGACCTCCACCAAAAAGTGTGGGAAAAAGCCATAGCTGCTGCGCAGCACGTCGAAACCTAAAACTGATACTCCACGAAATGTGCGAAGCGCCTCCTCGGTCGCAATTTTGTGATCCTGATGAATATCCGCCTGGGTATGCACAAAAACCAGGTCCGGGCGAAAGTTTCCGTTTAGCTCATACAGGTATTCCAGAATCTGCTGCCGATCGCGCGGGAAATTGCGGGTCTCAAAGTCTTCCACTTTGACGGCTTTCTTTGGAATCCCAAGAATGGCCATGCTGCTGAAGTGCTCTTCGACCAATCCTGCAAGCGCGGGATTCTGCTGATTGTCGGAAAGCGTCACGCACAGGATTTCCGCCTTTTCTGCAATGTTTGACAGCAGCGCCCCGCATCCCAATTCAATGTCATCTGGGTGAGCGCCGAGGAAGAGAACCTTCTTGCCGTAGAAATGCACTAATCTGCTCCCCTACTTAGTCGCCACGAAGCCGCCGACAACCTTTGTCATCACGATGACGCCGTCCTTCTCGATCCACGCCCTGGCAGCTTGATCGATCTGCGCCATCACTTGCTCGAAATCATCACCAGTCTCGAAGAGTGGTTTCCAGAGACGGCGGTCTTCAGACAAGGAGGCACGCGCATAGGTCAGGAATGGCTCAGCTGAATCGAATTCCAAAGGATTCTCGAAGATATGAGTCTCAACCTGCGAGAACTTGTTTTTAATCGCTCCCAGGATTTCGCTGTCGTATCTGGAACTGCCGGGCATGGGAGGGATTGATTTACCAGTTGCCTCGCGAATGATGTCGTAGAAAGCCTGCTTGTTGCTCGGCATGGGACCGGTGGTGAACAATCTTCCGCCTGGTTTTAGCACTCTGTGCATCTCGCGGATCGTAAATGGGATATCGGCCGCGTAGTAGATGGCAAAGCAGCATGAAACCAGATCGAACGCCTCATCCTCAGGAGGAAAGTGCTCGTTGAAGTCCAGCTCGATGACCGTCCAGGGATCTCCTTTGGCGGCATTCCGTTCACGGGCTTGATCTAGAAGCTCCTCGTTGACGTCACCACCGGTGATCTCGGCTTTGCCGCTGAGGTATTGATGGAACGCCAGCAATTGCTTGCCAGATCCGCAACCAACGTCAAGGATGCGGATTCCCTGCTGAGGCCGTAGCAGTTCGAGCATCCATAGATCGATGTCCTTGCTGCCGTATTGCTGATGGATGTCGATTCGTTTCTGCAGATCTTCGGTTGTTTCCCGATAATTGAATGTCACCTGTTTCTCCTTGATTTCGATTTCCGAAATGCTCTCTTCGTCCCAACTCCTAATCTGGCATCTGCGTGCAGCTAGTCTCTGGAACTCAATTCTCGGAAGCCTTGTAGAACATCGCAGATCCGAAACCTCTCAATAGTGTGACATCTAAATCGTTCATGGCCTCCTGTGCTGCTTCGTCTGGCGTGCCAAAGATTACCAGCACACCACCAGAATCTAGCCGCCTGCGATTGGCCTCTATATTCTTTTCGTAATCCGTTCGCTCGCTTTGCGTAATAACGTCGGTGCGTATCGGAAGTAAATAGGCAGTTCGCCCAGCGGCAATATAGACCGCCTCCGGATTATTGCTGATGATAGGCAAATACGGGTCGAGGCTTGCTAATCCATCCATTAACTCAGGCATGTCCCGCCTGATGGTGACATATCCCAAGTTCAGTCCAGGCTCATCTATTAATCGTAGCGATTGCCTTGCATGGAAAGCTACCAGCAGCACGCCGAGTGAGATGGCGAAGGCGGCTGGAATCCATTTCCAGCTTACTCGCCTCACGAGCTCGTACGTTGTAACGATTGAAAGAATCACCAGCAGAACATAGGCCGGCGCCAAGTATCTTTCTGGAGCATCCAGTGTGGTCGCAGCATCCAAAAGGAAGGAATTTGCCACTATTAGACCTAGGTACGCCAGCAGGAAGATCCCGAGTATCCAGGGCAGCAATTGCTCATAGCTTTCAGCTTTGGGGCGACTAATGCCATCCCTCCGGATATGGGAATAGAAGAAGTATGCAGGACCCAAGAGGGCAACGATCGCAGCAAGAATTGCCCGCGGCCGCCACGGAACGGGCAATTGCTTTGCAAACACCCATCCGATCAATTCAGCCTGAAATGTAGCGACTAGCCTGGGATTGATGGAATGTAAGCGAATCTGCCGGTTGGCGATGGACCCCGTTTGCGAGGTCTGGGATGCCACAAACCACAATGATGGAACAATGGCTGGCAGCGAGAAGGATACTGCGCTAATCAATCGCCACGCGAGCGGCCTTGACCCCAGGACAGCAATACAAACTGCTCCTGCGGCTAGCATGCTGAAGCCGGCATAGCGAGTCATAATTGCAGCTGCGGTCAGCACGGAAGCTACCATGATCATGCCTCTTCGACCCGATGAAATTCCGAGTGCAAGCAAATGCACAATTGCCAGGCTTAGAAAGATATAAAGCGGCTCTGACATGACCCAACTGTGAATTTCAATTAGGCTGACACTCGCCATGATTAGAAACGCTCCGAGGATCATGGCAACCATGGATCTGGTGACCTTGAAGATTAGGAAACCGACCAGCAGAATATTGGCAGCGAACAACAGTGAATTGAGATATCGAGCCCCATCGATTGGGGTTATGCCGGTTGCGGAGATTGCGGCTATTAATCCAGAGTACACAGGTGGGAAGTGGGATATAGATCTAAGTTCCCCGCCCCCACTGGTTCTGGCAAAGCCATTTCCGGCCAGCAAATTCTGAGCCCCCATTAGGTACCAGGCGGAGTCTCCTGTCGCCCCGGCACCGTCTCGAGTCAAGTAGAGCGCCAGACCGGCGCCGACCAGCGCGAGTGCAAGCGTAGTTGCCAGCGCGATGTACGGCAGCGGAATGGAACGACGACTGATTGTTTGGTCCGATCCAATTACGTTTAAGATCATTGAGTCTCAACCTGAAATCCAAGCAGCGAGATTACGAAACTCCCGAAAAAGAGCATGCCACCTATCGCAACTAGCGTTGTTCCCGTGATGCTGAAGCGGAGAGTGCTTGCATAGTTCGAAATCTCCCCAAACTCGACCTGGCTCCATTGATAGAAACCGATGCCGTACATGGCAAATCCGAGCAGAATAACCGCCATTCCGGCGGCCAGGCCTATTTCGAGCGAGAATGCGTCCAGCGCTGCGGTCAGACGCGTGCTACCAGGTAGTAGCCCGGTGTGGGAGGCATAGGTTTTGGTCAGTATGGCTATCAAGACCAGCTGAGTTCCCAGGACTAGCATCGTCGCCGAAAAAAGCAATGTATGCACATCAAGTGTGACCCCGCCCAGTTCGAAGGGGCCAACTAGCAAAATCGCCGAGAGAGCGAAACCCGCAATCATAAGCGCAAATCCAGGGTACAAGAAGACCCAATCGGGGCTAAAAAGCAACAGGAACCTGAGGTGCCGCCAACCATCGCGCCAAGTTCTCAGGTGCGATGAACGACCTCTCCGATCAGGATAGTAAGTAATCGGCACCTCAGCCATTGATGCCCCGGAGAATGCCGCCCGGATGATCATTTCGCTGGCATATTCCATTCCCGTGGTCTGCAGGTCGAGCGATAAGATTGTTTTTCGATCGAAGCCCCTCAGGCCACAATGGTAATCACTGAGTCGAGTGCCAAAGAATAAGTTCGCGATCCACGTCAGAATAGGATTGCCTAGCCACCTGTGGAGGGTCGGCATCGCTCCTTTTTTAATCTCGCCTCGCAGCCGGCTTCCCATTACAAGTGATTTCTCAGCCCTTAGCATATCGACGAATCCTGCAATATCCGAGAAGTCGTAGCTGGCATCTGAGTCGCCCATTATGACGTACTTACCCTCTGCGGCATCGATTCCGGAGCTCAGTGCAGCTCCGTAACCTCTCTGGGGAACATTAATAATCCGAGCACCCTCGATCTGTGCAATTTCTTGCGACCCATCCTCGCTGCCATTGTCCGAGACGATGACTTCATACGAAGTGATGCCGGCCTTCTTAACGCCCTCGCGTATCTTGCCTATGCAGTACGCAAGTGATGCTGATTCATTAAGACATGGCAGGACGAATGAAAACTCTATGTCAGCTCCCTAGTGGTTTGCATTTTTCTGCCTGCACAGTGCGCCGTCGGTAGATCGCTCAAGGAACGCGCAGCACATCGTAAATTCCACCACAAACTTCAACCTGTTGGACGCTCAAATAATTAAGGTTAGCGACAAGCTCTTCCACGAGCCTCGTCTCGGCTGGGGTCACAAGTGTCCGTACTCCCATTGTGCGGAGCTGAGAATCGAAGCTTGAGGCTGGAGTAGTTGCAGGGGCCGCGCCTCGGGTCGGATTTCTAGTGTAGTACGAGATGTAATGGATAGACTCATCGGTCCCTGCAATTGGCGGTACCAGGTATTTCGTCATAGCTTTTGCGGAGTCTTCGAGACATGTGTTTGCCTCAGCTTGGATTCTGCCGCGGAGGTCCGCAAACCAAGAAAACGAAAGTATCGGAATAGCAAGGATTACTGCCATGGACAACAGATAAACCCAGCGGGGAAGCGAATGCGGCAGGGCTGCGGGCAAACTCCTTTCAATAAGGGCATAGAATGCAAGCCATGCGATAGGGATTACCGGAAAAAAGTAGCGAAGATCAGATGTAAAAAGGTCTGAGCTATATGTGAACAGATAACCTGCGGTATACAGACTGAAAACCGCCAAGCCTATGGCGGCATTAGATCTTATCCTCATATCATTCCAAGAAACTAGCGGGAGGAGCACCAGAGCGACCAGTAAAACTGGCGCGACCAGATGCGGCCCGATGGGAGCAGGTTCGAGCCAATTCAATGCGTTATTCCAGAGCAGCCGAATTTGATGCCGCAGCGACGAAATGCTATCCAATGGACTCCAGCCGGCATCGGGATAATATTGAATTTGTGGATCCTCACCGGGGAATAGCACATCGGCCGGCTCATCGCACAGCTGGTTCACCCAGCAAGGATGGTCTTGATAGCTCGGACCGACAACCGCCCAGCTGATCGCAGAACTTGTGGTAAGAGTCACTTCACCGTATCTGCTCCATATACCGATAATCCATGGCGCTATCAGTAGGGCAGCAGTGAATACGGTAGCCAAAGCTACTTTCAGGGAATTCGCGACATTCTCTCCGCGTATTATCAGGAGGAGAATGAGTGCAGGAATTAATGCAATGAAGAAAGCAAGGTTGTAATACTTAGCATAATAGGACAGCGCGATTACGAATCCGAGAATTACGCCGTTCAGGACGGGTCTGGCGGCCAAACGAGGGTTTGTGAGGAGGTAAAAGCTAAGACCAAATACTGCAGCTCCCAATAAATCAGGACTGATCAATGCAAACCCATAGGTGAGCGAGATTAGTGAAACAAGGACAGCCAGTGCGACACGAGCAAGTCTGCTTAGGCCCCAGCGACGCGCTACGAAAACCGTTATTAGAATCCAAACCAGTGTCGTGATTTGGATTAATGCGACGTAGACGGCAACGGGATTTAATCCCGCAGATATGGGAAGGGCCATTATCCAAGAGACAAGTGGAGACCAGTACCCTCGAACAACAGGATTTCCTTCAGCATAGCTTCGTGCGATGTTGAAATACGACAATCCATCAGGGCTGATACCTCCGTAGCTTAGTCGGCTGGATGCGAACAGGAATCCTAGTGCAACCGCGGCCAGACCCCCGATGTAGGCCAGCCTCCCGAGTTCCGGCAAGCCAGAGGTCGTGGTTTGTTCAAGTGAAGAGCCTCTTCGTAATGCAGAGATTGAGGCCAAGACTGCTACGAAAATGATTGATATCCTGCCAATGAGAACCGGTTGAAGGTGCTCGAAATCGGTTAGCTGATTGAATATCAATATCAGTAAACTGAATCCTAGGGCAAGTAAGAGCAGCCAACCAGAGTAGGGTGATACACGCTCTAACCAAACTTTCACTCTAGCGCTAAAACGGCGCGATAAATTCACAGTTGGCAGCAAGGCTAAAAGCACGGTAATCGCAGCCAGTCCAAGCACAAATGCCCTGTATCTCCAAGAAGCGGCCCAAAAGGTTCCAACTGTCAATATCTCAGACAGCGATTGGCGAGCCACCACGATACTGGCGAACCACACGACCAGCAGCACTACAGTCTTGACTTCGATTGATGATCTTCCTGCAAACAAATGGATGAGAATAGCCAGCGAGATCATCAGCATAGCCAACGACCCGGCGCTGAAGGTCTCAACATCAGCGAAAATGTAGTAAATTTCGCCGAACGCAAGCCCGATCAGAAGGACGGCAAGCACTGTACGAGATTGGAAATATCCTAGAAAGATCGTAAGTTTAGATCTACCGCGCGCTCCTCGGGTAAGAGCGATTAGGACCATTGGAACTATGAATACGGCAAGCACGAGGCCGACCGTCGGCTCTATCGGCGAATTCGACTCATCCGCGTTTACAGACGGAGAGAATGCCCACATGCCCAGCACAAAGAGAAAGATAATGATCCAAGCGGTGGCCAGAATTGCTCTGTCGCGCCAGATTGCTGTATTGCTCATGGGTCGATCATACGGCCTATCATGCATTCATTGCCAAGAATCTCTCGCAGCTCCGTGGATATCGGGATGGAGCAGCGCATCAACTCGAGAAGTCTCTCCAATTGCCCCTTATCGGCTGGTCGAGTGAAAGCACCTAGTATCAAGCTTATAAGCGGCGTTAGGCTAATTATCTAGGTGTAGATCCAATGCGATTTGGTGACCGCTTCCTTCAGTTGTGGCGCATGCGAATGGCTTCACCTTGGATTGTGAACGGATCTCGAGTCCTGGACATTGGATGCCACGACGGCGAATTCCTCGAATATTTGGGGGCTCGGATCGTTGAGAGCGTCGGGATCGACCCGGAGACCAAAACGGTCGAGCTCGGCAACTATTCCCTGCTGAGAGGTACCTTTGCTCCTCAAAGCGATTTCGCTACCGGCTATTTTGATGCCGCTGTCATGCTGGCGACGCTCGAGCATATGAATGACATCGATGGGATTGCCCAAGAATGCGCCCGTATTCTGCGCCCGGGCGGGCGCGTCATTATCACCGTGCCAAGCCTCATCGTGGATCAACTTCTTGCCATTCTGATTCGCGCCAGAATCCTGGAGGGGATGTCTTTGGACCAGCATCACGGACTCGAGCCATCTCAAGTTCCCAAAGCATTTGTTGGTAATTCGTTTTCTTTGCTCGCTCATAAGCGATTCCAGCTAGGTTTTAATCACCTGTATGTATTTGAGAAAGATGACGATTGAATATCGTAATTGGCCCCTTTTCAAGTCAGCTCGCCAATCTGATTCTTCACGGCTAAATCGGTTTCAAGATCTGGCAATACGCCGCCTTTGAACTCGACTGCTGCCAGCTCCGCTAGAAACTCCCCCGTCCTCCGTCCTGCGCTGCCATCCGTGTAAGTCACTTCTCTCCGTACGAATGCGTCCCGGCGATCTTGATCTGCTCTCGGATTCTCCAGGTAAGCATTCACGGCCTCCACCAATTGCTCCCGACTGTAGACAACCTTGCCCGCGCTGGCCTTTCGAAACCGATCGTGAGTCGGCCAATCTCCAATTTCGGCAAGAGGTAGGGAGTATTTGCGCGGGGTCCTCCATCCGCCCGGAATATCCAAACACAGACTGACAATCGGGCGACCATGGATTGCCGTTTCAACCACCATGGTCGAGTAAACGGTGACAAACACATCGGAGTGAGCCATCATCGAACTCTTTTCCGGCATGTCTTCCCCGGAGTAGTGCCCCAAATCCTGGCCGAGCGGTACCGGCTCCACCACATGCACATTGGGTGACGCATCCGCAATTCGCTGAATTTCACGTCGTTCATTGGCAAATAACGGGACGTCCAGGAAGTGGTTTGGATGCAATCGGATGAGCAATTGTGACTGTATTGCGAGTGCGCCATCCGAAACCAGGTTTGCCAGTGCCTTCACATTAGGGAGATTGGGGGCATACGTAATAAAGCTGCAGGCGTAGGAAAGCAGCTTGAGATCCGTATCCAAGTTGTTTAGTTGGAAGTATTCCTCACGGGGAATCACCCATTTGCTTTGGAAATAGCCATCGTAAGAAGGAATGCCGCCAATATGGACCTGCTCTTCTTTCCAATCCGATCCCGATATAAGTTCTGTCTTCTGGATATCGGACCAGCAGGTGACCCAATCCACCTTTGCCCCAGGCAGGCTGTAGCTGCTTGGATTGTCCCAACCTACGATCGTAGTGGCAGTTTGGATCCCGCGCTGTCCGGCTTCCCTGAGTAGAAATCGATCGAGTCTCCATCCAGGAGTACTGGCAACTACCAAGTCGGGCCGATAGCGATCGAACAAGTCTTGATATATGCCCGGTACCAATCTCTGCTGAACACGGACAAGCAATCCGCGTGCATAGGCGGAACGCCGGAGCAGAGCAATGGCCAGCCAAGCCAGCGGCATGAGCAGCCTCCGCCGATTGGGTTCCTCGACCGCGACCTGCCGTATGTAACTGTCCACGGCGGCCGTGTTGATCCGATTGGATAGCCCGACCCGCCTCAGGAATTGAAGCCACCATTGCCACTCCCCAGACTCCCGCGTGGCGTAGCTGGCCGCTTGCTCAAGACGCAAGCCTTCGAAAATGATTCCAGATCCTTCTTTTTCGCGCGCGAGTACCTCGACCATTGCGTCTGCGACCAGGACCACGACTTGGAATCCCGCCTTCCGCAGCGTGGAGACCACGTCGCTCTGAAGAAAGTAGATCAGAGCGAGCCCGTGATCAGCGCTGATGAATATCGTCTTCGAGCTCAACTTCGTACCACTCTATTCACGGCTTCACGAATCGGCGAAATACCAGGCAAACACACGATCGTAGAACCACAGGAGACCGCGGCGCACGGGGCTAAATTCGAGCACCTGGCGCTTGATGGACCGAGATTGGCGACCGTTTTGACCGATATCGGGCACCGGAATTACCGAATTACTCATGTTCATAGCGAGCGGCTCCGGGGTCATCAGCCGGAGATATCCCCCATCGTTAATGTTCTCGTCCAACGTCAGCACCTGCCCCATCGGTCGATCCATTGAAAACGGAAGGAACTGCTGAAGTACGTTCTTCTTTGCCACAAACTGCCAATGCGAAGCTCCGATATGCGCGACCACGCCGTTGTAGGTGACCCGGTAATCCTCCGTCTCCTCATATCGCGCCCGAATGCCCTGTTCTTCCTGCCCGAGGCTCATATCGAATTCGCGGAAGGTCTCCCAGGGAATAAAGTTGCCGCGCTCGAGCCTCACATCAGATGATTGCTCAGACCACTCAATTGTGGATGTCATCAGATGTTCACGAGTACGAAACGGGCGGCTGGTGACCATTCCCGCTCGCGGATAGTGCTCGAGAATTTCAAGTGCGTTTGTTAGCCAACCAGGGTAGAAGAGCGCGTCGCTATCTGAATAGGCAATGATCTCGCCGGGTGCAGACGAGAATATGGCGTTCCATGCACCACCCTTGCCCATGTTTTCCTTCGAAAGCATCAAATACTGAATGCGGTCCTGCTCTTGGGCCTCGAGCAGGTAGTCCACCAGCTCTTTGCAGCTGCCATTGTCAAACACCATCAAGTCGTATGGGAGCTCGGTATTTTCCCAAATGCTGCTCAAGCACGCCTTCACTACATCGAGATAGGTAGCGAAATACCCGCTGAGAAATGGGATGTAGGTCAAAACCGCCACTGTGATCCGCTCAGGTTTATGGACGTCGCCAACAAACTTGGCAGGGTTCTGACCAATTCTCATGATCGGCTTCTCGGACCAGCAGCGATTTCTACCTTCGGCGGCTTCATTCCTGCGTCTCTTCCAAATCAGGCAATGGCAGCCAGGCCCATCCTGGCGCAGCGCGGGAGGCGAAGCGGCTCCATGCGATTCCAATCCTCCGCTTGAAGCGCACCAACCTGGGTCCGGGTCGGCGCGCTCCTACCTCTCCCGCGGGTCTAGCAATTGCTGTGAGGTAGAGCGGTATCAGTTTTGAGCGCGGCGATCCGTGCCGCATCATTCGATTGACTTCATAGCCGGCTCTCGCAAGCGCGTAGCTGAGTGTTCCAGCTGAGAAACAGAGTATGTGAGGAATCTCGACCGAAGGATGTCCGTAAAGGTTCGGAACCTCGACCAGGAGCGCACCAGCTTCTGTCAACCATTTTTCTCGTATCTCGCACAGGTAGTCCACCGGGCTGGGAAGATGCTCCAGAACATGCGCCATTGTGATCAAGTCAAAGCGCCCTTCGCTCAAAGATTCAAGGTCGGGGACGACCGACAACCCGCGAGCTTCACAATAGGCTCGGTAGACTTCAGCCGGCTCGATCCCTATCGCTTCATTCCCATATTCGCCCTTGATAGCCAACATTAGACTGCCGGTCGAACTTCCGATATCCAGGTGGCGCTCCACCGACGAAATTTCCGAAGTCAGCATTTGGGCCAGATTGCGTGCACGACCAGCCTGAATACGAAGCTCTTTTTCCGTCACCCCGGTTGCATGTTGGTGCTGAGTTACATATTCGGCCTCGTAATAGGATCGCAACGAGTCGTCGGTCATGCGCGGAGATTGATAGACGGTGCCGCAAGACCTGCAAAGTTGGTATGTAACCGTGCGTTCGTTTTCACGCACACTCTCAAACGGGGAGCGGGAAAGACTGCCACAAACAGGGCATTCCGAAATATCGACCAGCTCCACCGATGAGCCCACCAGACTTTGCTCCATGCTCATACTCGCCCAAACCGACGGAGAGCCCATGCCTCAACACCTTGGGCGAACTCCATCGGATGCAGCAGCGCGCGTAGAAGTCGAAGATTGTTTCGCGAAGCGAAGCGCGCTACTAAAGCACTTTCTCCCCAACGCTTGAGTCCGCCTTGAGGCCATGGAATTCTCACCAAGCCTTGCCCATTCATTCGCCAGGTGGCATCCGCCAGCGTGAAAATAGTTTCCGGGCCGCCTCCAAGCCGCACGTTCTCACGGCTCTCTTCCAATCCGTAGTGGGGGAGACTACCCTCAAGATGGCCGTAGTCATGCGCTTGATGAACGACGGTAATTGCATTTGTCGCATCAACAACCGGAATGCGCATGTTGCGCGCCCTGAAAATCATCCAGTTGTCCCACCCAGCTCGACCAAGCGCGAATGGAGGTAGTTTTCCGAATTGGTCGCGCGGAAATACAAAGTAGTCGCTTCCGGCGGGCGGGTGGAGAGTTCCCTTCGATTCCAGTCGGCTACGCAAGGCTTGATCCCAGCCTGCTTCAAACTTAAGCTCGACATCTTCGTCTAAATCCCAGCGCTGACCCACGACCAAATAATTCAGTTGCTGTAGCGCGATCTCCTCAACCGAAGTTAGGAAATCACTCATAAGGATGATGTCCGTGTTGACGAATGCCAGGGTTGGGTGCTGTGAATGGGATTGTGCTTCCGCGAAGATCGAGTTGATAAGAGGGGTCTGCTGAGCATTTCTATCTACTGACGGCAGGTGAATGGCCCCTAGTTGAGCGGCAGCCTCGCCAATCCCCTGATCGTCGCCAAGCAAAATCACCTCAACTTGATCCCCAATGTTGAACCACGAGCCAATCGCATTTCGCTGGATCTTCGCAATCCGCGGATCGGTGAACGGCTTGGGGGCGCTGAAGATCGTGATGCTCATGCTCCGCTCCATCCGGAGTCCACATCAAACTGCGACTTATGCTCAACGCCGGCATTCAGGCTCAGCAATTGCGGTTGAGCCTCGAAAAGATTAATAATCTCAGTCCAGCTGAAATTGCTCTTCCCTTCAAAGTAAGCAAATACCTGTCGAACAAGCTCGAGGTCTTCCTCGGTATCGACCGTCCATCGGTAATGGGAATAATCCTGATCGTTGCGTACAAGCAACGTGCGAAATCGTGCCGGATCTTCATATAAATATGGCATCACGTGCTCTCGCTCGTGCGGACGGGTCGCCTCCACCCAGGCGCGTTCCAAAGACGCGAAGGTACAGACTTCTGTGTCGGTACCAATCGGAAAGCTCTTATCATCGGGTAGGCGGTTGGCAGCGAAATCCACGGGAGGGTCGGAGGCTCGAAATGCGGCGATCGTCTGATCGATCAAGCTTGGGTCAATGAGCGGACAGTCACCGGTCAACCTGACGACGATCTCAGCCTGGTGCAATTTAGCTGCTTCGTAGACTCTATCGAGCACATCCAAGGATGAGCCCCGGTAGCAGGCGTAGCTCTGTTCAAGGCAAAGCTCCGCGATAGGCTCGTCTTCAGATTCCTTCGTGGTGGCTACCACGAGCTCATCCACCAATTCAGCGCGCATTGCTCGTTCAACCTCTCTTACAAGCATTGGCTGGCCAACGAGATCGGCGAGCACCTTTCCAGGCAGCCGGGTAGAGGCCATGCGAGCCTGTACGATTGCTACGATCTTGGGTTCCATCCTAGATCCATCGTGTTCGGTCATCTTTGCGGTTGTGCGATCGAAATCGCCATTTCATACGCATCGAGCAGCTTTCTAAAGTTCGCCTTCCAATCGCCGCGTTCCTCAGCTATTTGCCGGGCGCGGTTTCCCATCTCGCGAAGCTGATCGCTCGTCGCAGCCTTCGCTATCCGTTCGGATAACTCAACCGCGTTCCCGTCCTCAAACCACCACCCGTTACCTCCAGGAACAACCCATTCTTGATTGCTCGGAATGTCTGAAACAATAGAGGGAACCTCGCTAGCCATCGACTCCAGCAGGGAAACTGAAGTCCCGTCGCTGTGTGATGCGCTGACGTAGAGATCCGAGGCACGATAGTAGGCCGGAAGCTCCTCAGGCTCCACTGTACCGGGAGCATGGATCCGCTCGCTCAAGCCCGCTTGTTCAAATTGGTCAAGCAGCTCGGCCCGCTGCGAACCCCCACCCAGCATCAGCAAGCGCAAAGAAGGAGCCTTGCTAGATGCCTCGATAAATGCCTTCACGATCAAATCGACGCCGTACAAGGGCTCCCAAGTTCTAGTCGATAGGATGACAAAATTGTCTTGCCAACCTAATTGCTTGCGCAGCTCGCCGTCCCGGTCAGGTGTGAAATGCTCCAAGTCGACGCCCCAAGGAAACACCGCGATGCGATCATCGGGCATTCCGAGTTGAATCGCTGCATCGCGAACCGTCTGGCAATCACATAACAAAACATCGCTCGCGCTCAGCGTATATTTCGCTTGGTTCCTACCTTCGCCATTCTGCGCGTCAACCAGGAGATCCGATCCCCACGACATGCTCACCAATGGGTGCCAGTCCGTTTGAGCAACCAGATGGGCTCCACTCTGGATCGGGCCGGCATGGATCAGATCCGGCCGTACGCGATCCAAAATCGCTCGCAATTTTTCCGGGTCAAGGCTGCCGGCTGAATCCAGCAGTTCCACATTCTCTGGTACGAATTCGCGCTCGGAATTCGCGGGCACCTCCGTCGGAAGGAAGAAGACATGGTGTTCCGTCCCGGCCAATGCAGTGAGAATGCGTCGGTCGTGCGGATTGCCGCCGCGACTCAAATAGATCACGCGCATCACGCGTCGGCCTCGTTTTTTATGCGAAGCATCGACCAACTAAGCGCCTTACCCATTGGGATATCTTCCAAAATCGCCGAGCCGATTGCCTTCTCCACTTCAAACGGCTGAATCGCACCAGTCGTCGCGGGTCGCAGGACACTGATCATCTCGCGCGATAAGCTTTCGCCCGTATTGAGATCTCTAGCGGCGCGAAGGCAGCGCCGTTGAATCACGACCGTCTCCATCTCGTTGTCCGCCACCCGCTTACTCTCCGATCCCAGGGCGCGTTCAAGTTCCCGAGTTCGATCGACCATGTCTCGCCATGCTTCTGGATCCATCGAAAACAGATGGTCAGGGCCAGTTCTGGTCGGGTCGTCGGTGAAGTGCTTCTCAATCACACGCGCCCCAAGCGCGACCGCGCCCAGAACCGTTGCATGACCCGGTGTGTGGTCGGATAGGCCCAGCACCACCTCTGGATAAAACTCCTGGTAGGTTTTGAGAACGTTCAGGTGAATGTGGTCAAAGTTCTCGAGGCTGCCTGTGTAGTTTGTGTTGCACTGCATCAGAACCAGGTCCGAATTGATGGCAAGAATAGCATCCACCGCACGCTGAACATCTTCAAGATCCGAGGCACCCGTCGCCAGCAGTACTGGTTTGCCCTTGGAGGCAATGCGCTCGATGATCTCCAGCCAGGTGATGTCTCCGGATCCGATCTTGATCGCGGGAAAGTAGTGCTCCAGCTCGTCCAC
>Ga0255055_10000549_pt1 | contig 28956 bp, 28 predicted proteins | sample JV7_2_27_MG_FD_188633 | JGI IMG/M metagenome (GOLD analysis project Ga0255055, IMG submission 188633) | Seawater microbial communities from Jervis Inlet, British Columbia, Canada - JV7_2_27 | ecosystem: Environmental > Aquatic > Marine > Inlet | place: Canada: British Columbia | collected...
ATACGATATCGTATCTATGAAGCGGAGGACTAGGGTCCCTTACGCCCCCCGCCGGAGCGTCTCGGGGGAAACCGAAAAGCGGTAGTGATATAGTAGGAATATCATGGAGTTCGCTGGGAAACGGATCCTGGCCCCCCTCGCGGGGATCACGGACAGCACGTTCCGGCTGCTTTGCCGGGAAAACGGAGCCGACGTTACGGTTACGGAGATGATCTCCGCAAAGGGACTGCTCATGCATCCCGAACGGACGGGCCGGTACCTCCAATACGGGAAGGGGGAACGCCCCGTCGGGGCGCAACTGTTCGGGGCGGTTCCTACGGACCTGGCCGAAGCGGCCGCGGAAATCAGGCGTCTCGGGTTCGACTTCGTGGACATCAACATGGGGTGCCCTGTCCGGAAGGTAACGGCAGACGGGTCGGGGGCTGCCCTGCTCTCCCACCCTCGCCTCGCGGGAAGAATCGTGAGGGCGGCGGCTTCCGCCGCGGGGATCCCCGTCACCGTGAAGATCCGGTCGGGCTTCGGCACGGAACCCGACTCGTACCTCGCGGTGGCGGCAGAGGTCTTCGGCGCGGGCGCCGCCGCAGTCACCCTCCACCCCCGTACCCGGGGGCAGATGTTTTCCGGCAGAGCCGACTGGGAACAGATCGCCCGTTTGAAAAAGGAATTCCCCGACCGCGTCGTGATCGGAAACGGAGATGTCAGACAACCGGAAGACGCCTGGCGCATGGTTTCGGAGACCGGGTGCGACGCGGTGATGATCGGCCGGGCAGCTTTGGGAAATCCCTGGATCTTCTCCGCAATCCTTAAGGGGGTTCCCGCCGCAGCGGGAACAGGCACGCAGGGGATGGCGATCGGCCCGTCCCCCGAAGAACGAAAGGCGCTGATCCTCAGGCACGGAGAGGAGATGCACCGACGCAAAGGGGAGGCCGGGATCCGGGAGATGCGAAAGCACCTTGCCTGGTACAGCCGGGGGATCCCGGGCTCCTCCGCATTCCGGGGGCACCTCGTGAGGGTCAAGACCTTCGACGAATTCCGCCTGGCCGTAGAGCGATTCTTTTGAGCGACCTCTTCCAGCAGACGCTTGAATCCGTAAATATCGGGATCCTCGCTTTCGACGGGGCGGGAAGGCTCGTCTACGTAAACCCGGCGGCCGAGGAGATCCTCCACGGGTCGGCGCGCGCGCTCACCGGGAAACATTACCGGACGGTTTTTCGGGGATCCCCCGGCGCCGCACGGATTCTGCGGAAGGCCCTGGAGGAAAATGCGGCCGTCACCGGATACGACGTGGAGCTTAAGGATTCCCGCCGGGCGCAGGCGGCGGGCAACCAGCCTTCCCCCTCGTTCCCCGTCATCATCGGGGCGTCGCCCATGCCCGGTCCCGCGGGAGAGGCAAACGGGGCCGTGCTGTCGATCAAGCCCGCCGAGATCCTGACCCTGGTCGGGCAGGAGGAGAGAGCCGCCGTGAGCGCCGAGGAGCTGCAGACGCTCGCCTACGGGATCGCGCACGAGATCAAGAACCCGCTGGGGGGAATCCGCGGCGCGGCCCAGTGGATGTTGCGGGGAGAGGCCTCCGAGGGGGAGCGCCAGGAAGGAACGCAGCTGATCCTCCGGGAGGCGGAAAGAATCAACGGGCTCGTGGAGAAGATGCTCGAGATGGGGAGGACTCTGCCGCCGCCCCGCCCGTTCCCCGTCCTGCCGATCCTCCGGGAGGCGGAGGAACTCATGCGCGCGGACGTGCGCGCCAGGAAGAAGGAGATCCGCTTCGAGATCGTCGCCGACCCAAGCCTTCCCGACGTTTCCGGACACCCGGACTCCGTGTTCCGGGCGATCGTGAACGTCCTCAAGAACGCCGTGGAAGCCATACCGGAGAGGGGAACCGTCAGGATCCACACCCGGATGAACGTCAATTACCGGTGGGGGCGTGCGAGGGGCAGGACGCGGTCCTTCGTGGACATCTTCATCGCCGATGACGGCACGGGGATGTCGGAGCAGGAGATAAGAAGGGCGATGCTTCCCTTCTACACGACAAAGGCGAAGGGAACCGGGCTTGGTCTCGTGATGGCGAGACAGTCGATCTCCCGATACGGAGGGAAGATGGAAATAAAATCCGTGCGAGGAGCGGGAACGACGGTTACAATATCCCTTCCAGTCACTCCCGGAAAGAAAAAAGGCCCGTGAAGAAAGTCCTCATCGCAGACGACGACGAGAGCATACGCTGGGTCCTCAAGAAGACGGTTGCGGGAAAGGGGTTCGTACCCGACCTGGCCGAGGACGGGGAAAAAGCGCTTTCCCTGCTGACCCGGAACACCTACGCCGCGGCTTTCATCGACATCCGCATGCCCGCCATGGAAGGGATCGAGGTCCTCGAACGGATCCAGGCGAGGAAATCCCCGACCCGGTTCTTCATCATGACGGCCGTCCGCCGCCCGGGCGCCGCCGCACGTTCCGCCCGCGCGGGCGCCGCGGAGTTCATCACCAAGCCGTTCGACATCGCCCATATCGAGAAGCTTCTCGGGGAAGTCGCGAAGGAGTCGACCTCCCGCGAACGGCCGTACCGGTCGGAAGCCCCCGAAGAGTGGAAGTCGTTCCGGATCGTGGGACGGAGCCGGGCCATCCTGGACGTGTTCCTGGGCGTGGGGAAGGTGGCCGACTCCCACGCCACGGTTCTGCTGCTGGGAGACCGCGGTGTGGGGAAGGAGCTCGTCGCCCGCTGTATCCACGAACTGGGCACCCCCGACGGCCCTTTCGTGGCGGTCAACGCATCCGCCATCCCGAGGGACCTGCAGGAGGCGGAGCTGTTCGGATTCGAGAAGGGGGCGTTCACCGGAGCGGAAACGGCACGGGAAGGGAAACTGGAGGCGGCCTCGGGGGGCACCCTCTTTCTCGACGAGGTCGGGGACATCCCGACCGACCTCCAGGCGAAGCTTCTTCGCGTGCTGCAGGAAAAGGAGTTCTCAAAGCTGGGGTCGAACCGGGAACGGAAGTTCCGGGGACGCGTCATCGCGGCCACCAACCGGGATTTGCGGAGGATGGTCGCAGACGGAAAGTTCCGGGAGGACCTCTTCGACCGGCTGAACATCTTCCCGATCCGGGTCCCCCCCCTGTCGGAGAGGCGGGAGGACATCCCCCTTCTCGCGGATCACTTCCTCCAGAAGTATTGCACGATCCTCTCCCGCCCCCCCCGGTCGTTCTCGAAAGAGGCGCTGGAGGTGGTCGCGGCCCATCACTGGAAAGGAAACGTCCGGGAGCTGGAAAATTTCGTGCAAAGGCTGGCCGTCCTCTCCACGGGGAAGCTCCTTCGGCGGGAGGAGGTGGCGAGGGAGCTGGCGAAGGCGGACGGTGCGCTGGACATTTCCACCGCCCCGCTGGAGCAGGTCATCGAGGAGCGGGTCCGCGAGTTCGTGGGGCGCCTGGGGGGGGCGATCGAGAGCGAGGACGACCTGCACGGTTACTTCCTCCGCCAGATGGAAAAACCTCTCATCAAGGTCGTCCTGGAGGCAACGGGCGGAAACCAGGTGAAGGCCGCGGCGATTCTGGGGATCAACCGGAACACCCTGCGGAAAAAATTGCGGTCTCTTTCCCTTCTCCCCAAGAAAAGAAGGTCCCGATGAGCGTGAAACGGGACGGCTCCTCTTCCCTCCGGATCGAAGGGCTCTACGGGGTCCTTGATCCCTCCGTTGTCACCCTCGACGCGAAGGATCCCGAGGAGGCGCTGGAAATCGCGGTTTCGGAGGCGCTTGCCGGAGGGTGCAGGATCATCCAGTACCGCGACAAGCACGCCTCTCCCCGGAAAGCATTCTTCCGGGCACGAAGGCTGGCCGGAATCTGCGGGAAGGCAGGAGCCCTCTTCGTCGTCAACGACCGCCTCGACGTGGCCCTGATGGCGGGGGCTGGCGGTTGCCACCTCGGGCAGGACGACCTCCCCATTCCGGAAGCGCGGAGACTTACCCCCCCGGGGTTCCTTCTGGGAACGTCGACGCACAACGTCGTCGAGGCACGGAAGGCGGAGCAGGACGGGGCGGACTACATCGGGGTGGGAGCGATCTTCCGGACGATGACCAAGGACGACGCCCTGGAGCCCGGAGGCCCGAAGCTCGTCGCGGAGGTGGCGAGGTCCGTCTCCCTCCCCGCCATCGCCATTTCCGGAATCACCCGGGAGAACGTCCGGGAGGTGATCCGGGCGGGGGCATCCGGGTTCGCGGTGATCTCGGACCTGTTCGGCGGCCCGGAGATCCGGGAGCGCGCCAGGGAGTTCCTGCGGATATGGGAAGAGGAAAAGAACCGGCGGTGATCCTGGCCTTCGGGGGGTTCGACCCCTCCGGGGGGGCCGGGGTTGTAATGGACGCCAAGGCGGCGGGCGCGGCGGGCGGGTACGCCGTCGCCGTACCTTCCTGCCTTGCGATCCAGACCACAGCCACGTTCGACCGGATCGTTCCCCTGCCGCGCATCGCCCTGGAACGATCGCTGTCCTGCGCCGCGGGAAGTTTCCGCCTCCGGGCCGTCAAGGTCGGGATGGTCGGAACACGCACGGCCGCGGAAGCCCTGCTCCGCTTCCTCGCGAAACACCGGGGGTTGCCGGTCGTCCTGGATCCGGTGCTTCGGTCCTCCTCCGGGACACCTCTCCTCGCGAGGAGCGCCCTGCCGGCCTATCGGAAGATTCTGGGCCTGGCAACGGTCCTCACACCCAACCTCCCCGAGATCGAGAAGATCCTCGACAGGGCGGTAGGGGGGTTCCGGGATGCCATCGCCGCCGCCCGGGACCTCTCCCTCGTGTCGGGAGCCTCGGTCCTGCTTACGGGGGGGCATTTCCCCTGGCCGGGGAAACGCGGAGTCGACATCCTCTTCGACGGCGGATCGGTCACGCTGCTGCCGCCGGGGCGGACCTTCCTGCGACGCAACCCCCACGGCACCGGGTGCGCCCTTGCGTCGGGAATTGCCGCCCGGATCGCGGCCGGAGACCCTCTCCCGGAGGCGGTGAAGACCGCGAAATCGCTGCTGGAGAGGCATGTGGCAGAAGGATTTCCCTCCGCGGAGGGGCGCTGGACCCTGGTCGCCTCCGACAGGGCTTCCCGGCCGGCGGGAAGATCCGGCAGGCGCCCGTCGTAGCCCACGGAAAGGGGATTATCGACCCGCCGGCACGATGCCGGGGGGAGAGATCAGGGCTAGTGCCTAGTCGTAGTCCCGCGCCATGTCCTCGAAGCGGGTGTACTGGTGGAGAAAGGTGAGCGGGACGACGCCCATCGGCCCGTTGCGCTGCTTTCCGATGATGATCTCGGCGACCCCCTTCTTCTCCTCCGGGGTCTCGGCCTTGCTGTACATCTCCTCCCGGTAGATGAAGAGAATCAGGTCGCTGTCTTGCTCAATCGCCCCCGAATTGTGTGAAACGACGCCATCCGCCAGCCACGAAGAAGGACCCGGAACCGTAAGATCGAAGACTTCCTCGTCCCCGTCCGGACGAAGATCCGTCACCCGGTCCCAGAAGAGGTCGCTGGATGCGCTGCGTCTGAGCGGTTCATCGTCAAGAAGGTTCGCATACTCCATCATTAGCGTCCGCGTCGGGGCGAAGGCGAGCTGCGCGCTCCCCCCGTAAGCGGTCCCCCGAAGCGCCGCCATGTCCCGATGAGAAATCCCCCGCAACGCCATGGTCTCCTTCACCCGGAGAAACATTTCCTTAGGCAACGTGTCGACATTGGGATTGGATTCCACGAAGGCCAGCTCCTCCCAAAGCCGGTCTGCGGGAGCGATGCGCGGCCCGAAGGCCCCCACCGTCTCGAGGAAACGCTTCTGCTGATCGGAGCCGGAGACATCCACGGTGTGCACAGGCCGGTAGTTTCCCTTTCGCACGACACGGATCCTCGCCACGATCCCGAGCCGTAGAAGCAGAGCCGCCACGTCGGAGGCGAGCCCTTCGCTCGAAGTGCTGAAATAGACCCGCGGCGACCCTTTGGACCCGTCCCGGCGGCAGAAGATGCTCCCGTCCGTCGCCCAGAGATGTCTCAGCAGCAGTCCGACCTGTTCGTCATCGAAACGGAAGACCTCGGAAGGAAGCCGCTTCTCATGGGAACGCTGGCCGAAGATTCCCAATTCCCGCAGCCATCGGTTTACCCCCGCTGGATGCCACCGGTTCCCGTTCCCGGTCAGTAGGAGCTGGTGCCATTTCCCACGCCCACGGTAACGGATTACATTCACTCCGAACTCCCTCCGGGCCGCTCCTTCGACTGCGCGGCTGTTCTCTTCCGAGGAAGTGGAATACCGCATCGGCTGGCGAACCAGAAAGCTTCCGTCCCCGACAAGTTGACCCAGCAGGATGATCCGGTCTTCCGGCCACCGGACCGGCTCCTTCGGTTCCGGCACGCGCCGCGCCATTGCGATCCGGTCGCCCGTCTTGAAATCGGATACGCGCACCCACCCACCAGCGCCGTACAGACGGTGATCGGCCGTGGCGTGGATCACGCGGCCGCTCGCCAAGGTCACTCGCGTCACGGGCCGCTCCCCCACCGACCAGACGCATTCGCTCCTGGAAGGAACAATCCGCCCCTCCGGCGCCATCGCCCAAACATCGATTTCCTTGCCGACCAGCTCCCGGATCGGCGTACGCATTCCGTCGGTCGTCAACACGAGCGTATCGCCGGTCACGCACTCCCTCAGGTCGGACATCTGGGGCCGCTTGTCGGTCCTGCTCTCCACTCCCCGATTGAGCTGGGAGACGGCCACGACCGGTACGTTGAGCTCCTTGGCCAGGGCCTTGAGCGACCGGGAGATTTCCGAGATCTCCTGGACGCGGTTGTCCTGGCCGCTCCGCGAAGTCGACCCGCGCATGAGCTGGAGGTAATCGACGATGATCATCCCGATATTCTTGTCTTTCTTGAGGCGGCGTGCCTTTGCCCGCAACTCGATGGCGGTGAGGGCTCCGGAATCGTCGGTGTAGATCGGCGCCTCGGACAGTTTTCCCACGGCGGCGACGATCTTGTTGATCTCGTCCTGGGTCAGGTACCCGGTCCGAAGCCGCTGGAAATTGACCCGCGCCTCCGAACAGATCATCCGCAGGGCGAGCTGCTGGCGGCTCATCTCCAGCGAGAAGATCGCGACCGGGAGTCCGTTGCGGAGAGAGGCATGGAGGGCGACGTTCAGGCTGAAGGCCGTCTTCCCCATGCCGGGACGGGCCGCGATGACGACCATGTCGGACTTCTGGAACCCCGCGGTCAGCTGGTCGAGGTCGCGGAAGCCGGAGGGAACCCCGGTGATCAGCTCCTTCTTCTCGTAGAGCTTCTCGATCTCCTGCATCGCCTCCTTGCCCATTTCCGCCATCGAGTAGAAGGAGGGCTTGATTTTATCCTCGGCAATCGCGAAAATCGCCTGCTCGGTCTCGTCGAGAAAGTCATCGACCTCGCCCACACCCTGGAACGCGGAATTCGTGACCTGCTGGGCGACTGCGATCATCCTTCGGAGGATCGCCTTCTCCTTGACCAGCCTTGCGTAATCCGCGACGTTCGATGTGGTGGGAATGTTGTTGATGAGCTCCGAGAGGTAGGACAGCCCCCCCACCTCGTTCGCCACGTTCCGGGCGTCCAGGAACTCGGAAAGCGTCAACTGGTCGATCGCGCGGCCGCGTTCGTAGAGCTCCACCATCGTGGAGTAGAGCGTCCTGTGGGCGCCCTGATAGAAGTCGTCCGGGCGGAGGACCTCCACAACCTCGTTCATCAGGTCGTTGTTGAGCAGGACCGAGGCGAGCACTGCCTGCTCGGCCTCGAGGCTGTGGGGAGGAACCTTCAGGAGAGACGTATCCGCACCTTCGCGCGCCGTCAACCGCGAGCCACTCATGTCGACCCCCTTTTCCTTAAAGGATGGCCGCTATTCCGCCACTACGCTTACCGGGACCTCGGGAACGATGTCCGTCCCCGCCTTGACCTTCACCTTGTACTCCCCGATCTGTTTGATCGGCTCGGAAAGCAGCACCGACTTCCGGTCGACGGGTACCCCTGCCCTCTCGAGCGCTTCTGCGATATCGCGCGACGTGACCGCCCCGAAAAGTTTCCCCTCCTCCCCCGCCTTCGCCGGGATGGTCAGGGACAGGGAGGCGAGCTTCTCGCCCAGTTCCTCCGCCCCCTTTCGGGTTTTCTTCGCGCGGGCATCGATGACACGGCGGTCGTGCTCGAGCACCCGGAGGTTGCGCACGTCGGCCTGGACCGCCAGACGCTTCGGGATGAGGTAATTGCGGCCGTACCCGTCGGCAACCTTGATGATGTCCCCGGCTTTTCCCAGGGTTTCGACATCCTCCCGCAGGATCACTTTCATCGGTTTCCCCCTACTTTACCTGCGTCGCCGTGAACGGCACCAGCGCCACGATGCGTGCTTTCTTGATCTCCCCCGTCAGCTTGCGCTGGTGGGTCGCACACACCCCCGAAATCCTGCGGGGAACGATCTTTCCCCGCTCGGAGATGAAGTGCTTGAGCAGGTACACGTTCTTGTAGTCGATCCGGAGGTCCTTCTCCGCGCAGAACCGGCAGAACTTTTTCCGGACGTACCGTCTTCTCGGGCCGCCTCCGGGCCCTCCCCCGGGCCTTCCCGGGCCGGACCTCGGTCTCATTGGGGTGCTCATCGTTTTCCTGTCGCCTCCTGAAGTTGGTTCTCGTTAAAACGGAATGTCGTCTTCCTGGGCGTCCGTCGGCTGGCCGCCCGGGTCGCCTTCGGCCGCCGCCCCGCCCTTTTGCCCTCCGCCGAGGAACTGGACCCCCCCTGCTACCACTTCGATCTTGCTCCTTTTTGTCCCTTCCGACTCCCAGCGGCGCTGGCGAAGGCGTCCCTCCACGAGCACTGGGCGGCCCTTGGAAAGATACTCCGCGCAGGTTTCTCCCAGTTTCCCGAAAGCAACAACGTCGAAATAGGACACCTCTTCCTTGAGCTCATTGTTCGACCGGTACCGCGAGTTGACCGCAATGGCAAAGCTGGCCACCGACAGGCCGGAGGGAAGGTACCGGATCTCCGGATCGCGGACCAGGTTCCCTGCAAGAATCACCCGGTTGAAGGCAACCATCTGTCCTCCTTTCCCCTATGTGGAGGGCGGTTCGTCCGCAGGCGTGGAGGTCCCGGGAATCTCCCCGGTGTTCTCTCCACCGGTCTCCTCGCCGGAAGGGCCCTCCTCCGCAGCCGGCTCCGCAGCGGCTTGTCTCACCTCGAAATCCACGCGGGACGTCATGTGGCGCATCACGCCGTCGAAAATCTTGATGTTGCGCTCTACCTCCTCCACCACGCCACGCTCCCCGGAGTAGATCAGAAAGGTGTAATACGCATTGTGCGTCTTCCGGATCTGGTAGGCAAGTTTCCGGATTCCCCAATCGTCCTGCTTGAGGATCTCCCCCCCGAACGAAGCGACTATCCCCTCGATCTTGGTGAGAAATTCACTGCGCCGGTCCTCGGGGAGTTCCGGATCGAACAGGATGGCGGTCTCGTACTTCGTCATCGTACCCAAGCCTCCTTTCGGCTCATCGAGCCCCCGGTCTTGTCCGCCGGGAGCAAGGAGTATGTCTCCTGCCGTCCCCTTATTTAGGGACGCGGTGCCGCGCGACGGGCGTTCCAGCGCGTCGACGCCTTGTCAAACCCTTCCCGGAGGATGTCTGTGACAGCCTCCGCAGCGGAGGAAACTCCGCCTCTGAACCGGTCCTGCGACTCCTCCGGGACCGGGCTTAGCACGAAATCAGATGGATCGACACCCTCCGGGGGGCGACCGATCCCGACGCGAACCCGCAGGAACTCCCCGGTACCGAGTTCCTCCTTGATCGAACGGAGGCCGTTGTGCCCCCCCGTACCGCCTCCCCGCTTCAGCCTCACGACGCCCAGGGCAAGATCCAGATCATCGTGAAGGACAACGAGGTCTTCGGGAGACCCCGCGAAGCTCCCGTAGACGGGCGCCACGGCCCGTCCACTGAGATTCATGTAGGTCCTCGGCTTGCCGAGGAGAACCGTCGCCCCCTCCACCAACCCGACTCCGACCTCTGCCTCCCCGGAAGAGCGAAGGCGGATGCCGGCGGAGATCGCCAGGAGATCCACCGCCAGGAAGCCTGCGTTGTGAAACGTCCCCGCGTACCACCGGCCGGGGTTCCCGAGCCCGAACACAAGACGTGAAGGGACGGGGCTACTTCTCCTCTTCCTCAGGTTCCGCCACACTGGCGCCTTCCGCCGCTTCCGTTGCCGCCGCCGCCTCCTCCTCCTCGGGCACCACGCTTACGACTTCCTCGACCCTCGGGGCATGGACGGCAACGATGGTGGCCCTCGTGTCCTTCTCCAGAGGATGGACTCCCTCGGGGAACGTCACGTCCTCCAGGTGAAGGGAATGTCCGATCTCGAGGGGCGTGATGTCCACCTCCAGGAACTCCGGCACGTTTCTCGGCATGCATTCGACCTCGAGGCTGCGGGTCACCTGCTCGACGATGCCTCCCTGCTCGATCCCGACCGCCTTTCCCTTGACGCGGATGGGCACTTCGATGCGGAACTTCTTCCCGAAGGCGACCTCGTAGAAATCGACGTGTACGACCCGGTCCGTCCGGGGGTTCGTCTGAATCTCCTTGACGACCGCATACGACTCCTTCGCCTCGTCCTTGTCCTGCACGTTCAAACGGACGATGACGGCCCCCCGGCGGGCGACGCCCAGGAACTTTTCCAGATCCCGGCGATCGAACTCGATCGAACGGCTTTCCAGACCCTTCCCGTACATGACCCCGGGGACCTTCCCCCGGGAAAGGATTTTCCGGGCGCCTTCTTTTCCGGACCCGTGGCGGCGAACCGCCGTCAACTCCATCATGGCCATTTCGTTATCCCCCGCTACACAAAGAGCGAACTCACGGAATCGTTGAAGTGGATCCGCTTGATGGCTTCCCCGAGAAGGCCAGCCACCGAGAGGACCCGGATCTTCTTGCACGCCGCTTTTTCCCCCAGGGGGATCGTGTTGGTGACCACGAGCTGCTCGATCCCGGACTTCTCCAGGCGATCGATTGCCGGACCCGACAGGACAGGGTGGGTAGCGCAGGCAAACACCCGCTTCGCCCCGCTCTCGCGCAGCGCGTTGGCCGCCTGGACCATCGTCCCCGCCGTGTCCACCATGTCGTCCAGGATTACGGCCGTTTTCCCCTCGACTTCGCCGATGATGTTCATCACCTTGGACTCGTTGGGCCCCGCCCGCCGCTTGTCGATGATCGCCAGCGTGGCGTTCAGCCGCTTGGCGAAGGCCCGCGCCCGCTCCACTCCCCCCGCGTCGGGGGATACGAACACGATGTCGTTGTCCCAGTTCGCCTTGATGTACTCGAGCATCACGGGTGCGGCGTACAGGTGGTCGACGGGAATATTGAAGAATCCCTGGATCTGACCCGCGTGCAGATCCACCGTGAGAACCCGGGAAACGCCGGCCGCCGTCAGCAGGTCCGCCACGAGTTTGGCGGTAATCGGTGCGCGGGGAAGCACCTTCCGGTCCTGCCGCGCGTATCCGTAGTAGGGGATGACCGCCGTGACCCTCTTGGCGGAGGAGCGCTTCAGAGCGTCCATGAGGATGAGAAGTTCGACCAGGTGGTCGTTCACCGGGGGGCAGGTCGGCTGTACGATAAAGACGTCCGCCCCCCGGACATTCTCCCCGATGTCGACGTTGATCTCCCCGTCGCCGAACCGCTTCACCACCGCGGCCCCCATGGGAATGGAGAGGAAGGCGCAGATCTCCCTGGCCAGATCGATATTCGCGTTGCCCGAAAACATCTTGAGCCTGGTCACACCATTCCCCTGCTCGGAAAACCGCCCGATGAATTAAAGAAGAAGCTATTATACCGATTGGCAGTGCCTTGGCAAGGGGAAAACGGAAATGGCTGGGAGGGAAGGGGTCGAACCTTCACTAGAGGCTCCAAAGGCCCCTGTCCTGCCGTTAGACGACCTCCCAGCGCAACGTTGCCGGACCTTCTTCCCCCGCACCGAACCCCCGCGCGAGTGCCTGCCGCCGGGCCGGCTGGCTGCCTCCGGAACGGAAGACGCGGTCCGGGAGAATGTTAACGGGCCAGCGCGAGACCGTCAAGCCTCTGCATCTCGCGCTCGTATTCCCCCAGCACCGCCTCCTCGATCATCTGGCGTGTCTCGTTGTTCAACGGGTGCGCCGTGTCGCGGTACGTTCCGTCCTTTTTCTTCTTGCTGGGCATCGCCACGAACAGCCCGCTGTTGCCGTTGATGACCTTCAGGTCCCGGACGACGAAGCATCCGTCGAAGACAATCGTGGCGTATCCTTTAAGCTTCTCGTCGTCGGCCACGGGATAGACTTTCACCTCGGTGAGCTGCATCTTCCCTCTCCTCTCCTGCCGTCAAATGTTGCAGGCGACAAAAACCCTCCTCCCCTTCCCGTTCTCCAGTGTTTTTTCCGCCCTGCGCGCATCCTTCTCGCTCCGGAACAGGCCGAACACCGCGGAGCCGCTCCCGGAAAGACCCGCAGCCTCCGCCCCCGCTTCCCGCAGCTCTCTCTTCATGCCCGGAATGTCCGGCCGTTCTTTCTCCCAGACGCTCTCGAAATCGTTTTCCACGGCAGAGACCAGATCACCCCACTCCCGAAAAGAAGGGGGCTCCTCCCTCCCGGGAGGGTCGTCTGCATCCCGCCCCAGCCTTTCGAACCCTTCCCGCGTCGGTAGCCCGAACGGAGGTTTGACGATCACCGCGTAGAAAGGAACGTTCCATTCGACCGGCGTCAGCACGTCTCCGAACCCCTCCACGAGGGCCGGGCGCCCAAGCGTGAAGAACGGGACATCCGCCCCGACAGCGGCCGCGATGGAGAGAAGCGTCTCCGGGGAGAGCGACTTCCCGGTCAGGGCGATCAGGCCCTTGAGCGTAGCTGCCGCGTCGGAACTGCCTCCTCCCAGGCCCGCCTCCGGGGGGATGGTCTTGCGGATCCGGATACGGATCCCTCCCGGGACGCCCGCCCGGTCCCGAAAGAGGACGGCTGCCTTGTGGCAACTGTTCCGCGCGTCTCCGGGCACGGCGGGGTCGGAAACCTCCACGGTGATGTCCGCTAAGGTTTCCTCCACGGTGACCTCGTCGTAGAGGGATACCGGAACCATGACCGATCGTATGTTGTGGAACCCGTCGGGACGTTTCCCGAAAACCCGGAGGGAGATGTTCAGCTTGGCCGGGGCGAGGAAAGAAACTGCCGAGGATGCGTTCACACTTTGCCCATTTCAAACAGTGTTTTTATTTCACCCTACTCTCCGCCTCCCCCTTTGTCAAGACATCCGCGGCATGCAGCCGCCCCTCACGATTTTCGGAAAGTAAAACCGGTGTTTGCGTCCGCATCGACCAGGACGGAATCCCCCTCGCGAAATTCCCCCTTGAGAAGAAGGAGCGCGAGAGGGTCCTGGAGGTGTTTCTGGATGGCACGGCGCAGCGGCCTCGCCCCGTACGTGGGGTCGTACCCGATCTCCGCGAGCCTCTCCCTTGCGGGTTCGGTGACCGTCACCGTGATCTTCCTGTCCGCAAGCCGGTCGTTCAGTTCCCGGAGCATGATCGAGATGATTCTCGCCAGTTCCTCCTTTCCGAGGGATCGGAACAGGATGATCTCATCGAGGCGGTTCAGGAACTCGGGGCGGAATTCCCGGCGAAGTTCCTCCATGACCCTCTCCCGGACAACATCCTCCCCCTTCCCTGAGAGTTCCTGGATCCAGTGGGAGCCGACGTTCGAGGTGAGAATCACAACAGTGTTCCGGAAATCAACGGTCCTCCCCTTCCCGTCGGTCAGGCGCCCGTCCTCGAGGATCTGAAGAAGGATGTGGAAGACGTCGGGGTGTGCCTTCTCCACCTCGTCGAAGAGGATCACGGTGTACGGCTTCCGGCGCACCGCCTCGGTCAGCGCCCCCCCCTCTTCATACCCGACATACCCGGGCGGGGCCCCGATCATCCGTGCCACGGAGTGCTTCTCCATGTACTCGGACATGTCGAGGCGCACCATCGCCGACTCCTCGTCGAAGAGGAACTGGGACAGGGCCCTGGCAAGCTCCGTCTTCCCCACGCCGGTGGGCCCCATGAACAGGAAAGATCCAATGGGGCGTCTGGGGTCCTTCATGCCCGACTTGGCTCTCCGGACGGCGTTCGCGACGAGGCGGACGGCGTCTTCCTGGCCCACCACCCGCTCTCCCAGGCGTTCCTCCATCCGGACGAGCTTCTGGATCTCCCCCTCGGCCATCCGCGACACCGGGATCCCGGTCCACCGGGACACGACGTGGGCGATGTCCTCCTCGTCCACCTCTTCTTTCAGGAGCCGCTTGTGCGGGGGCGGGGACACTCCTGTTTCCTTCACCGGGGACATTCCTGATTCATCTCCGGAATACGGGAGAGGAGTGTCCCCGCTCAGCCCCTCCGTTTCCCGCTGCAGTGCCGGGATGACGCCGTACTTGAGCTCCGAGGCCCTCCCGAGGTTCCCTTCCCGCTCGGCCCGCTGCATCTCCGAGAGGGCACGCTCGATCTTCTCCTTGATTTCGCGGCTCCTTGCGATGGCCTTCTTCTCCTCCTCCCACCGGGACCGGTCCTCCGCCACCTTCCCCGCAAGCGTCGCCAGTTCATCCTGGATCCGGGCGAGACGCCTCCCCGAGGCGGCATCCGTCTCCTTCGAAAGGGCCTGTTTCTCCATCTCCAGCTGTATGATCTTCCTTTCGACCTCGTCGATCTCGGTAGGGACGGAGTCGATCTCGATCTTGAGCTTCGACGCGGCCTCGTCCACCAGGTCGATCGCCTTGTCGGGGAGGAACCGGTCGGAGATGTACCGGTTCGACAGGGTGGCGGCGGCGATCAGAGCCGAATCCTTGATCCGGACGCCGTGGTGCACCTCGTACCTCCCCTTGAGACCGCGCAGAATCGCGATGGTGTCCTCGACGGACGGCTCCTCCACGAGCACGGGCTGGAACCGCCGCTCCAGCGCCGCGTCTTTTTCGACGTATTTTCGGTACTCGTCCAGGGTGGTCGCACCGACGCAGCGCAGCTCCCCCCTGGCGAGGGCGGGCTTCAGCATGTTGGAGGCGTCCATCGCCCCCTCCACCTTGCCGGCCCCCACGAGCGTATGCAGCTCGTCGATCACGAGGATCACCTGCCCTTCCGCGGCGGCAATTTCTTTCAGGACGGCCTTCATCCGGTCCTCGAACTCACCGCGGTACTTCGCACCTGCGATCAGCGCCCCCATGTCCAGGGCGAGAACCCGCTTGTCCCGCAGCCCCTCGGGGATGTCGCCGGAGACGACCCGCTGGGCGAGTCCCTCGGCGATCGCCGTCTTCCCCACGCCCGGGTCTCCGATCAGTACGGGATTGTTCTTCGTCCGGCGGGAGAGGACCTGAATCACCCTCCGGATCTCGTCGTCTCTCCCGATCACCGGATCAAGCTTTTCCCGGCGCGCCAGGTCGGTAAGATCCCGGCAATACTTTTCGAGCGCCTGGTACTTCGCCTCGGGATGATCATCGGTAACCCGCTGCGTCCCCCGGATGGAGGAAAGCGCCGTGAGGAACCCCTCCCGCGTCACGCCGTGCCTGCGGAGCAGGTCTGCGACGGCCCCCGGTTCGGAGATCATGGCGATGAGGAAGTGCTCTGCGGAGAGGTACTCGTCCCGGAACGAGCCCGCCTCGGAGAGAGCCCCCTGGAACAGCGGCTCCATCCTGGGGGAAAGCCCCCGGCTTACGGCTCCCGACACCTTGGGGAAGGAACCGAGCAGGGAGTTCGCCTCGGACAGGAGTTGTTTCCCCTGCACCCCCACCCGGGCGAAGAGGTCTGTCGCCACGCCCCCCTCCTGCCGGAGCAGGGCGACGAAGAGATGCTCTGGCTCCACCTGCGCGTGTCCCGCCTCCGAGGCGATGCGCACGGCGTCCTGCAGGGCCTCCTGCGATTTCACTGTCAGTTTGTCCAGAGAGATCATCGAATATTCTTACAGCTCGGTAAGGGGGGACATTCCTGCAATGGGGGGGACACTCCTCAACATGGAACTTGAGATAGGAATGTCCCCCCCCACGGAGTTACCGGTTCTTCACCGCAAGGAAGACTCGCCCCTCGCCCCGCTCCACCAGGAACAGGATGGTCTTGTCCTCCTTGACCCTCTCGATCTGTGTACCGAACTCCTCGGCATCCTTGACGGGCACCCGGTTGATCGCCCGGATGATGTCCCCTTCGCGGAAGCCTGCAACGCCCGCCGGGCTTCCGGATTCGACCGCGGAGACCAGCACGCCCTTCCGGTTCTCGACGTCCATGTGCCGGGCAATTTCCGGCGTGATGTTCTGGACCGTAAGTCCCAGGCCCTTCGAGAGATCCGGCTCGCCGGCGCGTCTTGCCCCGGCTTCCGGTTCCATCTCCGCAATGGACACGGGGATCTTTTCCTCCTTGCCGTCGCGGATCACGACCACCGTCACCTTCTTCCCGGGTTTCGTCGAAGCAACGATCTGGGGAAGATCGTGCTCGTCCTCCACTTCTTTCCCGTCGAAGGAGACGATCACGTCCCCGGAACGGATACCCGCCTTCTGCGCCGGCCCATCCTTCGTGACGTCGGCCACCAGGGCGCCCTTCTTCCCCGGCACGTTCAACGTATCCGCCATGTCCTGGGTGAGCCGCTGGATGTAGACACCGAGCCAGCCGCGGGTGACCTTGCCCTTCTCCTTCAGCTGGCCGAGGACCGATTTGGCCAGATGGATGGGGGTCGCGAAGCCGATCCCCTGCCCCCCCTGGATAATCGCCGTGTTGATTCCCACGACCTCACCCTTCAGGTTGAACAGCGGGCCTCCCGAATTTCCGGGGTTGATCGACGCGTCGGTCTGGATGAAGTCGTCGTAGGGGCCGGATCCGATCACCCTCCCTTTGGCGCTCACGATCCCCGCCGTGACGGTGTGCCCGAGGCCGAATGGGTTCCCGATGGCCACGACCCACTCGCCGATATCCAGTCCCTCCGAGTCCCCGAGATGCACAAACGGGAGCTTCTTCCCCACCTTGATCTTGATGAGGGCGATATCGGTCTTGGGATCGGTACCGACCACTTCCGCCGTCAACTCCTCCTTGTCCAGGAGGGTCACCATGATTTCGTCGGCTTTCTGGACGACGTGGTTGTTGGTCAGGATGTACCCGTCATCGGAGACGATGAACCCGGACCCAAGGCTTTTCCGCTTCTGTTCCCGGGGGGCGTTTCCGAAAAAGTTGTCGAAGAACTCCTCGAACGGGTCCTGCCGGCCGAAGGGAGAACGCGTGCGGGGCCTGCGGAACCGGACCACCTGCGTCGTGCTGATGTTCACGACCGAAGGAGACACCACCTTCGCGAGGGCGGGAATGCTCTCGACCGGGAGGAACTTGCCCGAAGGATTCACGGTCCCCTCCTCGCCGGTCTCCTCCACGTTGTCCCCCCGGAACGCGCTGGTGTGGGGAGACAGGTTCAACGCCGCCGACAGGATCACTCCCGCGGCCACCGCCGCGAGCACAAGAACGACAACCTTTCCTTTTCCGATCACTTCTTCTCCCCTCCCGGCCCCTGTCCCGCATTCGGTGCGGAAACCCCCGCCTTGAGAGCCGCCATGTACGCCATCCGGAGGTGATAGAGCCCCTCCGTGACAACGCCCGATTCCTCCTCGGTCAGATTCCCCTTCGTCTTTTCCTTGAGAACGTCGAGGAGATCGATCGAATCCTTGGCGTCCGGGAGATTCACCGGGGATCGTCGGCCGTCCCCGGCCTGGACCATCCCCAGGTTGACCATCGCCCCCATCTGCAGCGACATCACGAGATCGAGAAACGACGGTCCTCCCACGGGCGATTTCTCGTCCCCAGGGCTTTTTTCCCTATGGACACCTCCCGGGGACTCCCGGTTCCCTGCATCGTCTACCGGCTTCGCAGGGGAGACCTCCTCAACTTTCCCTCTCTCCTCGTCCGCCATGCCGCGCTTGTCGACGACCTTGAACCCCTTCTTCTCCTGTTCGGACATTAAATGAGCACCCCCTCTGTGATTACGACCACCTCCCCGCCTTCCTCATCGACCAGGAAGCGATCGGACTCCCTCCATCTGAGGGTAATCGGCATCTTCACCTTCTCGTCGATGAACCTCTTGAGGAAACGGGCCCCGTACTTCACGCTGAAGCCCGCCCCGGCCAGCGCGTTGAGAGAGGCGTCGGAGAAGGCAAGCGTCTTGCCCGAGGCCGCCATCGCCGCCCGGATCGACTCGAGGTAGATCACCGCGATCCGTTTCACCTCATCGAAGCTCAAAGGCGAAAAGACGATCACGTCGTCGAGGCGGTTGATGAACTCGGGGGCAAACCGGTTCTCGACCGCCTTGATGACGCTTTTCTTCACCGGCTCGAAATCTTCCGCTCCGGACGCAAATCCCAGGGGGCGTGTCAATTTCGAGAGTTCCTCCGAACCCAGGTTGCTCGTCATGATGATGATCGCATCCGAAAAATACACCTTCTTGCCGCGGCCGTCGGTGAGCCATCCCTCGTCGAAGACCTGCAGAAAGAGGTTATGCACGTAGGAGTCCGCCTTCTCGATCTCGTCGAGCAGGACGACCGTGTAGGGATTGTCCCGCACCTGGTTGGTGAGGATTCCCCCCCTTTCGGAGCCGACGATGCCGCGAGGCATTCCGATGAGCTTGTCCACGGCCAGGGCCCCGTCCCGGTACTCGGACATGTCCACGCGGACCATGTGGCGTTCGTCGCCGAACAGGTACTCCGCGAACGCCTTCGCCATCTCCGTTTTCCCGACGCCCGTAGGGCCGAGGAACAGCAGCACGCCGTCCGGCCGGAAAACGTTCTCCTTGAGGGGCCCCTTGTTCAGCCGCAGCGCCTTCCCCACGGCCCGGATCGCCTCGTGCTGCCCGACCAGACGCCGGGCGATCTTCTCCTCCAGGTCCCGGAAACGGTCGAGAACGTCCCGCTGCACGATGTCTTCGGGGGTTTTCGTCTCCTCGGAGATCACCCCGAGGACATCCCCGCTCCGCACGGTCTTCTCCCCGTCCCCGCGGATCTCGACCCGGACGCACGCCGTGTCGATCCAGTTGATGACCTTGTCGGGAAGCCTAAGCGACCTCGCATACCGGTCGGACATGGAAAGAGCGAAATCGATCGCCTCGTCCTCGATCTCCACGGCGTAATTGGTCTCCAGCCTGGCTTTCAGCCCGAACAGGATGTCCCGCGTCTCCTCTACCGTAGGCTCCTCGATCTTGACGACGCGGAACCGGCGCGCGAGCGCCTCGTCCTCCTGGATGATCTCCTTGAACTCGGTCACCGTGGTGGCCCCGATGATCTGGACCTCCCCCCGGGCGAGCGTGGATTTGAAAATGTTCGCAGCGTCGGAGGGGACTCCCATCGCGGAGCCGGCCCCGATCAGGGTGTGCGCCTCGTCGATGAACAGGATCAGGTTCCTGCGGTCCCTGACCTCGGAGATGACCTTCTCGATGCGGTCCTCGAACATCCCGCGGAAGACCGTTCCCGCCACCACCGTGTTCATCTGGAGATTGACGATCTGGTGCGACCGCAGGCGCTCCGGGACCCTGTGCGGCTCGTACTCCAGTCTCATCGCGAGCCCCTCTACCAGGGCGGTCTTCCCGACGCCCGGGTCCCCGACGATCATCACCGAGTTGCTGCGGTCCTTGTGGCAGAGGTACTCGATGGTCCGGTCGATCTCCTGGTCCCGCCCCACGATCGGCGGGATCTTCCCTTCCCGCGCGAGAAGGTTCAGGTTCACGCCGAACGTCCGCAGGTTGGCGGGAAGCTCGTACTTCTTGCGGAATTCCTCTACCTTCTCCTCCCGGGTGCGCAGCTGGGTCGAAAAACGGGAAAGGGCGACGGCGGGATCCACTCCGTAGTTCTTGAGAATCCGGGCGGGGATCGAATGAACCTCGTGGAAGATCCCGAGGAAGAGATCCGAGGCGTCGATCTGGGGTCTGCGGTTCCTCTGTGCCGTCTCCCAGGCCACCCGAAAGACCTGCTTCGTGGCCGGGGGGACCTTGAGACCCACGCCGAGGTACTGGCGGGAGATGTTCAAGTGTTCGTTCACCGAGTAGAGCACCGCCTCGACGGAAAGCCCCACGGACGCCATGAGTTCCCGGAAAAGGGTTTTCTCCTGCTCGGCGAATGCGATGAACAGGTGCTCGAGTCCGAGGTAGTAGTGGTGTCGGCGCTGCGACTCCTCGATCGAGGTGTTCAGCATCCGGTGCCCGGACTCGGAAAGCTTTTCCCGATAGAACGAGATCTCCATCATGGGGTTGTCGACTCTCCTCTCCCGCCTTCCGGCGCACTAGCCATCAGGCGACCCCCTGCATCGCACGCAGCCTCTCCACCCTCTTCTCCACGGGCGGGTGCGTGCTGAAAAGCGACATCATCCCCTTGCCGGATAAAGGGCTCATGATGAACATGTGGGCGGTCGCCGGCGAAGCTTTCAGAGGAACGCGGCGCGAGGCGCCGGCGATCTTCTCCAGCGCGCGGGCGAGCGCCTCGGGCCTTCCACAGTACCTTGCTCCGCTCGCGTCGGCCAGGTACTCCCGCGATCGGGACACCGCCATCTGGACGAGCATGGCGCCGATCGGGGCGAGAATCGCCATCGCAATGAGACCCAGCCCTCCGCCGCCCCCTTCCCGGTCCCTTCCTCCTCCCCCGAAGATCGCGGCGAACGTGGCGAACCGCGCCAGCAACATGATGGCCCCCGCAAGCGTCGCGGCAACCGTCCCGATCAGGATATCGCGGTTTTTCACGTGGGCCATCTCGTGGGCAAGAACCCCTTCCAGTTCGTCCGGGGTAAGGATCCGCATGATCCCCTGCGTCACGGCAACTGCGGCGTGCTGCGGGTTTCTCCCCGTGGCGAAGGCATTGGGGGATTCCGAGGGAAGGATGTACACCTTGGGCATCGGGACGCCTGCCGCCGTTCCGAGCCTGTGGACCATGGCGTGCAGATCCGGAGACTCAGCCTCCGAAACCTCCCGGGCGCGGTACATCCGGAGAACGATCTTGTCGGAGAACCAGTAGGCTCCCGCGTTCATGAGCACGGCAAAGGCGAACGCCATGACCATGCCGCTCTGACCGCCCACGTAACTTCCGACCGCGACAAACAGGACGGTAAGAAGAACCAGCAGGAAACCCGTCTTCATGGTGTTTGCCATACGCTTGCTCGTCCTCCTCTCATGCGTATTGATTCCATTATATCCAAATCAGTTCCACCCACCCCGCAAATTCGGGTCCTCGAACTCCGCAAGCCGCTCGATAAGCGACAGGAACTCCCCGGATTGTTCTTTTGGGACAACCACTTGCAACACCACATACTGGTCACCCCGGGACGAAGTCCCCGGTACCGGGACGCCCCGACCACGCAACCGAAGCTTTCTGCCGCTCGACGAACCCGCCGGAACCGACACCGTCACCTGCCCGTCGATCGTAGGCACCGATATCTTAGCCCCTTTTACCGCCTCGGAATAGGTAACCGGGACGTCGATATGGATATCGCTCTCCTCCCGACGAAAGTACGAATGGGGGATCATCCGGAGGCGAATGAGGAGGTCCCCGCTTCTTCCCGGGCCGACCCCTGCCGACCCCTTGCGCGGCACGCGGATCGTGGATCCGTTCCGCGCCCCTGCGGGGATCTTGACCTTGATCCGCTCGTCCCCTTCCGTCATGCCGGCCCCGCCGCACTTCGGGCACCCCCGACGCCCCGAACGACCGGTTCCCCGGCACGTTGGACACGTCTTGGGCCGCCGGTATCGAAGTTCCTGTACCGACCCCTTCGCCATGTCGAGGAAATCGACCGAGAGGTCCGTCGTAAGGTCGCCCCCCCGGGCGGCGGCGTGCGCAAAACCGCCTCCGCCCAGCAGGTCCCCGAAAATGTCGCCGAGATCGATATGCTCCCCGCGAGAATAGGCCCCGGGATCGAAATCGAAACCGCCCTGCCCCCGGAACGGGCCTCCTCCGAATCCCCCGGTAAAGGCTCCTTTTCGTACCGCGTCGTATTCCGCCCGTTTCTTCTTGTCGTCCAGGACCTCGTGCGCCTCGTTGATCTCCTTGAACCGGCTTTCCGCCTCCTTGTCCCCGGGGTTCACATCGGGATGGTACTTCTTCGCCAGCCGCCGGAACGCCTTCCGGATCTCGTCCGAGGTTGCGTTTTCCGACACACCCAACAACTCGTAATGGTTCTTCCTGGGAGCCATCCCCTATACGGTCGCTCTCTCCGGCGGGAATCCGCCGGAAACCACGATTATTTCACATCCACCTGGATCTGCTTCGGCTTCGCCTTCTCTTTCTTGGGGAGTTTCACTTCGAGGACGCCATCCTCGAACCGGGCGGTTACCTGGTCCTGGTCGACGGAAACCGGCAGCGAAAAGGAACGCTGGAAACTCCCGTAGGATCGCTCGATCCGGTGGTAGCTTTCCTCCTTGACCTCCTTCTCGAACTTGCGCTCCCCGCGCAGCGAGAGGATGCCGTCCTTGACCTCCACGGAGATCTGGTTCTTCTCCACGCCGGGGAGTTCCGCTTTAACCACGACAAAATCGCTGTTCTCGTAGATGTCGACGGCGGGGGTCCACATGCCCGTCCGGAGCCCCTCTTCCCGCCCGCGGGAGCGGGCAAGGGCATCCTCGAAAATCTGGTTCATCCTTTCCTGGATAGCCGACAGGTCGCGGAACGGGTCCAGCCAGCGTACGATCGCCATGTGTCTCCTTCCTTTCCCTCCCCGGCCCCGCACATGGAGCCGAGGAGAAATTATAATAGAAATTCAATGGTTACGCTGATATGTTTATCTTTTTCGGTTTCGCCTCTTCCCTCTTCGGCAGGGTTACCTCGAGCACCCCGTCTTTCATCCTGGCGGTGACCTTCTCCCCGCCGACAGAGGAAGGCAGCAAGAAGGAGCGGTGGAACGTCCCGTAGGACCGTTCGACCCGGTGGTAGTTCTCCTCCTTCACCTCCTTCTCGAACTTGCGCTCCCCACGCAGCGCGAGGACACCGTCCTTGACTTCGACGCTTACGGCATCCTTGTCCACGCCGGGCAACTCCGCCCGAACGCAGACGGCGTCCTTCGTCTCATAGATGTCCACTGCGGGCGTCCAGACGCCCGTCCCCAACCCTTCCTCGCCGCTGCTGCCGCGATCGAGAAAATCGCCGAAGATCTGTTCCATCCGATCCTGGAGGGTCGCAACATCCCGGAAAGGATCCGTCCAATGAATGAGTGCCATGGTGTGTCCTCCTTCCTCCCGGCTCCGGCACGAAGCCGGAATGCGTTTGTATGGTCTCGTCGGTTTCGTTAACATGATACGAGCGGGCTTTCCGCCTCGTGCTACTTCTTCGCGGAATCCTCGTACTCGGCGTCCACCACTTCCTCTCCCGACTCCTTGTTCTCCGCCTCCGCGCTTTCCCCTTCCGCGCCAGGCGTTGGCGGGGGGGCGGATGCAGAAGCCTCCTTGTACATGTGCTCGGCCAGGCGGTGGGAGCGTTGCGTGAGTTTCTCCGCAGCCTGTTTGAGTTCCGTCTCCTCCTCGGACTTCATCGACTCTTTCGCCTCGTTTACGGCGGCCTCCACCTCGGTCGCGATCTCCTCGGGCACCTTCTCCCGGTTCTCCCGAAGCGTCTTCTCCGTGTTGTAGACGAGGGAATCGAGGTGATTGCGCGCCTCGATGACGGTCTTGCGCTTCTTATCCTCGGAGGCGTGCGCTTCGGCTTCCTTTACCATCCCGTCGATCTCCTCCTTGCTGAGCCCGGTGGACGCCGTGATCGTGATCTTCTGTTCCTTGGCGGTCGCCGTGTCCTTCGCGTTGACGTGGAGGATGCCGTTGGCGTCGATGTCGAAGGTCACCTCGATCTTGGGGACGCCGCGCGGCGCCGCCGGGATCCCCTCGAGGTGGAACCTCCCCAGGGTACGGTTGGCTCCCGCCATCTCCCGCTCCCCCTGCAGGACGTGGACCTCCACGCTTGTCTGGCCGTCGGCCGCCGTCGTGAAGATCTCGCTCTTGCGAACGGGGATCGTCGTGTTCTTCTCGATGAGCCTCGTCATCACGCCCCCGAGCGTCTCGATCCCGAGCGACAGCGGGGTCACGTCCAGGAGCAGCAGGTCCTTGACCTCGCCGCCCAGCACGCCCGCCTGGACTGCGGCGCCCGCCGCCACCACCTCGTCCGGGTTTACTCCCTGGTGCGGGTCGCGCCCGAAGAATTTCTTCACCATCTCGATGACTTTCGGAATCCGGGTGGAGCCGCCGACCAGGACGACCTCGTCGATCTTTTCCACGCCGATCCCGGCGTCCCGGATCGCCAGCTCGCACGGCTTGAGCGTCCGGTCGAGAATGTCCTGGGTCATCTGCTCCAGCCTGCTCCGCGTGAGCTTCAGCTGGAGATGCTTCGGTCCCGTCGCATCCGCGGTGACAAACGGGAGACTGATCTCGGTCTCCATGACCGAGGAGAGCTCGATCTTGGCCTTCTCCGCTCCTTCCTTCAGCCTCTGCAGGGCCGTACGGTCCTGGGACAGGTCGATCCCCTGGTCCTTCTTGAATTCCGTCACGATCCACTCGATGATCCGCTGGTCGATGTTGTCGCCGCCCAGGTGCGTGTCCCCGTTGGTCGACTTCACCTCGACGACGTTGTCCCCCACCTCGAGGATCGAAATGTCGAACGTGCCCCCCCCGAAGTCGAAGACCGCGATCATCTCGTTCTTCTTCTTGTCGAGGCCGTACGCAAGCGCCGCAGCCGTCGGCTCGTTGATGATCCGCAGGACGTCCAGACCCGCGATCGCACCCGCGTCCTTGGTCGCCTGGCGCTGGGAGTCATTGAAGTACGCAGGGACCGTGATGACCGCCTTCTTCACCTCCTCGCCCAGGTACGCCTCCGCGGCTTTTTTCAGCTTCCCGAGCACCATGGCGGAGATCTGCTCCGGGGAGTACTCCTTCCCGGCGGCCGTCACCATGGCCTTCTGGTTGTCGTCCTTCGTCACCTTATAGGGAACCAGCTTCATCTCCTCGGAGACCTCTTCGAACCGGCGCCCCATGAACCGCTTGATCGAGAAGACGGTGTTCTCGGGGTTCAGCACCGCCTGACGCTTGGCCACCTGGCCGACGAGGATCTCGCCCCCTTTGCCGAACCCGACCACAGACGGCGTCAGCCGGTTGCCTTCCTCGTTGATGATGATCTTGGGCTCCCCGCCCTCCATCACGGACACCACGGAGTTCGTGGTTCCGAGATCAATCCCGATGATCTTAGCCATCGTGCCCTTCTCCTCTCTCTCTTGTTATCGTCTAGTACGTTATGGTCCAGTGCACCGTCTCGCAAATACCTTGGCATTCGAGCGCCGCTGCATCCCCTCCAGCTTCGTTGCGCTTCTTCACCATACTCAACGGTATGCCTCAGTCGCGCGCCTTGCTGGCGCGGCGCATCGACACTCTCGGTGCTTCAAGCTATTTACGAGGCGGTACACTAGTACCCTCGCAACACCTTCGCGACAAAGCGGGCGAGTGCCTGCCCGTCCACCGGCTTGGTCACGTATCCCACCACGCCCACCTCGACCGCCCACATCCGCCGCGCATTGCTGTCCTCGGCGGACAGGAGAAGAACCGGGACCCGGGAAGCGATCCGCCCGATTTTGACCAACGAATCCAGGCCGCCGAACGAAGGGGTATCCATGTCGACGACGAGGAGGTCCGTCCCGCCGCGGACCGCACTCAAAAGGCCCGCGGCGCAATCCGTGAAGAGTTCCGTCATCGCCCCCGCATCGGACAGAGCCCCCAGCAGGGGGGTCATAAGACCCCAGTCATCCCCCTGCGCATCCGCAATCAGAACCACCCTTTGGGCCACCTTCTCCTCCTTGTACCGCTTAATAAAACAACAACCGTGCCAAGGGAAGGATTTCCGCGGGTTTCATGTAGATATATGTTTTAGCTAGTCTATTTTATTAAGTAACGGGGGGATGGAACAATCGGGGGAAGGCCGTGTGCCATAATGGCACACGCTCTTCCCTCATCCACAGCGCCATTCTGACATGCCCTTTCCCCGGCAAGACGGGGAGAGGCAGACCGGGCTTCCTGCCGTTCAGGAGATCCCGTACTCCTTCACCTTTCGATGAAGGGTGCGCAGCCCGATCCCGAGCATCATCGCCGCCTGCGTCTTGTTCCCGTCCGTTTCCAGCAGGGCGGACACGATGGCCTCCCGCTCGATCTCCTCGAGCGTTCGGGACGAGGGAAGCGGAATCGGGCCGGAGGGGGAGGGAGGAAGGATGTTCTTCAGGATTTCCGGGGGGAGATCCTCCCACTCGATCGACTCGCCCTTGGCTATAAGCGAGGCGGTTTCCATGGCGTTGCGCAACTCCCGGACGTTCCCGGGCCACTGATACGCGAGAAGGGCGATGCGCGCGCCTGCCGACAACGGTTTGGGCGTAACATTGTTCTCCACGGCGATCTCGCCCAGGAGGTGGCCGGCAAGCTTCGGGATATCCTCGCGGCGTTCCCGCAAAGGGGGCACCGTGATGCTGAACACGTTCAACCGGTAGAAAAGGTCTTCCCGGAATGTCTTGTCCACCACTCTCGCCTTGAGATCCTGGTTGGTTGCCGCGATGATCCGGATGTCCACCCGGATCACCTCCGACCCGCCTACACGGATAACCTCCTTCTGCTCGATCGCCCGCAACAGTTTCACCTGCAGCGCGAGGGACATTTCGCCGACCTCGTCGAGAAACAGGGTACCCCCGTCCGCAATCTCCATCATCCCCTGACGGGCGGCGACGGCGCCCGTGAACGCCCCCTTTTCGTGGCCAAACAGCTCCGTTTCGAGGAGACTTTCGGGAATCGCAGCGCAGTTGACCGGCAGGAACGACATGTCCCACCTCGGACTTTGATCGTGGATCGCCCGGGCCACCAGCTCCTTCCCCGTGCCGCTTTCCCCCAGGATGAGCACGTTCATCCGGGTCTGGGCGACGATGTGGATTCTCTGGATCATCTCCTCCATCTTTCTCGACTCGCCGATGATCCTTCCCACGCCGTGTTTCCGTTTCTTCTCTTCCCGCAGGCGCCGGATCTCCCTGTCCTTTTTCTCGAGTTCCACGTTCTTGCTCCGCTCCTTGATCGCCTTGAAGACGGCCGCCCTCAGCTGCGGAATTCCCACCGGCTTGAGAAGGTAGTCGGACGCCCCCGCCCGGATCGCCTCCACCGCGCTTTCCACGGTGCCGAAGGCGGTCACGACCACGATCGGAACGGCCGGGTTTTCCCGGACCACGCGGCGGACCACCTCCAATCCCGTGATCCCCGGCATCTTGAGATCGGTCAGCACCACATCCCCCCCTTCGGAGGCAAGGTGTGCAAGTCCCTCCTTCGGGTCCGCAAAGGGATGAACTTCGAACCCGTCCCGCCTGAGAGCCGTGGCAAAGCTCGAAAGGCTGTCCGTGTCGTCGTCGATTACGAGGACCTTCGCCTTCTCTTTCATCTGACCTTCTCCGGAAGCGGTCTTCCCGCCGCCTGCGCCGAAAGCCTCTCCTTGGACCGCTCTTCCGAGGGGAGCGAGATGGTCACCGTCGTCCCGCGCCCCTCCCGGCTGCGGATGCCGATCTTTCCGCCGTGCTCGCGCACGATCTTCCGGACGATCGGAAGACCCAGGCCGGTACCGCTTTTCCTCGTGGAGAAGAAAAGACGAAAGATCTGCTTCCTGTCCTGCCGGGGGATCCCCCTGCCGTTGTCGGCGATCCGCACGAACGGCTGCCCCCGCTCCGACCCCGTCGTCACCTTGATGACCTTCGGCCCCTTGTCCATCGCCTCTTCGGCATTCAGGAGGATGTTGAGGAGCACCTGGCGCAGCTGCTTCTCGTCTGCAAAGAGCGGGAGCGGGTCCGGGTGGAAGACGCTTTCGAGCTCGATCCCCCGCCGCGCAAAATCGACCTCGAGGAACCGGAGGGTGTCGGAAACGACCCGGTTCAGGTCCGTCACCACGAACTCCATCGCCGTCGGACGGGCAAACCGGAGGAACTCGGAGAGGATGTCGTTCAGGCGCTGCGTGACCTTCATGTTGGCGCGGGCAAGAGAGAGGAGCTCCTCCTTCCGGTCCGTTGCGATCGGCAGCGCGGCGAGCATCTCCTCAAGAATCTGGCTGTTGATGTACAGGGAATTCAGCGGATTGCGGATCTCGTGGGCCAGGCCCGACGCGACCGCACCGAGGTCGGCTAACCGTTTCCTCGTTCCCGTGGAAGACACGAGAAGATTCTACAACAGAATCGGGGAAATTCCGCGTCGGAGCCTGCCCGGGTTCCGTCTTCCTTCTTTCCTGCCGGGAGCGACGGTCCCCGGAGAATCACTCGTACTCCACGGTCAGCAGAGGCGCGGTGATGGTCGCGCTCGGCAGGTCCTCGATCCCCACCAGGCCCTCGGCCCGCGGTACAAAGTCGAGCAGGAACCGCAGTTGGAAATCGGGGAGGCCCCGCCTCTGCGCCTCCGCCAGGAGCGGCGTGACGTCGATGAGCACGTAATTCTCCAGGTCGCTCGAAAAGAACTCCAGGGTCCGGAAGGCGAACGAGCCATCCGGGTAGGTCAAGGGGGGGGAGTCGAAGTCGAATGCTCTCAGTCCGCTGATCGGGTAGCTCACCAGGTCGATCAGGGTGGGAACCGTGGAGGCGAAGCTGACCTCGTTGACGAACACCTCGATCGTGGCCGACCGGATCTGCGCACCTGCCGGGACCACCTCCCCGCCGGTGGCCCCGTTGAGGGGGAAATCGAGGAAGGCCCGATATTCGGGAACTCCGGGGTCCGATGCATCGATCCCGAAAAAGAGCGTGGCCGGGCCATTCGTCACTTGAAAGAGAGAAGAAGACGGGAAGAAGGCGATATCCCCGTCGGCCGGCTGGTCGCTGAAGATCTGGGCGAACTGGGACGACCGGTCATCCCCGCTGCAACCCAATAGGGAAAGTGCCAGGATCGCCGTAACCCCCAGATAAAACATCCTTCTCATGGGTCCCTCCCCCTGGTTTCCCATTGGACGGTTGTATTCATTAGATATTCATTCC
>Ga0255055_10000550_pt1 | contig 28910 bp, 29 predicted proteins | sample JV7_2_27_MG_FD_188633 | JGI IMG/M metagenome (GOLD analysis project Ga0255055, IMG submission 188633) | Seawater microbial communities from Jervis Inlet, British Columbia, Canada - JV7_2_27 | ecosystem: Environmental > Aquatic > Marine > Inlet | place: Canada: British Columbia | collected...
AAAATCTATCCTTTAAGATTTTTTAAGTTATCGCAACCATCAGGCGAACAATATTACTTTCAATCAGAAGGAAAAATAGAAAGAATGCTTCGAGTAATGACTGAGAATAACATGACTAAAATATTTTATTTGAATAAACTTTTTTCAAAATCAACTCAAAAAGTTCCTATAATTGATATGGAAACCATTATCGATGATATCGCAAACAAGAGTTGTGAATTCTTATTTAATATAGAACTGAAACCGTCATTAAAAGAGTTTTTACCAGAATATATTAAATATCTCGCTTATAAAGTTGAGACTAAAAGTAAATTAAAAGAAACCTACGATAAATTAGAGGGTATCATTTGGCAGAACATAACAGATATTTTTCAATCAGAAATAACTGAAAATTTAGAAGATCACTACGAAGAACAAATAAAAGAGATTGATAAGAAAATTGAATTAAAACCCGAAAATCTTGATTTATATTATTTAAAGATTAGAATTTTGATTTATTTCAACCATTACCAAGAAGCAATAAAACTTCTAGATAATTTGCTTAAAATTTTTCCTGTAAGTGAAAAAGATATTGAATTATTAAAGGCAGCTGTTCTTAGAAGAACTCAAAACATTAAGGCGGGATTAAAGATAATTAATAGACTTATTACAAAATTTCCAGAAGATAACGATCTTACTTGTTATAAAGCTTATTGGATGCAATTTTTAGACAAAAAAGAAGAATCGATAAACATTATTCAAGAGCTCATAAAAAGTGAACCAAAAAATGGAGTTTATCAGGATACTTATGGTGAAATTTTGATGTATTTTGAAGAGTACGATGAAGCAATAAAAAGATTCCATAAAGCGATCGTGATTGGAAGCGATGATTGGTATATATATCAAACTTATATTAAATTAGGGATTTGTTATAAAGCGCTTGAAAATCAAGATTTAGCACTTAAAAATCTCAAACAAGGGAAAGACTTGATAGAGAAAAGTAAATCCGACCCTGAATCTAAGCAGAAATGGCTCACAATAACAGATCTATTTCTTGCTGAAATCAAACACTTATGAACATAAAATTAGTTATTTATTGTATCGAACTAGTATATTTTATATTCCAACAAAAAAAAAAATCGGACTCCTTTAATGTTAATAATATACATCTTGTTTTGATTTAGTAACAATTCTCTAACAGAATTAAAATTTAAAAAAAATGATGTAAAGAATGAACGATCAAAATTTTCAAATAACTGAGCTAGAAGAATTATCAACTTCAAGTGGATTAGAAGAAAGAACCTCTTTCTTTCAAATTGATTTTCTGAAAGCAGTAATGATATTTCTAGTTATTTTTGATCACTACGTATATTGGGATGTCAAAGGTGAGATTGGGGCCGCTCTCTGGGAAAGAATTTCAATACCCGTCTTTTTGGTAGTAATGGGATTAAATATGGGGCTTTCTTTTAAAGGACAAGGAGCTACAACGTTAAAGCAGTTATATTCTTGGAGTTATTTCAAGAAGAAGATTTTACGCTATATTGTTCCTTTTCTTATTCTATATGCCGCATCAACATTTATTGGTTTGTTTATTTATGGCTTCGATTTCATAGGAATGTATGATACGCAATATTACCCCAATTACGGAATCATCAATTTATTCTGGTTGATAATGCCATTTTGGGGACCAGGTAATTGGTTCATTCCCGTTTTAATGCAATCAATTCTCGTCGTGCCATTATTGTATTGGGCTTTTACTAAAAAACCCGTGCTGGCGTTAATTTTAACTGTTGTCATAGAAATTGTGATGCAACTCACAGTTTTTTTTGTAATCGGGGATATAACAACATGGGAAGAATCACATATCTTAACCTTGTTCATGACCAGTATCCCATTTTATCTTTCAGCTGTAGGGCTAGGTATGTGGTTTTCTCTGGATCATGACCTTCAGAGCAAACATAACTTTTTAATGTGGATTATATATCCAATCAGTTTAGCCTTCCTTGTTGTATACCAATTTTTTGGATTTAGGTTCATGATTGATGGCACACCCCTCCTAAGAGGAGACTACCATTTCTTGGTTTTTCCTTATTCTGCGTTCTTAGTTTTACTAGCACTCAAATTTTTGCCAAATACTTCAACTAGAAAAATCTCGAAGACAATTTCGTTAATTGGGAGATCAACATATCACATATTACTCACCCAGATATTGGGATTTGGAATCTTAACTGCTTTTTGGGGAACTCACTATGGAATATATTTACCCTTCGATCCTTTTGAGTTAATAGATTTAACAGCACTGTGGCTTTTATTTATTTGGGTAGGTATAATTTGGTATAAAATTGATCTACAAAAAGATTTAACAAGAAGGATCTTATATTACCTGAATTTTTTCATTCTATTTCCTTGTATTCTATTTCTAACTTTCTGGTTGCAAACCTCTTTTGTTCCGATACAACTCATCGTAATTATACTTTATGCGATCGCTGCCACAATATTGCATTTTGTCATTAAAAAACCGCTAAATACAAGGATACTAAGTGTATGGACGGGATTTCTAGTAATTAGTTTTATTTCGATGATTCTTCAAGTTGAAGTTTTCTTACCAAGCGAATTTTGGATTTTATTAATTCCTATGAGTGTTTACTTTGTTTTTGCGGTGTATTTTACACTATCCAATAGAAGTTAAGGAAATTAATACTCAAATCCTTTTTTTTTTTTTAACATTATTTATTAATCACCAAATTCTAACTTAATTCTCGAAATTTGTTGATTACGGACTAAAATGTTAAATTTAAATATCAATGAAATTATTAATTCATATCTTATCGAAATCCTAAATTATAGGTGTAAATAATGTCAAAAGCCGTTTATTTAGTCTTTGGTCTTATAACTATTGTAATTGGTGGTTTGCTTTCCTTTATTTTTGGTGCTATGCTTATGCTTGCTTTAGAAGTGGAAGCCGCATATCCTGGACCAGATATAGCGCCAGGACTTTATTTTGGGATGTACCTTTGGCTAACAATTGGAATAATTTTAATTTTCGTCGGGATACTTCTTTTTATTTTGAGAGCAAGAAGTACAGATTGAATCAAAATTCTTTTTTTTTATTTATTTCTAACATCCCTCAAATACTTTTGAACGTACTCGAGAGCTCTTTTATTATCTTCCAATGAGAGAAGATCCATAGCCTCTTCGTAGGAACACCATTTCCAATCGTTGTGTTCAGTAGGGTCTATTTTAGGTGGATCTGGATGAGGGATCATAGCAATAAAAAGATATTCAGGTATTTCTTTAGTACCTTCAGGATAGATATCTTTCCACCTATCTTCCATTGGAATTATATAGGAGATGTCTGTTTTTATTAAATTCACTGAACTATAGCCAGTCTCCTCATTTAATTCTCTTTTTGCCCCCTCAGAAAGAGTTTCATCATTTTCAGGGGCGCCTGTTACTCCCTGCCAAAAACCCCCCCGATTTTTAACTCTTTTAAGCATTAAATATTCCCAAACTTCATTAGTTTTCCTAATCGGATATATTAATACTTGTATAGGAATTCTCACTTTTTATCACCAAGCCTTTTAATAATCTGCTAATTTTGATTTTTTTTTACATTCACCAGAAAAATCCCCACAACTACTAATAATAGGGCAAAAGGATAAACAAAAACATCGAATTGCTCTTGTAAAAATAAAGCGGAGAAAACTACACCAAATAATGGAACCAAAGCCTGAAAAATTGCTGCTCTGCTAGCATTTAAACGTTTAACTCCTTCTAAGTAGAATGTGTATGCTCCGATCGTAGATATAAATGCGAGATACGAGATGCCAATCCATACTCTGGGGGGAATGGTTAAATAAGTTGCTGGAATTAAGAACTCTGGACTAATTATTAATGCTATCGGAGTCGTTATCAAAAATCCAAACAGGGAAACCCAAGTCATGATCCAAATAGAGCTTGGTTGATAAGATTCAGTATCTTCGCGAGTTTTATTTAAGAAAAACCGTGAAACAACCGTATAAGTGGCGTATGCAAATGCCGCTAGTAGTATCATAACATCTCCAAGAATCCGATTAGCCACATTTACATTCGGAGAAAACCCTACAACAATGACAACTGCTATGAATGCTAATAACGAGCCAGCCATCTTCTTCCAAGCAAATTGCTCCGTTTTTAAGAAAGTACTTGAAATAATTACGACCCAAACAGCATTTGTAGCCACCATTATGCTAGCATCACTCGCACTGGTAAAAATCTCTCCAATTAAATAACCCGCTTGATAGATTGTCACCGAAAACAGTCCCATCAAAGCTAAAATCTTCCAGTTCTTTTTTGCAAATTGCCAGTTTAAAGTTCCTTCCTTGAACCTAAGAATAAGAAAAAAACAAATAACAGCTAGGAAATACCGAATCACCGCGATCATAAATGGAGGGATAGTAGCACCTCCAACTTCCTCTGAGACTAACCATCGACCTAATGGCCAAGTGCCACCCCAGATTATTGTAGTTAAAATCAGCAGCACATATGCTACGATCTCCTGCTTTTTATTAGCACCAAGGGTCGAACCCACTATTTTTTCACTCGTCATTGTGATAGTTTATAATGTGTGATCCTAAAATAATAAGTATGGTTGCTAAAATAGTAGACGATTTTTAAGGTCTGAAATACTCTATCTTTCCTAGTAGACATATATCATAACAAAATGTAAATTAGCAAGGGAATTTTTTATAAATAAAAACTTTAAAAAAAAAATTAGGTATAAAAATTAATTATTCCTTTCATTTCCTTCTGCGTCTTATTAATAGAAAGATTACTATAGCTATCACTGCCACTCCACTAATAACCGAAATTAAAATAGCTAGCATGATTGTAGCCGGATCCGTTCCGGAAGCTCCTGCAATGGTTAATGCGAATGATATTTCTCCAGGTCTGGGTGCATTCCTATCAATACGGATGTAATAATATGTATTTGTATGAACATCAGTATAAAGAGTAACGGAATCAACTATCGTTAATTCCTGTTCTACTACATGTTCATTTGAATCAAAAATTACTAGATCAATATCAAAAATTGGGTAATCAACTCTTACACTCACTGCTAATAAATCTCCTGTATTGCAAAATACTTTGTAGTAAGCCCACTCATCGTTGTAGCCTAATGTTTCCCAATAAGAGTCATTAGTTTTAACCTCGGCAGTAGAAAAACTAGTTCCATATCCAAGGGAAGTAGGAATTAACAAGCAGAAACTCGTTAAAAATATTACAGATATGAATACTATTCTTTTTTTTTTGTTTAAAATTCCGATTCTTAACACCCTAGTTTAAAGTAAATTTTGGTATACTTCAATAAGACAAAATTATATAAAAATCTAGCCTAAAAAATCGAAGAAGAAATTTAATTTTCTTCGTAAAAGTCTGCCTTCACGATCTTATGGTGATTTTAAAACCCATTGGATGTAAAAATAAAAATGTGAGATTTTACAAAAAAAAAAGGAATTTGAAAAAACAATATTATATAGGTACGTATATGTTTTATAAAAAAAAAATATAAATAATGCGAAGATTTCACTTGATTATCTATTAAACTATAAATTAGGGAAAAAAAAATGATTTTTCAATTAGATTTGCCTACAGCGATTACTATTGTAGTAGTTTTATACCTAACTGTATCTCTCATTTCATTTATTATCGGAACCTATATTATGCAAATATATGCTAGTATAAAGAAGTGGGACGATTCTTTTAAAATTCCTTTGAAAATTAACTTAATATTGTTAGTAATTAGTTTAGCAATCGGAATTCCACTTTCATTCCTCTTTGGAGATAACGTCTTGATTGATTTCGTTAGGTTTGGCGTTAACATGATAATCGGCGTCATGCTTACAATGAAACATTATAAGAAGGATAAGGGAGAAGCTATTCAGTTTACTCTCTTTATTCAAATCGTATTATTCTTATTAGCAGTGATTTTCGGCTATTTTTTTGGAATGTTAACTCTATATGTTATATCTAACTAATCGTTATTATAATTCTGAATTACAAAATACATTACGCTTTTTTTTATTTTTTAATTTTAAGCTCCGACAAAAACATTATTACGCTATTAATTAATGTATTCAATGTTGCGAATCAGTGCTCTAATTTTTAGATTATCTGGGATTCTAAATCCGACTTATTTCCCTTTTTTAATATGTTACTCATTTTCCCACTTGTCGTAGGATATATTAGAAAACCCGCAGAGATACTTAAATTTTTAAATAAGTTGTGTAACTATTAGTGTAGTTTAAAATAATTAAAAAAATTTTAAATTGAGGAGACGTATGTTTCTAAACTACAATAGTGAAAATTTGCAGAAGGAGGAATTTCAAGGGGAACTCCAGTGGTTTGAAGCAGAATTTGACGAGATCTTTCAGAATAAATCTGTAGATCTTACGGAATACGAAAAAAACTTGGCTAACTCTCTTCTCAATAAGTTATCTGAGTCAATTAATCATTGTCATGACGAAAAACTCCTTTTCGATTTAGTTTCCACTCTAAATAATATCGAAAAAAAGCATCCTGAACTATTTTAGGACATTTTTCTTAGCTTTTTCTATTTATTATAATGTGATAATGTGATATTCTTATGGCACACTTTTTTTTTAAAAAGGTTTAATATTATACTTATATAAATAAGCGTGAGTAAGTTATAATTAGTAAATAACATAGAGTGAATAGTACTTTGGAACTCGACGAGATTAAAAACAAACAAGCAATTGAACAGGTTAATAAATGTCTAGCGGATAAGAATAATAAAAAAGCTTTATCAATCGTAAATAATTTATTAGATAAAGATCCTTCAAACGAACAAGCTTGGCTTTATTTAGGTATTGTTAACCGGCGTATAGGTAAACTTGATGTTGCTATTAATAGTTTTGAAACAGCTACAGAATTAAATAATGCTTTAATAGAAGCTTGGGGTTTGCTCACGATTACATATATGGATAAAGGAGAACTTAAAAAAGCGGATGAAGTGATGAAAATCGCTGCGGAATTAAATCCACTTGACGAGAAAATCCAGTTCTATCGCGATAATTTAATTCGCGTCTATGAAAAGTTTGGACCTTTTTTTTAAAGATTAAAGATTATACCATATATCTGTAAAGTTCTTAAGATATCTTATATTAGTATTTCATATTTATTTACCATTAATTTTTTGAGCGGCAGGTAATTCTTGATGGCATATAAGGGAAAATCTACTATTGAAGGAAGAATTGTAGAAGTTAGGGGCGGCGAAAAGCGTATTTCTCGAGGTTATACCTATGGTTATATGTCATTAACCGTTCGTGTGGGAATTGAAATGTATTCTGTCCTAGTTAGCTCCTCAAAAATAAACTCCTATGGATTTCTGCCACGCGTTGGGCACTATATTCGCGCAGAAGGAAGAAGATCGCCATCCAATGATGGGTATCACGATTTCTCAATGAGTCATTTATCGTCTCTTGAACATATTGAACCGCGAAAATAGTTAGCTTAACCCTTAATATTCAAGGCTCTACTTTTAAAATCTTTCTACCGTTTAACTCTACCAACTCCAAAGCTTCAATCTCCTGAAAATTGGATTTAAAGTAAGATTTATTTGTTTCTGAACCTAGTAACGATGGACTACGGACTCTCATGAGTTTTTTTATGAAAAAATACCTCCCTACATAAGATCCGATACACCACATGACAAGGAGTCGCGACTTATTCTTTTGTAATTGTAAACACCACTTATCTTTGCACGCTAGAGAGCAAAAATAGTGAGTTTGCTGAGATTGAGATACATTTACGTGTTCGATTGCTTTCTTTCCAGTACTCTTAAGTGAATCGCCACAATACTCACAAATCATCATTGATAACTGAGCAATTAATTATTCTTCTTTGAACTTTAAGTTATATCGTTTAAAAAAGGCACATTTATTTAAAAGAAAAAATCCGAAAGAAATTACTCCCAAATTTTCTTTTAAATATTCACAACGATTTTAAGCGTCATAAGTTCGCATAAAAAAATGTCTTTATCATGAAAAAAATCCGAAATCTAAATTGGGGAAATTATAGGCATCCTGAATTCCTACAATCGCTTAGTATCAGCGTGAACGAACTGAAGTTTATCAGAATGTTTTTAAAAAGAGGTACTGTAGAATTAGTTAATGAAATATTGCGAGAACGAAAGTCAAAACAATACAACATGCACAAAGATGACTTATCTAATAGATATTATAAGATTGAAAAGATAGAGGTTTAAAATTTGTTTGAAATTCACTCAATCATTCTAATTCTCTTACAAATTCATAATCAACGGTAATTGTGCTCTTGGTTTCAATTATCTCGCCGAGGATCAATACTTTATTATCAATAAATTTATGCAGCACTGGATCGTTTTCCCATAAATGAGTTTTTTTCCTTACAAGTATTTTCGACCACCTATTAGCGTAATCGTCTAACGGTTGAAGATAATATATAGGGCCTTCAGATTTGGTTCCTTTTCCTGCTATTTCGGCGAATAGCGTCCCACTAATTTCGTCCATAATGCAAATTCAACTATATTGCTTTTATAATTGAAAAAAAAATAGCGATTAATAAATTTAATTAATTTGTTGTTTGATTTTTGCTTCAAATCTTTGAGCAGACACTCCAATTCTCTCAGTCTTTCGCTTTTGACGGCTTTTTCTTCTCATTTCCATAGTGTAATCGATGACATATTTCATAACGCCTCCAATCGTAAAACCTGCTTTTTTGTCTGCGTTTTGAATCTGAACCATAAAATTTGCAATATGTTTGTTGGAAATCGGACGCTTAAACGAGTATGGTATTCCGCTTAGTAGTTCCTCTAATTCAATAATATGGGTAGAATTATCTATAGATTTAAAGGTACACTTCCAAGGCCACATAGCAGTGTGTTTTTTTGCTTGGTAATCGAACGACCCTGGAACGATATACATAGGTGCAGGGCGAAATTGAATCGGGAGAGGGCGTTCGATTCCGTCCTTGTCGATATACAATCTGTTAGAAAAATGTTCTATAGTTTGAACGATGCTCTGGCAGTTGCTCTTTTCAGTTTCGATGCCACTAAACCCTACCACAAGCATTGCAAGCACGTTAACCCCTGCTTGCGTTAAACTTTCTATTGTCTCCATGTTCTGGTTAACATTCGTACCTTTGTTCATTTCTTTCAACTCGGTATCCGAAAAGGCTTCGAAACCCACCCATGCGTCCTCAAATCCCGCCAGTTTCGCCTTCCTAGCGAGGATTGGTGTAATGTTAGCTCTAAAATGAGTTCCGAACTTTATATCAAAATTCTTTTCGATTAATGCGTCACAAAGTTCCTCAAAGTAAACCAAATCGTCGTTGATTAGCGATTCTCCAAACAACATAAATCGAGGTTTAAACTCTCGCACTATGGTCTCTATGTCTTGAACTACTTTTTCCACTGACCGAGTTCTAAAACGCGGGCCAAATAGCTTCCATTCCGCACAGAACTGACATCTATTGGTACACCCACGAGACCTGTAAGTTGAAGCAATTTGATAGTACGTATCCAACGGTATATCCGTATAGTCCGGTGTGGGTAGTGAATCTAGATCGAGTTGAATTCCTGGCGAATAAAGGTAATTTTTTTGCTGGTCTAAGGTCATGACTCCTTTTATTTCGGTCAGATTTACCCCTTTCGTGATTTCTAATAAGGGAGTCTCACCTTCTCCTATCACTAACCCATCGCAAATTCCTCTCTCGAGAAACAGCTTAAATGCTTCAAAAGATTGCGTGATAGATGGCCCTCCCCACACGATTGTACAGTCTGGATTGAATTGTTTTAAGAAGCACGACGATATAACCGTTTCTGAAATGTTAAGGTAGTTCAAAGAAAAGGCGATCGTTGTGTAGTTTTTTAAATCTTCAAGAATAGTGATTTTGCAATACCTTATCATAGATTCGAATCGTTTTTTCGTTGCTTCAGGCGTTTCGAACATTCTTGCTGAATAGTCTTTTACGATATCCGTGTATTTATTAAAATCCAACTCTCGTTTTCTAAAGATATCATTCATAATTGGGACTATCATTGGAAAGTCTTGGTGGTTCATGACAAAATTGGTTAAATCTAATTGAATGAGCGGGTCGAATATTACTTTTGGTAAAGTGTAATCGGTAGTCCTGAAGTTAAAAACTCGGACTGGTTGAGAATAGTGCTTCAAATATGCTTGTAAGCACGCTAGACCCAATGGAATTAAGCGATCGTTAATGCACGATACTTTTACTAACGCTATTGTCATAATTTTTATACCTTTTATATTTACCATTTTAATTGTTTAAGACGAAAATAGCCTTCAATATTTAAAGGAAAAATTTGAAAGAAAACAATGAAATTAGAGGTAAATTGAATGGAAAAAAATAAAAAAAGGAGTATTAACTAATTAGTTTCGCTTTCTCCTGCGTTGAGAAGTGAATAGCTCCAAGTTACGGATTATTTTTTCTCGATTAGGGTCGCGATCTAACTGATTTTGGATTATTTCTCTGAGTTGGTTCTTGGTTATTCCCATTTTCTCTAAAGCAAAATTAAATCCTTGCTCGTTAAACTTTCCTTGTTTCATTAAAGGGGAGACTTGTTTCATGGTGATTACCCACTTTTTCCTAACAGCTGGATCCTGGCGAACTAGTTCAGAAAATTGTAAAGCGTAAGGGATCATCCCATACCTATTGATATCGTAAAAGGACGCTGCCATTATAATGTGACAACTTGTTTTTAATGTGCTTGAATTTCCTTTTTTCACCAAATCTTTCGACTCAACAAGTTCAATAATCTCACTTTCTTCGTAATCTAATACATGATATGGCAGCAATATTCGAGGGATGGTTCGGTTTTTCACTTCTTCTCGAGTAATAAAATGTTTTCTGTCCCCTTCGGAAAACGATTCATCCCAGAAAAATTGGGGCATCCAATCGTCTACGATCTCGTGTTGAGGAATTTCATAGAAATATCTTCGAATCTCATCAGGAGAGTATCCAAAGAGAATTAAATCAATTTCTTGCTTTAAAGCTTCTTTTACTACTAAAGCATGGACTAAATCGCTGCAAGCCTCGCACATCGAAGTTGTTAAACATTTATCTTCCGAATTTTGATGTAAAAACATCCACTTATACAATTTTGGGAAAGTTTCTTTGGCGCCATCAATTATCACGTGATCCACGCGAATTTTTCGAAGGGTATCTCTTACATTTTCAAACGCGGTTTCAGGGATAAATCCAGAATCTACAGTTACAGCAAGTGGGTTAAGGTTGTATTCGTTCACCATTTTCCATAGAAGCGCGGTGGAATCCTTCCCGCCAGAATATCCCACGATACAATCGTATTTATATGTCCCTCGCCTCGACTGCACTCGTTCTATTACTCTTTGCCAATCTTCGAAGCCTTCTTGTCTCATCTCTTCCGTTATTTGAGTTTTCCACCAAGAGGGTGTTTTATATTCAGAGTCTTCGCAATAATTACATAATCCCGTGGTAGCGTTGACAGAAACGCCTAAGCTTCCATCAAGTAAAATGCACTTTTTGCACATGTGTTCAGGTTCTATCATAATTCTTTCTTATCTTGTTTTTTTAAAAGTAAATCCCTCAATGGATAATTTTATTTAAAAGAAAAATTCCAGACCGAAGGAGAATACTTGTGTTCTGGTTTATAAGTGAAAAATGGACGGTTTCGAATTTAAGACTACTATGTTTGGAATCCATTTATAAGATTAGATTTTCTTATTAGTACTTGGGTTTTGTATTAGTAAAAAATGTCTAGTTATAAACTAAAAGTAATACTAATTGGGAGAGATTTAGTTAAAAATCGATTAGTTCAACAAATCGTTAAAAATCGGTTTGCAGCAAACTATAAGCTAACAGTTGGGGTCGATATTTTAACTATAGATGTTGAATTCCACCTAAGTGAGCTTGCTACTCTTTCGGTATGGGACATTGGAAGTCAAAAAAGATTTGAATTTATCCGCTCGACTTTTTATAAAGGGGCTGCGGGAGTAATATTGTTTTTCGATTTAACTAAGGAGGAAACATATACAGAAGTTAGAAATTGGTTAACAGAAATTATACAGGTTACAGGTCATAGACCTTTTTTATTAATTGGAAATAATGTTAACCTGCTTAAACAAGACGATGAAATACTCTTTAGAGAAGACGCTCGTGGATTTGCTAAAAATGAGGGTGGATTCTATATTGAAACTTCTCCAAATGGTATCGATATTGTTGAAGGTGCGATTTGTATATTAACTCGTAGAATTATTGATTTAAGAAGTTGAAATAAAATTCTCTTCCACGAAGATTATTTTTTACAATGAGCTTCTTAGAGAGCTCAAGGATAGTTTAGAGGAACAGAAAAAAAGAAAATCTGATTTTGAAAAGATATAAAAATTAAAAAGATAAATATTACTTTATTCCGCTTTGTTTTTTCTGAACTATAGTTAACAAAAAAAATTTAGAAAAACTAAAAAACTAAAAAAAAAATAGCAAATAAGGAAGAATACTTATGAAAGCGATTGTATGGACAAAGTACGGGCCTCCGGAGGTTCTTCAGATCCAAGAGATCGAAAAACCTGTGCCAAAAGACGATGAAGTATTAATAAAAATACATGCAACAACAGTAACAGCAGGGGACTGTGAAATGCGAAGAATGAAAACCGCACTCAAGTACCGGTTCCTCATGCGGGCATATGTGGGGCTTATGAGACCAAAGAGAATAACTATACTCGGGATGGAGTTAGCCGGGAAAATTGAATCAGTAGGCAAAGATGTAAAACTATTCAAGGAAGGTGACCAAGTTTTTGCAGCTACCGGTTTTGCAGCTATGGGTTCTTGTGCCGAGTATATATGTCTACCTGAAGGATCTGAAGACCCTGATAAGGCGATACTGGCAATAAAACCGGTCAATATGACCTATGAGGAAGCCGCCCCCGTTCCTGTTGGAGGGCCTGAAGCATTGAATTTTCTTAGAAAAGGAAATATCCAGAGCGGACAAAAGGTTCTGATTAATGGTGCGGGTGGAACTATAGGTACTTTTGCGGTACAGCTTGCCAAATCATTTGAGGCTGAAGTGACTGCCGTGGATAGCACAAGGAAATTGGATATGCTGCGCTCCATTGGTGCAGACCAGGTTATTGATTATACTCAAGAAGATTTCACCAAAAGCGGTGAGACCTATGATTTTATTTTTGATATAGTAGGCAAGATTTCGTCCTCACAACGTAAAAAGTCTCTAAAGAAGACAGGAATCTATCTCAATGTTAGAAAGGATAAGGGAGTCACGCCAAAGACTGAAGATTTACTCTATATCAGAGAGCTTATTGAGGCGGGAAAAATAAAATCGGTCATAGATAGACGCTATCCGCTAGAACAAACTGCTGAGGCCCACAAGTATGTTGAAACGGGAGAAAAAAAGGGACATGTAGTAATAACTATTGCATAATAACAAAACCTAACAAAGCGTATGAAAGCAATTTTTTCTTTTGTCTCACTTTCTCAAATTCTCGAAAATCAAAAATAAGGTTAATCCCTTAATGTGCTAAGACTTATCCATATGCTTCTTAGTAATAACCTTACCATATTTCCAGCGAGCAATTGCTTCAATTGGATAATGATTTAAATTTAATTTACGAAGAATAAAATTAAACAAGCCAATCAAAACAATAGCTACAATCACGCTAATGATAAACTCTATAATACCTATTTTGAGGATATTTAAATACACACATACAAATAAAATTCCAATAATTCCGTTAGTAATTAAAATATAATGAATAAAATCAGTCATTTTGCTTGAATTGACTATATGTCGCTTCATAATCCCCTGAATTCCGAACTGTAGATTAATAAAAATACTAAAAAAGGTAATTATTATTAAAATTTCCGAAATCTGAGACATTAAGTTTGGAATCAGAAAATAAATAGACAAAGGACAGGACGTAACAAAATAAATGGAAAATTGCTCTTTATAAATGGAGAGTTGATAGAAAAAAAAGCTTATTAAGGCAACATCAATCGCTATTGCACAGACTGGCGCTGTTTTAGCGGGATTTGAATCTAGAACATGAAGTACAAAAATAAAGGCATAAATGGAAAAAATTGCCATGCAAAGGTTAATTATTGCAAATGATACAAATAAAATTGAAATAATAACTTCTGGGGTTGGTGGCACTACAGGTTGAGACGGTGGAAAAGGGAAAGGGAAATTTAACGGATAAAAATAAATTTCGTATACCCAAACAAATTCAAGGAAGATAATAACAAGTGCCAAGGTAATGAAAAATTGAAGCTGAAAAAGAAAAACAATCCCATTTTTTAATTTTGCCATCTTCTTCTCAACTTACAATTGATTTATATGGTTACTTAATATTAACAAAAAAGAATCGCCTTTTAATTATTCTCAGATTAAAGACTTATAAATCTATTTTAAATTCACGAAAAGCTTTTAGAAGTTGTGTACTATAGAAAAAAAGAAGAATAATATTTTATTTTCTTAAAATTCGCTTCTGAACCACATAATGCGTTCTAAGTGGCGTTGAATGAGGAAAAATAGTCTTTATGGCGCGATCACTGTTTGACCAGATGGTAGTTCCTTCAACGTAACGAAAACCGTGCAATCTACTAGTTATTTGTCCTATATTTTGTAAGGAGGAAAAGATACCTCGACCAGTATACTCTTTTTTAATAATTGCTGTATCGACATTTAAATGCGTGAGCCGTTTTTTACTCCACATTTGGAATAAATTTGGGAGCGCCATTATTACCCCAACCAATTCGCCTGTGGTTCGATCGAAAGCTAGTGGGCAACAAGGGACGATGTCGTTAAGGTCACATGATTCCCAAGCTTCTATAAACTCAGGGATTGACGAACATTTTCTGGGATCAAAATCTTCTTTGACTACGGCGCGATTTCCAAACGAAAGGTCGTAGGACTCCATCATTTCTTCAAAACGAGACTGACCTCCTGGAGCGTCAGGTAAAACCGAATGAAAAGAATTTTGAGCAAGGGTTAATATTTTAGAGCGTAATTTTCTTATCTCATTAGTAGGTAAAAAGCGCAACGCTATATATTTATCAAGATCGTTCCCTCTATTCCAATTACTTTTGACTACTTCCACACAGCTATATTTAGATTCTTTTTTATAACCCAATACCTGCAAAAACTCCAAAACTTTTGAATTTGGTTCGTTGAATGCTACTCCATTAAGCATAGGAGCTTCAAAACCCTCAATTTGATATCCGATGCCCCCAATAATTTTTGGAAAGTTAATAGGACCCCGAATTTTTCGCAACTTGTTTTCTCGAACAAAATTTTCGCACTCGCTCATTAGTAGTTCACAGGAACGAAAATCCTTTGCGTGAAGCCAACCAAAAGTCGGACATTTCATCCCGTAGCTTTTGTAATCTTTGTCTATTTGACAGACTACGAATCCTGTTATATTTCCGTTTTCTTTTGTATAAAAGAATTTTATTTTATATTCCGGTTTCGAAAACTTTTCAGTAAAATAATCTATTAGTTCTAAAACAACAACAAGTTTCAGTCTCTCATCAGGTACATACAAAAGCTCTGTCAATACTGATTGAATCTCTGATGTATCTCGCGTATTGGCAACCGTATGTTCTTGCGGGATTGATTTTTCTAAACTAATTTCCATTCTATAATCAACTTTTCATATTTCTATAACAATTTAATACTATTCTCCAAAGAAGAATGTATTTAAAGGAAAAAATCTAAATTCACTAACTTTGTAACTCGTTCCACTAGACAAAAAAAACTAAATTACTCCAAAGATTAGAGCTAAGAAACTACTTAAAGTTAATGCTACTACTAAGGCAATTATTAATTTATATTTGTACATTTCCTTCTGTTTGGCAATTACTTCTTCTCGCTTTATTCTTTCCTCCGGGTTATCTACAAAAAAAATTCGCCGGGAAGCTTTAGTTCTTCCTGCATAAGCTAACATTGCACCTTCTCTTTTATAAAGAGTAGAAAAAACAGCAGAAAATTTAAACGATATTATAAGATAAATACCAGAAGGGAAAAGAAGTAAAATATATCCCGGATAATCTGTTATTGTAGGAGAAAAGTTAGAAAAGAATATTATAAGTGTAATAAATGTAAAGATAAAATTATTAAAAGCAAATGCTCTAATTAGATAGATATTAAATGGGTTACGAGCTATCCACAAAAATAAAACCACGAACGCGAAAAGAGCAACTAAAATGACAAATATTATAGAAACTATCAAATTGCTTAGAAGAAAAATAGCAGTTAAGATCATACACAGTTCGATAAGAAATGTAAAAATTATATCTATAATTTCATATTTGTCTCTAGGTAAATCGTTCATGTATATCTACTATAGAATTCGATATATAAATGTTGTCAATGAAAATGAAGCTAAATGTTTAATTGCAGATTTAATATGTTTACTAAATCCTGACCAACCGGAAGAAGCTCAGCTTGGGGGACTTCTCCCTCGAAATAGTTAAAAACGACATAGTCCTCGAACACCTTATCCGTTTTACTATAAGACCAACAAGGCACGTATCCCCTTGCTCTAAACCCGAACTCGTAAAATAATTGCTGGTGTGCAGGACAGAATGCAGAAACAAATACTTCGCTATATCTAATAGAGTTTTCTTTCATGCATTTTAAAAACTCTTCTAAGTAGACGTATAACTCCTCTAAGGAATCAATGTGATACTTAGTTTTTTCGATATTTTGAATATTGGGGGTGTGCAAAAAGGTAAAATACGATTTTGTTCCACTCAAGAAGAACTGGTAATATTTATAGCCATATTTATCAGTGATCACATCCTTCCTAAAATTCTTGTGTAGCTCAGAAACCTTGTCGTAATCCAATGTTAGATCGGGGGAGACCAGGTTGAAACCTCCTAAGCCATAAAGGTTATCGCAGTGCAAAAAACTGTCAAGCGCATTTCTAATTAATGATGGCGTTTTACATTCCCTATATTTGATGAGAGCTTTTTCCTGATAAATAACACCCATAACATCTGACTCCACTTGGTCGTAGAACACGTCTTTATTTGGAAAGAAGGCCACAGTGTTTATTCCGCAGACTGAAGTGATATACTGAGATGCTGCGTGAGCAGTTCGATTTTCACAATACCAAATTAAAATTTCTTTTTTATAGGTGTTCCACATCCACGCGTACGAACCGATGATTGATTTGGTTACATCCAAAGATTTTTGGTATTCTTTCTTTACCATGAATCCTCCTGAGTATCCCTTTTTATGCTCGAAATCTAGCACACATCTAAAGCAGCCAGCTACATAATCGCCCACTTTGAATAAAATAAAATGATGTTTGGGACTTTCAATCATCTTTCTTACTTTATGTTTGTCTTCGATTTCCTTATAGGGATATGTTCCTTCATATACTTCTTTACAAATATTGGCGATCTCCTCTGCGTCCCAAGGTTTTGCAAGAATGAGGGTAGGACTTATTTTATTGTTCCCCATTTTGCTATCTATTTGAAAATCTAAATCCATGCCGTTCTCAAGGTCTAAATCTAACACATTCTCAAATAGCTCTAAAAATTCGTCTACGGAGTTCGGACTTAGCTTTTTGTAAGGGATCACTGGATACGAAATAACTTCTTGAGTAATCATATTTTAACTGGTAATTCCTGTTATTACCCTCACTATCTTTCGAGTATATATAAATGAAAAAAAGGTACCAGAATTTACGCCCTATTTTTCTTTTATATATTTTTCATAGTTTTATCCTCTAACAAAATCACAAAAAACAAAAAATAAATGAAAAAAAATGTTTGCTAATCAAAAATTAGACTCTTGGTCGAAGCCATACTGGGAACATGTAATTCGAAACATTGGTCCTATTACATTCCAAGAACAAGAAACAATTCGAACATCGCGCGTTGCTATTCTCGGTGTTGGTGGCCTAGGAGGTCCATTAGCTGAAAACTTGGTAAGAGCGGGCTGCCAAAACTTAGTGATATGCGATTTTGATGTGTTTGACGAGTCCAACTTGAACCGACAGATTTGTACGACTGAAGATATTGGTAAAAGAAAAATTGATGTAATTAAATCGTTTTTACTTAAAATCGATCCCGAAGTTAATATCAGGAGGTTTTTTAAAATCACTCAACAAAACATAGATTTTGTCCTCGAAGGCGTGAAGGTAGTAGCATTAACCTTAGACGATCCTGCAACCTCAATATTCATTGCCAGAGAAGCTCGGAAGCGTAAAATCCCGATGATCGAATCTTGGGCTATACCCTTTTTATTCACTTGGTGGTTTACTCCCGATAGCGTTGATTACGAGATGTGTTACGGTTTAAAGACACAGCAATTCGATTACTTCGAGTTATCTAACCTAAAAAAGGAGATAAATCTCCTCACATATCAAGCTTTGTTGCCTAAGGTTTTCGAGCTGCCAGGAGTTAGAGAAAAATACGATAGAGAACCGGGAGCTTTTGAAGAAATGATGAATGGCAATATAGGTGCTCGTTCGTTTGCTCCGTTCGTAAGAATTACATCCAATTTACTTTCTGTGGATGTGATATTTTCAGGGATTCTTAATGTTAAACCGAAAACTTTAGCTCCTAATCTGAAGGGTTTTGACTACATCAACATGGAAGTCCAAGAAGCTAATTTACTATCTAATAGCTAAATACTAATTTTTCTCTTTTTTTTTTCTTTTTTTGCTTAAAAAGATAAGAGACTGAAATGATGGCAAAAAATAAAATGCTTCAAAAATTTTAAAGGACAGAAGCTAACATTTGAGAGCATTTACGAAATGAGAAAACATCCTTATTATTAGTTATATTATTTGATCTGTTCCCTATAGGTTGAAACTTATATAAAGGAACTTAACCTAATTATTAACTACTTATAAATGAAATCAAAAACAAAAACTAAATCAAAAATAATAATTTTAAGCGCTTTAGGTATCCTATTTGCTTTATTACCAATAATTACTTCTAATCTTATTTTTTATGTGGGGAATAACAAGACTAGCTTAGAATATGACGATGAGTTTAATTTAGATTATGTAAATTTGAAAATCTCGGCAACATCTGGGAAAATTCATATAGATGGTAACTCAGAGTGGATTGCTTTTAAAAATGATGGAAAATGTACGGGGAACGGTACTTATTCCGAGCCTTATGTCATAGCGGATTTGGTAATAGATGGCGGAGGTTGGGAAAGTGGTATTTTGATCGAAAATTCCGATGTTTACTTTAAGATTGAAAATTGTACTTTCTATGATTCAGGAGGTTATTCTCCTAATAATCATGCGATAATTAAATTATCCAATGCTAACAATGGAACCTTAACCAATAACAATTGTTCAAATAATTATAGGGGAATCTATTTAAGCAATAGCTATAACAATACTATTTCTGGAAACACCGCAAATAATAATAATAACTATGGGATTTTCTTAGAATGGAGTGATAAAAACACCCTTTCAGATAATAACGCAAGCTACAATGTAGATAATGGAATTTGCTTTCATCAGAGTGATAATAACTCCCTTTCAGATAATAACGTAACCTACAATGTATTTGAGGGAATCTATATAGAATATAGTAAATTTAACATCCTTTTGGGAAACACCGTAAAAAATAATACTTATTATGGAGTATTTCTCAGAGGTAGTCGAAATAATATCATTGAAGGAAACTTCATAATCAATAGCGATGTTGGGATTAGTCTATTTTGTAGCGCTGATAATGAAATTTCAAACAATATTTTTAACGGAAACAATCGTGATATTGTAAATTATTGTCCTCCTATTGGTCATCCTTTTGGTGCTTCAATATATTTAATGATTAGACTCCTTAGTATCGCTACTGGTGTTATCATTATTACTTCCTTAACCTTAGAGCTCACCACAAAAAAAAGACTTCATAGAGAAGATGAAAAATATCATCCACCTGTTTATGGTATTTCTGCGTTAGTCGTTGAATCATTAGGAGCACTACTTCTTATAATGGGCGCTATGTCTATAAGTCCTATAGATACTATAGCGATTTGGCTCCTTATTTTAATACCCATTTCGTTTGTTGGGATAATTATGGGCAAGAAGGGACTTAAGAAAGACGCGAAAGAATTTTCGGCAGGATTAGGATTAGGATTCGGTATTGCATTACTCATACTTAGTCTGTTCCTGTTATTATCATTAAACTTGTTATAGGTCTATTACTCTATATTTAATTTCTTTGCTTTTGACACAAAAGCGTTAATCTTTTTTGCTAAAACCTCCAATAACTCGTTTTTTTCCGCGATTTCTTGCCTTAATTCGTCATTTACTAAATCCGATTGATTTGAGTCAGTAAAACTCCTACCAACCGGAGTATGGCTGCTATCTCGCACGCGGTCGACACAAAAACTTAAAAAATTCGATATGTCTTTAACCATACGACCTCTGTTCTGGATTAATTTTTGTTTTAGCTTTTTAGCTTGAATTTTTCGATCTGTGAAATTTCTAATAGTTATTTTCAATTCTTCTAATTCTTCTTCATCAAAAACTATTTTTTCTAATACTTGCTTAAAATCTTCATTTTCTTGACTTTTAGCCATTAAAGTCCCCCCATATCTCCTTCGATATATGATTTAAACTTGTTGAACAGTTCTGAATAGGATTTGAATACTTCTTTACTCTGATGCTCCAAGTTATTTTTATCTAGAGATATATTTTCACACATAGATAAGAATTCTGACAACCCCGTCTCTGACAACGGAAATCCTTCTATAATAGTTATAGAATTTATAAAATTATTAATGTCTACGCTAGTCACTGTGTAATTGACGCTATAGTAACTATTATAAACGCTATGAAGAAATTTTCGTAGTAAAATTTTGGCGATTTTCAAAGCTCTTTCGTATTTTTGCTGATTAATGTATTTATGAATGTTGAAAAATTCGTAATACAAAATAGGAGCAAAATGTTCTGTAATTGCACGTTTTAAATTAACAATATTAATAGTTGCTATTTGCGTTGATTTATTTGATTCGAGCTCTACAGGCTCATATGTTATTACCGAACTTTCTCTGGATTCGTAGTAATCCTTCAAAACCTTTTGGTAGTGTGGTCCAACGGCGAATGAAGTCTGCATGGATTCCGAACCGCTCGCTCGTCTAGGGTGACTTTCTACTAAATACTGCTGTTTAACTAAAATACCGAAAACACTGTCGATTATGTCTTTTTCTCTCTTTTTCTCTTTAGTAATTTTTATAATGTAGGTGTGTAGAATTTTCTGAAGTTCTTCTTTTACTTTCTTTTTGTACATGTTTCCCACCTTGTCTACGGCTTGGAGATTGTTTAAAAATTTAATAATTCCTTCAATTAAATTGCTATATCCCGCAAAATCGCTTTCGAATAAAGTGGTTTGTGCCCTTTTCATAATCTTTCGCTCTGTTTTTTCTAAATCGTAACCTAGGTTTCCCATGTAACTTACGATTTCTTGCCAGGAGAGTCGTTTTATATCTCTTAAGTCATCTAACTCAAATTTGACGGGAAAGGTTTGATAAATATCGTCCCTTTTTACGACCGCTTCGTCTTGTTTCATATATCCAATATATCTTTCTTGGTAACCTTCGTTTCTACTAGTACTATAGTATCCTACTCCGTGGAGGGTCTCTAAATTCATTTGACCGTTGAAGACTGCTATATCTCGTTTATCGGTTGCCCGAAACGCCACAATATTGTCTAAGTAATTAAACACATTAGGATGAATATATCTGATTTGAGAAGCAGAATAAATAGTTCCAAACTTGTTTTCAACCAATGGATCGAAAAACTTGTCAATTTTGCCGTACTGAATCTTTTTATCGAGGAAAAATCCATCAAAGATAATATCTATATGTGGCATTATTATAAACTTTGAAATGTAGGGTTTTCCTGTTCTTAAATAATGAATAAACTTAGAAATTACTACAAACGCGAAGAAGCATTGTTTGTCGTAGTCCTTCACTTCCGAAAGGTCAATTATAACCGTTTTATCGTTCGTAATAAACTCGTAGGCCAAAGTAGTATCCTGAGTATCTTGTTGTTGACGATGAATAAAAGATGACTCCTGTGGCGTAAATTCTTTGAAAAATGAAAGTAAAGTATCTGTAACTGTAGATTTTTCCCATTCGCGCATTGTAGTTAAATCTAGAACTAATGTAGAAACATCAATGTCAGGGTTGCGTAATATAGTATTTTTAAAGGTTTCAATAGTTCTTTCGTCTTTTTTGAAACACATAGCGTAAGCATCGAGCATGTAATCTAAATAACCTGGATTATTGGTATCGTAAGGAATTCCAGAACGAAGTGGATTAATAACAAAGGTTTTGCCTAACTTATGGTAAATGAACTGGTTCTCGTAAATAGTACCTTTAAAAATACCCATTATTTTAGACCATTTCCCCGTAAAATCGAAAATTACAGAGTTATGTCCCGTTTTCACCAGTTCTACAGCGATCTTTTGAGCTAGTAATTCTCTATTGGAATTAGTTCCATTTGTGATAAGTAGGCTTCGCAGTTGTTCTAATAAAAACCCAGCTGGAACTTCACTTTCCAGAAATTCTGTGTTAATAGTATTACCAAGCGATATAAAATTAGTTAGTTGTAAAGGCGTGTTGAATTCTGTAGCCAATTTTGTCTCGACTCCTTTTTTGAATTGGTCAGAAAGTGTGGCTAAATATCTCAATGTTTTTCCTTGGTATAAGATGTAGTTTAAATGAGTTCCGTTTCTTAGGAAAAATTTGTTTTTCAAGGTTTCAAATAACAGTCCCGCCTCTAACTTATTTTTTCTCAAGGGTACGATCTCGTAATTCGTAAAAAATTGTTTGAAAGTGGTCTGAAGAACTATTTTTTGTAATTTTAACTTTTGCTCAATTTTATCGATTAATTCATAGTTAATGTCTGGGGAATTAAATATTACACTAGTGGAATAAGTTGCGATTGTGCTCCAAATCCCAGCACGGGAGCTGAGCCAATTTCTTCCATCTATAATAGTATCCGTTCTGGTGAGCAGTAATTCTTGCTCGTTTTGATTCAAATACTTAAACCCTTCCTTGTCGAACTGGTTGAAAGATAAAGGTTTTAACTGAAACGTAACAGTAAAAGGCATACTCTCTCTAATTAATGCCTCGTAAAACTTATCCGGAGTGCAATAAGAAGGAGGATAAGCAAAGTTCATGTTTAGCATCTTGATACCACCAATGATATTACCCTCGACTTGATAAAAAATGCTTTCGGGGGTTTTACTAGATTTGTAAAACTGAACCTTTGAAAAAGGATTAACAATTTCAATTTCTTTAGATTTAAGCAATTTACCTTTATTGAGTTGGAATAATAACTCGCGCCACCAAATAACTATTAAAGTTATTAAAATAAAGAGAATTAGTAGGAATCGCATTCCTATTGGTAAATTGAAAACTAAAAGCAATAAATCAAGGGCTATTACAATTGAAAATAAATAAATAGCCTTTACTATTGAATTGCTAATTTTCAATCTAAACATCTCACCATTTACTCTATTAGAATCTTTTCCAATCTCTGTCTCTTGTTTTAAAACCGAACTCCTAAAAGCGTTCACTAACTCTTTATCGGATAGTTGGGCTATTTTAAAGTGATGAAAGTTGGAGGCAAATGCAGATTTTAAAGAAAAAGTATACTCTCTAATGTTATCTACTAACTCTACTAATTTTGATTTGGAAACTTTTCCTTTAATGCTGTAGAAAGTACTAAAGAAAATCATCGTTTCGAAAGACGAATTCTGATTACCAGTACTATTATTTATACTTATCTGAAGCGGTTTTTGGATTATTTGATAAGAGTATGGTACTTTTACTGCGTGTAATCCTTTAATAAATCGGTTTAGGTTGGCGTGGACATTTTCTGGAAGAACTCTTATTTTAAATATTTTAATCCCTGTTGTGATTAAATCTTTATGGTTAGTTAGAAACAATAAGGAAGTGTCGTATTTAGGTTGCCAAAACACGAGTTCCTGAAAGGGTTCAAATGACCTAAATTCGAATAGATGTTTTAAACTAAAGATATTTTTATGAAATACTAAAACAAAGCTTATTACAACAATTGCTGTAACGGCAATAGATAGAGCAAAGTTGAAAGTTGCGTATAGCATAAAAGCAAAATATAAAAATCCTATGATCGTCAAAGAACTCGCCTTAAGAATTGTTTCTCTTCTATTAATATCCTTATAAGAGGGATTAACCTTCCAAACCTTCAAATACTCCTTACTCTGGTCATCCCCTTCGCTTTCTTTTTCAGGAGGACTAGTTTTACTTTTCCAACTATTAGAATCTTTTAACAAACTTCCGTAAGATTTTACCAATCTTTATATCACCTCTTGCTAAAATAAGTTTTATTTATGAAATACAGCACTATAATAGCTCCAAAACAGATAAGAATGTTGTAGCTAATAACTACGGATAAGACGCCAAACATGAGGGACTCGATAATAGTTATGATTCCAATCATGGCAAACAAAATTATTAGGCCAAAGACTAAAAACTGTCCAATTTGTTCTTTCGATTGCCTGTAAGAAATATTGTCTTTTAATGATCCGGAGATTATTATTTTTCCTTTGGATCTTTGCTCGATGTTTTTCCTTATTGTTTTAAGGTGCAGAATCTTCTCGAAAATCTCTTTATCGAATTCTTTTTCGAGTTGAATTTGAAGGGCTTTTTCTTCCTCTTTAAATTTGTGGAGTAATATGGGCTTAAACGCGCTTTCTTTTTTATTCCTTGAATTTTGATTACCAGAAAGGAATGAAAACATCGATATGGATCGATTACGATTCAATACATCTGAGTTAATATTTTCGTGTAAGTTAGGAACTTCTAGCTTTCGAAGCTCGTAATAAATGTCAAAAACTTCTTTTATGTGCTCTAAACTTATGTCTCCTTGTTTTTTTAGGAATAGCAACTCGATTTGAGAAAGTATTTCAATTACCTTAGGTTTAAAAACACTTATTTTAAAGTTTAGGGCGAACACTTTATTTACAAGCTCCATATATTCAAAAATCTTCTCACCAGAATTTTTCTCTCTCGGTCTCATTCCTAACTTAATCCCAATCTCGTCTATCGTATTACTTGTAAGAACAAAGCTGACAACTGCTAGTTTTTTATAGTTCTTCGTCTCTTTACAGAGTTGGATCAACCTTTTTAGCTTTAAATCTAACAGTTGTTCTTTCATTTTCTCCCCCGAGTTGTTAAAAATTCCTCGTAGATTTTTTCCACTTCGTTTTTGGGAACTTCACTTGGGGTGTCGCTTGTAGACTCGAGCTCATACTCTTCTCGGGCTATTAGTTTGTCCAAATCCAACTCTTCTCGGACGCTTACAATGTATCTATTTATCGTATTTTCTACGCTGGATTGTTCCCTTTCGAAAGTATTAATAATAGAATGATTAAACAAAGCGTAAGGAAATGTAAATCCGAAGGATATGAATTGAAAAAAATAACCAGGACCAATCGAAAAGTAAAATGTAACTTCTAATTCGTAATCGTAATATAATAAAAATGGATAATAAAGACCGTTAGGGAGTAAAAAAAACAGTGGAAATATTAACACAAAGAAACCGGTTAAGGCTACTAAAGATAAGTTTACAAAATTAAATCTTCTTACTTTAATTAAGTTATTCCCTCTTTCCACATCGTGGAATAGCACTGAGTAGGCAGACAAGAACAACGTGATAATATATACAATAACGATCGCAATAGGTATTGTAGCATTCTCTGGTTGGTAAAATTCGTTGAATAAGGCACCTTCAGAAAATGGAGTGCTCCAATCGAATAGAACGTTGTAAATCCAATACACTACAGTTTCACCAGACTCACTAATCCCTTGAAGATAATACCAATCTAAAAATGCGGAAGCAAACCCTGTCACTAACCCAATTACAAAAATTATTTTGCATACTGACTTAAAATTTATCGACATATTGAACCAAACTCTTATATTTCTATAGGCTATAATAGGTTACGACTATATAAAGGAAAAAATTAGATTAGATTCCATTGTAATACATAAGTCACTAATCTTCTAAAAACGAGAGATATTTATTGTTATATTTAGAGTTATCAATCGAAGCGCTTTCTTCTATGGCTTCCATTGATTTGTCTATAACCTGGGGTTCAAGTTCTTTTTGGTTTATAAGTAAGCTATTTTTAAAGTTGTCTTCTTCGATCTCTTCCAAAACTTTATAACTCTTACCTTTTCCGAAACACTCGTATCCAAATTGAGCTAAATTCTCAGTGGTAAACTGATCTTTAAACTCCAACAAATCTATTTCACTAAATTCTAAGTTCTGCATGTAATAGGGTGTTTCAAATTCTATTGCGAGCTCCTTTTTTGTTCTGTAAAAATTAAAATAAAAGTAAGCTAATATTGAAAGATAAATCCCTATGATAGCAAACCCAATGCTGTTAAACAACCTCAAAAGGAAGAAAAGTTCGGCGAAGTAAATAACAGCTAAAGCTATTGCGTATCCTACTAATGGAATCGAGGCAAACCGCACATTAGTTCGAAACTTTTCGTCCATCTTCTGATAATTCTTAATCGTATTCGAACTTCTCAAGCGAGATTCAATTAATCTGTATTTTTGCTCTAAGAAACTTAATAACTGGGATAAATTAGGATGATGAATAATGTGAAGATTGGCATTTCTCTGATAAGGAAATGGAATTCTTTTTTCCATACATCTCGGTGGGGTTTTGCAGAGCATTATTGGTTCGATTAATACCTTAAATTGAGTCTGACCAGACAAGAAAAAAAGCTTTTTGTTTTCTACGCTTTTTTCTAATGTTAGGTTTACTTGCAAATATTTTTGAAAAAACTCTCGGAATTTCCTGTCGTTAACAATGTCGTCAAACATTAAATCTCTTGTATATAACAGGTTTTTGTGATAATGTCGCAATCTACTCAAAGACTCGGTTTTACTATCATTCGTTCCTGTATTATATTCTAATTTAGTTTCGTCAACTAACACAGTTCCCTCCAAGTCGAAAATTTTTATAGGGATTATAAAAATATGGTTTACCCCTTTAGAAACGCGAACAAGTTTACATCCAACATAGTCGACATTCTCTACTAAAGGATTTAAGGTGCTTATTGTGCGTGGAATATCGTAATATCCTGAATTTTTTAATGATTCTTCGATTTTTGTTTTAATTTCTTCTCGCGCATCTCGTATTTTTGATATTTCTGGTACATTTTCAACTTCAAAAATCTCATTTATCTCCGGAACAAAAGAGGTTTCTTCACGAGAATCTTCTTCTACTGATTTAGGTTTTTCAACCATAAAAGATTCTTCATTGAATATATTATCGATCTGTTCCTGAAGTTGTTCGGGTTGTTCTTCGATTTCTTCAATTTCTAATTTAGATTCTTCAGACGATCTTTCCGAGAGGGGGGAATAAGAAGCTGTGAGTCGAGAATAATTATGTTTGTCATTAAAACACTGTTCTTGAGTAGTTTCGATTTGTTCTTCTTTTCTTTGGAACTCTTCCTGTGGGAGCACCTCATCAACAATTACTTCAGCAACTTCGAAGGTTTTAATGTCATCTACTTCAGTTTCCTTTTTCTTCTTTATTATATTAGCTTTTTCTAATACTTGATGCTGTCTATTGAAAGAACTCTTATCTGGAAATTCATAAAGATGATTTTGTGCTCCCGTAATAAATTTATACACCGCTGTAATCTTAATCCCTAGAATTTCAGAAAGTATATCTGGTGAAATATCCACAAGCTGTTTAAATGTATAAAGATTCGCCCTATTTAACTTTAGAGCAGTATCCTGACCAATGCCTTTAATTTTTGTTAGATCATCGGCAGTTTGGGGTAAAATAAAAGACTTTTCTTTAGCATTTTCAACAACCAATTTCTGAGAATTTTCAAATTCTGTCATAGGAATCGATGATCAAATAAGTCACCCATATTTAAACAAAAAAATCAGAGTGGCTACAGAATTCAGCGATGAAATAAATTATTAATAAAATCTTTAAATATAATATGAGCAGGCACTACTAGAATGATTATTTAAGTTTACAAGAATATATAGGACTTGATGAAATCACGTTATTTAGGTTATCTCTTAGTTTCTTTAATCGCGTCCTTTAGTATAGTATTTATTCTCTTACCGGTTATAGAGTTCAATGTAAATTTTGAAACTATCGATTTAGGATACTATTGTGATAATGGTGAAAGAGGTGATTACATTATTCAAACTCAACATGAATGGGATGATTTATGGCAAAAAACTTATGGGTCCTCTTTGGAAGCTCCAGACATTAATTTCAGTTCTACCATCGTTCTTGCCGTTTATATGGGAGTACGTGCTACTGGAGGGTATCGTATCGAAATTACGAATATTGGTGAAAATGAAGATCATATAAGAGTATATATAAGAGAAACCAGACCCTCACCATTTGATTTTGTGACAATGGCACTAACCCAACCATATCATATCGTGAAACTAAACAGAATTCCAAAATTAATTGTGTTTATACACACATAGGAAGATCATTCTACGCATTCGGGTTTTAATCAACACAGAGAAGATTTCGCAAGAGGTAATATTATACTCATTAAAATATATAAAAATATTAGTACATTTATAGCAATAATAATAACTCGTTTAATTGAAAGAATCTTTTCTATTTTATTATTTAAGAACAAACTTACTCCCGCATTAAGAAAATTAATGCTTAAAAACATATATAAAAACATATATCTGTAAATAGATAATCTAGATGGGAATGTAACATACCTTGTGGTATTTAATCCAGATAATTGAACTAATGGAATGAAAGCAATACACATTAAAATAACCCCAATAATGAGAAATAAAATATTTTGCCCTGTTTTTTTTTCATAACTTGGCTCTAGAAAA
>Ga0255055_10000552_pt1 | contig 28894 bp, 31 predicted proteins | sample JV7_2_27_MG_FD_188633 | JGI IMG/M metagenome (GOLD analysis project Ga0255055, IMG submission 188633) | Seawater microbial communities from Jervis Inlet, British Columbia, Canada - JV7_2_27 | ecosystem: Environmental > Aquatic > Marine > Inlet | place: Canada: British Columbia | collected...
TATTGAGACACTCACAAAGATACGAGCCAAAATTGTTTTACGAGATTGATTTAAAAGGAGCAAATATGGAACTAACACCGTTAGGTGAAGAAATTGCCACAATGTTTGGCGAAAATTTGCCCTTAGAGAGATCAATTCGATTATTTCATAGCCCCCGCAATCGGTGTAAGGTGACTGCTGAAAAAATCTATCAAGGATTGACAGAAGTAAACGGAAAGGGAAATTTTATCGGAGAACATAAAACTTTATACGGTATTGGAATAAATTCTCAATCGTATTTAGATGAATTTAATACTCATAAAAATTATCAAGTCATCCTTCGTTATTTAGCAGGCGTTTATTCACCAGATCTGTGGCCTCCAGCACAACCATTCTATCAAACAAGTGGTGAACAAATTTGGAGCCAAATAGGGAACATTTCTGAAGGCGGTATTAATATCTTTGTTACTCATGATTTTCATACAATGATTTTTAGATTTGGTTGGTTTGGACTCCCTCCCGATGAACGTTGGATTGATTATATGGGAGGTTTTGCTTTTTCAATAATGGAGGATCATATTTTACTGCTGGATTACGGCGAGATAATTAAATTGGGAATCCCATATTGGTGGAAAAATAGGAAAATATAATTTCAATTCATTTAAAGCTTGATTGTCTATAAGACAGTTGGTTAGTTAACCAGAAATACCATCAGACCAAGAACAAAGTAGTAGACTTGATAGGGTGTTACCCCAAATCTTTCTAGTATCCCCCTATATTTACTTGTTGCAAAGATACCTGATATAATTATAAGAATTGCTGAAAGTATAGCTGAAATGAGTGAAAATGTAGCAAAAGCACTCCAGACTACATTAAACTGTAATCGAAGCCAAAGCGCCACCATCCCTATAATTGTTAATATTCCCGATGCCACCACAAAGATTATATGCATCTTTCCTTTGTACGTCTTTATTTCACCACCTTCATCAAGAGGGAAAAAGAGAGCAACGAGAACTCCTAGAATCGAACTAAATACTAATAAAATAGGACCTATAATAGAACCTCCTCCATCGTTTATGCCCTCGTGTAATCCAAGGTAAAATATAAGCAACAAAACGCTAGATACAATGATGAATGTTTGGGCTATGCGTCTATTAGGAGCACCAACTGCGAAAAGTGAGCTAATATCGTCTCTTATATGATTATAATCAGAAGCTAAACTACCACCATAAATCCACATAGCAGTATAAACGATAGGACTAAGCATTCCACAAATAGCCAAAATTTGATATAATATCATAATTCTATAATTTTATGTTTTAAAATTAAACTTTACCAATTCTAACGATTATGAGCGTATTTCTGATCAAGTTTTTATGATTTCTTAAATTGAGCAACACACTATAATTAAAAATTTTTGATTAAATTTGATTAATCACTTACTAAAAATTGAAAAGGAAGTTCTTCAAGAGTTAGAAACTATTATTAATCAAGCTATCCCTTTAATGGAAACATGTGAATATGATAAATTAGGGTTTTCCATCAGAAATAACCATGTTTTTGGGCTTTCTTTAGCACATCAGAAATTAACTATATTCCCAAAATGCATATTAAGGTTAGAGTTTCTTCGAGAATTATGGTTTTTGGAGAATCATATTCAACATCTTCCTGAAAAAATTGGAGATTTGAAACAATTAATCCGAATAGATATGGAAAATAATTTCTCACTTTCGAATTTACCTGAATCTGTTTGGAAATTAAAAGAGTTGGAAGTTTTGGGCTTAGGAGGAAATAAATTTTCCAGTATTTCTGAGAGAATAATAGAACTCCCCAATTTAAAATATCTTTTTCTTGAAAATAATAATTTTACAAAAATTCCAGAGTTTATTTGGAATTTAACACAATTGGAAGTGCTAGGGCTTGGTGGCAACGATATTAAAGAAATCTCACCGAAATTACAGGAATTTACTCAATTAAGGTTTTTAAATTTAAAAAACATTGATTTCTTAGGCTCAAATTCTCGATGCGTTGGGAACATAGGGGATAAGAGTGGAAAAGCAAAAAATGAAGTTAAGAGTTTTGTATCATCACTATTTCACCTACAATAAATTTTAAACTAATTTGTGAAACCATATTCTTATTAAAAATCATAAATATGTTTCCATAATTTCATAAAAATAAACAAATTAAAAAAAACAGTTGGATAGTGAAAGATTTGTATAATTATAAAACATTATTAGGCGAAATCTTAGGTGCGTCTATAGCAGTCGTTTGGATAGCTTTTGCATTCCTCGGGGCGGGGAATACGTTGTTTCTCGTTGTTGCAATTTCCCTTACCATATTGTTGGGAACATTATCTGGAGGACTTATTTCGTTAAGCAAAAAGGAAGTTGATTACAAAGAAGTGCTTGGCTGGTTGTTTGGTGCATCTATTGGAGTCGTTTGGGTAGCTTATGCACTACTCGATCCAAGCAATATGTTGTTCCTCGTTGTTGCCATTTCCCTTACAATAGTGTTTGGTGTATTATCGGGAGGATTAATTCAGCTAAGCACTGAAAATAAAGAAAAGTAGAATGTATTTTCGTAAATTAAAATGTAATTCTTTTAATTTTTTTATCTGATTCCTCCAAAGTTTAAGATTTCTATTCTAATAATTATTAAATCTTATTATGCTCTTATTAGAACTTATATCTATATTAAAATTAAAAAAAAAAGTTTATTTTAAATAAAAACAACAATCTAGATTGAAATATAGAAATAAAATAAAAATAAAAAAAGTAAAAGTGAGAATAAAAGTGAGTGATACAGAAAAAACCCCAACATATAAAGAGATTAACTGGGTAATTATGGGGATTTGGATCGTCGCATTGATAATTATCTGGCCTATTTTTTGGATTAACGCTCCAAACTTAGCGCTCTTTATCATAGCAATTGTAATTACGATTGCGGGTCCAGCGTTAAATTATGGACTACTATGGTACAAAATTAATAAAACAAAAAATAATTAAATATGAGTTATGAAAAAATGGACAGCATTTATTGTTGGAATAATTATGGTTGTTATTTTTATAATAACTATGTTTGTATTACCGCCGTTAGTAGGGTGGACTTTTCCCACTATTTTAAGTTGGGAGGGACTTTTAGTTGCTATTAGTACACCAGAACGATTTGTTATAGGGATCATTATTGAGGTGATTCCGATTATATGCGTTACAATCGGAGCTATATTTCTTATAATTTTTTTGGTTAAGTTAATTCGTGGCAAAGAATAAGTAAATAATAATTTTTATTTTATTTTTTTATCTTATAGTGATCTAAGATTATTTCACTTCTAATCCTCATATTGTTTTAAAAACTTTTATGAAAAAGAGTATAATTAAAAAAAGAAAATTCATTTACTTGTTAGTAATATGAATGAAATTGACTTAATTATTCTGAGCAGGTTCCAACTAAAAATATGTCATTAATTAGTGATTTATATAAAATACAAAAAAAAGATCTTAAGAACGCAGTAAATGTACTCGATAATGCATTTTCTGAAGATTCAATGTGGAAAGAAGTATTTACTGATGAAGATAAGAACCGTGTACTAACTGAAGTTATGGTTAGATTTTGTTTGAAATATGGTAATGTTTACTCAACATCTGATAATCTAGAAGGAGTAATGGCAATTGCACCTCATGATAAAGAGATGAATTTATTTAGAATTATTCGAAGCGGGGCTTTTTCCCTTTCTATAAAAATATCAAGTGAATCAAAGATAATGAAAGTTCTAAGTAATGCCGTTGAAGAAGCGAAGAATTCTCTTAATTTAGGCCCACATATACACTTATTAATAATGGGCGTTTCACAAGAATTTCAAGGAAAGGGGTTTGGAGGAAAATTATTAAGAGCACTTATAGAAAAAGCTGAAACAGAAAGAAAACCCATTTATCTGGAAACTCAAAAAGAAGAGAATGTTAGTCTCTATGAAAAGTACGGATTTTCTGTTAATAAAAAAGTGATTCTTCCAGAACCATTGAATTTACCAATGTGGTTAATGGTTCGAGATATTAAATAGTCTATAAATAGAATTAAAAAAAAAAAAAAATAAAAAAAAAAAAAAAAAAAAAAAAAAAAAAAAGAAGTGAAAAAAAATGGAAAATAAAGATAATGAAATCATAGACCCTGATAATTCAACATCATTATATAAGAAAATGAAAGAGATTTTCTACAAAAAATACGGTAAATTGGAGGATTCCCGTTGAATATCGAAATATTCTTATCTGGTTTTCTCTTTCTGTTTATTTTGGTTTTAAACCTTGCAATGGCGGCATTTGGTTATATAAACGCAGAACAGACGATCAGCTCAGACGCTCAGACGCAAAACTCAGACGCTGAGCTGCAAAAGATTAACAAAAATGGGTCAACAAAATTTCAAATAAGCGTCGTTTTAGCGCTTATAGAACATGGTTGCGTCGTTGCACTTGCTATACTATTGTTTATTGTTTTTAGGCCATATAACATAATACTTGGAATGGTTTGTGTGATCTTTCGAACAGGAGAAGGCTTGATCCAATTCTATAATGAAAAAAACTACTGGGGACTTCTCAATATAGCAAGACAATACTCAAGTACTAGTGGTGCTGAAAAGGAATCGTTGAGCGAGTTAGGTCGTACCATTCTCAATACAAAAGACTCTAGATTTAAATTTGCAATGATCTTATGGTCAATTGGTACACTCGCATATTCAATCGTGTTAGTTACCGATGGAGTTGCACCAATTATTGGATGGTTAGGAATTGTTGCCAGTATCTTCATTGGCTTCGGTAATGGGGTAAAACTTGTAAAACCTAACTTTAAAGTTTTTAAAGTCTTGTCCACTATCGGAGGTTTATTGGCGATTGTATTTGAAGTAATCATCGGAGGATGGCTAATATTTTATTCATTCATCATCCCATAGCTAATATTAGAAAAATAACTTAAAACCATATTAAAATGAAACTTTGGATCACAACGACAAAACCTAACAAATCGAGGTTGTACAAAAGATAATTGAAACGGAAAATCTTAGGAAATTTATAAAAAGGCTAGATATTGATGTGTATGGCGTAGCTGACATGCAATTATTAAAGGAAATGGAAACTGGACTTCCCACTGATTTAAGCAAATTCATAAATATGTTTCCATATGCCATTGTCTTAGGTGCTCAATATGGAAAGTTAGGAAAAAAAGCATCTGGAGGTGAGACCGCATTATTTTTGGAAGAGGCTGCGTTTAATATAATGGAATACATAGAAAATAAGGGTTATAGGCAACTTATTATTCATACTGAAGACGAATTTGATCCTATTAATCGGTTAGGATTTATGTCTCTTAAAATCTTAGCAAAAACAGCGGGACTTGGTTGGCAAGGTAGGTCGCTATTAATTATCTCTCCAGAATATGGTCCTCTACATCGCTTAATTGCAATTTTAACAGACTTACCACTTCAAATAAATCAACCAATTAAAAATGAATGTGGTGATTGCCGAAAATGTATAGAAGCATGTCCTCAGAACGCACTTACTTTTGTTGCCTTTAAAGATCATCCCTCATGTAGGAGGGATGTTTTAGATATTAAGACCTGTTTAGGAGATAATGGATGTCTGGCATGTGTTTTAGCCTGTCCTTGGTTAAAAAAGTCTTAATACTTCTAAGTAATATTATAAAATTTGCTAGATACACTTTTTTCTAATTGAGTCATTTCTAAAATATGTACGAGACATTTATAATTGCAGTTAGTTAATTGATTCTTATAATCTGCTAAAAAAATATCAAATCCAACAATTTTATAAGGAGGTAATAGTATTATGAAAAAAGGAGGAATAATCCTCGGTATAATAGGGATATTAATTGGAGTAGGTGGATTAGGATTTGGAATTGTTAATTTTATTGACCAGCCTACCGTTTATTATAGCTATCGAGCAGCTGATTACACGCCCACCCCAGCTTTAGAATACAAAGCTATTCCAGGTATAGCGATAATTTTTGAAATCGGTAGTCCAGTGTCACTTCATCTGTTATTCACATGTAGTGCGAGATGTTATGGTGATTCTGTCAGCTTTTCTGATCTCTTTTTTTACTTTATGATAAACGGCGTACGCCAAACAGATATGCCTTGGGCCCGGACTGGTGGTTATGAAAGCAATACTAACTATGAATACTCCACCGTCTCACTACAGCATTATTTTACTTTAACTACACCTGGAACACATAACATTACAGTTGTTATTCTCTCAGAAAGCGTACCAAACCATATCAGGCAAGCTTCACTATGGATAAGATCTTACGCTGCTTAAGGATTAAATTTTAACTTTTTTTTTTATTCTTTAAAATAGTCAATTTTTATATACATTAAAAAGATAATTTCATAGTATACATTCGAGGTAGTCAAAAACATTGTATGATGCTAATTTTAAAATCATATTGTTTGGGGACGAAACTGAAGGAAAAAAGACTTTGACTCACAAACATATGATTAACTTATTTTCTTCAAGCCAAGCAGATTCGCTCGGTGTAGATTTTGAAGTGAAAAGCCTTTCAGTAGACCAATATAAAATAAAATTACAGATTTGGGATATCAGTGGCGACAGAAGATTTAGAGATTTCCTTCCTACCTACATCAGTCACGCTCGAGGAGGTTTATTTGTTTATGATGTTACTGAGAGGAATTCTCTTATAAATGTTGATTTTTGGCTTACTCTTGTTAAGAAGGAGCTTGCTAAAGAGGATATATTTCCTATTATAGCTGTAGGGATTGTACCCGATTCAGAGAACCAACGGCAAGTTTCTTCTGAGGAGGGTAGAAGGTTAGCAGCCTTAAATAGTTTAGATGGCTTTGTTGAATGCAGTCTTATTTCAGGGGCTAATGTAGAAAAAATATTTGAAGCGCTCTCAAAATTAATGTTAGAACGCTCTCCCACTCCACCAGAACCTGCAATTACTAAAGCACATCGAAAATCAAAGGGAAATGCTTTAAGTGCGAAAAAGAAGAGAAAAAAAGAGAAAAAAAAACGAAAGTCTAAAGATTAATATGCTTCCCTAAATATATTTGACGGAAAAGCGCATTTTATACCTAATTAAGTTATTTGACCAACGGTCATTTTTTGAACCAAAAGTTTAAATATTATTCTAATTATTGTTACTTAAAGATTGACTCTTGGTCAAAACTTGAACTAATAGTCATTAAGTTTTTATGGTGTAATAAATGGAAAATTTTGATGATAAGAAAATAAGTAGAAAACAAAGGGAAGCGGATTTAAGGAAACACGAAATACTTGAAGCCGCAGAAAAATTATTTCTCGCTAATGGTTATGAAGATACAACTATGAGCCAAATTGCTAATGAAGCAGAATTCAGCAAAGGGACGCTTTATAATTACTTTGAATCAAAAGATGATTTGTATTTAGCTATTGGAACGAAAGCATATGATATTCTAATTGACTATACCAAATACTTCATTGAGAATAAAGATCCCGGCTTAGATCAATTAAAGGCTGTCGGATACGCTTATTACGAATTTACTAAGAATTATCCTGATTACGCTCATATTTTTCACGATATTTTTATAAAACTTCCATTTATTGCTCAGAAATCTAAGGATAAACTCACAGTAAATGAAAAAGAGTACTTAAATAGAAGTGAAGCATATGGTGAACAATTTAGAGATGTCATCATCAAAGCTATAAAAACTAAATCTATACGTTCTGATAAAGATCCTTTATTGATTGGATTCACCTTATTTATGATGACCAGTGGAATCATGAAGGAATTGGAGCAACACCAGAATACTTTGGAGACAATGGAGTTTGCTGGTGACGATGTTATAGATTTTGTGTTTGAAATGATAGCAGCGGGTTTAAAACCAAGAGAAGACAAAAAATAGAGGTAAAAAAAATGTCAAAAATATTGATAGTTTACTATTCCCTTACTGGCAATACGCAGTTTATTGCGGAAACTCTAAGGGATACAATTGAAGCTGATATTCTCGAATTAAAGCCTATAAAGGAGCTTAAGGCTAGTAGCGGTACAAGATTTATGTGGGGCGGGTATCAGTCTAAAATGAAAAAAAAACCAAAATTAGAGGATTTTGATACAAATCCCCTCGAATATGACCTAATAATTCTTGGAACACCGGTATGGGCATGGGATATTAGTCCTCCTATGCGTTCCTTCTTGTCCAAGTTTGACCTCACAAGTAAAAAAGTAGCGCTTTGGATGTGTCACGCAGGAGATGGAATAAAAGCAATGAGTAGGTTCAAGGAAGTTCTAAAAAATGCCGATTTAGTTGAAAATCTTTCTTTTCAGGAACCTTTAAAGAAAGATTCTGGTGTTAATAAAGAAAAAGCAATCGCTTGGATAAAGGAAGTTGCTAAAAAAGTGTGATTGAATATGGGACAATTTAAGAGACTCTTAAAATTCCGAAGGTTCCTAACATTTTTATGGTTTTTAGTTTTACCAATTACATTTAATTGGATGTCGCCTGTTCTAATCGTAATGGGAGGATTTGAAGGGTATATAACTCTAAGCTTTTTGATTTTTTCCATATGGTTCGTATCTTCCTTGTTTGTAGGGAGAGCATACTGTGCGTATGGTTGCCAATGGGGCGCCGCTCAAGATCTATTAGGATATGCGGTTCCAAAACCGTTAGACTCATCGAAAAAAAGAAAAAGGCGAAAAATAAAATACATAGTGTTTGTTATATGGATTGTATTCGTAGCATTAGGACCTATATTGAACTTGGGATTTTTTAATGGATTCAGTCCATATTATCCGACTCCAAACGATCCAACTGGAATAATTTCTTGGAACGGCGTGAGCATTGGCCAGTTCATTTTCTATTTTGGAATAATTGGTTCGGTGGTAATTTTGTTTGGTTTGGTTGGAGGAAACCGAGCTTTTTGTAATTACGCGTGCCCGATGGGAGTTTTGGGAGTAATTGGAACTAAAATAATGAATCTACTTAGGTATCCCGCACTACATCTTGAAGCGGATTCTGAGAAATGCACTCAATGTAAACAGTGCTCTAAAGCGTGTGTAATGGGGCTTGAAGTTCACGATTTAGTAGATTCGGGAAATATGTACGATGCAGATTGTATTCTATGTGGAAGTTGCGTCGCTACATGCAATCAAGACACAATAAAATACGCTTGGAAATGGAAAAAAAGAAATGCTTAGAAGTAAAAAAAGTATATAAAAATATTAAAATTATTTTTTTACAATCTTAATCAATTATTAAACTAGTGTTTCTCTAAAATCTAAATACCCTCTGGAGTAAGTAAACGATCCAAGTCTTTATTAATTTCGGGTAAGAGAGATATTGAAAATAGGGACTGTAAGGTAATTTTGTTCGCAGAGATATTTTAAAGATCGCTTTGATGTAATCTGGGGGACATCCTTTAAAATACACTCCGTATTTTTTAAACTTTTCAGCACAATCACCGTATACGATAGTTTTCCTTTTTACTAAATTATTGAGTTCTTCGTCGGGAATTTCATGATCTTTTCCTACAATAATCGTCATATCACTTAGAACATCCCATCCTAAACCTCTGCCGTAAGAATCCAGATATGAACGAATAAAAGCAATGCATCCTTGATTGCAGATGTTCTTGCCTTTATAGATTTTGAGTCCGGGATGAACATTTAGATCTAAATCGGGTTCATTAAACTTTTTTCTTTTGGAATCTAAATAATCTTTATTACTTATTTCCACCTCGTTAATATCTAATGGTCCTATTCCTCTTTCGGAAAGAAGTCTAATGTGCCTAACTTCTCCTGGATCTTTTTCTACTAAATAACAACAAGTAATATCTGCGGCCAAACAATTTTCACTTACGATTAACATGTTAGTTTTTACGGGATCGGTTTCAGCAGGACCATTCCCTTCTCCCGACACAACAGCATCAGTAATAACGAGGTCTGGCTGACGGATTAGAGTGATATCTGCTAAGTGTTCATGAAGCAGATCATCGTGATGTTTTAATCGTTCTTTCTTAGAGATCAATCCAAGATTGTTTTTAATACTCAAGGTAATTCCTGCGTAATTATTTCCTTTTAATTTTGGCAATGACACGAAATAATCAACTGTCTCATCAAGTAATATCTTAGGATATTTAATCTCGTTGCCTTTAATGAACGGATTTTCAATAACTACGCGTTGAGTTCTCTTCTCGTCTAAGTAGCAGAACTTAACATTTTGAATGCCTTTAACGGCTTCCTTTATCCCCACCATTGAAAATGTATATCTCGCTCTTCCTATAGTTCTATGCTCTGCGATGATAATCTTACGCGCTCCCCGATCCGAAAAAGCTCTCGCAACTCCAGCTACAAACGCTACATTTGTGTTTACTGCCATGGTTCTATCTTGATCACTAATTGGGAAAACAAAAGATGGCTTCATAAATATTGTTTTTTTCGTAAATTCGATATTTTGATCATCTAAATAGGTTCCTATCTTACTCGCTATTTCGATATTATCGTATTTTTCTTGCGGGATGATGGCTACTTTATATTTGGACATAATTTACCTTCTTCTATACAAGAATTAAAGCTTCTCCAATATATAATACTATCTTGTAAATTTGTATTAACAAGAAATAAATAGAAATAAAAAAGAATTAATTAAAAAATAGGTGTAATTCCTCAAATCTGGAGGGCAGAATCAATTATTATTGACAAAATATAAAACAAAAGCGATGCGTGAAACATAGGTAATGCCTTTAACCAAGCTTTCGCTTCTTTTCCTCTATTTATAAGAATATTTGCAACAATAATTAAAATCCATGAAACAGCAAATCCATAGAGTGCTACCACTCGTAAATCAGACAACACAAAAATTACTGAGGTTATGAGATGAGCTGCTGAAAAGGAATGCACCCAAATTTTGTTTCCTTTAACTCCGTATAATCCCGCTATTGTTTTAAGCCCCTTTGCTTCATCGTTCTCAATATCTACGATATCATTTGCTCCAAGATGTGCTAGCGCCCAAGGATACATGAAAAGAAGATAATAGACAATCGTGGGATTAAATTGACCAATTAATAAATATCCCGCAATTGGAAACAAGAGCAAGTCTGTTCGTCCGAGAATCTGAGCAATAGGAAATTTTTGTTTCCTCTTTACCATTTGATAAAAAACTTCCATTGCATATGCATACACCATAATAATATAGATGTAAATAAGGTTAGGAAATGGAACAAAAAGGATTAATATCACCGTGATTGCCACTAACACAAAGAACACCAAGATTGCTTCTCTTAAAGACACTTTTCCCGAAGGAATCGGTCTTTCCTTGAATGGTCGCCAATAATTTGTTAGCGTGTCTTCCCTATCTTTTTTATCTATATTATGGTCGACAATATCGTTTAGCACCATACCTGCTTCAAAGCCAAATAACCCAATAAAAATGGCTAATATCAATAATTCCCAAGAGAAGAACCCTCCATTTCGAAAGGCTAACATCAAGCCCGAGACAAAAAGTATTGGCCAGACCGGTGCGAAATGCGCTCTCGTGAGATCGATATACGCTTTAAGTTTTTCTTTAATTGACATAAATTTCAACTTTCTCTATAGTATTTTGAATGTTAGTTATGAAAGAAATTCCAAATTTATAAAGTAAATGGAGTACAAAAGCAATTTTGAATAATTATTTTATTTATAGATGAAATTTAGATACGATCTATTAGTGATTAAAATTTAAGAAAGACGAAAAAATAAATTTTTATTGATTTCTAGCTTTTTTATATCTGCTTTATATATTTGAATAGAACATCTAAGTCCTTCAAGTTGTCAATGGGTTTAAAAATAATCTCATCTGCTCCTGTACTTGCTAAAACTTCCTTTTTTTCTTTTTCAGAAAAAGCAGCGGATATTAGAATTACTGAAATTGAGTTGTATTGAGTGTTCGATTTTAGCATTTGACAGAATTTGTCTCCGTTTATATTGCTTGTCCTTAAATTAACGTCTAGTAATATAGCTCTAGGAGTCAGGGTTTTTAGAAGGTACAAAGCTTCTTCTGATGTTTCCACGGATTTAATATCCACACCCTTTGCTTTAAAAAAGTGATCAACTGTTTTTCGTTCTAATTCATTATCCTCAATATATAAGATATCAATTTTTTTTACAAATCTTACTATATTTGGCTCTTCAAAATGGCGCTTCACAGTAATTTCTAACTCCTCTAGAGCGCTTATTGCGTTCTGTATACCTTCCGACAGTTTTTCTTTTTCTTCGGTGTAATTATTTAGCATTAGTAGTGATACTTTAAGAGGCGATAGTTTTTGCTTTAGTTCTTCGTGAAAGTTATTCCCAATTTCATATTCTTCTATTGCCTTCCTAATTAAAGTATCAAGTTCGTCTTCATTGTAATTTAGAGCATCGTTACACGATTTCTTTTCAAATATAGCATTTATATAGTCTATACTATAGTTCACAAAATTTCTTATGATTTTCGCTTGGTTTTTAATCTCGTATTCTTCCATAAAATCTTGTAATTTGGAGTCTAGATGCGAATCTACATAAGTATACCATTTGATATCCTTTTTCAATTTACCATTTTTTATACTTTCATAACTCTTGGTCATTAAACATCACCTATCTTTTTTTTGCAAACGGAATTAAGATTATGAAATTGCTACCCTTTGTTGTATCTCCCCCTATACGGTTTTCAACCCAAATTTCTCCACCATATAATTCTATTAATTTAGCAACTAATGAAAGCCCGATCCCCATACCATTAGAGTTTCCACGTTTAAAGTGTCTCTCCTGGAATATTGTATTCTTCCTATCGTCTTCGATGCCTATACCGTTGTCTATGAATTTAATTTTTACATACTTCTCCGAGTTAATTATAACTTTAGAAACTAGGATCTCTATTTTGGCTGTCTTATTTCTATTGTACTTAATTGCGTTCATGATTATATTTTCAAACACTTCGCTCAATAGCTCGTTTGCCTTAACATAAAGGTTTTCGTGAAGTGTGTCAATCTTTACTTTAATTTTCTTTTTGGGAAAACTAATTAGCGAAAAATTAATAGCCTTTCTCAGCTCAGATAACACATCCACAGGCTCTAAAACCATCTCGTATTCTTCCAAATCTATGCGTGTTCTGATATTTCTTATCATCTTTTTACCTCGAGTCAATTGCTGTGCAATTAATTGAAAATATTCCAATATTTCTTCCGTTATGACTCCGTCATTTAACATTGATCCACACAGTTCTATAGAATTACTGATTATCTGAAATAAATTCGAAATATCGTGGATGAATAATCCTTCAAGGCACTTCGTCCTGTTATAAGCATTTTGATAAACATTTTCTACATCTTGCATGATTTTTCTACTTCATTATCTAATTTGTTTGTTATTTTTAATTAGAATAATAATTAATTTATAGTTTTTAATGCGAAACTTAGCGCGAAGTTCGAATGAAAGAATAAGTAGGGAATAGTTTAAAAAGTAGAATATCTATTTATATCATATAAAACTCAAATTTTCGAATAATACTCCCACGAAATATGGCCGAAGTTAACTTTCCTCCTGAGGAAATTTATAAGAAACCTATTATTGGAAAGAGAGATTCAGAACATATTATCCTTTGGATGCTCACTAATAACAAGCAATGTCAATGGGCAGACTTTAAAAGAGAACCTTCTAATTTTACTGATTCTACCCTTTCTAAATATTTAAATCTGTTGTTAGGGAAAAAATTTATTGATCGATTTGATCGTGGAAAATACAAAATAACAAAAGAAGGGCTTGAGAGGTTTAACGAGATATCGAGTACTCACGGTGAGAGCAAAAGATTAAATTATCCACCAGAAGTTATTACTCGAAGAAGAAACTATGAAGATTGGATTCTCTGGATGGTTTATAACAATGAAATTTGTCGATGGTCAAATTTCCTTGAACCTCCACTCGCTATTAATCAATCTTCACTCTCGAAGAAAATAAACCTATTGTTAAGTAAAGATCTAGTTGTTAGAGAAAATAAAGAATATAGTATAACTAATGCAGGCAAAATCGCATATTCTAAAATGTTAAAAAATTACGACTTAGATAGACAGTCTATTTTAAACGAAGAAAGCAAAAGGATTGACGAGATCACAAGAAAGACAATTAAATTTTTTGCAGATTATAAGGTGGAAGATGAGAACATACAATTTAGATATCTCGAAACCATCTTAGAACTGGATTACGATAGAGTTAAATCCATGTTGACAAACGAGAAGGATTTTGAGAAAATAGTCCTATATCTTATGCTTAACCATCCCGATCAGTTCCCAAACTATATTTCACTTAAAGAGTTTGCGGATAAATATGGTATTAAACATTCGAAATTGGAGTACTATGTTGATGAAATAGTCGAGAATAATATTTACCCCATCAAATTTTTTACTTTAAAACCTTCCCCAGAGATAATATATTATTTTCAAGAATACGGGAAAGTAGAATCGATGTTGCGGACTATTACTGAAAACCATATTACGAAATTTACTTATCTAAACAGGTTATTTTCAAGAGAATTCGGCGCATATACTATTGAAAAAGCGGTTCTTGAAGAAATTTGTGGGTATTTATTTAACAATGCTCTTCGAGATTCTCTGAGAAGTTTCTTACCTAAGTATATTAAATATCTAGCTTATAAAATTGAAGCAAAAGTTGAATTGAAAGAAACTTACGATAAGTTAGATGCGATAATTTGGCAAAATATGATAGACATATTTCAATCAAGAAGTCCTGAGGACCTGGAATACCAATTCATGGGACAAAGCGAAGTGAATTATAAGGTAGATACCGTGTTATTAGAATTACTTGAACCGTATTACATAGAAAGACTTGAAGCTCGGAATAAGGATTGCCAACATTTAATGGACAACAAAGAATATTATAAAGCTCTAGAGAGCATAGAAACGACTATAAAGTCGTATGAAGATGATAGGGTTTTAAAAATCGTTAAAGTAATCGTTTTATGTTATCTAAACAGGTATAAAGATGCATTAATATTGCTAAACGATGAGCTAAAATTATTAGACAAAAAGGATCAAATCTTAGTTCTTTCTTATTTCCTTATTGCTTTTTCAAGCTTAACTATTGGAGATTTCGACCGAGCATTAGAACTAGGGAATGAAATCATTTGGATTTTTCCAGAACACGCTCTTTCTCATGCTACCAGAGGATTGGCGCTTGTTTACAACTATATTTACAAGTTTAATGACGAAAAAGCAGAACAAGATAATGGATTAGCAGATCTTGATAAGGCCATTACGATGGATTCCTTTAAGTCTAATTTAGCATTGTTATTTATGCTTAAAAGCCGAGTATTACTTGAATTAAAAAAATACGAAGAATCAATTGATTTAACAAATAAAGCAATCAATATTGTTCCGGATAAGGTTGATTTATATCTCTCCAAAACTACTATTCTCATGTATTTCAACGAATATCCCGATTTGTTGGATTTACTTGATGAAATGCTCGAAAAATTCCCAAATATTGAAAAGGATCTCAAAATGAAAAAAGCATCCGTATATAAATTACTAGGAGATCTGGAATCAGGATTCAAGGTTGTCGACGAATTACTCAAGGAAAATCCAGGAAATAAGGAATTGCGTAGTTTTAAAGCTTATTGGTATCAATATTTGGACAAAAAAGAAGAAGCACTGAAGATTTTTGAGGAACTTATTGAGCTTGAGAAAGAGAACGGGGAATATTACGACTCTTACGGTGAGATTTTAATGAATTACGAAGATTACGAAAAAGCGGTAGTTAATTTTCAAAGAGCAATTGAACTGAGTGACAACGGATGGTTTATTAATCAGACTTACATTAAACTAGGTATCTGCTTTAAAGAACTTGGAAACATTGATTCAGCCGTTGAATATTTAAAGAAGGGTAAAGAGTATACAAACAAAAGCTTTAGCGATTTTGAACTAAAAAAGAAGTGGTTAATTATAGCAGATATTTTTCTAACAGATATTGAAAGCACCTAATTCTAAATTTTTATATAAATGAAACATCTAAATATATTAATTAGAACATGAATAGAATTTAAATATGTGAATGTTAGTTTGGAAGTAGAATCTGTAAAGAAAAAACTAAAGATTAAAGTTACCGTTATAGGAGATGGGAGCGTTGGGAAAACTTCCTTAATTCAAAAATTCACTCAAGGGACCTTTAAAACTGATTATAGTAAAACGATAGGTGCACAGCTCACTAAGTATAAAACGGAAATTGATGGATATAGGATTGAATTAATATTCTGGGACATCGCAGGACAAGATGATTTTCATTTCTTACGCCCTTCTTTTTACAGAGCAAGTAAAGCAGCGATTATTGTATATAGTCTAGAAGAAAACGATTTGGGTAAACGGAGTTTTGAGCACATAACAAAATGGTATGAAGATGTCAAACAATTTTGCGGAGAGATTCCTGTTGTACTATTCGCCAACAAAGTTGACTTAATAAATGAACAGAGTCTAGATAAGACAAAGATTCAAAATCTTGTAAAGGAACTTAATTTTCTTGGTTATTACATCACCTCAGCAAAAACAGGGCAGGGGCTTGACGACGCTTTTAATGCTTTAAGTAAAGAGATACGAAGATAATTAAATCTGCTTTTTCTCATTTTCATAAAGTATTACATCTTTCTAGGAAGTTTTAACACAACTTCAATAATTTTTTTAAGTTATACTTATTCTTACCGGTAAAAATAAGAATTTGCCGGTAAATTTCAGTGTAATCTTTATATACAATAATCGACAATAGAAATTTGATCATTATCAATAGTTATAATTGATGATGAAACTTGGGAGGGAATAAGAGGGCGAATGAAAATGAATAATTTAGAAAATCATTTTTTAAACACACATTTTCCCTTTATAAATTTAAGACATTAGAAAATTCTCAAAGCATTAAGCAATAAAAATTTTATCGCTTCTTATTAAATAACTAAAAGTTATTCTGCCAGTTCCAGTAGATTGGAGAATATTTTGTGATGTCCTTCCTCATCTCTTAAAATTTTTTTAAAAATAGTTGCGGTAATGTCGTCGCCTTCTTTTGTTGCCATTTCAATGATCCTTTTATAGAGTTCAATTGCAGCTTTCTCTTGATCCTTGTCAATTTCCAAAATTTCCCGAATGGAAGCTCCAAGTGTAGAAGAGGGTACTTCTTCTTCGATATCCCCTCCGAGGACAATGATTCTTTCTCCGATTTTTTCAGCGTGTCTCATTTCGGTAATAGCTATCTTTTTTAGAGTTATACCAGGAAGAAAAACAAGCTTATGACTTGCAATAAATTTCGTTGGTTTAGATAAGTTCTGTTTACTTTTGGAGATTGAAGTTTTCCCGGCCCATACTGTATGTTGCAGCATGTATTGTACTGAAACTTCTAATTCTCGCGATAGCGCCGCGTTTAGTAAGCTAAATAAATCGGAAGAAATTTTTACATTTTCCATAATCTCACCTCATTAAGTTTGTTTTATAGCCGTTTTACATGGCTATTACGATTTATGCATTTTTATTAAAGGGATCTAATGAAAATTAATATATAAATTACAACGCGATTTGATCGTCAAGAATTTCAATCCGAAACTACCTTCTTTACTCACTCCATAGATTTTGAAAAATTGCATTCTTATTCGATATTAAAAGATCGAGTAGATGAAATAATGAATATTTCTTTTTTCCTACTAATTATCCACTAATTCACTAATAATATAACTTATCCATAAACCTGGTTTCTTAGGCATATCAAAATCTATCCACGCTGATTTCATATAAGATGTATCCACTTGCCAGTATCCATCAGGTCGTTGTTTTTCTTTTAATATTTCGAGAGCATCACTACAACGGTCATCTTCCATTAGATCATTTGCCTTGAGAAGCGATAAGATTTCCATAATGTTCGATTTATAGGTATAAGGGTAGAAGTTTAGAATAATAGAATCCTCTATAGGTTTATCCATTGACAATCTCTTATACAGCTTATGGTTAAGGATATACTTTAATCCTTGCTTAAGCGTATCATCAAGATTTTTTGAAGTTTCAAATCTTCTTTTATATTCGGTAAGCGCTATCATAGACTTTATTATGCCATAATAACAAGGGGTGCTTTTCATGCAACCTCCAAACCTCGTATAGAGATCTGAACCTGACCACTTGCGTTCTTTACCCCTCTCAACTGATTGGTATTCTAATATCCAGTTTATCCCAGCGTCTATCTTTTCTTTATCGTCGTTTTCCATCTTAATAAGAATCGTCGTAATTAGAGCGTTATGGCACGCAAGTAAGTTGTCTTTTTTCCCTTCTAAAGCGAAGCCTTCTCCTATATACGATTTGTCGACAAGGAGTTCAATCCACTTTTTAACCTTCTCTAATGTATTCGTAAAGGGTATTTCAGAAAGCTCTAATAGTCGCCATAAATATGCTCGGAGGCCTACAAAAGTGTTGGGACTCCGTTCTGGGGTTTTTAAAAGCATGTCCATAAGCTCTGATTGCTTGAGTATTTCCTGAGCTTTTTCCATAGTAAGACTTTCTCCTCTATCATAAGCCTTCTTTAACGATAATGCTGAGTCTTCATTCATAATACCTAACTCTTTTTTTTATAGATCAGTACCCTACATAGTTTTCAGTTTTTATTTTTCCTTCCGGTACATTAAGCACTGTTGTTAGAATATCTTTAATTGACTTAACCATGCCCGGTGGTCCTGAAATAAACCATATTCTTTCCATTAAATCCAGAACTGACGATGAAATAAATTCAGCGTTAACATATCCTTTTGGACCTTCCCAACTCTCTTCTGGATCAGAGAGTATATGAAAAAGTTTAAAATTATCTTCTGAAATTTGTTCTAACTCGTCTTTAAACGCAATGTTATTAGAGTCCCTATTGCCGTATAGCAATATAATATCGACGTTAGAATGAGAGTCTAAAATCCACTTAATATTTGATCTAGCCGCCGTAATTCCTATTCCTCCACAAACAAATACTACTTTTTTCATCTCTTCAATTATAGAAAATTGCCCTGAAACTGAAGCTATCTCTACAATCGTTCCAAGTTTTAATTGGTTTAACCTGTTTTTGAACGGACTATCACGGATACGAGTTGTAAATTCAATAGAGGGTTCAGAAGGAGAACTAGAGAACGAAAAATGATGCATCATGTTACCTTCGCCTTCAGCGGGGATATATATAAAAAAGAACTGTCCTGGGAGATAAGAAAGACCTTCAGGAGGATCAAATCTAAAACTTGTAATATCGGAGGTTCTTTCTATTTTATCTGTTAATTTAGCATTCCATTCTGGCATTGTAATCAAATATTCATAATTTACTTAAAAAAATATAGTAATATAACAGTTATTAATAGTAGTTTGTTCTCCGAATTTAGTTATATCTCTTCTGATTTATAAAATAATACTTTAAAAGATTGATTAGGACATTGAACAACAATATGCCAAGATCCCTTTTCAGCTTGAATTAAAGTTTATATATAATACTTTTCTTAATAACTAGGCATGCTTTCATTTTCAATTCTTTTTCTAGGATTAGGATTTCTGGGGTTATTTTTTGGAGCTAAATTTGTGATAATTAGCCTTGAAAATATTGCAGATCGCTTAAATATTAGCCATATAATGGTAGGGCTGACAATTTTATCGATTGGGACTAGCTTACCGGAGATTGCGGTAAGCATAATGGGTGGTTTTGATAAGCTTTTGGGTATTGATCCTAACATTGATGGAATAGTTATAGGAAACAAAGTTGGTTCTTTTTTGACTCAAATCACATTAATTATTGGAATTTTGGCAGTAAGCTCCCCGATCTTTGTGAGCAAATGGGAATTGAGAAGAGAAGGGCCTATGCTCTTTATTTCTGTATTGATTTTTCTTTTTTTCTCATTGGATGGAATCCTTACCCAATTTGAAGCGCTTATTATGATAATAATATATTTCATTTATCTCTCACTGGTGATTTGGAGTGAGAGACATCTAGCAAAAGCTAAACTCAAAGCTGATTATCTTGAAAATCAGCGTTTAGATGCTGTAAGTTTTGAACCAGTTGAGAGCCCCCGCAAAGAATCGTCAACACCTAGAGATATAGGTATTTTGCTAATTGGGCTCATTATTTTGGTAATCGCAGCAGAGGCCACATTACTCTCAGCGCATGATATATCAAAAGAATTTCATATCCCTGAAAATGTAATTGGGATTTTAATAGTTGGATTTGGCACAAGTCTACCGGAACTTGTCGCTGACTTAACCGCTATTAGGAGAGGATCGTTTGGAATCGCAGTAGGAGATATATTAGGTTCCAATATATGCGATATTTTATTAGCTTCAGGAGCAGGAGCAATAATAGTTAATTTTAACGTTCCGATGATAATTCTGGTTTTTGATATACCCGTTCTGTTCTTGGCGTTAGGTTTAGTTCTTTATCTCTTATGGAGTGAAAAAACCCTCAAAAGATGGGAAGGAAGCCTATTAATCGGATTTTATTGCGTTTATACAATTTTAAAATTAACATTGTTTCAAATTTAAACTACTCCATTTTTTTTTAAAATATCTAATACAATAGTAGAAATTAGGACTTCAATTATAAAACCTTAAATTAAAGAGAAATAAGCAGATTGTAATGTATAAGAAATTTAGAAAAATTTAAATCCCATATTATATATGCTTAGCATGGTGAAAGACACAAAATTAATATTAAAATTAATCAAGAATATACCCTTTCTCTTCCCATGCTTTTCGCATTACATTATTTTGCCTTAAGTAATTATCAACTATATCTTTTGGGACATTATTTAAGGGACAACTAAAGTTAGGACATTTAGAGCAGCTTAAAAAATGCATTGACACTATCCATGTTATAGCAAAAATAAGTAAAAAAATGGAATATACATACATTCGTGCTAATATCAAAAAAATAAAGGGATATCCAGCAAATATTGAAATACTTATTAAGAACTGAATCCTCTCAGAGCGGCTCATAGGAACAGGATTATATTTCCAAGCTTTATAAAGACCATAATTCGCATGACATTTAACAGTTTTTTCATCTTCAAAAGCATAATAAGGACAATGGCTACATAATATTTTATTCTCCCAGATTTGGAAAAAAAACACCAAGTATCCAATATAACTCGAAAAAAAGAAGATTAGCTGAAATAAACTTAATCCTCCATTAATAAATCCATGAATAATTCCAGCTAGCCACGTTATCCAATTGCCCAAAACAGGAACAAGAAAATAGACCATATACTTGATATCAAATCTGCACATTAATTTTCCAAACACAGAACAATTTGGGCAATCCAAATAATCTCTATTACAAATATTTCTCCTTATGCTTTCATTTTTCATATTTAGTATAATAATGTAAAATTTAGATTTATATAAATGAAGAGTTAAAAATGCTAGTAAATTTTTAGAATATAATATATTGGTGTATTTTATGAGTCTATGGTATGCTATTTTACTAATCCTAAGTGTGATCATTCTTTTTCTCTTAATTTTTAGTCTACCTCGTAAAAAAAATACGAGAAGTCCTAATATTGAAGGGCTAGATAGTCCGGAGGTCGCGAAAGCGTTTGATAGAATGACGGATATTTTACCATTTAGGATTTTACGGAAAAAGATTATATCACATATACGTAAATTAAATCCATCCGGAAGGCTTATAGATGCAGGATGTGGCTCAGGAAATTTAATTGTTCAATTAGCAAAGGAAATTCCTACTTTGGAGCTTATTGGTGTGGACATTTCTAATGAAATACTGGAACGAGCTAAGATAAGAGCAGCAAACCATGAGAGGAAGATTGAATTTAAGGAAGGTTCTGTTGAAAACCTACCGTTTCCTAATGAATATGCAGATTTGATAATTTCTACTTTTTCACTCCATCATTGGATTAATCCCGATAGGGCTTTTCAAGAAATATATAGGGTTTTAAAAAAAGAAGGTATCGCGCTAATATTTGATTTTAGACGAGATTCTCGAAAATTCTATTATGGATTCTTAGCATTTGTGACTAAAATCGTCGCCCCTAAAGCATTGAAAAATGTTAATGAACCAATAGGGTCTCTTAAATCTTCTTATACTCCTTTAGAGGTGCAAGAACTCCTCTCCAAAGAGCAGATCAAAGATATAACTATTAAACCTATTCTTGCCTGGATGTTTGTCCAAATTAATAAGCATTAAAAACCTAACCTAATGAGTTTAATTTACATTATCACTAGATTTGCGATTTTAAATTAATTTTATATATAGATACAAAATATATACTAAGTACTTTGAAAGCTGTTGTATATGAAGAATTTGGTTCTCCGGATGTTTTTGAATTAAAAGAAGTGGAAAAGCCTACACCTGAGGAAGACGAACTGCTTGTTAAGGTACATGCAACTTCGGTAAACGCCTTAGATATGATTTTTCGGAGTGGTGCTTCGCTGTTATTTGGAATGACAAAATTAATGGCTGGATTTAAAAAACCAAAGTATGACATTCTAGGGTTTGATGTATCCGGGGAGGTTGAAGCTGCAGGAAAAAAGGTCACAAAATTTAAAAAAGGTGATAATATTTATGCATGTCTTAGAAGTCCTGGTTCAAATGCCGAGTATGTATGCGTTCCTGAAAAGTTGGCTGCAATAAAACCCGCTAATATAAGCCATTTAGAAGCTGCGGCGGCAGCTGATACCGGTGGTACAGCTTTGACTGGGCTTAGAGAGATAGTAAACATTAAAGATGGGCAAAAAGTGCTTATCTTTGGTGCTTCCGGAGGAGTAGGCTCTTTTGCTACTCAAATTGCGAAGACATTTACAACTGAAGTAACAGGCGTATGTGGTACAGACGCTGTAGATATGGTAAAATCCCTTGGTGCAAATGCTGTGATTGATTACAAGAAAGAAGATTTTACTAAAAATGGACAAACTTACGATATTATCTTTGACGCTGTGGGTAGAAATGTAACTTCATACTCGAAATGCAAAAACTCGTTAACTGAGGATGGGATTTTTGTTACAGTTGATCCACAATCAACGATGTTTAGATATATGTTGAACAAAAAAGTAAGAGGATACATGGGTAACGTTGATGGGGACAAACTTGATTCTCTCAGAGAGCTCATCGAAGATGGAAAAGTTAAATCAATCGTTGATAAAGTATATCCATTAGATCAAGTCGCCGAGGCTCATAGATACTATGAATCAGGTAAGAAAAAAGGAAAAATAGGGATAACTGTGCAAGAATAACACTGAAAGTTAGGAATGATACAACGCACCTATGCACAAGATTATTGATTTGAGAAAAAAATGGTAAGTATTAGTTAGTTAAGGAAAAAATTTCTAAAATCCTTTATATTACTTTGATCCTAACAAATTACAATCTATTCTTTTTAATATCAATTTTAGGAAGAATCTCATGTGTAAGGCAATAATACCCGGGACAGCGTTTTTTTGCAATTTCATTAATTTCAAGTAGTTTTTCCATGGGAGTGTCACTTTCAATAAATAAGTCCATCTGTAAATCTCTAATAGCAGGATTAGCGGAAAGACCTAAAGCTGCTGATGTATCCATGGTAGCAGTCCCTCTGATTTTAAAACTATTTAGTAGGATTCCTTCCATAGTTGCCCATTTAACAAATGTAGCAGAATAACACGCCAATAATCCACCAATGCAATATTGAACAGGATTAGGTGCAGTTCCTCCACCACCTAAGATGATGGTTTCATCTGATTGAACAAGAATATCTCCTGCCTTCTCAGTTTTCAATTTTGTCTCAAATTGGGGTCCAGTTTGTTCATCTAATCTCCAAGTGCCTTCGATCTCTAATTTTTTGATGCTAGTAGAAGGATCCTTTTTCGCATTTTCAACCGTCTCTTTAAATACATCAACATTTATTCTATTAATCATATGTAAACACCTAATTTCTTTATTATTTTAGATTAAGGGAAAGTATGACAAATCAATATTTAATTGATCCTATAATAAAATATTAAAAATCTATAGAAAAGAAAAGTAATATTATTGGTCTTCAGAAAAATTAAGCTGCCATCCAACTCCATAAGAGTCTTCAAACATCATATACCATGAACCCCAAAAAGTCTTCTCCAATGGCATTATTATAGTAAACTTCTTTTTCTGAACTTTTTCGTTTATTTTATCCAATTCTTCTTTTGTATCGTAAGTAATTAACACCTGCACATTTCCTGAACCCTGTTTTCCCATCGGATTGTCCGATAACATTACCACAGAGCCTCCTATGTCGAGGACTGCATGCATTGTAGAATTTTCATAATCGTAGTCGTCTGGAAATCCGAAACCTTCCCCCCCCATTTCCTTTGTAAAGGGCATATGATCCACGAGTTTAGCTCCGAATAGGTCTTTATATAACTCGATCGCTTCTTTACCATTTTTAACCATTAAATAGGGATTAATTTTTACTATTTTTTTTCACCTTTATATTGTTAAATTTAAGTAATAATTAGCAGTTTTTTCAAACTAATAAGTCTCTTCCTTATAAAATCTAGAATGAGTCTAATATTATACAATTGAAAGTAAAAGAATTATAACTGTCTTTATTACTCAAGTTTCTTCACTATAAGTTCATATATTTTGTCAATATTTTTTTTGAAATCCAAGAGATCGAGTTGTACTCCCAATCTTGGTTTTAAAAGTGGAGGTATGTGATCTGGATCATTAAAGACAGGTATTATTGGCTTTTCCATTATATCAGCTGCAGTCCACTCCTTTTCAACTGGTACAGATGTTAACGCATTTGGAGAGCAAAATAAGAGCATTATATCACATTTTCCAAGATTATCATTCATGTATTTGATAATATTGTCTTTCATATGTTCTTGCCAGTAGAGAACATGAGAGATTTTTTCACACTTCGTTAAAATTTCTGCTGTATCTCTGATTTTAAAATCGTTAGAATCCTTCGTTGCATAACTCATAAACACTATTGCATCCTTGACTTCGCTAACTTTTTTAATACCTTTTAATTCAATAAGATTTGAAACAGTTCCCTTAGAGCTTTGTCTTAAATCCTCTGTTAATTGGTGAAAATCTTCTATTTTTATAGATTGGCTTGTTTCTAAGGGACAGGATGGAGCTTTAATACCAATAGTGCTACCAGTTATCGGAGGGTATACAAAAATATTTGAAACCGATAATAGAACTCTTTCTTCCTTTTCTAAAGAAGCTATTCTTATTTTAATCTCTTTTTCTTTCTCTTTGTAGCCAGCTTTGTGAAATAATTTAATCGCTGAATGCAGCAATTTAACCCCATTTTCTAAAAACTTTTTTCTTTCATTAATATCTAATTCTTCTTGAGCTTTGTCTAAATTCCACATAGCTTCAAAATACAATGATGTTGCTAAAGCCCAAAATTCTCCACTTTTAAAACCCCCCTTTCCATACGAAGAAGCGGCTTCACTAAGCGATAGTCTAATTTTTGAAAAGAATTGTTCTTTTAATTCTGCTTCATAAGATTTATCAAATTCATGCCTGAATCTTAAAGCCTGACAAATTGCTGAATTACCAGATGCTAATAGCTTTAATCTATTATCAGTAAAAAATTCATTTGCTTTCTTAAATAAATTAGCTGCTATTTCATATCGAGCATGCTCTTCATATTCCTCTGCAAGTTGCATAGTCTCCCAAGCTTTGCAAAGATAATAAATTGCTTTGAGATCATTTTGATCTTGCTCTCCTTCGAATAATTTACAAATGTTTTCAAATTGTGAAGCAGCTGAAGCAAATTTTTCGGCAGATAAGAGGTGTTTACTTTGTTTTTCCAAAATTTTTGCTTCTTCGAGATTAATTTTAGCATTACAGTAATCGATTCTTATTTTAGCTACTTTTACTAATTTTTTAATTTTTTCGATTTTAAATTTCTCCTTGAACTGATCATAGGATTTCTTTAGGACATCACTCGCATTAATAAAAGCTTTTTTAGTACTATTATACATTTCTATAGCTTCTTCTGTCCTTTCTTCGTGGCTAAATTGCTCAGCCTCCTCTAATAGCGCCCAAGCTCCGTAGTAAGGTGCCTCATAATTAAAATTGGGGAGAGCCTCCAAGATTTTACTCGCTTTAATATAATTATCTCGCGCCTTTATATGATTTTCGATTTTATGATATGCTTTAGCCCTTTCAATTAAAATCCAAACATCAATATAATATATCTTCTTTTTTATTTCTTTCTTTGAAACTTCATATGTCGCAATTTTTAGCATTTTTGAATACAAACTTTTTACTTTTTCATAATTTTCTGCTGATGCTGTGAAATTCCCCAAACGATCCTCTATCCTTGCAATGCTAGCATACGCAGTGATCCTTGCAGCAGTGTATCCAGTTTTTAAAGATTCTTGGATCGCTTCTACGAATATTTCCTTTGCCCTATTTAACTTATCGATATCTTTCGTTAAAATACTAATTTCTTCATAAAGAGCCCCTAAGCTAAGTTTTGATTCTATTGACAATCTGAGATGTTTAATACCAACTGTGCTTTCCTCTAAAGCGCTTGCTGATTTTTGTAACATTTCAGCTTTTTCACTTTGAACATCGGTAATATCTGCTAGCGTTTTGTGCGCAACATAAAGAGCAGCATTATATGTGAATTGAGGGCGTGTGGGTTGAGGATACCCCTCATCATAATCTTTTCCAATATCTTCAGCTTTTCTTGCAAAGTCAGACATATTTTTTGCGTATACTTCTTGTTTTTCTATCTTTTTAGTGAGATAAGTTAACATGGAGTAGATATTTGTTAATATAACATATAAATGCACACAAAAAGGTGTAAAAGCAGTCATTGTTAAAGCCTTTGCAGCGTATTCAATCCCTTTTTTACCATAAGGCTTCTTATTGGCTGGAATCAGAAAATCTTGACTATACATTACAGCGTTGCTATAATAATTAGCCAGAGCTATATTCACGAAAAAGTTCCAGAAATTAATAGAACCGGCGAATATACCACTAAATTTTCTGAGTAGAGGAAAATATTCTACTCTTTTTTTTATTAAGTAATCAACTTTTCCTGAAACCGCTATAGCTTGAAAAAATTCGTATAAGTTCAATATAATTGCTGATTTATCTTTTGAATTTATAGCATAATCCACACTTTTTTCGAGTAATTCGATTGCCTTAAGGAAGTATTTTTGTTGCTCAGTTTCTTCCTCAATATAATTTAATCCATAATCTATATAACAACGACCTACCACATTATATATAGTCGCGAGAACTCTAGAATTGTTTGTATCCTCAACAAGCTTTAGATATTTTTCACATTTCAAATGTGACCATGTAGCAACTCTTTTGGGGAATATTGAGAGAATTTGATATTCTAATTTATATACTGTCATATCAGAAACGATTCCAAATTCAGAGCTCAATGCTGCAGCAATGTATTGAACATTCTTAATTTCCTCTGAGATTCTACGCGCTTTTTCTGAAATTTCTCTGCCTTTTCTTGCAACCTCTAGAACCTCTTCTAATTCACTACAGTAAAGAATTAAACTCACCGATATCGTTGCCGCTTTACTTAACGTTCTTGCCATACCCTCTTTATCCCCTCTTTTGGAATAGCTTTCACTAGATTCAACGAACACCTCAATTGATTTACTTGCAGCCTCCTTTGCCTTAATAAGAGAGCTCTGACTTATACTAGTAACATAGAACATTAAAGCTTCGCATTCTAATTCCATGGGTTTGTTTCCTGTCTCCTTAAAGATGTTTATAGCTTTTTCGTAGGCATCTATAGCACAATTACAATTTTCGAAATAGTCCTCAGATGATTCAGCTGATAATGCAGCTTTTGAATAAGCATAACCAAGCTTATTAAATGCGATTGCAGATTCTTTTTTTATATCGTTCACTAAAAAGCTTTCCGCAACCTGCTTATATAAAATTGCTGCTTCATGCCAATTATAAATCAATTCCTCAGATTTCGCTTTTTTTAATAAAGCTTTCCCACTATCTATTATCAATTAACTAATCAAATAAGAGAAGAATTATTATTTTTAATTTGTTATTTAATAATCTGCTAAGATATAAAAATGGTGTATTAATCCAAATTAAATAAAAAATCCTTTAACTATTGTTATCGTACCAATATTAAATAGAATTAAAGCTAGGATCTCAATTAAAGTATTTCTCAAAATACCACCTAATAAATTAAAAACAAGCCCTATAATGCTAATAAGTATTCCTATAAAGAACCATCTCATTCTTTGTTTGGCTTCATCGTCTGTTTTTTTAATAATCATAGCATATTTGAACAAAGCATAACCGAATAAACCCATCCTAAGAATATTTACAAATATAAACCAATATGGATTGGTGTCGGTGTCAATAATTCCCAGTGAGAATTTAGTTAAATTCGGTTTAGGAGGGAGGAAAATGTAACCAAGACTCATTAGAGTAAAAATTAAGATCATTATCCCTAGATATCTAAGACTCATTGCTACCTTAGGAAATTTCTCTAATACGAAAACCGTCATTACTAAGGATATTGGAATAAAATTAAAGAAAATCTGGGTTATAACAGCACCAATGGAAGTAACTATTTGACTAATTATAACTAAATGGTAAACACTATAAACTAAATGTGCTAGTGAAGCTGAAAAGAAGAACGAAAAAAACCATCTATTTAACCAATTTTTAGGATTTAATCGCAACTCAATCAATCCCGCTATAAGGGCAATAATCCCTGTAATTAAAGGGGCGATAATTTTAATGATATATATAATATATAGCGGATCCATATTCTGTTTCCTTTTTTATTATTTAAAAATTTTATTTAATAAATGCTTTTCTTCACACCTTTATCTCATAGGTATTATTCTTCAGATCAATTAATAAATGAAAATGTTCAACCCCTAATTGATGGATTAGCTATACG
>Ga0255055_10000553_pt1 | contig 28887 bp, 19 predicted proteins | sample JV7_2_27_MG_FD_188633 | JGI IMG/M metagenome (GOLD analysis project Ga0255055, IMG submission 188633) | Seawater microbial communities from Jervis Inlet, British Columbia, Canada - JV7_2_27 | ecosystem: Environmental > Aquatic > Marine > Inlet | place: Canada: British Columbia | collected...
AGACATCTTCATTCTCAGGCTCAGGGACTTTATCTGCCGGAGCTTCAGCCGCTATTTCGACCGGAGCCTCAACCTCTACCTTCTCGGCGGGTTTGTCCATCAGGAGCTGGAAGCAGTCAAGACAGAAGGGCCACTCGGCCACCATCCTGTGTTCTTCACCGGCAATATCCTTACCGCACTTTTTGCATTGCATGATCATGAGGCTCCTTCGCAAAAGATCTTTATCGCGGCTGCCTGCCCGCCATCGCTCTCGCTCAGGCGAGGCGGGCGGGGAAAGCCGCTCCCACAGAATTTATCTCGGTTTTTCGCTATGCGCTATGCGCTTTGCGGCTATGCCATACTAGCCAGCCTGGCTTGAACCTGCCCGTGCAGTTGATCTAGTCTTGCCACCCCCTGATTTTTCACGGTCTGGACCTTCTCGGTGAGCGTGTCCGCAACGTCCATTTTCTCTTTCAGTAGATCCAGTTGCGTCGAGGTCTCTGACTTCAGGGAGTCAATACCCTGGCGAAATGTCTGCAGTGTGCCAACAGCAGTGTCTTTGACCGTTTCGAGCTGCGTCTTCAGACCTTCTCTTGCCTGATCCGCCCGTTCTTCCATCTCATTTCTCACTGTTGACAGACTCTCCCTGACTTTCTCACCACTTCCGGAAATGGAGGTTCTGATCTTTTCAATCTGCTCATTTACCTGTTCAACAAACTGGGAGACCCTTTCCTGGACCTCGGCTCTCACCGATTCGATTTGCTCACGAAATTTCTCTAGTTGTTCGGCGATCGCCTCTTTCACTTTCTGAATTTGCTCTTTGATTTGCTCAACAAGCTTGTCCACCTGCTCCTCTATCTGGACGCGCAACTTGTCGATCTGTTCGAAGGCCCGGGCCTTAAGCTCTTCAAATTTCTCCATCGCCTTTGACATGACCTCTTCTATCTTGTCGTTTGCCTCGGTCACCTTGTCGTCGATGGTCTTCGCAATTTTATCGAGCTGCTGCACCAGTTGCTCTCTGAACTTCTCCATACTATCTACTGCCTTGGAACTGATCTTTTCAATCTGCTCGCCTATCTGTTTAGCGATTTTCTCCATTTGATCGCCGGCCTGGGAGGCGACCGACCCTATCTGATCCGCGATCCTGGACACCACATCCTGAATGGCGGTTATCGTGGGTTGAACCACGATTTTGGGCAGATTCTGCGCTGGAATCGCATCCAGCATACCCATGGCTTTGTCGAGAATGGACCTAAGCATATCAATGAACTCGGTAAACTTCTCCGTTAGCTTGGCAAGTTCTGTCTTGATTATCTCAAAGGTGGTCATGGTGGTGTCCTTGAACTCGGAAACCTGGCCTTGAACTGAACGAATCGTGCCCCTGGCAACACCAACCACTGACTCCACCTGCGAACGGACCGCCTCGACGCCATCGGTGGTGGTGTTGATCACCGTATCCAGTGCCTTGCCGACCTGGTCCACGATCCCCTCAATTTGTTTCTCCACCGACTCCACCCGCTCCCCCATTTCCTCCACCAGGGAACGGAAGGATCCTCCTTTGGAATCGATTTCTTTTCTGACCAACTCGATGCCTTTGCCGATAGTTTCGCGCACGGTGTCAACTTTATCCGTGACTTCGGTTTCAACCACCTCAACCGATTCCGGGATGGGATCCAGCAAGTCGTTCAATTTTCCCCTAAGCCATTCCACCTGTTCGTTGAATGACTCCACCCGCTCTTCCACCAGCGACCGCAACTGGTCAGTCCTCTGGTCCACCTCGTTCTGGACCAGATCCACTGGCTCCATACCCGAATCTTCAAAAGCATCTAATCTGGAGCTGAATGCATCGATCTGGGACTGTAAAAAACTCTCCTTCTCATCCACTTGGGTCTCAACCAGATCAACCGCCCCTGTCATATTTTCTTGAACTGTGCCAAGGGTAGAGGAAATTCCCGACTGCACCCCACGAACGCCCTTCTTCAGGGTTTCAGCCGTTTTTTGCACCGACTGTTGATCTACGCCTTGGCGAGACTGCACCTCAGATACTTTCGCTTCTATCTCCCCTATCATTGATTCGCAACGGCCTTCGGCCTCGACGTTGAATGAATCGAGCTCGGCCCCGAGGGGCTCGATTTTCCCCTTGGCCTCGGCCACAATCTCCTTGCACTTGCCCGCCAGTTCCGGTCCGATGGATTTGATATCTCCTTTGAGTTCCGTCCACTCGGATAGGAGATCGGACTTAGCTGACTCAATGTCGCCTTTTACTTGCTCTACTTTTGCCCAAACACCCATGTGGTTTTCCCGCAATATGAAAAAGCTCTGTAGAAGATCCGTGCTGAACCTTCTCTAGGTGCTGAATTCCTCTATTTCTGCCTCTATACCCTGGATCTGCGCGTTCAATTCTGTCTGCACCGAAACTAATTCGGGCTTGATTGGCTGGAGTTCGCCCAGCACCGTAGGGCCGAAAGCTTCAATCTCAGCCCAGGTTGCCTCGATTTCGCCGCTAATCTCGTTGACGAAACTCTCGATTTCTGCGGCCAGTTCGTCCAGTTTCGAGCTGATTATTCCCATGATGAACCTCTTTCGAGAGACGCCCCAGCGGGGGCTGTTAAAGTCTATCCTCGATGCGGAAGTCAGCTAGAGTCGTGGAGTCTATGAAATCCCAAACTCCAAGCACCAAATTACAAATAAATCTCAAATTCCAATATCAAATGACCAAAACAGGTTTGGAATTTTGAATTTTGGTCATTGTTATTTGTTTGATATTTGTGATTTGGGATTTGGAATTTCTATTCCTCCTGTACTCCAAAAAATCCCGCGGGGCAGCTACAGCTTTATCTTCTCCTTCAATTCCGCCTTGGTCTTTTCAGCCTGACTCTTGAGAGCATCGGCTTGTTCCGACAGCTTCCTCATGGCGGCTTCGACCCTCCCCATGATTTCGTTGACCTTGCCGGTAATCTCAGCATCCATTGCATCCAGCTCCCCCCGGACTTCCGTCATGGCCCGATTCAGCTCGCCGGTGACCTCGGACTCTGAGGCCTGAAAATTTGCCCTGAGTTGGACCGTTGCCGCTTCGTTCTCCGCGATCATCTTGAAGCGAGCACTTTCAACCTTGGGGGTTAAATCAACTCTCTCTTTTCTGGTCTTTTTGGTTTCATCCTCTTTTGTTTGGAGAATCAGTGTGCCTTCCTCCAATTTAATCAGTTCGGTGTCGATTCCGGATATCCGCTCAATGCTCAAAAGAGGTTTTTCATCCACGTAAACGTGCTGCATGGAGGTCTGGCTTTCGTAATTTTTTCCAAAGAGGAGGTGATTGCCCTGGGTGTCCATGGGTAAACGTACATCTTCGCCCCAATCGAGAAAGCGATCGATCTCGGCGCAATCGAAGTAGAGGGCTACAAGTGTCCGGGTGTGCTTGTAGGCGGGAAAATAAAAATGACCCGTCAAAAAATCGGGCTCAAAAGGTATCTTGATTTCCTTGTTCCACAATGGTACTCGCACCGTGTAGAAATCCTGAGAGGTCTTCTCGTCGGAGGCTATCTGGTAGGTCTTATCTCTATCTTTGCCGATTTCGCTGACGATTTTGCCCTCCACAAAGATGGGATAGTGGAGTGCTCTAAATGGAGGCAGGTGCACGTGGGGATCATCTCGTGATTCCAGCCTGGCCGTCATTTCCACGTCGTAGGAGACAATCTCAGTGTCCCGCTCGAGCTCCGTTTCCGGGGTTTTGGTTTGACCGTCTATCTTGATTTCGCAGACCCGGTACTTTCTTCCATACGGAAAAGCGTGCTTGCTCCAGTTCTTTCTGTCGAACTCCACAAAGGTTCCCGTGCGAAACGTTTTCGCGGGAAACTCTTTCAGAACTATCTCGACCTCGTCTTCCCGGAGTTTGAGTTTAGCGGTTTCCAGTTTCTGCCGATCGTCAACCTCACTCGCTATGGGTGTACGCAGAAGCAGGTCCTGTCGAACACCCGATATTGCTTGATCTTGGTCGATTTCTTCTGAGCGAGGTTTTTCAGAGTACGAATTCAAGATCTTTACGCTATGCCGGGATGTCTCAGGCAGGTGAACACGAACCTCCTCCACCTCATGGGGAACAAAAGAAACCTCCAGGCCCTGTGAGTCCTTTTTTCGCAAAAGCATGTAAGTGTTCTCTTGACTGTCATAGGTCAAAACACCATTTTCAGCGGTCACATACCAGATGAGAAAATCATAGAAGCTTGCACCATGCAGAGTCGCCCCCAGACTCAGGCATATCATTGGCAGTTCTTTTTCAAGCACATCCCAGTCCATCCGCAGGGAGACGCCCTTTACAACGTGCGCTTTTAGCACGGCCTCCATGGTTTCGCTCTCGTAGAGAGCCGTGGGAAAATGCTGGCGCCAGAGTACCTGAGCGGGGTCTTGAAAGTGGATTGAATAGTGGCGAAGGAGGACAGGGTGGTCCTCCACTTCTTCAAAAGCGACTTCGCGGACAGATTTCCACGTTACCAGACCAGAAACTATCAGTGGCTCCGGCGGTGGTTTCGGCAGGTTGTACACCCCCCGAATGGAAAGTCGTGCCTCTATGGGGTCGAGCCGGGTAAATTTTGGGAAGAGCTTATCTTCACCAATATCGGATGAAATCCAGAAATCCGCCTTTGCCTCGAAGCCGTAAGAGTAAAGGTTGACCTCAAAATTCTTGATGCTTGCACCTGAAATCTGGAAACGATCCTTTTCGATAGCCAGATCAAGGTCTAGTTGTAAAGCTTCTGCGAACATGGCTTTTTGCCTACTAGAAACTACTGCAGGCTGCCCACTGCCGGCTGTTAGTGCCTAGTGCTTAGTTCCTAGTGTCTAGTCTCTCCCGACTTCCGACCTCTGTCTTCTTGCTGCCAGCTGCAATCTGCCTGCTGTCCTCTGACCCTCGTCTCGCTCGACCTCACGTCTCGCCCGTCTCGCCCCATGCTCCATGCCCTATGCTCCATGCTCTCCACTACCATTCCTCTTCGGAATCCCCGGATTCAGCATGCGTCTCCTCCTCGTACTCCTCCTCCCCGTGATATTCACGTTCTGCCGGTGTGGAGGAGAATTGGACATCGGAATCAAACGCAACGAAACTGTCCAGGTCAACCTTGTAGAGGTCTTCCATGGTCTGCCATTCCACTGATCCTCTGTTTTCTCCAAAAACAGTAAGCTCCCCTATATTGAGAGCAAGGAGCAACGAATAGTTGGAGAATATCTTGGGGAAATAGATCCGTGGGTCGAAATTGGCTATTATGTTATTTATGTCGTCGGCAACAATGGCAGCCTTCGGATATTGTTCCTTCGCTAAAAGCCGTTCGAAGGCCGCCATTTTTTTTTGCAAGAGTCCCAGGTGGTAAGAACCTTCGGCCAGCACCCCATCATCGGCGGTGAGAGGGGAGGGTGCGGCTGCGGCTGGTTCCACCTCTTCTCCCGGTTCATAATCTTCTGCCAGTTCTGGCTCAGGTTCGGGTTCCCGATAGACAACTTGTTGAAAAGATCTGAGCCAGTCATTTACCTTGGGCAAGCTTTCCAAAAGGGGCTCTGCAAGATCTTCCAAGGTCATACCGAGAGCTTGCTTAAACTCTTCACTTGCCTCGAGGGCTTCCTCGACCTCGTCACTGCTAACCTCGTCAACCCATCGCTGATAGATGTCGCTCTCTTTTTCTTCCTCGTACTGGAGTTTCTTGGCTAGCTGCCGTAAGAACCAATTCAGGCTGGTCTGCGTATGTTTCTCCCGGTTCTTCACCGGTCCCAGTGCTTCCCAATTCTCAGTCAAGAGGTTGGCCAGACACCCCATAATCGCAGCCATGGCGCCAACGCCCTGTTCGAGAAAAACGCCATAGAGAAAATAACCGGCGATGCGGATGTCGTACACGCCTTCTTCCAGTACTTGCTCTGCCTGAACAGCGGCTTCCATGTACTCAGCATTCTCCACCAGGCCGGCAATGTCCATAAGACGGGGGTCGATAATATCTAGTCCCGGGTTTTCAGTTACTTCCAGGGTGGTGTTGAGGATATCGATGTTCATTGGTTGCCCTCGTTTTACGGAGACGCCCCACCGGGGCGTCTGTCCATGAAATTGTCCAATTTAAGATATCTTACAGAGATGTACCGGTGGCACGTCTCTGCCGGTGATATGTCTGTTGGAGACGCCTCATCCACCGAGGCCTCTCTACCGAAGCTACGCTACGTCGCCCGTAGCCTTCCAGAGAAGATGCTTATTCGTCGATAGTGTTCCTTGCCCCCACGGATTTTGTCGTACCCCAGGTAACTTTCGGAATGAAGTTTCGCCCACGTCTTTTGAGTTCGAATCACCAAAACAACTTCCACATCCATTCCAACCGCACCCAAAATGGGAAAAACCAAATCGTTCAACCGCTGCTTGACTTCACGTGGCCACGGTTCTCCCGGATCAGTAGTCTCAAACTCGCTAAAGAGGGTCAGTCTCCTGCCGTGAACGGGCACACCTGTCCTCTTGCCAAAAATTGCGTCAGTACCCAGGATTGTTTCCCCAAGTCGAAGGTGAGCAGTGCTCAACTGGCGATTGAGCGCAACTTTCTCAACCCGAATGCCCAGCTCGGGAAACACAAGTTCTAAAAGCCAGTGAAGAGTGCTACAGGATCTCAAATCCAGCATCTGCAGGTAACGGCCTTTTGTCCCCTCCAGGTCGGGAAACAGATTACTATTCGTTTCCGGGTATATGTTTTCAAGATAGTATTTGATCAGAAAATGGTCAAAGTAGCCGATGAAATCCGCAAACGAGCTGCTATCGATATAACCTGCATCCAGTTTTTTTAAGAAGTAACTCGGCAGAGGACTCTGAGCACTCAATAGGCCGAAATTCAGAATTATCAGCACCCTCCTTACCGGTTCACCGTGGAACTCGATGCCACGGATCAGACTGGGCTGGGAACTCGTACTCAAGTGGCTCTTGAAATGAATATCTTCAGGCTGGTAGCCGAGGAACCGCAGGAGGTGCAAGAGAGAAATGAGATCAAAGTCATGGATTCTCTTGGCAATGTTTCTTTCCACAGCTGTCATAGTCTGGGTGCGCTTCATTGAGAAGCCCCACCGGGGCGTCGGTACGTGAACTTGTCCAGTGTATCGGTAACACCCTGTAGAGACGTGCCGGTGGCACGTCTTATTGAGACGGTCCAGCGAACCGTCTCTACAATTCAAACGCCTCCACCAGATCCTCTATCTCATTGAGCAGTGCCTCAATGGCTGGGTCCAGAGACGCCTTGTCGTCGTCTGTGACTTGCACATTTTTTGTTTGCGGGAATCGTCTTAGAAGCAGTTCCTCCAGTTCGTTCATCAACAGCGCCAAGGGCTGTCCCTGTTCACCGGGGAACCGTTCCTGAATACGGCTTTGCAGACGTCTAAACACCGCCATTGCGTCTTCGGGCTCGGGCGGCTCTACCTCTGCCTGCTCCTGTTTTTCGGCAGGAACCTCGTCTTGCTGCCAACGATGCCGCAAACGTTCAGGCGAGAATATATCGTCTAGACTATTTGTCATGGTTCGAATGTAAGTTCAGATAAAAGCTCTCTAAAGGGTTCCTGCAGGCTCTGTGGAGCCACCCGTCTCCACCTTGACCTGGAGGGCGTCATAGAACTCTTCGCTCTCCTTGAGCCGACTCAGCATAGCAAGCGCCTCGTTCCTGTGCTGGTATTTGCCCACCAGCAATCTCTGGTAGCCTCCCTTGGTATCCAAATCCAGCCAGGCATCTAGACCCAGACCTCGAAGTTCCTGCAAATGGTTTAGGGCGGTTTTCCTGTACTTGAAGGAACTAACCTGAACTGAGTATACATACGGCAGCGTGCCGGAGTACTGCGGCACGGTCTCTCTCTGTGGTGCGGGCGTGATCTCCATTTCCACCTTGACCTGGAGGGCGTCATAGAACTCTTCGCTCTCCTTGAGCCGACTAAGCATAGCAAGCGCCTCGTTCCTGTGCTCGTATTTGCCCACGAGTACTCTATGGTAGCCCCCCCTGGTATCCAAATCCAGCCAACCATCAATGTCCCGCCTTTGTAGTTCCCGCATGCGAAAGAGTGCGTTTTGCCTGTATTTGAAAGAACCAACCTGCACTGAGTAAACATACCGTAGCGTGCGGGAGTACTGCGGCACGTTCTCTCCCTCTGCCGCGGCTGTAACCCCCGTCTCTTCGAAAACCTGAGGTGGAGTCTCCAACTCAGGTTGCAAACTCGCAGGCGTCGGCTCTTCCCAAATGATGCGTGGCTTCTCTGTAGTGTGGTGGATGGGCTTCACTATTATCGTTCGGTGGTCTTTGATGCGTTCCTGTGCCGAGCCTTTTCGCTCCGGTAGAGCCTCCGTCTTGGTGCCAACCGACCCTTGCCGATGGGAAAGCTTGGAGCGCTCAATTTCCTGTCCAGCGGAGCCTACGTCCCAATGACGGGCAAAAACAACGAGCAACAGATAACAAAGAACCAGCACAGCTGCCGAAGCCAGATAGTACCATATGGCTGAGCCAACAAGTCTAATCTGGCCCGTTTCTTCCGAAGCTGATTGGACCCTCGACAGGTCGACCACCGGGATTTTTCCCCGAAGCTTTTTCATGTATTCGCTAATTTTCACCGGATTATCAACGTACTTCCCCTGAAATCCTTGATTCAGACAGAAATAGTAAACTTCATAGATGAACGGAATGGTTTGCGGTTTACGCAAAAGGTCGTCTACAGTTTCGTAAAAAAGCTCACCGGCGTCATCTATCTGGAAAAGTTCCTTTTGGAGCGGTGGCCAACTGAGCTGATTATCATCAAGGTAGCGGGTTTGGACATGCTCATCGAAGTAGGCGACAATCGGGAATAACACCAGGTAGCAGTCTCTTTCCGCGAGGGTTTCAGCCAGTTTTGCCCGGAGAAAGTCTAGTTGGGTGCGAATCTCCGAACGAGCCCCTACAACATCATGACACTGGTCCTGATCCGAAGCAGAACTGACCTCTTCCTCTCCAACGATGGTGCTCACCTCAGCACTCTGCAACGGTGAGTGCACGGGACTGACCGGACTTCCCAGTTGTCCGCACGCTTGTTCCATTTTTTCAAACACCGCTTGGATTGCTTCCCATTGATCGTTTTTCATACTCTACCTTTCGCTACTGCAAACTAATCTGTTACCTCCGAAACTTCCATCTGGACCTCTACGGTCCCTTCCGAAATCCAGGTGTCCAGGATCCGTCCAACTTTGGCTGTAAACGTTTCCACCAGCGACAGGTAACTGGCATCAAAATCTCTGAATCGCAGGTAATAGACATGCTTCATCATGCCAGGCACCCCGCCCTTGTTGAAGGGGGATTCTTTTACCCTTACCTCGCTCAACAGGTCGAAGGCCCGTTTGAAATGGCCTTGGTGTACGCTTCCCAGTATTTGCAGCATGCCCAGAAGATCATCAATATTAAGTGTGGTTTTGCTTTTCAAGGTGAGCAGATGAAGAAAGCCTTCCATTTCTTTCTGGAAAGTGTTTTCAGCGTGGCCCATAATCTCTCCCACCAACTCCCATTCCAGGCCGACTATACTCCGGGTGTAGGGGGCTACCTGCAACCATTCACGAAGAGCCTCGGAAAAGCCTGCTTGCATCCAACGAGCGTCGATGGCAATGGTTCTTGGTTCCTCAAAAGCCCCTGGAAAGTGCAGGCTAAGCCAGTGTCGCTTTACTCCCGTGGGGTCTACAGTCTCCTCAAGCTCGTAGGATCCGCTACCACCCGAAAGGATACCGGCTCTCATGGGCACCATGCTTCCGTCTTGGACCTGATAGACCCCGGCCACCGAATGGAGATCAAAGTTGTACTCCGGCTCAGGGTGGCGGATGGAGTATCGTTCCTGAGTTCCATCACAAATAACCGGTTGCGCCATTCCAGGGTTGAGATTGACGATGGGGACCGCGAAGAGTTGAAATACATCCTCGTTGAGCACCAGGCTTCGAGGCCATTGTGAATCCAGATCAAAACAGATGGAAAATTTACTCCAGTTCCTCGGCTGTGAACCTATGCGGACGGTAAGAAACAATTCCTGGTGTGGGAAATGAAAGAACAGCCGTTCTTTCTGCAAGGGGTGGGGTAACTCCTCATCCTCACCATCTTCCACCGCACCGAAAGTTACCTCGCAACCAGCCCCCCGACTTTCTTCACTGACATTCTCATCAAATACCACCGAAGCCTTTCTCAGGTGCTTTTCCAAAGAGTGGAGTACCCTCAGAGAAACCTGAAAATCATCCAGGTGATTGATGTGGAAGCGCAGGTAACCAATGTCTTCGTTCCGCTCGTAGGGGGCACTGAGGGCAAGCACGATCCTGTATCCCCTGTTGGGCAAAAGCAACATCTTCATCTCGGTTACAGAGATGGGGAGGAGGCGTAATTCGCACGTCGTCCGGAACATTGCCGTACCCTTGGTCTCCGAAGAAACGGCCATCTCAGTGCCCTTGGGCAACATGACAGGTTCGGTAAATTGTCCGGTGAGTTTGGCCCGCGCCATCCCCATCGCAGGCAACGGTGTCAGCAGGTACGGGAAAAATTGTTGAAAAATCCGTCTCCGGAAGTCGGCGATGTTTCGAAGCCCTGCCGCATGAGTACGTGCTGCAAAATATGCCATTGCCTCGGTGAGCCGTCTCACATCCGGATCATCCCGGTCCAGCGGAGTGGCTGGATGCATCGTGGCATAAGACATGCGGAAGTTTTCCAGCTCGTGCATGTGTTCCAAGAAGCTTTTGTACAAGATGTCGTCAGGTTTCATTATTTCTGTTCCAATGGTGACCTATCGAGTTGCGCCATTTGACAAAGGGGCAAAATCCCCCGCACCCCCCTTTAGTAAAGGGGGGACAAAGGGAGGTTTTTGAAACTGGTGTTATAATCTCTAGCCGACCTTCGTCATGGTTCCTTTCACCGTGGTCATCTGTCCTTCTACGGTGGTCATTGCCCCCTTCACCTTCATCGTACCGTCCGCGGATATATCCACACTTAAACCTTTCATTTCCGCCTTGGTGGTGCCCGACAGAGTCAGGGTCATACCCTTGATCTCCGTCTTACTCGTACTGCTCACCGTGGTATTCATTCCGGAGATCTCCGCCTTGTCCACGGCTGCAACAGCCACCTCATTGCCTGATACCGAGACATCTCCCGTGGCATCCGCGGTATATTTTGCGCTGGATTTCAAGGTCATGTCTTTGGTGCTCTCAACATCAAATTTCTGTTCACTTTTGTGAAGCGTGTCTTTGGTTGACTTGCAGGTAATCGTTTCGGATTCCACGGTAAAATCTTTGCACTTAATCACCACGCTGTCCGGCTTCTGCGTGATCGTGCTTGTCTCCTTCTCTCCCTTGCTGGTGATCGTAATGGATTCTCCATCCAGAACCGCGGTTTGGGTAATCTTACCCTCCTCGTTTTCGACGGTCAGGATGAGACCTTTTTTCTTGTTGAGCTCAACACGGCAAACAAGAGTTCCCATAATTGCAACCAATCACTCTTCTTTTGTTTCAAGGATCAGATTTCCCTCAACCATCTTTATCATCTCGGTATCTTTACCTGAGGTCCGTTTCATTTCTAACACCGGTTTGTCATCCACATAGACATGCTGAAGGGAGGTCTGGCTCTTGGCGCTTTTGCCAAGCAGCATGTGGTTCCCTTGGCTATCCATGGGAAGACGTGCTCCTGCCCGCCAATCGAGGAATCTTACGATTCTACCCGAGTGAAAGTCCAGGGCCACCAAAACCCTGGCGTTTTTGTAATCAGGAAAATAGAAATGGCCTGTGAAAAAATTCGGTTCGAACGGCACCACCACCTGCTGCTTGTTCCAGAGCGGTATGGTCACCTTGTACTGGTCCAGTGAAGTCTTCTTGTCCTGATAGATCTGGTACGTCTCCGCTTCATCGCCTCCTTGTTCACTAACAACCTTGCCCTCGACGTAAATCGGAAAGACGGGTGGGGTAAAAGAGGGTAGGCTGACCCAGGTTTCGCTTCTGAGTTCAAGCCGCGAGCTCATATCGATGTTGTATCGTCCATAATCCCCATAATGATCACCGGTTATTTCGGTTGCAACCGCACTGGCCTCGAGGCTGATGCTCCGGACCCTATACACCTTGCCACGGAGATAAAGCTTGTCACTCCAGCCACGACCGTCGAATTTGACCAGACATCCGGGCCGATGCCTTTGTGAAGGGAAGCGTCGGAAGGTCAGGCAAATTTCATGTTGGCGAGTCTTGAGTTTCTCTTCTTCCAGACTGGCGTATTCCTTGAAATCTCCTGGTATGGGGAAACGGACCAACTGTTCGTGGCGGACACCATCAACTGCCTGAGATTGTTCGATGTCCTCTCTCTGAGGTTTTTCCGAGTAAGAGTTCAATACTTTGACCTCGTGGCGGATCGTCTGCGGAAATTCAATATGGAACCCCTCTACCTCCACTTTTTCCGGGACAATCGGTTTGCCGATATCCTCTTTGCTCGCCGACAAGGTATACTGATTTTTTGGGGAATCGTAACGTAAGACACCATTGTTTTGGGACACAAACCAGACTACAAAGTCGTAAAAACTGGCCTCTTTTTCTTCTACTCCCAAGGGCAAGGTATTGATTGGATATTTTTTGGTCAAAACATCCCACTCGCAGTTGAGTGAAACAGAGCGACCCCTGTGTGCCTCTAAGAGGTCTTTGACACTCTTGTTCGTCATCAGGTCGCAGGGAAAGTGTTGACACCAAAGAACACGGGCAGGATCTGCAAAAGTGATGCGGTAATGACGGTAAAGTACGGGGTCATCCCGCACCTGCGTCATTTCTGAGACATACTCTTGGAGTATGTCCTTCTCCGTTACCAAACCCTGCACCACTAGAGGCTCGACTTTCCCTTCTTCCCACCTGGGCTCTAACTCCACCCGGACCTTCACCAGATCGTGCTTTATGAAAAAGGGAAACAACTCGTCACCCTGTTTTGTTCGGGTGGATACCAAGAAGGTTAAAACACAGGTAAAACCATAGGGTTGAAGATCCAGCTTGATCGTCTGGACGTTGCCACCCGGTATGGTGATAGTTTTCTTATCAACCGTTAATTCAAGCTTTATCTCGAGGGTGTCAGCAAACACCATTGTCTCCCGGAGCGAAACTGACCCAACTGGCTGGAGGATTATTAAAATGTCTAAAATTAAGGCTCTAACCCCTCCCATACCATCTTAAAATGAAAATCTTGTTAGGTAAAAGGAGAGTGCTTTATGCGAAAGTGATTTCAGCCCTGGAAATTCTCAACATGAAACTTGCTGAAAAAAGTGTCGAATACCATCTGCAGGGATTGTGCGTTCTTGCGAACAATACAATCAATCTTGAATGACAAGACGAACATACTGTCGGTTGGTTGCGCTATAATGTCTACCAACTCTACTCGCGGTTCATATTGTTCGATGTTTTGTCTTACTTCTTCCATCACCACGGATAAAATGTCATCCCGAGAACGAAATTCGTTCAGGTCACGGATGCCCATTTCACCTAAAATGGAACCGAAGCCCTTTTTGGTGTTGAGAATATTGTTGAGGTTTTCAATGATACTGGCGAGATATCGATCAACAGCGCTCACCCTTGACTTGCGGTCAAATTTGTCGAAGAAAGTCATGCACAACCCTTGTACATTGCTTGCTGAGGAGGCAAATATCGCCGTTCCCTCACTTAGCGGCGATAGATATAGAAGTCCATTTCCTTGAGTTGGGGGTGATCGTAAAACGCCAGCGACAACTCGCTGAGGGCATGGTCCCACTCCTCGCCTTCAATAATCTTGAAGAAATCAACTTCAGGCCCAAAGGAGTGCTGAAACGACGGCTGATCGACCTTTTCCAAGGGAATACCCTGAAGGGCCAGCCGGTGAACCAGGGATATCCTGGAAAGGCTTGCCAGTTTGAGATCTTCCAAAGAGACCACTTTACTCACACTGCTTTTCTGGGCCAGCAAGAAGACCTCCCTGGCCCCCCTCATCTCAGGCGGCAATTGAATCTGATACAAGTTGTCCCGGAACTGAAATGGAAGATAGGGAGATTCAACCTCAACCATTTTCATCTGTTCCTTCAACGGTTTGAGAATCTCCTGGAAGCAGTTGGCAAGCTGGTCATGGTTGTAAGGGCTGGCAACGTGCTCCGGAACGGTACTCTTGTAGAAACACACCTCGATGTAGAAGTTCTTTAATGCTTCGTGGACATAGTAGGGATGCATGTGGACCTGAGAGCGGAGGTTTGCCAGAAATCTCTGGACCTGGTAAACGCTCTTCAAACACTGCTCCACCTTGAACAGACCGCTACCGCTCAAGTAGCTGGCGGCATCGAGAGCCAAATTGTACTGAAAGAGCTCTACGGTCTCGCCAAACTCATCAATTTCGGTCATCAAGAAAGGCGAGGTGCCAACCTGGAGCAAGGGCGGAACAAAATCCCTCCGGAGTTGCCAGGTTCCCTCCGGATCTTTCTCGAACTCTGCCAGCTTAATTGTTTCCAAGGCACCTGGATGGCTCTGGTCAGACGATAGCACCAGTTGGTAAACTACCCGGGAGACGCTTCCTTCTTCTTGTTTTTTCCAGCTTTCTCCCTCATCCTCACCGGAAGAGGTGTCAGCCGTTATGTGGCAATACACCGGGACCTTGACGGTGCCGGGAATGTTCAGGTTAAAAGGGGATGCAACCGCATTCCCCGGTACGTCCAACAGGAGTCCCGAGGGCATGACCAGTGTTGTCGCCTGAATGGAAAAAACACCTTCACTGATGAGGGTTTCATTCCATTTCAGAGCCGCGATTCCGTAAGCTGGAATGCCGCTCATACGAAACCGCATGATGGTATCTGCCACCAGGGCTTCTTCCTGAGCCAGAAAATGCTCCGGTAACAGTGTTTGACCCATTTCCCAACGAACGCGAGACAGTTTACTAGACATGATTCCCTACTTCTTGGTAACAGACCGGTAGAGACGTGCCGTGGGCACGTCTCTACCATGGTTGAACAATGAGGTGAAGAGGTGTCGTAGTCACATCTCCACGTCGCCGAGCCCCAGTCCACGTTTCTGGAGCGGTCTGGCGAGTCTCAGGAACCGGTCCTTCGACAGCACGAAATTATGTGGTTGGCACACCCCACCTGGAGGTTTTATTAGCTCCCACGGCATGCGCAACGTGAAGGACCTGCTCGATCTCCTCCGGATTGACTCCAAAATACAAGGCGAAATTCAACGGTGACTCAACCTCCTGGGACGCTTCCTGGTCAATACTTATTTCAAGCTGGCCGCCGGATTTTTGAAGCCGACCTTTCACTACTTCGTCATTGCAGTGAAAACACTTGTAAAATTTTCTCTGATCGGGGGCGGGGTCGTACCGAAAAATGTCGAAATCAAATTCCACGCTGGTATCGTGCAAGGTATCCCCGGTAAGGCCCGTGAGCAATACTTTATTGGAGTTTGACACCTGGCAGCTTACTTGTATCGGATGAGCGTCACCACCCCCCCATGAAACGTCCGAGAGGATCCCCACCACATTAATCTTGTCACCAGTCTCGGGGCTGATCACCTCCATGTTTGCCTCTATTGCCTCTTGTCCTATTGTGAGTGCTTTCAGGTGCCCCAACGGGTTCTGGATATCTCTCTTGAAATTGAACCCATTTGCCACATCACACGTGTGATATTCTTCAGCCATAATCTCCTCTCCTTTCTTTTCTATGGTTTTTGCTGTACCAAATACTTACAAGCGCGCGTCCAGCCTCAGCTCCACATCCATCCCCTCGAATTGAATGTGGGGGAGTATGGCGATGGAACAATCATACCAGCCGATCATTCCCTCACGTTCGGCGACTTCCACCGAGCAGGCCTTGAAGGGGTAGTAGCGAAGGGTCAGATCGTCCGGATTCACAATCGTGGTCACGTAGCCGTCCAGCCAACTTGTCAGGGTATCCTGGATATAGGGCGCATTCGCTGAACTACCGATGTTGTCTCGCATGATGCATTTGACGTAATGGGCAATGCGCGTGATAGAGAAAGTGTAGGAAAGATTGGTCACCAGTTGAGCATTTTCGCTGTCTTTCGGGTCCTTGAATTTCTTTGCTTTCTTGATGGACTGGCAGCTGAAGAAACAGGCATCCGCCGTGCCCTTGCGGTAGATGAGAGGCATGAACCCGGCATTGGCGAATTCCAGCTCGCGATAATCCGGGATCGCCATTTCAACCGGGAGTTTCATCTCTTCTTCCCCGCGCACGTTAAACATGTGAACCGGTAAGCCGCTCACCAGCCCGCCACCTTTCGGTCCGCGCAGGTACTGACACCAACCGGTTTGCTCGAATGACCGCACCATGTTTTGCGCCATAAGGACAGAGGCGCTACCCCAGAGATAATCCTCGTTGCTGTCCCCCCTTACCTTCTCTTGAAAAGGAATTTTCCCGCTGGGGTTGGTTTCCGGATCGAAGGGTTTGCGAGCGATGTATCTTGGCAGAGTCAGGCCGATGTATGCCGCTTCCTCAGAGTCGCGGAGCTTGTTCCATGAGCCGTACTTCGGATGGCTCATGAGCCCTTCCAGGTCTTTGATCGCCTCCAGTTCTTCGATGCTGTCACAGCCAAAAAACTTGGGCGATACCGCACCGATAAAGGGTGCATGACTGGCAGCAGCAACCCTCCCCATGGTTCTGAGCCAGAACTCGTCCGGGGGGGTGTGGTCGAACTCATAGAGTCCGACAATGCTGCCGATGGGTTTGCCGCCATACTGATCGTACTCGCCCACGTAGCACTTCTTGAAAAGGGCGCTGCCGGTGATATCCACGGCATTGCTTTCAAAGTCCTCGTGGAGCTCATCCTTGGTCACGTCCATGATATCGATCATGACGTCCGCTTTGAAATTGGTGTCCATGATCAAGTCATTCAGGGAACGCCAGTTGGATTCCATCTGCTTGAACTGCTCGTGGTGCATGATCTCGTTGATCTGGTCATTCACCATCTGGTCAATTCCCGCGATGACTTCCTGAACCATTCCCTTGTCGAAGCGCCCCACGGATGTGTCGACGTTCATCAACACCGCGGCCAAGCCGGAAATGAACCGGTCCTCGTCACTCACTTCTTCAGCAACGGTCTCAAGGCCGTCTTGAATCATCGGCACCGGCTCACTCACCTCGGTGCCGAGTCGCATGCTCGAGAGGAAACGCTTGAGGTCAAGAGTTTCAACCTCTTCCTCTGTTTTCACCTTTTCTTTGGTCTCTTTAGCCATGGTATCTCTTCCTCCTGCTTCCTATTGTTCTACCACCCGATATTACGAACAAACTCCTGTGTTTTTAGTCAGCTTGGGTGGCAGCTGGCAGCTTGAAGCCTTCGAAGTCTTTCAGTTCTTCCATCATCTTGCCCAGGGCTTCCTCATCGCTCATGAGTTTTCCTAGAAGATTCCGGAACTCCTTCCTGTTGTCCACGTTTGACAAGACCTCCTCCAACAGCCGCTTCAACATCAGAACACCTTTCAGCTTTGGTACGTTCTCGGCAATGTGGTCAGGCATGAAGGCCTTCATGCTGTCCATGGGGATCTCAACATTCATGTCCTCTTCATTGTCTGGATCAATTTTGTTCGCTACGGCAAATTTCAAAGACATGCCCATGTCATTCATCACCGCGTTGGTGTTCGTTCCGTCCATATTCCGCAGTCGTCTCTCTTCTAAATCCACCTTCCTGTCTTTGGAGGTCCCCAGCGAGAAGTCGCCCGTCACGAGCAACCGCATGGGTAAGGTTAGATCTTCAGGCTGCCCACTGATCTCTGTCTTGTACTTCAAGGTTAGTCTTGATTTTGGGATTTCATCTTGAATCGCCATAATTTTCCTCCTTCCCAGAGTATTTTGTTGATTGATTTCAGAGCCTGCTAAAGAAGTCATCCTCTATAATCTGCTGCTTGAATATTGCGCCCAGCAGCAGAGAGATTTCTCAGCTCGCCCCTTGGACCATCCTACCACATAACAGTGTCACCTCCATTTCGTTTTGCCATGAGTGAACTGTTTTCACGATCCGCACATCAGGCGGAGTCATGATCGTCACCCGCATCCATTCCTTGCTACACCAGACACTCCCTCAGTTGAGCCAGACACAGGTAAGTTTCCTCGCGTGATTTTCGAAAGAGGCCACCCGTAAGGTACTGATCGCGGCACCAGTCATGATCGACGCTTTCTTCACCTTCACGTCTGGGATAAAGCGGGAAAAAGTGTATCCGATCTGGGAGAAATTCCTTGCCCATGTCTCTCTCGATGGCTCTTAAGATTGTACTTCTGACCGCCGCCTGTTCTACTCCCGTTTTCCCTCCGATAAAGAGAAGCAGGGCGAAAGCAGGATCACCGCCGGGCCCGAAAAGAGGAGCTTCCACTATGGAACAATATGCACACTCTGGCAGGCCACGAATGGCTTCCAAAACTTCGGTCCGGGGATACGTTCTTCCTGCTCGGCCAGATACTCGAGATCCCACAAACAACCATTCCTTGTGCCCCTTGGCAATGATACTGCCAACGGCTATCCTCTCACCCTCGGCCCCGCCGAGAGTCGCCGGGGAGAAGGCGCCATAGTCCCCCACAGAATCGACATCACCGCCCGCGGGGTCGGCTAGACCCCAGGGTACCCCTGCGGAAGGCAACACCTGCAGATTGGCCTGACCTTGGCGCTTAATGGAGAACAACGAACATCCACCCAGGGCAGCGTCAAATTTAATATTGCCGCTGTAGGTCTCTTCCAATTCCAAGGTTTCGATGAACTGTTGCCACAGATCGATATCATGGGATTCTGAAGGGTTGCGAAACCAGTAGTACAACGGTTTCCCAAACTTCACCGGCTTTTGCAGCAGGGTGTCGCGTAGTTGCCTGCTTACTCCCATCACTCTAATCTGCTGCCCGCTCAGTAGCTCCGGATTTTCGGCAATGTCATCCAGCTCGAGGTGAAGATAGGTCCCACCGTTCAGAAGGCAAGCAAAAAGCATCCCTGGTTGAGTCTCCAGGAAATGGGCTCCTGGTGCGGCAAGCGTATCACCCGGCCGAATACCCAAGGCAATAATCCCATCGCGCAGCGGACAGAGATAGGCTGCATCACTGGCTACTTCCACAGGCTCATGCACCGTTTCACTGGAAGGATCGAAGCTGAGGCTGACGATGGAACCCGAAGGATAGCTGTGGGAGTGTTCCGAATCTGCAACGCTATGCTCCGCTGCAATTTCTTCGGGGAGAGTTTTCTCCTTCCATGTCGACAGCAGGGACAGGTAGATTTCTTCTGTGCCAACGTGGTCCGGTTGCAGTGCCACCAATCGATTCTGCACGAACAGATTTCCTTGCGGTGGTAGGCAGGAGACGATCACTCCAATCTTCAGTGCAGCTAACAGGGACACCACGTAGTTGACGCTTACGGGAAGAACGATGCAGACTTTCTGGCCCGGCTGAACCCCGGACTGCAACCAGACAGCCTCTTTTCTGCTTACAAGAGCTTCAAGTTGAGCATAGGAAACTTCCTGCCAACCTAAAAGGGAATCGTGCCAGCGAAAAGCCGGCGCTTTGTTTCTTTGGTTGCGGACAATTATGTCATGGTAGAAGTCGTAGTTTCCAAAGGGGATGCTCTTCCCCGGCCACGAGAGCAATGAATCATGAGTCTCTTTCAGAGCCTGCCAAAAGGGGAGGGGGTCCCGGTAGCTTGATTCAAGCCACCCCAACGAGCCGGGAGATTCCAAGCGCTCAACACAAAGTTGCCGCTCGATCATTGAAATGTTCAAGGGCTCGGCCATACTCTCTACGCACCCCTACAACTTGATTATTGCAGACGTGAAAAAGGAACAGGAAGACCGGCCTTTATTGTGCCTCTAGAAAGGCCAAAACCAACTTCCAGGTTCCTTTTCTGCCTCTAGTATCCTATTTTCCCCCAGTTCTACTGCGTACTCTTCACCCAGGGGCTGGTCTAACTTTATTTTCCAGGGGTCTCCAGGCTCCGTGAAAAAGCAGTACAAGCCAATATCAACTTTTTCTGGCCTTTTTATCTTGATCTCTTGTTCCTCGCCGGGCAACAACACCAGCGAGGCCAAGACACTGGAATCTGGAGGGTTTGCAAACAACAAAGTGGCAACGCCGTCATAACTATCAGTCAGAAACTGGTTCGCATTAACAGAACGAAAGGCACAGTAAAAGGGCTCTCCTTGATTTGTTTCTGACTCCGATTCGATGATAAAAACAATTTCCGGTGGGGGAACATGTTTGCCCCCACAACCACCCATAAATGGAGCTAGCCCCGAAAGCAAGATGCAGCCAATGAGCAGCCTCTTCAGATTCGATATGCGGTGTCTAACAGTGGATTGGGGTGGAGAAAAAAACATGCTATTAGCTTCCTTTACTCGAGCCCATCTACTCAACTAATTTTAAGACCTCCCAAGGATCGGTTTTCGAAGCAAATTGTACATTCAAAGTCTCACGTGGATACTCGGGGTTCACGATTTTCCACGTCAGTACATTGGTATCCACTACTTTCGACTGCTGGAGGAGTCGATGAAAACTCCAATTCGATTTTGCAATAGTGATAGCTTTGTAAATGCTTGGAGCTTCAGGAGAAGTTCTGAGCTCAAGTCCAGCAGCGGCAGGTTGTTCCTGCCACCATTCCAGCTCGAATTTCTGCCATGCTGGCCTTTGATTGAAACCGAAGGCGGAGGATTTGCCAGACTGCAGATATGAGAGCACCGCGATGGGGTCGCCCTCTACCATGGCAGGTAATGGAAAAGATTTGAAGTAAAATACCAGGGGTTTTGGCTGTCCTTCATCGTTCCATAAAATTTTGCTGAGCCGAGAAATGTTGTTAATCGTATTGAGCATTTCCTCCGGCAGCTTCAACGAACCCAGGATACAGGTACGCTCACGCAAGATGCCACCCGTTTCGCGGCATACCGGCGACAAGAACAGCTCGAATGCTTTCCAGAATGTCCCCTGCTGCGGGTGAAGAACAGTTGCCACATCGCCGGGGGAAACAACAGAGTCTGCTTGCAGATTAAATGGAAACTTGCTGACGAGGGGTTCGATGTCCGACAGCCGAAGTTCGCTCCACAGGTCATTAATCTTTGCTTGCACTTCGGGGCGCCCCAATAGGTAGGCCTGGCGGAAGGGCTCCAGGAAAAGGTGTTTGTACCTTTTACCAATGCCAACATTGGTGACCCACTTCTCCGCCAGACTTAAATAGGAGTTTTCGTCTCCACGAAGTACGGTTATGAAAAACCGACCGAGTGGCGACAATTGTCTCTCAAACAACTGGCTGTCTGATTCTTCGGAGTCAGCTTCCGTGGCGGCAGATGCAGGAGGCTCATTGCTCTCCAGGTCTCCTTGCATCTGTGCTAAAATTGCTCGGTAGTTCTCCAGTTCTGGAACTTCGTCTTTTCGCTCCTGCATCAAGCGTCCGATAAAATCAAATGTCCTCAAGCTCGACTCAAATGGTGTGAAGTAGGTGTTGTCTCCAAGCTCTAACACGGTGTTTTCTTTAATAGTCATCAGAAAATCTTCAAACGCAGACGAAGGAAGTTGCATCTGGTTCAAGACATATCTGAGTTCTTCAAGTGATTCTGCCCGCACATCAAAATCCCAATAGTAATCACGCCACTCGGCATGATACCGTTGGGCGTAGGCCTGCACCTCGCGAAACACAAGGTTACGAAAACGCGCCTTTTCACTCTTTTCAATGGGGAGGCTTTCGGCGAATTCAGGTAAGGCGACAAGGGCTGGTTTGACTGCTCCCTCAAATGCTTCCCGGGTGAATCTACCGTCAACTCTCGCCTTTCCTAAAAACAAGAACCGACCTTCATTAGTGGGATTCATTACAATGTCGTCGAATTCATCATAGAGCTCAAAAAACAACAGGCCATCGCCCTGTTTGTTCTCAGCTATAAAATCGCGGAGAGACAGGGTAATCATGCTACGAACAATTAATTCCCTCAATTTTCTTTCAGTAAATTCAAAGTACTCTTCGGCCAAACTAAATGTAAAGGTTCTCCCTCTATCAGATTCCTTGGAGAACAGAGTCATCATTCCTTTGACGTTCTCCACTAATTGGCCGAGACTCAATTCCTTTACCGGGGGATAGGTGATATGCAAGCTTCCCAAGAGACCAAGAAATTGTCGCATGGATTCTCGGTGAATCTTTGAGCCCTTCCTCGGCATCCAGATAAAGTCAATGTCCAGTACAGGTTTCAGCTCTTTTAATTCCGAGTCCAGTAACTCGGAAAATTTGGAATACAGATCATAGCGCTCGAGCTTGCCAAGGAGTTCGAGGCCACGTTGCCCTTCTTGCTGAAGTTTTTCCAAATGGGCCTTGGTGATCCAGGGCTTGTGGTAAGCTTTGGTGAGTTCTCGGAAGTAAACCAACCAAGGCAGAGGATCCGGGGCCCTCCCTTTCGCATTGAGGGTGCTCAAATTAAGCTTGGATAGATCGCGGGCTACCTGCCGCAAATCGTTGTTGTGATTCACATAATCTTCAATGAGAAGTTTCGGCAGCCCAAGTTTCTCCGTCCATTCTTCGCCTTCTTCCTCTAGATTCGCCAGGATCAATGCTCCCAGTTGGTTGCGCTTGGAGGCGCACATTAATGACAACAGGTAGAGGGTTTTTTCTTGTACCTCCTCTTTCTGTTGTTGGTTCGCCAGCCGCAGCAGATCTGGAATCAGGTAGAATTTTCTGATGCTGCGCACCAACCGTTGGTTAATTTTCTCATGAAAATCGGGAAAAAAGTTGGGCAGTAAGATCAGAAGCGGATCCTTCTGCAGACTCATACTGAAGTCCAGAAAGAGCCTGTGCACATCTCTGTCATAATCTCCTAGTGCAGGCGGTGAAGCCTGCATACTATGCATTTCACGATCTGTCTTGTTCAGTAGGTGGCGTTCATACAGGTATCCTGACCCCAAATATATCAGTCCAAAAACAAGCACGGCTGCAGCGGCAATTTGGTGTTTCAGAAGAGGTTGAAGTCTACGGAAATCCTGAGTTGTAAGCGAGGAAACGAACGGATTGGAAGTTATGTTATCCCCTTCCTCTTGCGAAGTGAGGCAGAGGCGAACAACCTCAGGCTCAGGCGACAATGGATCCGGACCTTGCAGGATCCTGCCAAAAACTGACATCCTCGATAAAAGCTCAGGGGCACGTCGCAGAAATGATATGATTTTGAGATACTCCCCGGCCGGCACAGTCGTGAGGGCCTGGGACAGATAGTCTTCATAAGGTTCCAGACAGGTTTCCAAATTCTGTAATTCTGCTTTAGAGCTTAAGGTAATATCGAGTGGGATGTTGTTGCGACTGAGAAAACTGGAAAACTCAAGAAAGCCGTCATGTTGGTCCATATGCGTAAGGGCAAGGCAAACTTTCACAGGCTTCTTGCGAATCCTGGAAACGATGTTGATTTTGCCTCGTATCATTTGGGCATGTTTTTTTATAGATTCAATGGTGTCGGACAAGATGTCAATACCATTGAGAACCACCACCACAGTTGGCTCTTTTTTTCGAAAAAGAGGCTTCCAGAGTTTGCGCAGCGCAGCGCGCGCCGGCTTGGAGGAATCGTTCAACAGCGCAGAGGGTATTTCCTGCACAACAACCTTGGAGCCAAGGTAAATCTGCAGCAGTGGGTCGGTGGTGTAACTGGGATAGAATTGACGGGCTTGTCCCTGCCAATCCGTACAATTATCTATTAAACTGCTCTTGCCAACGCCAGACTCACCAAGCACCACAAACGGTTCATACATCATTATTGAACGTCGAAACTCCTTGGGAATCTGGCCCAGAAATCCTTTCCAAATATTCCGCAAAGTGGAAGAGGGAAAGGGCTTCTCTGCCTTCTCCTCTATGGCTGGCTCAACCTTTTTTGCCCGGCGACGCTTAATATACATAACAAGCAATATCACCAGGCCGATGCCTAGAATAATCGCCAACCAGTAGAGCTTCGGTAACTTCACAAACTTCTTCAGAAGCTTCATCAACGGGTTACTGGCGATCTTTTTAACAGGTTTAAGCTTAAGAGGATCCATGATCTGAAATCAGCTCCTTCGTATCCTACTCCATAGATCGTGATCTAACCCTCAAGAGAAGAGTCGCCTTCTTCTTGCTCCGGCGATGGTTGGTCCACATCTGCCGGTTCAACCTGTTGGTCCGTTGCAGCTGATTCAGGTCCACCGTCAGTGTGGAAGACAAACTCACCTTCGACCGCCGTCACCACCACCGTCTGGTCTTCTTGTAGTGCCCCACTGATAATTTCCTCAGCCAGGTGATCTTGTAGTCTAGCCTGAATGACCCGTTTCAACGGCCGCGCTCCGTAAAGGGGATTATAACCCTCCTCGGCCAACAGCAGTTTCGCTTCTTCCTTTACATCCAGCTCAATCTGGCGCTCCTGCAATAGCTCACGTAGTTTTCTTAATTGAATGTCGACGATGATCGGCATCACTTCTGGGGCGAGTTGATTGAAAACCAGAATATCATCCAGTCGATTCAAGAACTCTGGCCGGAAATGACCCCGAACAGCCTGCATGATACCCTGGATCATGCGCTGGGCGTCTTCCTCGGTTTCGGCAGGCTCAATGTGCTCCGCCCCCAAATTGGAGGTCATGATGATAATTGTGTTTGTATAGTTGACTACCTGGCCCTGACTGTCGGTCAATCTACCGTCATCGAGAAGTTGGAGGAAAAGGTTAAAGACATCAGGATGTCCTTTCTCCACTTCGTCGAACAGAACGACGCTATAGGGCTTGCGCCTTACACTGTTCGTCAAAACACCTCCTTCATCGTAGCCAACGTATCCTGGCGGCGCTCCCACAAGTCTGGCCACCGAGTGTTTCTCCATGAACTCGCTCATGTCTATCCTGATAAGGGCACGCTCGTCATCGAACATGAATTCGGCTAATGCCTTGGCCAACTCCGTTTTTCCCACACCCGAAGGGCCAAGCATCAAGAAAGATCCCAGGGGCCGGTTGGGATCCTGTAAACCACCGCGAGATCTCCGGACTGCTTTGGCTATGGCTGAAAGGGCATTATCCTGACCTACGACTCGCTTTCTGAGGTGATCTTCAAGTTTGAGTAACCGATCCCGTTCCTCACCCAGCATCTTCGAGACTGGAATGCCAGTCCAGCGGGAAACCGTAGCAGCTATATCCTGGTCATCTATGGCTTCTCGCAGGAAGCCACTGCCAGATATATCTATGTCTCCATATTCCTCCAAAACTTTTTCACATTCAGGAATGACCTTATATTGCAACTCAGCGACTCTGGAAAAATCCTCCTCTCGCACCTTTTGCTCCATCTCGCGTTTTGCTTCTTCCAGGGCCTTGTTGGCCTCCTGAACTTCCGAAATTGCCTGCTTCTCCTTCTCCCACTTTTCGGTAAGCTCGTTGCTCTTTACCTTGAGTCCTGAGAGCTCTTCTTCCAAAAGCTTCAAGCGTTCTTTAAACTGTTCATCAGTCTCATCAGCCAGCGCCCGGGCTTCGATCTCCAATTGCACTATCTGGCGATCTATTTTGTCGATTTCTTCCGGTTTGGATGCCAACGCTATCCGAATAGTGGCGGCCGTTTGATCAATGAGGTCAATGGCCTTATCAGGGAGAAAACGGTCTGTAATGTAGCGCTGGGACAACTTCGCCGCTGCAGTGACGGCGATATCCTGAATTCGCACGCCGTGATGCACTTCATATTTTTCTTTTACCCCTCTGAGAATAGAGACAGTATCATCAATGGACGGTTCTTCAACCATCACTATCTGGAAGCGACGCATCAAGGCAGCATCTTTTTCAATATGTTTGCGATATTCCTCCAGCGTGGTGGCTCCCACACAGTGAATCTCTCCTCGGGAAAGGGCTGGCTTTAAAAGGTTGGCAGCATCCATGGCTCCCTCGGAAGCGCCAGCACCTACAATCATGTGAATCTCATCAATGAAGGTTATGATATTGCCGGCAGCGGTAATTTCATCCAATACTCGCTTGAATCGCTCCTCAAATTCCCCCCGGTACTTCGCCCCTGCTATCAACTGCCCCATATCCAAGGCGAGAACCACAGTGTCCTTCAGATTGTCCGGAACGTCACCCTCAACTATCCTCTGGGCCAACCCTTCCACAATAGCGGTCTTTCCGACCCCAGGTTCACCGATAATTATGGGATTGTTTTTCAAGCGGCGACTCAAAATCTGTATGGTCTGTCTAATCTCTTCATCCCGCCCGATAATAGGGTCTAAGCCTCCTTGGCGGGCACGCTCAGTGAGATCTGTGCTATATTTGTCCAAGTATTCAAATTCTCCAGGTGCACCTTCGCCCGGCTGGTATCCGCCCTTTGGCGGCTGTTTGAGAATGGTAATCAGGGCCTCCTTTTTAGTGCCCGCCTCTTCTAAGGCGGCCATCAGCTCTTCTGACTCAAGCATTGCCAGCATTATGTGGTTAATACCGATATACTTATCTCCCATGGCGGTGCCAGCTTCTTCCGCGTGGATCAACACCTTCTCCATTTCCCTATTGATTGAGGTTTGCTGGGAATCCACCTTGGCCTTGGGCTGAGTCAAGAGCTGGCCGTCTGCCTTGGCGCCGAGTATCTCCAAATTAACTTCAGCTTCGGACAAGTAGCGTTGAGCCGGACTCCCTTCCTGTTCCAGCATGCCATGAAGGAGATGCCACGGCGTCACAAACTGGTGTTCCTTTTTCACAGCCAAGCGAGAAGCGCGTTCAATTGCGTCCTGTGCCTTTAAGGAAAATTTCTCGATAATCACAACGGTCCCTCCCGAAAGTTTCTCTTTTCAAAACAAGTCGATTCTTATTCTGCGCGCAATCAGGAAACCGACGCTACCATGCCAGAGATAGCCATACTGAACCATTCCAAACGACACGTCTCAGTACTACCCCTATGCTCTCTTACTAGTCGGTTAGTCATTAAGAAGAGTCTTAGCAGTTTCAAAAGAGCCCCTAACCCACAGGTCATCCTTTTTATTAATTAGGTGAGACACATGAGTGAGAGCCAAAAAAATCGTAGATTCTATTATGGAGTTCTAGTTACAACGACTGCGCAGCAACAAAATCGAGATAAACGAATGCTCAATTGCCATTTGACGCCTAGAAATTACGATATTCAGCAACTAAAAATATTTGGAAAGAGATTGGTCAATAGAAAGGTTTTCTTCTCAATGGTACCTTTACACGAGACTTCTATAGATATCAGTTCTATACCACGAATCAGCTTGAATCAGCAACCAAAAAAAAGTGGATAGATCCTGTAAATTCCTATGATTTCTCGGCATCAGCCGTGCCGGACTAATTCTTCGGCAAACCTTGCGAACCAACCCTTTACTCGCCCCTAAAGGAAGCGGTAAGTTGATTTTGAAGAAGTGTTTGCTGACGAGGTTCCTGGGACGCTACCAGGAGACAAGGAAGGGAAGTGTTGAGGGAATAGTATGTCAGATTATAGATTGCATATTGCTGGATTTAGTTCATGGCCCGTGCCGGCTTGGAGCCCCGAGCTCCACCGCTAACTCCATCGTTGCTTCGTCGCGCCGAACCCTGACCTGAACCACGTCACCGACATGCCTGGTGGTCAGAAAAATTCTAAGATCGTCAACGTCCTCCACTTTCTGACCATCCACAGCCAGGACGATATCACCCTTTTCCATCCCAGCCTTCTCGGCCCCACTTCCGCGGGTAAAGCCGGCCACAGTAAGCAGACCATCAGACGAATCCAGCATTATCCCAAGCTTGGCATCCTCCGGAGCCTGAACTTCACTGGGGAAAATTATGAAGTCAGCCAGACCAAGCTCCAGTGGTTCTCCCGGATCAGGCAGGATAATGGCATAGTCTTTTCCAATCCTGCGATAAACTCTCTTAGGAATCCCCACGCCGAAAGCAAGGTGGCCACTGCCTGCTAGTACCACCATATGATAGTCGGGGCGCTCTGTCAGAAAGTTGGCAATGCTCTCCGCCATGGTCTCATCCCACAGAATCTGGGCCTGGTGAAAGTACTCGAATTCTTCTGGAATGCTATCGCTATCCAGATTCGTCTGGTGCATTTCGAAAACACTCCGAAGGCGTTTCTTGTATGGTTCGTCATCAAAAATAAGCTCTGCAGGTATGCGACCCTTTTCCTCCGGGCTCAAGCTCTCGAGCCCTTGTTTCGCAACCTTGCGAACCAACTCATGGTCCTGGTTGAGAGCGACAACCGGTATACTATTTGCCCTGGCATACTGGAGGATATCTTCATATAAATGATAGTTGAACCTCCAGGTACTGAAGTAGTGGGACTCCTTGAGAAAGGTCTGGGTGTCGGTTTCCCCGGAGATATAGTCGTCCAACGATTTCTGATAACGACGCTGGAACATCTCCATGCCTATGGCCAGTTTCGGATGGTGCCGGTGCAAGGCCTGAATCATTTCAAGCTGAACGAGGTGGTCGCCATAACGGTCATGCTTTTCGCCCACATAGACGATGGTCTTATCGGCTACCCGCGGAGCAATCTTAGATAGGGGAAGCACTGCCTCAAGGGCAATACCGGTAGCCGGTCGGCCCACTTCAAGCTGGATTCCTCGGTCGCTTGCCTCTGTCTCCTTTTCCACGTTTTTGCCTCCAGAAAATTGCAGCTTGCTGTACTGACCATAGTGAGAAAGCTTCCGCCTCACACCATTCACCTCACCAGCATTCTCGGCTAGAACCAGGCCAAGGACGCGCTTTGTATTCAGAATATTTTTCCTTATCTGCAGAAAAAAGCCGGTTGAATTCTCGGGCGCCTCAGGTAAAAAGGATTTGAGTTCAGTTTGGGGTCCTAAGAAAAGAAAACTCTTTTCACCTAAGATGGAATGATCGATCTCTTTAGCACTCGCGGTCTTGAAACCCTGACTCTGCAATTCTTGAATCAAGGTCTCATAGATTTCCTGATTGGTTTCAGGCAAGACAATGGTTCGGGTCGGATCTCCCAAAAGACGGCTTAACACAGCTCTT
>Ga0255055_10000554_pt1 | contig 28855 bp, 23 predicted proteins | sample JV7_2_27_MG_FD_188633 | JGI IMG/M metagenome (GOLD analysis project Ga0255055, IMG submission 188633) | Seawater microbial communities from Jervis Inlet, British Columbia, Canada - JV7_2_27 | ecosystem: Environmental > Aquatic > Marine > Inlet | place: Canada: British Columbia | collected...
AAACGAAATTCTTCTGTGAAGCAAGATAGCCAATCCCATTGAGTTCCAACATCCAAATAACTTTTCAGGCTTTCATACCATTTCGTAATTTCCTCATTTTGTTTAATATCTGTTTTCAGTATCAATTTTATAGGCAACAACAGGTCATTTGCACGAGGTTTGCGTAGCTTTATTTGTGATTTAATTTTTTCTATCGCTTTTATTTCATATAAGGTGGAAGATCTCGAAGAATCTATGATATAGTACGGCTTAATTTTTCCTTTTTTTTATTAAAATTAATTCTAAAACTCGGTAGGTAGAGTCTAAACCGCCAGTCCATAAAATATTAATGTATTGCATACCATTTATCCTTTAACCATCTATAAATATGATATATAATATTTTAAAATAAGTTTTGCGCCTTCAAATTATGGTCACAAAGAACCAGAGAATTTCAAATGTGTAATTTTGTGAATGAAAGTATGGATTTGAAACAATAATGTGGGGAAATACTTATTTTAATTTATGAAAATATGAGGATAAAAAGAAAATATTGTATACCAGAATCCCGAATAATTTGGAATAAATAATTTAAGAAAATGGTATCTATGAATTAATTCAGTATCTTGAAAAAATGATCATTCTAATGGTATCAGAATAAAATAGATCGTCACTGATTTTGGAGTCGTTTCATTTCCGTATTTTTAGATGATTCGGAGATGATAGTTTCGAGGTGGAAATAGGCAGGAATTTTATTAATTTAACATCAGCCCCACATTCAAGACAAGGAGAATTAGCGTTTAATTTAAAGTCATCAGCCGTAGGATTGTAAAAAATCGGATCTAAAAACAATCCGCTGGAATGCCCAGTGCTCTGCCAGCTGTTTTGCTCACTGCCACTAAAAGTTTTGCGATCCCAATAGACGCGGTTAGCATGATCGGCATTGTACCAGATATTATGGCCAACCTCCGGAAAGTTGTTGCTTGAATCACCATCTTTCATATAAAGTGGGTAGCCGCTCGAACCAGCTTCGATCATTACGGCATTATTTCTTATTATCCCGCCTGTCTGCCCGCCTATGGCAGACCAATAGATTCCTTCTGCATAATCAGCGTGAGTTATATAGATAGAGTTGTTTATTAGTTTTATATCATCGTTGTTTACGCTATTTGCCACATACAGAGCTTCATTAACGCCAACGGGGGCAGCGGTGGCTACTATCACATTGTTTTCAAAATCAAGACCCATACACCAATTCGCCTGTAAGGCACGGGCCACATCCTTAAAATAATTTTGGTATACTTTTAACCTCCGGGCCTCTTCAATGCGAACCCCGGCTTTATCCTCGTCATAAAAGTAGTTATTATAAATCTTGGCATCTTCGGTTTCATAAGCGTTATCCTTACTGTCATGGATCACCAATGCTGAAGCAGCGCCGGGGCTTGACCCGCCGGTATTACCCCAAGTTCGATAAACTATATTGTTATAATACTGCCAGTTGTGCGATCCTTTGGAATCGAGAGAGTTTTCCGCATAGTTGCCGAGAGTATTGTTTCTAATGTAAAAATTTGTTGATTGGATCTTTTCAATGGCAATCGAATCAGAATACATCCCTGTAATGGTGTTGCCTTCAATCGTTATCGTTCCGACAGTTTTGGGGTCACCACCGCCGAAATTATGCTGAAGCCTTAAACCCACACAGTCATTCCCGACCCAATCGTTCCAGGTAGTTGGGTAGCAATTTGTAATCGTACTATCTTCAACTAAAATATCTCCGACAATATCTGTAAGCCTTATAAGATGATCGGGGCGCGGGAATGAAGAAGAACCAGACCTGGCATCAATTGCTATATTGCTTATAGTAACTCCGTTTACATCGTGGATGTCGATAAGCTGGTTGTAGTTGCCGTCCATGCCGTTAATCGTGATATTCTGGATAGTCAGATTCGTAATGCCGGAAGCATCAATGTCTATGACTTGATCCCCAGTAATCGTGTTTCCATCAAAAATGGGATCTGCTCCAGTCCCATAGGAATCAATTGTGAAGCCTGAAATCGTACCCCAGTTTATCGCCCCACCACCGTCTTGCCCTAAGGCCTCCATGCTTGAAAAGGTGTCGCCTTTATTGAAGAGGATTGAATCTCCGTTAGCAAATCCTGGATTCTCAGCGTAGTCGTTTACTTTAGCGATGGTTTTCCAGGCCTTAGTATCGCTTAACCCCGAGGCTTTGTCATTACCGTTATATTTAATATAATATACGGCGGCATACGCGGATGCATTCATCCAACCAGAGATGATAACGATTAGAAAGGATAACAGAGTTGCCAGGTAGATCATAGTTTTATATTGCCCCCATTTTAAATTTTTGAATGTCAGTTTCGGAGCAAGAATAACTGCAAAGAAGGTGCCAATAAAAGAAATAATGCCATCAAAGTTGCGGGTCATTGAGTGCGGCTATCCATATTGTTTATAATTTTTAACGACTTAACGGGGTGTTTTATTGTTTCATAATGCAGTTTGCTTATAGCCGCGGCGTTGCCGAACCGTTAAAAAAAATGCCCAAAACGTTATATTTTTTTATACACTCAATGCGACTTATGCGAAATGAATTCAGCGGCATTTATATTAAATTATTGTGCTATTGCGATTCTACTCCGGTATCATTTTTAAATCCGGCTTATCTAAAAAATTAGATAGCATAGAGTGTGCGACATCCTGTTTTCCTTCATGCCATGCCATTCGCTCATCCCAGAAACCGGGGCAATTTGAGATTTTCGTTCCTTGTTTCGATCCGAAAACATAGCTTATTTCAGCAATGGCAGGTTTTTTGTTTTTATCGTATAAAAAGTCATAAGCCATTGAATCAAAGCCAAAGTATTTTGACACTTGGAATGCAATCTCAACAAACGCTAAATCAATTTGTCTCGGATCATATATATTCTCACCGCTTCCGGAGGCTCGAAAATCATTTGCAAAATTCTGGCGTTGAAATGCGAATGCTTGTTTTCCTATGATGACTACGCGTGTATCATATTTATTATCCGGCATGTATTTTTGAAGAAATAAATAGTTTTTATGTATAAACCAATCTTCATCAAAATATTTTCGACCTTCCATTACTTTACGCTTTAATTGTCCGAGCTTTATCCTTATCAGTCGAATAGTTCCCTTTTTTTTTATGTAATCAAGGGATTCCCAGGGCAATCCACGGCTATAGTTTACACCGTCTTGGAACATTAACCTGGTAAAATTTTTGGCAGCCTTTTTGTTTTTGAGCAGTTTAACCATTTTGGATCCTGCTCCACTTCTAAGTTTAAAAACTAAAGGAAATTCGGCCTTGTTGATGAAATTTAATGCATGATCAATATCATAAAATATCCAACTTTTAATAGCCGGAAAATGGTGTAATTTTAAAAGAAAATATTGTCTTATTTTGTCATCATAAATCCAACTGCTTAGATGATTGGGGAAGCATTTAATGTTCAACTGGTTTTCGATAATTGGAAGTATGGTTTGAGCGATCTGACGGTAATAGTCGCGTTGGGTCCACTGAAAGATAAAAAAATTACATTTCGCAACCTTGCTCCAGAAATTTTCATCTCCAGCGTATAGGATTTGATTATCAATTTTATTATAATTTAAAATATCTTGGAATTTTTTGGAATCCAATCCCAAAATGCCATTTCTTAAGTTAGGATGCAAACCCACGCGCATTTTCTTGTCTCTCTTTTAAATAGAGATTTTGCTAATTTTGGGACCCGTTATCAACATTCAGCTCATTTCTTCACAGTTAGAAACAGCGAAATATTGGAAAATAGCAAAGAAATATTGATGGTGGAAAAGAAAATATCTGCAAACCACCCATTGATCATAAAAGGGATAATGGATGCTATACATATAATAGCCATGTCTGAAGAGTGCTCATTATTGTTCTTATTCTTATTCCGTATCGTTTTATATGACGCGAATAAAGGAATAAAAAATAGACTCAAGAACGGTATAAAACCAATAACACCGAAGTTGGCTGCTGCAGTAATAAACATATTATGCGCACTATACTTTTTTCTATGACGGTCCGGGAAATAATCGGCATAATGTTCTCGATAACCTTCAAACCCAAGGCCATACAACGGGCTTTCGGCAAACATTTGCAAACCGGCATAAGTCAACTCCCATTTTGCATGTAATGATTTACTGAAAAAAGTTTGTTCAAACCGATCCGACACCATTGAGAATCCTGAAATGCCAACACCTAAAAAAATAAAAGCAATCAGAATATATGCTAATTGTTTATATTTTTTCTTTAAAAAGGAGTATAAACAAAAACAAATAAACATTGTAATAATTCCCTTCCTGGATGCAGTAACAATAACTCCGGTAATGACAGAAATGGTAGTAATCCACCAAAAAAGTTTTGGTATAAAAAACTTTTCTTTGGCATAAAGCAAACAGGGTATTGTTAAAACTAATAAAATAGCGAGTTTGTTTGGATTCGTAAAGGTACCGGTTGCTCGCATAGCTATTTCGCCTTGCAAGAATCCAAGCACCACTTGTAAAACACTTATAATGGATAAGACAAAAGCGGTGAAAATAATATTTTTTATATATAATCTTGCATTATTCTCTTTTTTAAATAAATTTAATGCCACCAAAGCTATGAAAAATGTAATGAAGGTTGTGTCGAAAAGCTGTCGTAATATTGCAGCACTATAATTGAAGTTGGACCATGCAACCGACGCAAAAACAATAATGTAAAAAGCAAGGAGTGTGATCAACCAGCGGTTGAAAAACCTGATATCCTTTTTTATCGCCCAGTGGGATGTCGATCCAATAACAAGGAGATAGCTCAGCGCCCTGAATGCGTCTATGTCGGGGATGCCACTGCCAAATCGTGTTTTTGGCAGAAAATCGTTAAATATGGAGACATAACAAACAAGCACGATGAATATGATTAAAACCATTTATCAACCCCTTCTTAAAAAAATAAAAAATTTAATAATACATCTTATTGTCAAAAATGGTCTCTAAAACTTCTCTGTGAGACTCACAACGGATGGTGTTCTGAAGCCTAAGGATGGAATTTTTTGTGGTTAAATATTTCAAGAAAATATTCATTCGAATCAATTTTTTAAAAAAATAATTGTGGCCGAAAATTTTATATAAATACGCTTTTCTTTTGCTTCTGCAGTACCGTAACCATTGCTCCTCAACAAAGGAATCATCTTCTATTGCCAAAGATCTATCTTTAAATTCATTTAAAAAAACTTTTTCCGCTTGCAAGTCCATTTTCTTGGCCCCGGTTGAATCAAGAGACTGAGTGTATGGTAAAAATTCAATTATGGACTCTGAATTATCAGGGATAATTAATTTAACGAGGAAGCCTTCATAAAAGCCCCTATCTTTGTTAGGTACGTCAAAAATGAGGTTTCCCTGGCCGTAAATTATATGAGACCCTCGGTATTTTTCATAGCATCCAGGGCAATGCGAATGCTGCACAATGACTGCATCGGCTCCTATTTCGACCATGAAATGACAAGTATTTTTTAACCGGGGACTTGGATACGCGTAGTGTTCAGCTCCACCATGGAATATGACTACCAGGTAATCAAATGATTCTCTGTGCTGTTTAACGTTTCTTACAAAATCAGTTGCATCATATGGATTCGCTCCATATGAATTGCTTTTGGCAATTGAAAATTCATGTTCTGTTACCGCGAGTATTCCAATTTTAGTCTTTTTTAAATTTAAAACTGCTATCTTGCTGGCATCTTTAAGGTTTTTCCCAGCTCCTACGGTTGAAATGCCCGCATTCGTGCAACTTTCTAAAGTATGCATCAAGCCATCGGTGCCATGATCCAAGATATGATTATTTGCTAAATTTACCACATCGATGCCGGCCTTTTCTAAACCATTTACACATTTACTTTCTACACCCAGAATAGGACCGTCTTTAAAAATCGGCGATTCTTTGCTAATGAGCGGGCATTCAAGATTCACTATTGAGAGATCTGCATTTCTAAACTCACAAAGAAGGTCGTTGAAAATGCCTTCCGCATCTCCAGCTTTAAATAATGCTAAGTTTTTACCTTTGGGGCAAATATCGCCGCCGATGATCACAGATACCATGCTGTTTAATGCCTGTTGTTAATTGACTGTTTTAGCAACAGCCATTTTTAAATGCTTATCGAATTTTTTGGCAATCGCCATGCACGTGTAATTTTGCTTTGCTTTCTTTTTCGCGTTTACGCCCATGCTTAAAATTTTTTCTCTGTTACTGATGCAATATTTTATGATTTCTTTGATATCTTGAGTATCACCTGAACGAGTAAGAAATCCAGTTAATCCATCTTCTATGATATCAGACATGCCACCTTCGTCCACACCGATTGATGCCTTGCACCTTGAGGCCGCTTCTACAAAAACCCTTCCAAATGATTCGGATATTCCTCTTCGAGAGGGTAAAATGAATATGTCACATATATCATAGAATGAAATTAGCTTTACGTGTTCGATTGTTCCAGTGAAAATCACATTCATGTCCAGATTCAACGATTGGACAAGTTTTTTTAAATAACGCTCGCCACTTCCGGAGCCGACTACTACGTACTTTATTTTGCGCAATTCCTCCTGATCGAGAATAGCCAGAGCTTTAATGACATCATCAATTCCTTTTTTTTGAGCCAATCGAGCTACCGAAAGGAGGACAAAATTTTCACAGTCAATACCCAAATTTTTCTGAATTTTTTTTATTTTATGGTGGTCAACAGGCGTTTCGAAAATCTGATCATCAATGGAGCGAGGCACTATTTCTATTCTGTCACGTATTTCAGGTTTTTCCCGAATTAACTGCTCTTTTGTTGAATTGCTCACAACGAGAATACTTTCAGCTCCTGTGTAACTTCGCCACAACCATTTTAAAAGCTGCTTCAGAATTAATTGGTATATTTTATTGGCAGCCCTATTTTTGGAGTTTAATTTTTCCGGCCTTGTGATCGGAACACTCCAATATGAAACATAGCGTATGTGGTGATACCTATACATTGCTCCCCAGAACGCATTGGCTGTTTCATCGGTGACCAGCCCGACATCAGGTTGAAAATTTTTTATTTCCCTGGCGATAAGGAAGCAATACAGCGGCAGAAAAATCCAGTTTAAAAACCCTCTGTGATTTAAAGAGTACATATACGTAAAATTCCACTTCGGTAGAATCCTGACGGAAAATGGAAAATTACCAACATACTTTCTTATGCCTTTGTTGTGACACACGATTACCCGAATATCGTGTCCAAGTAAATTCAAACCTTTTATGATTTCTAAATTAGAATATTGTATGCCCCCTTTTGAAGGCGGAAAAAGATGGGCGTAAATAAGTATTTTCATTTTTATCTTCTTGAATTGCCGCCAAGCTGAAGCCGTGTTTTTTCAAAAATTTTCGCTAAACCCACAAATACAACTACCCTAATATATTGAATTTTATGTCGAGTTCCGACTAAATTTCTAGAAAAGGATGATTTTCGGTTGAAAGAAATAGCGATACTTAAAACGAATCTTAGGATTTTAATTAAATCGAAAAGAAGCAATTTTATTGAATATGGATTTCTTTTTCCCTTCCAATCATATATTCCTCCAACAACCCTTGTAGTTTTTTTATATAATTCTCCAAACGTATGTCTTGCTGGATGAAAAACGCAAACTTCATCAGCAAAGTAAATCTTATACCCTAACGCATGCACGCGTTTTCCCCATTCTACATCACCCCCTGATTTTAGCGTTTCACTGAAACAGCCGGCATGTTCTAATACCTTTTTGTATGTGAATAGGTTTGCAGTGACGCCGTGTTGATATTTTTCAATATTTTTTTTCTGATTAAATGACCTGATATTTTCATAGATCTCCACAGCACTCAATTTTTTGGGATTCTTGAAGAACATTTTTATTTTGCCGGCTACAAATCCGTACTCGGGCAGACTTTCGAGTTTTAAAACACCTTTTTCAATCCAATCTGAAACAGGAATACAATCTGAATCGGTGAATGCGATGATCTTCCCCTTTGAAACAGAAATTCCTTTGTTTCGAGCCGCATAAGAACCGGGGTTTGTTTCAACAGATAAAACAGCCTGCGTATACCCGCTGACAATGGTATCAATTTCAAGGTCAGAGCCGTTATCAACCACTATCACCTCATAAAGTTCTTGTGAATATGTTTGATTTTGTAATGTTTTGAGGCATCGTTCAAGCCGTTCGGAATCGTTGTAAACCGGGATAACGACCGAAACAAATGGCAATGAGGCATAATCTGGGAGCTCGTTATTCATGATTCGTCAAAGTCGTTAATTATTTGTTTACCGGAGTAGAAAATTTTCTAATTAAACCGCTTCTTATTTTTCTTGCCGTATTTAGGGGATTCATTAGTTCCTTGATCATCGCCAATAACAATCTAACAGGGCTAATCCTGATATTCAGTTTTTTCAGCTCTTTTAGATGAAATGCAAAGAAATCCCTGTTTTTAAGTTCAAAAAGACTTCTAACCAAATACATGTGATAATTAACCCACATATTTTTAGATTGTCTGTCATACTCGTCTCTGCTAAGAAATACAGGGCCATATTTTTTTAGAATCAAAAGTTTTGCGACTCTATACGTGTTGTACAGCTTCGAATGTGCTGTCTCTGCTTCGTTATGGCGTCGCGTAAATGTCAGCACCTGATGCACAAACCCGAAATCATATTTTTGTAATAACTCGTAACAGATTTCTTTATCGGCATGTATATTCATTTCATTATAAAAAGGCTGGTGTTTTCGTATAAGATCGGATCGAATCAAAATCGAGGTCGGTGACCCAAATACGAAGGACCCACCCATTAAACCTTTGCGACATATTTCTCGACCGGACCTAAAAGTACTGGGGTAAGGCAGCCCATCCAAGTCTACCCGGTTTTCATCAAGGCGGTAGGCGCTCACAATTCCAATAGAGGGATATTTTTCTGCAACTTTTACCATTCTTTCCAGGCACTCAGGAAATATCCAGTCATCGGCATGTACAACTTTGCAATATTTGCTCTCAATTGAAATCTGACCTATGGCATGGTTCCAGTTTTGCATCAGGTTCATAAATTTTTCATTATTATGAATATGGATTCTATTATCTTTTTGGGCATAGTGTTCTGCTATTTTTAGAGATTCATCGGTGCTGACGTTATTCACGATGGTGTATTCCCAATTTTTATATGTTTGTGCAAGGATGCTTTCGATGCACTCTGCCAGATATTTTTCGGCATTGTAAACAGGGGTAATGATGCTAACCAAAGGATTGATATTGTCATCCATTTTTTTGCTCTTCAAAGTGTAAAATGATGTTCAACTTTTAGAACTTAATATCGAAAGCAATGCTGATCTTAATTCAGCAGCTTTTTCCTTGATTAAGGAAGCCCGTTCCCAATTAGAGCGTATTAAATTAAAATGCTTTTCCGGCGATTTACGATTCAAATGTGATTCCATAACGCCATGGAGGGACCATATAATGGTCCTAAGGCACCCCCGTCTCAATAAGGTCGGTATTGACGCCATTTCTTTTTGTGTTAATTTTTGCACAGATAGATAATTATTGAGAAATATTTTCGCATCGTGTTGATTGATGATTGATCTTTTTCGGCTACAAAAGGTGCTAAGACTCCTGTTGACATCAGCAACTCTGAAATTCAAATTGGCATCGCCAAAATCCAAAATACCTGAAATCTTTTGGTTATTGTAAAGTACATTTTTTGGCTTATAATCACTATGAATAACCAGTTTGGGTAGTTGGTGATCCGCTTTTTCGTAAAGTCGATCTGCTTCTATATATTCGTGTTTAAGGTTATCTGCAATTCTACAAAAAAAACGAACTCGTTCATCCGAAATGGATTTATCCAGTACTTTTTCACAATACTGATCGATGACGTTTAGATGCCAGGCCGTATCTCTCCACAATTTGTTGCTGTGGGGTTTAAATCCATTTAACTTTTTCCCTTCAGGGATAAACCCGACCATTAACTGGTGATAATTGGCCAATTTTTCTCCTGCTTGTGCAATAAAGCTTCGTTTGATTTTAGGAGGACAAAAATATTCTGAATAGCTATAGCCCTCAATAAAATCATAAACAGCATAGAGCCTCTTACCTGAAATTGTAATGGTCGAGTCGGATCTGTTCATTAATAATCGTGCACTTGGAAAGTCCTTATTCGCCAAATAGTTATGGATGGAATGCTCATGGACAGTCGAATCTATGGACCAGTAATATCTCTTAAGGACTTTTTTCCCTTGAGATGTCTGCAGTAACACATTATCACTGTTTCCACCGCCTAAAGAATCACCACCTTTCCAAAGTTTCAGATCATAATGAGCCATTACTTTGCTAATTTCAGCGTGGCTCCAAACATTTCTAATTCTGCGTTTCCGATAATTTAATAGTCGTCTTCGCAGTACAGCTGGTTTAGGGATTCGAACCATAATAAAGGAGAGGATTCTAATTATAAATAATAAATTTTTAGCATCTTTTTCTTAAGATGCGCGCAGGCATTCCCACAGCTATAGCTTCATCGGGTATGTCTTGAGTTACAACTGAGCCGGCGCCCACTACTGCTCCTTTGCCGATACGAACATTATCCATAACAGTGACACCCACGCCCAACCAGGCATCATCATCAACTATGATATCCCCTTTGCTCTTCAAGGGTTGTCCTTTAATGGGTTTGTTCGGTGCGAATTCGTGATTATACGGATAAAAAGCACAATAAGGGGCGATCTGAACCCCGTTTCCGATGATGATTGATCCGACATAGGCGGAAAATAGACATCGCGGCTGAATATGTGAGTCTGCACCTATGTTCAGACTTCCCTTGGTGCCGGTTTCGATTATGGTACCCAGATGGATCTTAGATCCTTTCCCTATAATAACCGGCCCACCCTTTTTGGCCTGATAGATTACCACCCGGTCTCCAATAAATACATTTTCACCAAGATTAAGATCGTCATGATGGATGGTCGCGCTGGGAGCGATAAATCCAGCGGGATGTAATCGCGCCAGATATCCGCGACCTTTATAAGGCGGTGCCATCCAGGTAGCCAAGCGCGTTGCGAATCTACCGATTGGGCTTAAACCGCTAAATTGCATCCAAAATTTTGCCCACATTTTTTGAGCTCTTAGAGGTATCACTTAATCCCATCATTATATGTATGTAATAAATCCCCGCTTTTATCGTTGCGCATAACGGCGACCCTACCTCCCGACTCAAAGGGGCCAAACTGTTTCTTGCCTTCACTGTCGGAAACCATTATATAATCGATACCCCAATGCGACATCACCTTGAACGCAAAAGAATTTTCGCATGAAACTTCAATTCGTTGGATGGCGACGTCATCATTAATTTGGTCGTTGCGAAGCGGACAAAGCAATGTGGCCCAGATGATCGATCGGGCATTTGGCGGCCGGATGATGACCGCCGTTGCAGGGATCTTTTTATGATGGTCGACTGAATGCCAGCCCTGTATCGGCGCCACACAGCCTTTAAGAGTGCTAATTTTAAATTCCTGTGTATCTTCCATTACAAGGTAAAGGCAGGCATCCGTCCCGGGGGCGAAAAACGTTGCAGTGTTTTCAGCCCCGATATTCACGTTTATTTCGGGTGAGGTGTGAAAAAGCATTTCATAGTCATGGTTCGCACTCGCCTGCATGTCATCGATAACAATCCAGTAATCAGGTTTTACAAACAGAATACGACGTGTGTGTGTCACATCTGTGATCACGTTCGCATTTTTTGGTTTCTGGGAGCTAAACATCCCATAGCCCTCGGAATAAGAAGATACGACGTAGTCAAAACCGGGCCGGCTTATCCATGTTGCATAGTTTCCAGAAACCGGTTTAGGATTCAGATTATTCGGATTCCATCTTCGAATCTGACTCATTCCGTCGATCAAGACGGTATTGTGCCCCTGGGAACCGACAAAATAAGAGCGGAATGGGTCTGATTTTTGGTACGTATAGGATCCCGGATCGACAATAAAGGGCTTGCCGGAAGCAAACAGTTCGAAACTAAGCTTATCCTCGTGCCCGTGGGGGCCGCCATATGGCCCAGCATCAAAGATCAGATATCGCCCATCCTTCGTCCAGTCACTTCGCATAACAAATAATCCGGCGTCCTTAAATCCAATGGATGTATTTTGGGGCGCTTTACCGGATTGGCCTGCTGTTCCGATATAAATGAAATCCTCCCGGCCCAGCTTCTTCCCGGCTTCGGCTAAACGGGATCTTTCCCAGCGTATAAATCCATCGTTTAGTTCAGGAAATGTGCCATCGGGTCGAATCAGATTGACTAGAACACTGTACATTTTTACAAGACATTGGTGCAGATCTTCTTTGAGGAGTGAAATATTTTTTACAAAAAGCAAATCCAAAGTTTTTTCGAGTTCATCCACCACCAGCCACTGGTATCCCGTTGATATTTCGATATGAGAGCCGTCCTTATTAATTTGATTCTGAATTTCTTTCTCAATGCGGTTAAGGGCTTTATTTAACCAGGTACTGGCATCCTGAAATTCGCAAAAATAAACGCTGGCATAGGCCAGCCCATTGCTTTCCCTCAGGAGATGATTGCGATTGGTTTTATAGTGAAATAAAAACCGCGCGTGATCATGGATGGAGCGCAGCATTTTTAGTTTAGCTTCATCTGTAAAATTGGGCGAATGATAGAAGAGCGCAAAGCTGGGAATCCAGCTTACGCGCAAACGCAACCCGGCTTCCATCAAACGCCAGGCATGGCTTTTTTCATTTTTAAAGGGCGGCAGGGGATTGCTTGCAATCCAGCTCAAGAGCTGACTTACAAAAGCACGGGCATAACGTTCATCCCCGGCTTGCGCATAAGCCAAACCGAGTATGACCCACCATTGATGCCGATGCAGCCTTAAAATCCATTCGCGACTTGAAACCGGATTATAGTCCCAATCAAGGGTTCCATCTAACTTTATCTTCGGAAGACTGCCTTCCGGTGCGAATTTCAACTCCAGAAATTTATTCGCTTTATTTAGGATCTCTCCTACGCTCATCCGATCCGTGTTGAGACGCAGATCCGTGATAGTCTTTGGCGGCATAAGCCAGGAAGATGAAATTTTTGTGTGATAGTATTTTAGCAGCTCGGCTTTGGCCCCTGGTAAATTTCCCTCTGCTACGAGATTCGACACTTTCGGAAGAGAAAAAAGAGATAGAAATTTATGATCTGAAAGACGCTGACAAGACTTTATGTGAGGGCCTAAAGTTCGTATGCGAAATTGCTTAAGGAACCGTTTATATAGATGGCTAGCCTTCTGAATCAAATTGAGTTTCCCATCTTAGTTGCGGTCTGACGACTCCGGTTAGCCGGCCACTGTATTGCCCGCGAGCAGTGTCATCTGATAAGGTGTCAATTATACGGAAAACTGCCGCGTCGCGCTCATAAAAATAGCGCCCTTTTTGAGAAGTGGTTTTCATGGCAGCACCCACAAAATGGACACCTTCGGAAAGAAAATTACCAGGGACCCATGCGGTACTGGTATAATGTCCTTTCTTGCGTGGCTTACCGATCCAGTTCGGATCCAGATCAACCGCGGAAAAAACTCTGATCCCTTCTTCATTGGTCAGGGTCAAATAAGGCAGCATGACCTCGTCTGAATTCAATACCTCGTATTCCAGCTCAATTCGTAGCGGTTTGCGGATGTCAAATTGCTCTGCGGCCCCACCTTCGGATTCTTTAACTCTGACCGAACGTAAGCGAACCGATTCATTGCCCGGTGCGTTGTTCTGATCAATCCATTCCCGGCTGGATGTAATTCCTTTATCGGAGTGCAAATATGATCCAATCACCTCCTGAGAAGGCCCATCTGCGAAAATTTGGCCTTCTTCCAGCAATATGACGCGAGGACATAGCCGTATAACCGCCGGCATATTGTGGGAAACAAAAATAACCGTTCGCCCTTGTTGTCCCACATCCTGCATTTTATTCAGGCATTTTTTCTGAAACTGAGCATCACCAACTGCCAGTACCTCATCGATTAAAAGGATTTCGGGTTCCAGATGAGCGGCGACCGAAAACGCCAATCTTACGCGCATGCCGCTGGAGTATCTTTTAACAGGCGTATCGATAAATTTTTCAACACCTGAAAAATCCACAATCTCCTTAAACTTGGTATCAATTTCCCTTTTTCTCATGCCCAAAACAGAACCGTTTAGGTAAATGTTTTCACGACCCGTCAGTTCCTGATGGAATCCCGTGCCGACTTCCAGCAGGCTCGAAATTCTGCCCCGAATCTCGGCATGGCCCCGAGTCGGAGCGGTAATTTTTGATAGAATTTTCAGCAGAGTCGATTTCCCTGCACCATTTCTTCCGATGATCCCGACGACCTCACCCGGTTGCACTTTAAATGAGACGCTTTTTAAAGCCCAGATAATATCGCCGGATTGGGCATCAGTATTATTGGATTCATCACCGGTAAATTCGTCAAATTTATACAATGAACGATACCTGCGGTAATTCTTGAGAGGGCTTTGGATAAAATTCCACATCGTTTTAGCGATGCTGTCGGGCAATTCATCTTTTAGCCCGATACGGTAGCATTTACTCAGATCTTCAGTTTGAATGGCAAAATTATTATATAGACTCATTATCGCGTATCCCAGTTTCGAAATTTTAATTTAGATCACATCAACAAATAACCATTCCATTCTTTTAAAGTACAAGGTACTGCCGATCAACAGCAAAGCAGCTGTGATCATACCGGGCCAGATAAAAGCCCACGGTATAGGGGTTCCCAGCAAGCAGGCCCGATACCCTTCTATCACCGCCACAATGGGATTAAGCGAATAAATAAAGCGGTATGCGTCCGGAATGGACGTTGCCGTATAGACAATCGGTGCCGAATAGATCAACATTCGAATCGCAAACGGCATGGCAAATTTAAGGTCCCGAAATCGAATGGCGAGAGCCGACAACCCGATACCGATTCCTGTGGGAATCACTATCATCAAAATGAGAAAAAGCGGCAGATAGAGCAGATTTGTGGTCGGCGGAACCCGGTAATACAAAGAAACAGCAAAGATAATCAAAAGGGAAACACTGAAATCGACCAACTTGCTCAAGACCGGGGTGATCGGATAAATCAATCTCGGAAAATATATTTTCCCCAACATTTTCTGCCCCTGTACCAAACTTTGACTAGACAATCGCATGGCCTGGGACATATACGTCCATGGAATAATGGCCGTACTCGAAAATAAAAAATAGGGTACCCCATCGGTATCTAACCGAGCGACCTTGCCAAATACAATCGTAAATATGATGATTTGTATAAGCGGTTGAAGTATGGCCCATGAAAATCCTAATATTGTCTGGGCATACAACACTTTGATATCGCGCCACACCAAAAAGAAAAATAAATCTCTGTACTCCCATAACTCCCTGAAATTGATGATCTGCCATCCTTTTGGGGGCTGAATAACTGTGACAGTATCTTTTGGGGATTCGGATTTCCCCCAAATGTCGAACAGTTTGTTTCCGATTGAATTCATTTTTAGATTTCCATAGCGGTTTTGGGGTTATCGACAGATACGCTGGTCGGCCTATTGCCAGACGATGGGATCAACCAATTTTGCATATGGTTCCACACAACCTTAGCCATCTTTTGTCTGCCAAAGGAATTGAAGTGGATTCGATCCGCTTCAAGATCGGAGGAAATATCGATGACATCAGACAAATCGATTAAATGCACCGCGAAAATTTCTGAAACCTTACGGAATTCATCTGTAACACCGGCAATAAGATGGTGGGCACCCTGAAAATCGCCTGCCGCCAATCGACCTAAAGGTGGCGCCGTAATTATGATGGGAATAATTTTCCGATCATGAGCGAAAATAATTGTTATGATTTCACGGACACCTCTAGCAATATCTTTCTCAGATGGGCGGCCGTAGCAAATTTTCAGGTCATTCGTACCCAGCATGATAATAATGTAATCAAACGCTAAATGAGATACTAATTTTTGTTTAATCACATTGACGCCGTTGCGTTCTCCCTGGTCATATTGGGTAGTCCGCCCCTCATAGCTCTCATTTAGGACATGTAGATAGCCAGAAGCAATACCTTCCAACATAGCCGGCCAAGATAAGCCCTTGCGATCGGCGCGACAGGAGTTGGAGTCACCAAAGATCATCATCCGTTTTGCAGAATTAAAGCGCAGTTTTTGTTTATGGAAAGGTTTTACGCTTTTCAACCAGGGCGTCATTTTTTTTTGGCAAACACGCTTACAGTGATTGAGAATATCTATTTATTATAATTAAAATCTAAAGATCTAACAGCAATTTGTTCAAAAAGCGGACCGATGTTAATGATCGTTAGATCTTGTTGCCACACTTCGCTCAAAACTTTCAAAGACTTCTATTGAACGAAAAATGACATCAAAAATTTTATCCGTTAAACCACGTTCAAGCAGCATGGCGACACGCTCGATATAGTATAGCCAGCGATACACTTCTGCAAATGTCAGCAAATGGTTGGCAACCTCGTAATTTTTAGAAATTAATTTTTGCTGCATGGATTTGATGGCTTCTTTTATTTCGGTAATCAAATTGGTTGAGACGCGATTATAATAAAGCTCTGTTAGAAAAAAATTATACAAGTCAAACAATACACTGCGGTGAGCGATACTCTCCCAATCAATAATAACGAGGCGTTTTTTAGTGCTTAGAATGTTCTGAAAAGAAAAATCACCATGCGTAAGAATTCTATATACCGGTTGTTCAGCTGAATTCAATAATTTTGATACAATGAGTTGTATGAATTGATAAACAACACCAACTTTTCCTGTATCCAGCCTCATACGGGATAACCGGCCATATTCCCATGTTTGACTGCATTGATTCACGACTTCGCTTACAGTCGTCTTTCGCGGTGGTTCGACAGATATCATTTTCTCGAGGCAGGCAGCGATCTCCTGTTCAAAGATTTTAAAAAGGGTGGCTGATTTAAAATCAAGCAGAGAATAACCGATGACGCCATTGATTAGTTCTTCTTCGTACCAGCACTCTGCAATATTCCAATGATGTAATTTGGGTGCGAAATCAAATTGGCTGGCCGTTCGAACCCCTTTGATTTCATTCATAGCCATAGAAGGATTTGATTTGGCATTGATCATTTTGGTGACTATTTTTCGTGAAAAATCAAACACCCGATAACCCCCATGTACTTTTAATACCAAGTGACCGAAAAATGGAAATCTGAAAACTTGAAAGTCTTTAATCAGACCCAGATAGATCAAGATAAATGTCTTTAAAGCGCCGAGTTTTTTTTGGGGTTTAAAAGCACGACGAAAATTTAGAGCCTTTGTTTGATAGAGAAGATACCAGGCGAGTCTAACAGGATTCTGTCTCAAACAGAAATACTGGTTGTTAATCACGATATATGGGTAGTCATTGGACATAATCGTAAGAAAAAAGTACGGTCGAAAAACTATACTATCTAAACCATTTTTCTCTTAAGGTATTTATTTCCTCTTCAGTATAAAAATGCCGCATATATTTGGAATTATAAAATTTATCAAGATAGGTTTCAGACAGATAAATTTCTCTCTTAAACCTGGCATAAATTGCGCTATAATTTTTATTTGAACCGATATTTTCATGCTTGAGAATGAAGTTGTCAATATCAAGAAATTCCTTGAATGCCTCCGGGGCACGATAATCGAGATCCTCCAGCCTTATCAGCAATACATCAGCTATCTTATCGTTGTATATTTTGTAACCTTTCGATTTCGGAAATTCACTGCCATAGACATCAACTCCAAACACTCCCTTTAACTCACGATCGAAAAATTCGAGCGGAGAGTCATGTTTAACCCTGTCATGGAACAGTTCCGTCAGCACCTGAACATCATCCGAAGTTACCGTGAGTGCATGGATATCATAATAATCTGATTCTATCACAAACTCGTCATTATTATTAAGCGAGCGGACTTCGAGATTTTCAAAAAAAGTTGACAGGTTGCGGGCAACGGGGTCTCTGGTCAGAGTAATAAGTTTCCATTTTTTATCGACCAAACCTTTATCTATTTGCGTGCGCAGAAATTGATTAAGCCATGGGCGCTTCAGATAAGATTCTCTGCTGGTACGGAAAAATTTTTTCCGTTTCTTTTCTGTTTCGGCAATACGAGCTTTGGTCAACAAATGGGAATGGTAAATCGGCATATCAAGATCAAGGGCATCCAGTGTTCTTTTAACGGATTTGGAGCCTACTTTCCCCATCTGAATAATGATCAGCGGCGATCCGGAAAGTCCTTTCAGTTCTCTGGCTTTTTTATACATATAACAGAACTTGGCAAAGTGATAACTTCTCTGGGCCAAGATTAAAATCCTTTGCAAACTAGCTTTTATTAGGTTTTTAAGCCACTTCATTCCGTATGAGCCTGGATAAGTTTATTATTCTTACCTGAATAGGCGAATATATCTACTGCATCAATGCCAACGAGATTTCCCTTTGATGCCGGATTTTTATCTCCACTGACTTCGATGGTGACCGTATGCGGAGCAAAAGATAGTCCTTCAAGGCTGTATAGAGGTGTCATTGCCATTCGATTTCTACTGAACTGATCCACGTTGGCAGCGAATTTACCGTCAATAAAAATTTTAGCAATTCCCATATTATCCGCTCGCGGCCCAATTAAACTGATACTGCTGCTCACAAATTTAAGGCCGGCTTTGGCAGAATTATCATCGGAAATACTGATAGCCGAGGCGCTGTAATCATCTCCTTTCACAATGGTCCATTGCCCCTGGTAATGAAATACATCACGATTATTTTCGTATCTCACCGGTCGTTTAATGATTTCCCAGCGAATGCCTCCGTCGGTTGATTTGAACAGCTCTTCGTCTGAAGCAGCATATATCGTGCGATCCAGTGTATAGTTTGGTGAAAACTCGATGAACTCAATCGCGTGGTTGCCACGCAACAGGGCTGCAGCAATCTTTTGAAATGAATGCCCGCCGTCTTCGCTTTTAAGCAGGCCTTTACCTCTTACACTAACAAAAAGGGTCTGGTCGGACCTAAAATTGGGAGAAATGCCTAAACCGATTATATAGTCAATTTTGCCTAAATTAATGTCATGCAGATGATTCCAATGAATTCCACCGTCGGTTGTTTTATAAAGACCTTCGGATGCTCCTGCGAATACCGTTTTATCTGATGCATAGCTGGGGGATATGGCCAGCTTGATATCTGTCTTGAAGATTTGATGAACCATATCTGATTTTTGCCATTCATCTAAAAAAGACAGGCCATTGTTTGAAGTCTGCCAACTCTTGCCTTTATCTATGGTTTTATAAATTCCCAATCCTCGAACACTGGCATAAAGGGTGCCATCTTTGTCAAAATCAGGAGACATCACGATTGAAGTTATGGTGCGTCCCAAGCCATCCCACGTTTTTTTATGAGTTAAGCCGCTATCGTCAGACCTGAAAACCCCCTGGTATCTTGTGGCAAAATATAGCTCCTGATTAACAGCATAGTTAGGAGCTAATCTTATAACGGTGGGCCATTTTTTCTTACGTTCTGATTTTTTTAGGACTTTTTTGCGCCATGCATATGGAACTTTTAGTCTTTTTAAGAGTGCCTCGACCCTGTAGCGCCAACTTTTCGGGTTTAGAATAATTTTTTGCCAGTGAACTCCAGCGGCTGCTAATTTTAATAAAATTCCCCTTGAAGCTGAATATAGCGTCTTATCCGACGGGTAATCGGGAGAAAAGACAATATCACTGAGGCGCGTTGTCTTTAAGCCTTTATTGCAGATAAGCCATGAATTTCCCTCGTCTGGAGACACATAGGCCCCACCGCCGTATGTCGTAATGGCGATTGCATAGTTGCTACTGCCCGCTGAAACTGCCAATCCCTTAATTAGGCCGACGGGTAAGGTTTCCACCTGAAACCAATTCTGGCCGTCATTTTCGGACTTGAACAATCCGTCAAAGCCCGCTAGAAAAACAGTTTTATCCTTGCCCGAAGATTTTGCTACCCTGACACTCCTGAAATGCGGTGAACGGTATTTTATCGTATCGGCTTGATGATTGCGGCTGATTCCATGGTCATATATTTTCCAAGTTTCAGCGCCATCGGTTGAGCGAAAAACGGCCGCATGCCAGGTGGAAGCGAAAATGGTTGGGTTGGTTTCATAATCATGGGCTAATACTAGGGACTGGATGTTGACCTGATCCGACATGCCGTTGTTTAGGGAGATAAATGAGACGCCTCCATCGATGGTCTTCAAAACACCCGTGTTTTCGGTTCCGACAAAGATGATTGGGTTATTATCAATTGTTGACGCAATCGCAATCGAATTGATTGCTCCCCAGTTCCCATCTTTAAAGATAATTTTCCACGTGGCCCCCATGTCGGCTGAATGATAGAGATTGCCGAGTGAATCTCCCGCAAGAACATGTCCGTTTCCGGGTTGCGGATAAAACGTTAATGAGGTTATTTTTGCTTGATCGAGTACTTTAAGCCAGTGCCCGCCTCTATTTTTCGTCTGATATAGACCGGCCGCTGAGCCGGCTGCTAAAACCGTTCCATCATATTGGGTTGAGGAAATAAAAACCTGCCCGATATTTTGACTATCGAGACCCCGATTAACTTTTTTCCAAGTTTTCCCGCCATCATTCGATCTGTAAATACCGTCGCCGTCAGATGACACAAATACTGTTTGATCGAATTTAAACGAAGGCGATATCGCAATGGATGACAGAAGATGTTTGTGATCCAGTCCGTTGACCAGCTCTTTCCAGCTATAGCCGCCGTTGGTGGATTTACGCAGATGGTCTGAAATAATGATGAAAATCGTTTGGTCTTTTCCATAAATAGGAGACAATTCCAAGCTATCGATGACATCATGCGGGGAATGTGCAAAACGATTTTCGACAAAAAATAACTGCAATGTCAGTGCAGCAAACAGGGCAAGCATCAACAAAGTATGTCGTTTGGAAAACTGCATCATTTTGATGTGATATCTTTTAATTGTTGGATTCATTTTTAACGATGGCAAGCTTTGCGATTAAGGGATCAAGGCAGGCGATACGGTAAAATCAAATTTTGAAAGCTTTTTTTAGATCTTCCGGAGCCCCGATATCTAAGTATCGGCAGTTTGAAAAAATTACGGTTTCTATCTGGATTCCGTTTTGAATCGCTGAGTCAATATAAGGCACTCCAAAGGCAGCTCCATTAAAAGATATCCAATATGCATATCCAGCATTTTACCATCGCCAAAGTATGCCGGTATATCCCATTTTCCCTTACGTAAAATCATGTAAACCTTAGAGACATTTGCCCGCCGCATTTTTTCCAGCAGATAATGACTGACGATCTTGGGACGCGAAGGAATTTTTTTATCTTCGTGATACAAGCCGACCGGCAGCAGCTCTTTGCTGCAAGGTAACGGGCCAAGCCGGCTGGCAGTTCCGGCTGCCGGAATAATACCAATTACATCCGGTTTAGAGTTTTGATTTCAATGCTTTTGTTGCATTTTTCAGAAGGAGTGCTTTAATCGATCGTGCGGTTCAAAGAAAAGTTTATTTTGCTCATCTCGTAACTCATCGCAGAGGCGGCCTTCTGGTAATTCCACATCTGAATATTTTATAACCTGATCTTTTTTAATTCTGTGTTTGAGAACACAGCCTTCAGACAGTCCGACAGGCAGGAGATTTTCTTCATAGCTAACCTCTGCATTTTCAAGCATACCATAAACGGTAAACCCTCCGATGCAGTCAATGAGTTCGCCCGCTTTAAGTTCCCGTTTTGCGACCGTGATCACATCACAAACTGGGCCGGCAATGGGGGAAATTACCGCATCTTGAAAAAGTACCGCTCGAGCCACAGATAGTGGCACTTCAAGATGGCAAATGTGATAGGGCGTGTAAAACACATATAAAGGTCCATCCCCCATTTTGTAATAGTTCATATACTGCTGCTGAATGGGGTGCTCATTATAACCCAAAACAAACACACCGCCTGGAGGATTTGAACAAAGTATATAATCAACCAGCCCGCCATCAAGCAACTGGTCTAAAGGAAACAAATGAATCGCATCATTAACATGATCACATTTAGGGCCGTACATTCCGCGCTTACCCGCCTTAAAGCCGGTGGCATTGGCCACGACAGCCATTTCCATGGATATTTTGGTGCCGTCCGCGAATGAAGTCACCATTGGAGGCTTTTGTTTATATTTAGCCGCGTATGATTTTTGGGTTTCAGGTGTCCGATACGGATCCTGAAGTCCTTTCATATTGCCCGCCAAAACGGGTCTGCAACCAATGGTTTTGACATAGCGATACAAATTCATGATGACCCCCGGCTGGTCACCATCCGAGTTTGTAATAATCACCCCCGCCCGGTCGGCATAAGTTTTTAAGATGGGTCCGATGGTGGCGTCGAGCTCGGCATTCATTAAAATCACATGCTTTTTGTTTTCGATCGCCTTTAATGTGATTTCCGCACCAAACTCAATGGTACCGGTAGCCTCAATAATCGCATCGATTCCGCTTGCTTCACAAAGCGAAGTTGCATTATCTGTAATGGCATACTGGTCTTTGTTTATGGCTTCCTGGAGTTGTTCCACAGTTTCGACCGGCACCACTTGTTCAACGTCGGCTTGGCGGAAGGCTTTTTCAGCCTCCGAGGTGGTTCGATTAGAAATAGCGACCAATCTCATTCCCTTGGTGAATCTGATGATTTGAAGCGCAATTCCGCTCCCCATGTAGCCTGCACCAACAAGTGCTACCCGGATAGGGTTGTTGCCTCTATGCAGTTCTTCCAAGGCTTTATCTATGATGATCACCGAAAGGTCTCCAATTCGCTTTGATCAGAGTCTATGATTTGAAATCAGGCCACTTTTTATCTTTTTCCGAAATGATTAGATTTGCAATTTTCGGCCATTTAATGTTGATAGAGGGATCGTCCCAGCGAATGCCGCTCTCGGATCCCGGAGAATAAAACTGGGAGACTTGGTAGAATACTTCCGTATTATCAGCAAGCGTGAGATACCCGTGCGCAAAATTCTCCGGTACGTAAAGCATTTTGCGGTTTTCCGAGCTAAGCTCAAAACCCATCCATTGCAAATATGTTGGCGACTTTGAGCGCAAATCTACAATGACATCGTATACCTTTCCTCTGATGCAGCGGATAATTTTAGCCTCTTCGTAAGGCACGATCTGATAGTGTATCCCTCTCAAGGTGCCCTTGATTGCATTAAATGATTGATTACACTGAGCGATGTTGGGGTTTAAACCTTGCGCCTCAAATTCCTTCTGGCACCAGACCCGGGAGAAGAACCCGCGATCATCAATAATGTTTTCAGGTTCTATAATAAAGGCACCTTTTAATCGGGTTTCTTTAAAAACCATGGCAAGCAATTTTTTTATTAAATAGATTTTTCAGTTTGTTCTTCATAGCGTGCTATCTGTCTTAAGGTGACATCACGCATGTCTTCTCCTTCAACATACGCTTTATACCATCTCACAATCCAGTCCAGTGTCGTTTCAAGTTCTAGTTTTGGTTCCCACTTAAGAAGCGTCCTCGCCTTTGAACAATCTAGCTTTAATAGTGTATCTTCATGCGCAATTTGATTCTGATCTTTTATCCATCGAGCGTTTTGACCCCACTTACGAATTAAATAGTCTGCAACCCACCAGACGGGCTTGGCGTCTTCTTCTCGGGGACCAAAATTCCAGGCTCCCTCAAATTTTTCCCCGTAGTTCCAGAGAAGCTCAGACAGCGTAAGATAACCGCTAAGAGGTACAAGAACATGCTGCCAGGGGCGAATAGCGTTTGGATACCGAATTGTAGTCGGTTGGTTTTTTATTATCCCCCTCACGATATCAGGAATCAATCGGTCTTGGGCCCAATCGCCTCCTCCAATTACGTTACCCGCTCTGGTAGAAGCCACAAATACATTCTGGCCTGGATCTTTGACGCCTGAAAAGAAAGACTCCCGATAGGCAGAGGCAACTAATTCTGCACATCCCTTGCTACTTGAATAGGGGTCGCGACCTCCGAGCGGATCCTGCTCCCTGTAACCCCACAACCACTCTTTGTTTTCATAGCATTTATCGCTTGTAATAACTAGCAAAACCCTGACACAATTGGTTAACCGAACAGCTTCAAGAACATGCACCGTGCCCATCACGTTGGTGGAATAAGTCTCAATTGGATTTTTATACGAAATGCGAACTATCGCTTGAGCTGCCATATGGATAACAATTTCAGGTTTAAATTTGGCGATTGTGGAACTAAAATGATCTAAATCGCGAATATCCCCCTCAATCGATTTCATATTTTCTGCAACATGTGCAATTTCAAATAAACTGGGCGAAGTCGGTGGAGACAAGGAATATCCAATTACGTTGGCGCCTCTACTTTGCAGCCATAGCGATAACCAGCTTCCCTTAAAACCTGTATGCCCAGTAACAAGTACGGTCTTTTGTTTCCAGAAATTAGCTTCCATTACCATATTTTCCATGGAGGGTTGTTACTCTGCCATAATTGTTCCAATACATTTTTATCTCTTAGCGTATCCATATTCTGCCAGTACCCGGAATGCCGATAGGCGGCAAGCATATTTTTGCGCGCTATCTTCACTAACGGCTCCTGCTCCCATACCGTTGAATCATCGTCAATATAGTTGATGGCTTCTGGTTCTGCCACAAAAAATCCACCATTTATCCAGGCACCATCCCCCTTAGGCTTTTCTCTGAATTTGGATATCAGGATTTGGTCATCTTCCAGACTAAACGCTCCAAATCTTCCCGGTGGTTGCACAGCCGTCAAGGTGACCAGGGCCTTTTGATCTTTGTGAAATGCCACCAGCTTTTTGATGTCCAGATCCGTTACACCGTCTCCATAGGTTAAGCAGAATGCTTCATCGCCGATATAATCTTGAATCCGTTTAATGCGGCCGCCGGTCATGGTTTTGTCTCCGGTGTCGACCAGCGTCACCCGCCAGGGCTCAGTCCCGTTTTGGTGAACCTGCATATCGTTGCGGCGCAAGTCGAAAGTAATATCGGACATATGAAGTGAATAGGTGGCAAAGTATTCTTTGATGATGTAGCCTTTATACCCCAGGCAAATAACAAAGTCATCAATACCGGCAGCGGAGTAAATCTTCATAATGTGCCACAGAATCGGTTTGTCACCTATCTCCACCATGGGTTTGGGTTTGATGCCGGTTTCTTCCGAAATACGCGTTCCGAATCCTCCGGCTAAAATGACTGCTTTCATGAGATCTCCTCTTAATAAAATCTTATGATTTTGGTCGGTGCGGATTTCCGTTAGTTATAGACATAGTTTTCGAGAATTGATTTCCATTTAAGGTAAGCCCTACCGTTTAAATGCAGCCCATCTTTTCCAGCAAAATCAGGATGCAGCTGCTGATCGGCGTCGCTAAAATTGGAATAAAGATCGAGATAGTTGGCTTTAAATTCTCTACTCAATTGTTTTAATTGACGATTAAGGTCTATAACATCTCGATTTTTAACCCGACCTTTATAAAAATTATAATTAAGCGGCAGCACGCTTTGAATATAAACCTGGGTCCCGGGAGACCGGGTTTTTATGGTTTGGAGAATTTTTTCATAATTGGCGACGATCGCATCGATTTTGACACCCCTGCTTAAATCGTTATATCCGACAAGTATAAATATTTTTTTCGGTGACGACGATAAGACCTCCGGTAAACGTTTTAAGACACCGTCGGTACGGTCACCCTGGATGCCGCGATTTTTTATTTTCAGATCCTTAAATAACTCACTCCATTCGCCATTATCAGTGATGCTGTCTCCTAAAAAAATAATCTCATTTTTTTCATCTTCTAAAGATTCATAAATGCTTTTGCGGTAGAAGTAATGAGCCTTGTAAGATAATTTGGGTTTGCCTGAATCGGAAGATACTGCTGCGTTTTTGTCTGACTGTAAAATAGATTTGGTTCGTTTGACCAGATAGCCTACGCCGCCCTTTTTATATACAATATAACCAAAGAGGAAGAAAAATATCAGGTTTACAGCCAACGAAAGTATAAGGAATTTTCTTATAGGTGTAGAAGCGTTATGCATGTTCATTTCTTTTAGCTGAAAGCGATTTGAGAGGCATCGGAGATGGAGATGAAATTAATAGTTCGTTATCGATCAAACCTGTTACGCACCACATATAGCTCCGCCTGGTCAGTTACAGCAAATATACTGTCATGATAAATGGGCGCTGAACATGTGGTTAAATAGTGTCGAGATTTGGCGATTGGTCATGGAGCGTTTTCCCGCTCTTCTACAAAGCATTTACATGAGCAAAAGCGACATTAAAGCATTGATCAAGTTCGACACAAATGACGAAAATAGACCATGGGTCACCTAGTTCGATTAAGCAATCGAAGGAGCTTGGTTCCATGCGTCCGCAGGATTTGGTAAAGACGGCAGGACCCCCCTAGCGGTCAACTGCAGATACCCCCTTTTTTAGCTTTGCTGAATAGTAACGGGTCTGCTTTTTAAATAAGATAGCAGGCCGCACTTTACCTTTTCAGGTAAAGTGTAGGTCACTATCGCAATTTTAAAATCCCTGAATCCTTTTAAGTTGCGGGTAAAAGAGTTAAAATGACTGCCGATTTAAACTAAATGCCTGTAGCAATTATAGTGCCATAGCAGGCATGTGGTTAAATAGAGATGCAAATCAGTTTCTGCATGACTAGAGCATCGTTAGGCGATGATTGTTTGAAAAGGGTAAGGTTTAAAAATTATACCTATTTCTAATTTTTCTCGATATGTAAAACCCAACCGAAACGCCAGAAGGAATAATCAAGTTAATAAAAAATAGGTATAAAATTTATCATTTTTGGGTAAATTATTTCTCATTAATGTGTAATTCATTTCCTAGTATTGCCGTCTTTGTATACGTATTTATTCTTAATTCCAAAGGGTTGAGGATCACTCAGCCGGGACATCAGATTTAATGACCAAAGTGGCTTGGGTGAACTGAGTGGAAATCTAAATTTGAAGAATCTAAACTTGATGATTCCGTAAAAAGTCCGAATTCGTCATGCCGGACCTGATCCGGCATCCAGAACATACTGAAATTACTGGATTCCGGCTTTCGCCGGAATGACAAAATATGCATTTTTTGACTTTTTACAAAACCATCAAACTTGGGTTTTAGATTGACAATCCTGAACAAGTGACATACAAGGGGTGGTTTAGTCGGGACGTGGCTCAGCCTGGTAGAGCACAGCGTTCGGGACGCTGGGGTCGGAGGTTCAAATCCTCTCGTCCCGACCACATTCATTATGCCCTCCTCATTTACCTCTCTTAGCCGCTTTGCACCTTTAATCCGATTTTAAAAGGTTGCCAACATACTTGGCGATCGCCGGTGCCGCGGTCAAGCCCGGGCTGTCAATTCCCAGCAAATGGATCACCCGCTTGTTATTGCGGTCGCGCCTGATATAAAAATCATGATACCCGTCGAGTCGGGCCTGAATTCCGCTCTGGTGATATTCCAGATCCGCCGTGGTCAGATCCGGGAAAAAGTCCATGTTTTCAAGAAACGCTTCAGGGGGTGCAACCGGCGTCTTGTGATCTTCAACATGCGCGACCGGTATCAGTTTGGGCCCCACCGTGACGGTATCTCCGATGGTTATTTCACCGTCAACTATGTCAAAGGTTGGCGTCAGGTGAACACCGACGGTATAATGCTGACCGGTTGGCGTATTAACCGTGATTGGGGTCGGGTATACGTTCATTTCCCGCAAGAATAATCCAGGACGACGGTTGCGATAAAATTTTAATGAATCCCCACGGATTGATGCCGACTTGATCGGGATCTGAGGATCAATCATGCGCGCAATATCAACCGCATGAACGCCGGCGGCATTAATGACGGTGACTGCCGGGATGACATCTTTCTGTCCGTCCCGGTAGCGGATAGATACGATTATCTCATCCTGCGTGGTTTCAAGCTTAACGACTTCGGTTTCAGACATAAAATTGATACCCCGATTACTGGCCGAGGCATAGACTTGATGCAGTAGCGCCGTCGGTTCAATGATCCCGGATGTAGGTACCAGCAAAGCTGAATGCGCTCTGACATTGGGTTCCAGTTGTCGCACTTCATCCGCTCCAATTTTGCGCACACCCGGCACCCCGTTGACATTCGCCTGCTGAAGATATTGATCCAACATGCGATTTTCAGCTTCATCAATGGCAACGATCAATTTCCCGGTTTGCTGGCAGGGAAGCTGATACTTCCGGGCAAAATCGTACCACAGGCGGTTCCCTTCGACACACAGGCGCGCTTTGAGGGGACGAACGGCCTGCTCATAATAAATGCCCGCGTGCAAAACACCTGAATTACGCGATGATTGATTCTCCCCCCGGGTAATTCCGGGATTTTTTTCAAATACATAGATATCCGCATGCTTTTTGGCCAACTCGAGGGCTACGCAACACCCGATGATGCCGCCCCCGATGATGGCTATATTTATTTTATCGCTCATAAAAATAACCGATTGTTGAGGATGAAATCTGATATCACATCAAATAAGCACGGTCAATTTACCGCCTGCAGCCAGTAGTTCTCGGTGAGATACCAGAGAGTTGAGATTATTTATCCGCAGATTTCGCAGATTAACGCAGATTTAAAAAATTAATATTAAGAGCTATTCGTGAAAATTATTTCAGGGGCATCAAAAGTTACCAATAATTTAGAAACTGCGTACTAAAGTAACGTTTTTAATCTATGTAATCAGAGTAATCTGCGTAATCTGCGGATTATTTCTTTTGAGGTTTCGTTTGCTCAGAGACTCT
>Ga0255055_10000555_pt1 | contig 28819 bp, 28 predicted proteins | sample JV7_2_27_MG_FD_188633 | JGI IMG/M metagenome (GOLD analysis project Ga0255055, IMG submission 188633) | Seawater microbial communities from Jervis Inlet, British Columbia, Canada - JV7_2_27 | ecosystem: Environmental > Aquatic > Marine > Inlet | place: Canada: British Columbia | collected...
TAAACAACTAAAAACCAAAAACTCTTTTGTAGCTGTTCGTTCAAGCGCAACAGCAGAAGATCTTCCTGATGCTTCTTTTGCTGGGCAGCAGGATACTTTTTTGGATGTTAAAGGTTCTGATGACCTTCTTGATAAGGTTGTACACTGTTGGTCTAGTTTGTTTACTCCTCGTGCTATTTTTTATCGTAATGAAAAAGGCTTTGATCACGATAAGGTTTTCATTAGTGTTGGAGTTCAAAAAATGGTTAATTCGAGAGCAGCAGGAGTAATGTTTTCAATAAATCCTGTTACAGGCGTTAAAAATGAAATCGTTATTGAAGGTAACTATGGTCTTGGAGAAACAGTAGTTTCAGGTGTAGTTAATCCTGACGATTTTATACTTGATAAAGAGACCTTAAAAATAAAGGAAAGACGCCTTGGACGGAAAACCATTCAATATTTACGTGATCCTTCAACTGGTAAAACACTTCATTTAGTTGTTCCTGAAAATAAACAAAAGGAGCCCTGTATAAATGATGAAGAAATATGCAATTTGGGTACTTTAGCTAAACTTATTGAAGATCACTATAAAAAAGCAATGGATATCGAATGGGCAATCGATAAAGACTTGCCTTTTCCAAATAATATGTTTATAGTTCAAGCTCGTCCAGAGACAGTATGGGGTGACAAAGGAATGAAAAAAATATCACAAGAAGAAAAGAATTCTATTGAAGACTTAAAAGTGATTCTTAAAGGACAAGCCGCAGGAAAAAGAGGCTATGGTGCAGGAGTAGCCAAAGTCGTATTAAATCCTGACGACGCATCTGAATTGATGAAAAAAGGAGATGTTCTTGTAACTGCTATGACTAATCCAGATTTTGTTCCATTTATGAAAATGGCAAGTGCAATAGTAACTGACAAAGGGGGAATCACCTCTCATGCAGCTATTGTTAGTCGTGAACTTGCTATACCCTGCGTTGTAGGCACAGAAACCGCTACCAAAGAATTAAAGACAGGGAAAACATACACCGTTGACTCTAGAAATGGAATAATTTATGAAGGTATTTTGAAGCAAGCTACAGAATTAACGACAACTCAATCAAATATAACAATTTCAGATCCTGTTCCTGTTACTGCTACTAAAATATACATGAATTTAGGTGTACCCGAAAAGATAGAAGATTTTAAAAATTTGCCCTTCCAAGGAATTGGATTAATGCGCACTGAATTCATTTTAGCGAGTACTATAGGCGAACATCCTTTAAGCTTCGTTGAAAACGGAAGAAGTCAAGAATTTATAGATAAAATGGCAGAAGCAATAGCTACCGTTGCAAGAGCGATTCAACCTCGTCCAGTTGTAGTCAGATTAAGCGATTTTAAGACAAATGAATACAGAGAATTAAAAGGTGGTAGTAAATACGAAATTGTTGAAGAGAATCCAATGCTTGGCTGGAGAGGTTGCAGTAGATACATAAGTAAGTGGTATAAAGAAGCCTTTAGACTTGAATGTAAAGCTATTAAAAAATGCAGATCAGAATGGCGTCTAAAAAATGTCTGGGTTATGCTTCCAATGGTCCGAACACTTTGGGAAGCAAAAGCTGTACTTGAAATCATGAAAGAAGAAGCTTTAGAGAGATCTTTGGATTTCAAAATTTGGTTTATGGCTGAAACACCATCAATTGCAATTATGGCTGACGAGTTTTCAAAACTAGTTGACGGTTTTTCCATAGGATCAAATGATATGACTCAAGGAATTTTGATGATTGATCGAGACTCTGAACGTCTGGGTCAAATGGGGTATTTTGATGAAAGAAATCCTGCGGTTAAAAGAATTATAAGTCATCTTATTAGAGTAGCACATAAAAACGGCTGCACAGTTTCAATTTGTGGTGAGGGTCCCTCAAATCTACCCGACTTTGCGGAATTTCTCGTTCGTTCCGGTATTGATAGTATATCCGTAAATAACGATGCTGTGGTAGACACAAAAAAACTTGTAGCAAGTATAGAACAAAAAATTATTCTAGAACGTTTAGCTGAACAATCAAAAATACTTCGCTGTTATACTGGAAAAAAATCAAAAATAGATACTGATTTTGAGTTATAACTAATTTACTTTCTTTTCTAACCTTTTTTATAGGTTTATTTAATCCTATTAAAGCAGTGAATATTATGAAGGCTTTTGATTTTGACGAAGAAAAAATACTTGCAGAAATAATTGCTCAAGGTGCAAAACGTGTTTTACTTCAACTACCTGAAGGTCTAAAATCTGAAGCTCCTAATATAGCTAAAATTATTGAGAAAGCAGGTATTCTTCCCATTATTTCAGGTGATCCTTGTTATGGTGCTTGTGATTTACCTGGAACTGAAGTGGATCAGTTCAATATAGATCTTCTAATTCACTTTGGGCACTCAAAGATGATCAAAAATGAAAAAGTTTCAACTATCTATATCAATGTTCAATCAACTGCTAAAATAACTATGACTATCGAAAATTCTCTTCAGCTTTTAAAAAATTATAGCCAAATTGGGTTAGTTACCACAGTTCAACATCTTCAAACTCTACAATCTGTTCAAGATCTCCTTATAAAAGCTGGAAAAACAGTTTTTATAGGAAATTCAGATCAAATGCTCAGTAGGGGACAAGTTACTGGTTGCAATTACAGCAACGTTAAATCTATTGCAGATAAAGTTGACGTATTTCTTTTTATTGGAGGGGGTAACTTTCATGCATTAGGTGTAGCTCTAACTACAACTAAACCAACTATTCATGCAAATCCTTTTGATCAAAAAGTCAATTTGTTAAACCTTAAAGTGAATAAATTACTTCATAAACACTGGGATTTAATACAAAAAGCAAAAAAAGCTAAGAACTTTGGAATATTAGTTAGTTTGAAACCTGGACAAGAAAATTTTAAAAAAGCAATAAAAATTAAAAAAATAATCGAAAAAATAGGTAATAGTGCAGTAGTTATCATCGTTAGAGAAATATTACCGGAAGTTTTGATGGAATTTCCAACAATTGATGCATATGTTAACACTGCCTGTCCTCGAATTTCTTTTGAAGCTCCGTTAAAATTTTTGCGACCTGTTTTATCTATTAATGAATTTAAGGTGCTTTCTGGTGAATGCTCATGGGAAGAAATGATCAAGATCGGATTATTCGCAAAATAGATTTAGAACGGTTTCTATGCGCTATTGTTCCTCATCCTTTTCCTCAAGCTCATCTTGAACAGTATACTACAACTGAACCTATTGCTGCGACACTGCTGTTTTTAGCTTCCTACTCAAATAGTGACATTATTGGAAAAACTATTGTAGATCTAGGTTGCGGTACAGGCAGATTAGCCATGGGAGCCTCTTTTTTAGGTGCTAAACAAGTTGTCGGTATTGACATTGATAAAATTGCGGTAAAAACTGCTCACGAAACTGCTAAAAGATTAAAAATGAATAAAAATATTAATTGGATCATTGGGGACATTTCTGTTATAACTGGTCATTTTAATACTGTTTTGCAAAATCCACCATTTGGGATACAAAAGCGAAATGCTGATCGAAAATTCTTAAAAAAAGCTCTAGAAATAGGCGATAAAGTGTACTCTATTCATAGTCATCCTTCAATGGATAAAAAATTGATACAACTTTTTGGGAGATCTTCGAGTAACTTAATTAGAGTTAATCCCTCCCGTTTTCTTCAAAAATATATAGCAAAACACAATGGCCACATAATAGCTGTTTATTCCCTGATGATGACAATTCCTAAAATGTTTAATTTTCATAAAAAAAATAAACACTCATTTATTATTGATTTATATTGGATTGAAAAATGCAATAAATTGAATGTTCAATAAACTTCTTTTACAGAATAATAAGAGGTTAATCAAAAGGTTTATTGATAAGCGAATAAACTTAGGATATGCTCGTTGACTATACCTTTGTATAAAGCATATATGTGAAAAAGGGAACCTGCATGAGTTTAAAATCACAAGAACATAAAAGTGGCAAATTAGTGTTGCCTGGTGAACGTTTAGGTGTTATAGAAGAGTTTATTCCTGATTCTGGCACTTATGAAGTAGATGGCATAATATATTCAAAAGTTGTTGGAACCGCTTTAGTGGATTTAGTTACCAAGAAAGTTTCTGTTTATCCATTGGTCAGAAAGGAAGTTACTCCCTCCGTCTCCTCTACTGTGATAGGCCAGGTGGGCAACGCACAATCTGATAATGTTCTCGTTAAAATTTATAAGATTGGGTCACGCCCCGTTTCAGGAACTTTTAATGGTGTTTTTCATATTTCAGATGTACAAGAAAGATATGTCGATTCAATGACTGATGTTTGCAAGCCAGGCGATATTTTACGAGCTAAAGTAATTAGTAATAAGAATAAAACTTATCATTTATCAACAAAAGATAGTGGCTTAGGTGTTCTGTATGCTTTTTGTTCACGCTGTTCACATTTGTTAGAATCTGATCGATATGATATGAAATGTTCTAATTGTGGAAATATAGAAAGACGAAAATCAGCTTTAGATTATGGGAAAGCAGCTGTCTAATTTTGTTTAACGGATTGATTGAAAGTGAAGATTAAAATTTTATCAAAATCAAAGAGTGAAATTAAAATAGAAATTGAAGGAGCTGGTCATAGCATCTGTAATCTCTTACAAAAAAAACTTTTAGAAGATCCAAATGTGGATTTGGCAGGATATGATGTGCCTCATCCTTTGGCATCAAATGCTATACTTTTTGTTAGAATGAATGGAACCTCTAAACCCGAAGCAGCTCTTAAAAAAGCTACAAAAAATGCTTTGAAACTAAATAAAAAATTTGCAACTAGTCTGGAAAAAGCGTTAAAATTATAACAAAATAAACAACTTTATTATTTTTCATTTTTTTTATTGCACTCATAATTAACTGGTGAAAAATGAAAAAGATTAGAGCTAATAATTCTCACTTGACTATAACTCTTTTAACCAACTTTTATGCTATCTAACATATTCTTTTCTATTTCAAAGATTATGCTCCATTTTTCAGATAAAAAAATATAACAAATAACAAATCGAAAAAATATTTAAAAATATATTTATCTATGAGCATTATGCTTAAGTGTGTAAACTTAATTAAATCATTGATTAGGCATAAAAGGTATGAATTCAATGTTTAAACTCAAAGTATCTGAAGCTAAACTCTTAAAAGATATGGTTACCGCCATCTCGATTCTTGTAGATGAAGCTACCTTCAAAATCGAACCTGAAGGATTAAAATTACGAGCTATGGACCCCTCTAGAGTTGCAATGATCGATTTTGAATGGCCTAAAACAATTTTTGAAGAATATGAATGTGGGGCCCCTTCAAAAGTATGTATCAATATAAGTGAACTTTTAAAATTACTTAGAAGAGCAGGAAAAAGCGAGAATGTAGAGTTATCTTTAGACGAAAAAACTGGTAGATTACACATTAATGTAACCGGAAAATACAGTCGAAGTTTTACTATGCCCACTTTAGATGCTGTTGAAGAAGAAGTACCTACCCCTAAGATTGATTTTAACATAAAAGCAAAAACTACAACTCAAGGATTAAGTCAAGCTATTGAAGATGCACAATTAGTAAGTGATCATGTTAGAATAGAAGCTGACACAGAAAAATTATTGTTAATTGCTTCTGGTGATCTAATGGGTGCAACAATAACTCTTAAAAAAGGAAGCGAACCTCTTCTGGATTTAGAAGCAAAAGAGACCTCCAAATCTACTTTTAGTCTCAGTTATCTATCTGAAATCATTAAAGCTGCTTCTGCAACATCTGATATTGCAACTCTTGAATTCTCAACAGACATGCCAATCAGAATAGATTTTCAACAGATAAAAGACGGAAAATTAACATTTTTCCTCGCGCCCAGAATTGAAACTGATTAATTAAGTCAAATTTGAAGAATCCTCCCCTCTTTTTAATCAGCAAGTTGCTGAAGTGTTTTCCCTCTAACAAATACTATACATGACAAATTGTCTTTCAACTTTAAGACATTATGAGAAACTTTAAAATTAATAAAAAAACCTTTTTTAACCTTTTTTTAATGCGGAAACTTCAAATGGAGTACTTCAGACAATAAATTTAATGAAAATTCTTAAAAATTCAAAACTTTTTTTTTTAATATTCTTACTTTGTTTAAGCGTTTTCATGGCACTTGCAAGTATCTTTCCATATACTTCTTCTGACTTTGAGACATTTGTTGTGAAAAATCACTCTTTTAATTTAACTTCATTAGAAACTATTAGGTACGGTCTAGGCTCTTTTAGGGGAGACGAAATTGTTTATATTTCCATTGTAAAATATCCTGTGGTCTCTCTTAATTTTTCAATATTAACATATAATGGTTTAGAATATTCTGACTATTCAGCTAATGATATTGAATATTCCTTTAATACAACAGCTAATTATTATGAAGCTTTATTTTTTTCTCAATCTGACGAACTAATTGAGATTCACTTTGAGGTTTCAGTTAAAAAAAATAATATTTCTTTTCCTCTCATGTCTATTAATAATTTTGCAAAAGGTTTGTTTTTATTAAGCATATTTTCTCTTTTTTTTATTATAGTGAAATCTTTTTTTAATCCTTCTCCCGATAATGCAACAATAGAAAGCGTGGATCCACCACTTTCTCATAGAAATAAATGGATTTTATTTTTTTTAATTTTGTTATCATTAGTTTTTTGGTTTTCACTAATTCTTATAAATACTAACTCTAATGCATCGTTCGAAAATTGGTATACTGACCATGCAAGACATCCATATTCTTCTAGTCTTTTTACAAAATTTGGTTTATCAATCTTTAATACTCCTTTGGGAGACTTAGCTAGCCTAGATTCTTCATATTACAAATTTGTAACTTGGCCTCAGATGCCTCATCTTTATCCTGTAGGTAGTTTCTTATTATTTCTTCCTTTTGCTTTTTTATTACAAACCGCAGTGAATCAAATTTTAGTTTATAAACTGGAAATCTTTGTTTTCCTTATTTTCTCCCATAGTAGTCTTTATTTTTTCTTAAAAAAATTCTGGAATAAAAATTCTTTTCTATTGCTAAGATTGATAGGAATCTATTCTATTTATATTCCACTAATTGTTTACTCAGCAAATGGGATGTTTGATGCTGTCCCCTTCTTTTTTTCTTTAATTGCTTTAAACATGTTCCTACTTAAGCGATACGACAATTTTCTCTTTTTTATTGCTATTTCTTCAATTTTTAAATATCAACCTTTACTTTTTTTATTTCCACTTATTATCATTGCATTCGTGAATCTCTACAAAAAAAATTCGATAACAAAGATCCTAAAAAACAGAAAAGTAACGGTGTCTCTTTTTCTACTGGCAACTTCTTTCTTTACTGCTTTTTTAAGTCTGCCTTTCTTGATGGAATCAAATAATCTGTCAATCATGAATGGGCTAACTGCCTTTAGCCTTCACTCACAAATACCTTGGCTTTTTCAATCTTTAGCTGTATTATTCACTTTAACCATAACTTTGTTTTTCTCAATTTATATGCTTGACAAAAATCCAATTATTTCACTTTTGTCTCTCTTTATTCTCCTCCCAAGTTTTTTCTTACAATATTTTCAAATTTGGTATTTACCATTTTTGTTTTTATACTCTTTAATTCCTCAAAAAAAGAGAGATGTAGAATTAACTCTAATTTGGCTCTTCTTTATGATGGGAATGCTATCTTTCGGAGCATTGTCTTTTAATCCGCTAAATGTTATTAATGGATGGAGTCAAATTCTAGGTTTATAATCGGATTCTTTATGACCCTTAATTTTTGTTAACAATTGAGAAGTTAATGGTTAAATTTTAGATCTTAACATCATTAACTGGATAGATTAGTTGGTATAGAAGATGGTAAATGTTTCTTCCAAAGATTTCATCTATAAAACTTTCCATGATTTTTATGCCAGTGACACTTTTTTTCCTCCATCTATATCTAGCTTTAATGAGCGAGAAATCGGTTTTTTTCTATTGAAAAATAAAATAATGATTAGGCATAAAAGATTTCAAACAATTAAAGACTTGACTTCTTTTTTTAAAAACAATGTACCTTCAGATGTTTATCGCTCTTGTGCGTATTATGAATATCCTGACGCTGAGATGGCTGAAAAAGGATGGATTGGTTCTGATTTAGTTTTTGATATAGATGCTGACCATATATCAAATTCTTGTGATAAAATACATGACAAATGGTTTTGCCTGATCTGTGGTTTTCAAGGAAAAGGTGTCACGCCAAATGAATGCCCTCTTTGTAGGGGTAAAAAATTTACTAATAAAACTTGGCCTTGCGAATCCTGTTTAGATTCAGCCAAAGAGGAAACAAAAAAATTAATTTCTTTTCTAGAATTAGATTTTGGTTTTTCTAAGACTGAAATGCATGTTTTTTTTTCAGGGCACCGTGGATACCACGTCCATGTGGAAAATGATGCTGTGAAAACGTTGGATACTCTTGCTCGTAAAGAAATTACTGACTTTATTACTGGACTTGGCGTTACCCTCTTGAATAATAAAAAGACAAATAGTTATCCCGATTCAAATATTGGTTCTCATGGATGGCAGAAAAGACTTAGTACAGGTTTGCAAAATTTCCTTCTTTCAGCAAAAAAAGAAGACTTGAAAAAAGCTGGAATAAAAAGAAATCATGATGCCATACTTAACAATAAAGAAAAAATTCTAAATCGATGTATTTCTGAAGGAAGATGGGATAGCATCAAAGGTTTAAAGACTAAAACTTGGGAAAAACTCTTTCAATATATAAAAACTATTGAATCTTCACAAATTGATACAGTTGTAACTACTGACATACATCGTTTGATTAGAATGAATAATACTTTGCACGGTAAAACCGGTTTTAAAAAAATTGAGTTCCCTCTTAACCGTCTTGATTCTTTTGATCCATTTAAAGAAGCAGTAGCTTTTAATGGTGGTAATGTTAAAGTTTGTGTCTCAGATGTTCCCTTGTTTAGAATAGGTGAGAACATGTTTGGTCCATATAAAGATCAAAAAGTTGAGCTTTCAACTGCCGCTGCAGTTCTTCTTATTTGTAAGGAAAGAGCAGAATTGGTGAAAAATAAAAATGTATAACGAACTTTATAGTGCTTGGCAATATGAACTTGATAACGGAGAAATAGGACATTTGCCATTGGATTTTTACTCCAGATTATCTGAGTATATCGCCTTTATTAGAGATGAGACCCTTCAAGATAACAAAAAAACAGTGAATTCTGCTCTTCTTACTCATGAACTAACCCATGTGAATTGTATGATTCAAGAGTTAATGTTTGCTCGATATAACAAACTCATCGAGAATATTACTGAGAACAAAAAATTGCCTTTGGATGTCTTATCCGCTGAAGAAAAGAAGATTTATTCAATATTCTTATCTTTCACTAAAGAATATCAACTTTTTAATAAGAATCTTTTTTCTGGTGCTATTATAAAAATAAATAATAAAAAACCACAGAAAAGGGTACTTCTAAGAGTTTTGAAAGATATTCCAGCTCTGATTGGGTCGGATATGCTTTCGTATGGTCCTTTTTTAGTGGAGGATATAGCCTCTTTACCATTGGAAAATGCTGAACTAATGGAAAAACAAGGATTAGGAAAATTAGTTAAACTGCCTATTTAATTAATAATTATTAGTGTTGCATTTCAGTTTTTTTCTGAGTTTCTGAATAGCTAGAATAATGAGTGGGTAACTAATAATCCATGAAATTGAATAAAGTGGACCATAATAGACGTGAAAAATTTGGAAATCTCCTTGATTTATTCCTATTAAAAAAATTGTGACAATTCGCAAAATATTGATAAAATAGGTTATCACAACTCCAATTAGAAAATAAATTATTTTTCCTTTTCTATCTATCTGAGTTCTTTTTAGGAAAAGCAAAACAACTACACTATAGATTAATAAACTTTCAATTCCCGCACAAGGCCACGCTATATCAAATGTTGCACTTCTTAATGTTATATCCAGATTTATAGCTGTTAAGCGCGGCATGGTTCCCATTGAAGTTAATGTTGTATCATAACCCATAAAACCCAAAATGTTTGCTGCTAGAATTGCTGTTGTAGGTACCATCAATTGAAATGGAGTAAATTCTCCATACGGAAAAATGTTGTCAATAATATATAGAACACCTACGACTCCGAGAAAAAATATTGGCAATAAAAACTCTTTTAATCCCTTTTTTCCAAACCAAAAAAATATTATTAGACTAAAGAGTACTGCGAATACAAGATATTCTACTGATAGTGCCATTGAATTCCACCATTGTATACCGATTTGTTGGGAGAGATCTGTAATTATCGCATTTAATCCAAGATAATTTGATATTATTACGTAGACAATTGGAAGTGTCAATATGACGAAATAACCCAAAGATTTAACAGTAAAAATTTTTATTTTTTTAGTTTGAATAATATCCCAATTAAGAATTAATTCTACAGTTATTAACCAAATAAAGAATAGTTGAAAAGTTCTCCCTTTCCACATTAACTCAAATGACGATGGATTTATTAGATACAACCAGAGAAACGTCATAAAAAAAATGATCAAAGGCACTATTTTTATTAGGCTTTTTTGTAAATTTTTTATTTCTTGTATTTTTTTTTGCATTAATACTTACCAAAATCGAATTAATTTGAATACACTGGCAACCTTTCCTTTTTAAATAAGTGCTATTTACTGGTTTCTTTTGTTGCATATTATATGAGGGCATTTTGAGCAAGAGCAGCAATTTTTAATAACGTAAGTCGATCACTTAGCATATTAAAGGTTATTTTATGGTAGGTCATAAAGTCTTAATTAGTGCCTTAGATCAATTAAAATTAGCATCTGAAAAATTGAATTTAGACAAAGGTATCTATGAAATACTAAAAGAACCTAAAAGAGCTATTTTAGTTTCCGTTACAATAAAAAATGATAATAAATCCATAGGCGTTTTTCAAGGAATTCGAGTGCAGCATTGGGATGTAAAAGGCCCTTTTAAGGGAGGTATTCGATTTCACCCGAATGTATCCTTGGATGAAGTAACTGCGTTATCGATGTGGATGACCTGGAAATGTGCAATTGTTAATCTTCCTTATGGAGGCGCAAAAGGTGGAATATGTTGTAATCCAAAAAAAATGTCAACAACTGAATTAGAACGATTAGCTAGAAGATATACAAGTCTAATAGTTGAATATCTGGGACCCCATAGAGATATTCCTGCACCTGATTTGTATACTAATGAACAAACCATGGCTTGGATTATGGATACCTACAGTCAACTAAAGGGATATAGTGTTCCAGAAAGCGTCACTGGAAAACCAATAGAGATAGGCGGATCAGAAGGAAGAAAATGTGCAACTGCAAATAGTGTAGCTTTTTGTACAAGAGAAGCGGCTAAAATACTGAACTTAAAACTAAAAAATTCTACAATTGCTATTCAGGGATTTGGAAATGTTGGATATAATGCTGCTACCGTTATGCATGACTCTGGTTGTAAAATTGTTTCCATAAGTGATTCTTCAGGAGGAATCTTTTGTCCAAATGGTATAAACCCTGAAAAATTGCGTTTACATAAACTACAAACTGGTTCTGTTCTAAGTTTTGAAAATTGTACTAATATAACTAATGAGGATTTGTTAGCTTCAGATTGTGATATTCTTATTCCTGCAGCTATGGAAAATCAGATTACTGAAAAAAATGCTGACTCAATTAAGGCTAAGATAGTTTCTGAAGGTGCAAACGGTCCTACAACTCCTAAAGCTGATAAAATTCTTTTTGAGAAAGGAGTTTATCTGATTCCTGATATTTTAGCTAATTCAGGAGGGGTAACTGTAAGTTATTTTGAATGGGTTCAAAACTTAACTAGGACACATTGGAAACTTGATGAAGTTAATAGTAAACTGGAAAAAAAAATAGTTGAGGCTTTTTATGAAGTGGAAAGGCTATCTAAAAAAGAGAAAAGTGATATGAGAACTTCCGCGTTGATGTTAGGTGTTGGAAGAGTTGCTAGTGCAATTAATACGAGAGGTCTTTGGCCTTAGAAATGTGAGTTAGAAAAATATTCCATTGCTCTTTCAATCTACTAAAATATCTTGAGTTTTATATCTAAATCTTTAAACTACGCTTCTTATATCCTGTTTACACTATTTGGATTATGTTAAGAGGGTGGCAGGAAGACTCCAATATGACAAAAAAGATTAAAAAATTAGATTTTTGTTATGAAAATATTTTGGTGAAAGTCATTGCTCACTCTGATTATCCAAAAATTAAACTCGTTGGACTTTCTGTTGGGCCCTTCAAAGAAGGAGATGAGTATGAAGTTCATTATTGGGTCGCTCAAGAGCTTGTAAACTCGAATATTGTACGGTTTAGTAACGAAGATTTAGACTCAACTAAACTGTATAAAATACAATGGAAAGAACGAGTTCAAATAGCAGGACAAATATCTAAATTACCGGAAGCTTTCTATCCAAAACTCCGTAGGTATCTTGCAAAATCAAAAGATGAATTAGCTCTTCATCCAGAAAAAGTTAGAGAATATGAAAAATCACAACATTTGGCCCTAGATATAGTAAATTCTCGACTGAAAAAAATAATTAGTTTGTCTTCAGGACCAAATCAAACTGATTTTATTCTTAAGAAATTTACTAACGAGGAACGTTTTTTCTACATAGAGCTTGGTCGGATAATCAGTAATTGGAAAGAACAAATTCTGAACCTTGAGGATGTTAACTGATAAATGGTGCGTAAGCTAGAAACTGTTGATCCGCAAGAAAGATTTCTTGAATTTTTCAAGAAAGAGAAATACCGAAATAAAATATCACAAATGGCGATAGCTGGACAAGAATCAATAACTGTTTTTTTTGAGGATTTATTTGCTTTTGATCAACTTCTTGCTGAACGTTTGATGGATAAACCTGATGATTTTCTACAATACGCGAGTAATGCTGCTTATACCCAACTTGAGATTGAAGATTTAGAGTATTCTAAGAAATTAGAAAAGATTACAATCCGGATAATTCAACTTTTGGGACGAGAACAACTAAGAAGACTTGGTTCAAAACAACTTGGTAAACTAGTTTTGGTTGAAGGTATAGTTGTTCGTGCTACACCTGTTCGTCCTATGGTCATGATGGCGTCTTTTAAATGTAAAAGATGTGGCACAATAACTAATGTAGAGCAATCAGGTCCTTTTTTGAGAGCTCCTTTTGAGTGTGGAGATCAATCTTGTGGTCAAAAAGGTCCTTTCGAGTTTGTTCAAGATGAATCAACCTTTATAGACTCACAAGATCTTCGACTTCAAGAAAGACCAGAGGATTTACCACCTGGTCAACTCCCTAGGGCACTAAATGTGAAATTAGTTGGAAGTGAAATAGTTGATCTAGCTAGACCTGGGGATCATGTTTCTCTTGTTGGAATAGTTCGTGCATTTGCTCCAACTAGACCTGGAATCGGCAAACTACGTACTTTTACTTTACATTTAGACGCTATCTCTATAGAAGTTCTAGGTAAAGAACCTGAAGCAACTCCTGCTTCTTTAGAAGAGGAAGAAAAAATTCTTGAAATCGCTAAAGACCCGCAAGTGCATTTAAAGATAATTAAATCTATAGCGCCTTCAATATATGGTTATGAGAGAATAAAAGAAGCTATAATGTATCTTCTTTTTGGGGGCGTTTCAAAATCTCTTCCGGATATTACAATAAGAGGCGAAATGAATGCTCTTTTGATTGGTGATCCTGGTACCGCCAAATCGCAACTTTTGCAATATATCGCTCAAATTGCACCTCGAGGTTTATACACTTCAGGTCGAGGAACAACGGCGGCTGGTTTAACAGCTGCGGTAGTTCGAGAAAAAGGGGGTAGTATGAGTCTAGAAGCAGGTGCATTGGTGCTTGCTGATAAAGGAATATGTTGTATTGACGAAATGGACAAAATGAGGCCTGAGGATCGTGTTGCAATCCATGAAGCTATGGAACAACATACAGTTTCTGTTGCAAAAGGTGGAATTGTTGCTACTTTGAACGCGCGAACAGCTATCCTTGCAGCAGCTAATCCCTCTTTAGGTAGATACGAACCTCATAGGACTGTAGCCGAAAACATTTCTCTTCCTGTGACTATTCTTTCTCGATTTGATTTGATTTTCGTTTTAAGAGACGTTCCAGATAAAGAAGCTGACAGAAAACTAACAAAACACATTTTAGAGATTCACCGAAGAGGATCACAACCTATTGCGGCAGAAATAGATACTGATTTGCTTAGAAAATATGTTAGCTATGCAAAAACAATAAAACCAGAACTTAGTACTGGAGCTTTGAAAGCTCTTAGTGATTTTTATATGGCAATGAGATCAGCAAGTGAAGGTGAAGGCTCACCTATAGCAATAACTGCGCGTCAACTTGAATCACTTATTCGTATTTCTGAAGCAAGAGCAAGAGTAGCTCTCAGAAATTTGGTCACAGCAGAAGATGCAGAAGCAGCTGTAGCTATTATGCAACGATCATTAAGTGAAGTGGGAATCGATGTTTCTTCATATAAAGTTGATATAGATATCATAATGACTGGAAAACCCAAAAGTGTAAGAGATAAACTGCATGTTATTCTTTCAGTTTTAATGGGTATGGAAAAAGAAACAGGCATAGTTGAAAAATCAACACTGATAAGTGAAGTAGAAGAAAAACATAATATTCCAAGAACAGACATTGAAAGAATGCTCTCACAATTATTACGAGAAGGAACCATTTATGAGCCTAGAGAAGGGCATCTGAAGAAAACCTAACCTCTTTTTTTTAGTAAAAAACAAAGTTAAGCAATATTTCTCTCGATTTACAGTCTGCTATGAAATGTAAGTAACTTTTTTATCTTCCTCTTTTCTTGTTTCTTCAGCCTGCAAAACTCTTTTTTCTTCAATTTTTTGCAAGCGCATCACCATAGTTTCTGCTTTACTAATTTCTTCATTTAAACCTTCGAGATCTATTTCAAAATTAAAAGCTGCTTTTAATACTTCTAATACACTTTTAGCTGCTAAAGGGTCTGGCATATAACCTCGGGTTTCTCCTAATAGACAAAGAGCCTCAATTTTTTTAAAATCTGCTAAACCAAGTATTAATCCAGCAGTACCCACAATTGGACTACCTGAATTTCCCAAAGAAGCGCCTGAATTAAGAGCGTGATTAATCAATTTTTGGCTATTAGCTGCGACATAAACATGAGGTTCTTTGTTTATTTCCTTTCTATAACCACCTATTGTGGCTATTGTTTTTACTTTATTTTTTTGAGAAAAATTAAGCATGCAATCAGCTATTTCATATTGGCCTTCAATAGTTTGTGATTGGCTATCACCAGTAAACAAAATTAAATCATTTTGTTTATTTTTATTCTTCCAATAATAAAAAGTTCCTCGTAAAAGACGAACATTTCCTTTTTTGTTTACAAGAACATAATACGGAAAATGAGGAGAATACAAATATGCAAATTTTTCAGCTTGAAGTTTCTTAATTAAGTATCGAATTGCAATTTTTCCAACGAGCCCCAATCCGGGAAGTCCTTCTATTAGGATGGGATCTTTTAATTCAACTTTCTTAAGTTCTTTAATGTACGTTTCTTTCAAGTTGTTATCTGCTCTTTTTTTATATCGATCCTGTATTTGAGATACTTATCGTCAGGAGAGAATTTTGGAGGATGTGGTATTTTTACTGCTTGATTACATCTAGGGCAATTATTTAGATTCAATGTGTATTTTCCACATTTTACACATTTCCTCAAACGCCAAACCACTATTTGTCCCTTCTGAAAGATCCCTGACCGCCAGAATCAATAATATTTGCTACAACTTGTTCGGAGATTTTCTGAAAAACTTCTTCTCCCCGTTTGTAATTTTCCGCTAATACTTCAATATTATATTTAGGAGCAGCTTTTACATAAAAACGAATCTTTGTGTCTTTTGTTTTTTCTTTTTTATAGGCATCAGAGAAAGAATCTTGAATTACTTTAACTCCATTAGGTTTCATACATTGAATTTCAATTGTACCTTTAACCTTAACCATTTTTACTAAAATTCTTTCTTCCGCAACTTCAAAAAAAATCTTTGCCAAATCTTCAGGAGCCCCTAATTCTGTTAAAACTTCAGGACCTTCTTTTAGGACTTTTTCAAAACCATCATATAATCCATATTCTTCTTCTAGAAAAACTCCCGCTTTATCATATACTTCTTCTTTTGTTAAACCTGATTTTTCAGCGACGTTTCGAAGTAATGTTTCTGCCTTTCGGTCTTTTTTCCAAATTTTAATTTTTTCAATTCGTTCTCTTCGAGTAACTCGTCTTAAGGATACATCGATTTGGCCTTTTTCTGGTTTAACACGAACAACTTTGAGTACTATTTTTTGTCCTTCGCGAACAAAATCTCTTATATTTCTAATCCACGAAGATGAAATTTCAGAAATATGTAGTAGTCCTTTTTTCTGATATTCGTCAAGGTTAGCATAAGCGCCATAAGTTGTAATGGATTCGATGGAGGCTATAACTAAATCTCCACGTTCTGGCCACTCAGACTTCCTTTCGGACAATTTTAACACTCACCTATTCGAGAACTGCTATTATTTCGCCTTTAATTTTGGCTCTTCCACCTGCAGGTTCGGCAAGCAACTCATCACAAACGTTACAATTAATCTTGTTTGTGACATTACTAAATATGATCTGTTCATTATTGCATTTTAAACATCTCACTCGCCAGAATTTACTGCGAGGTTTAGGAATAAGTTTATCCCATTCTGTCATTTTTTACTACCTCACTATCCTATGTTTACCTTTGTTAAACGTATACCGTCTTTTATAATCATGAAACTACAAACTTTGCATTTAAGTCTTAAAGTTTGCTTTTTTGTTGTTTTAGCAAATTCTCTTTGAAGAGGATACTTTTGTCCGCCATAACCCTTTTTTGCTCGTGCGTGTCGACGTTCTCCTTCTGCTAAAGCTCTTCGCTTTCCTGCCTTGTATAAACTGACTGTGTGGGCTTGATGGTTCTTACATTTTGGACAATAAGTCCTAATTTCTTTAGGAACATTCATGTGTTTTTGCACCAGGCTTGCAATAGAGAAAACATACGCCTTCTTATACTTTTTCCGTTTATTAATTAGAAACTAATACTGACTATATTCGATAGATCTAAACGATTAAACCTAAAACTGTTTTACCCGTTTCCTAATCAATTATTTTCAACTTCTATCAAATATGCATTGGTCAGTTTTTATCTTTCTTTTTTTAGCTGAAAATAATTATCATGTACTTTTTTTTAAAGACTTTTTCAAATAGCCTACTATTAATTTGTATGTGCTCCGGCCGGGATTCGAACCCGGGTCTTCGGCTCGAAAGGCCGGAATACTTGACCGGACTATACTACCGGAGCACTAAGACATAGTATCAAGCAAAATGTTTATTCATTCGAATAAACCTTGCTCTCCTTACTCACTTATTTATTATATCTCTTAATAAGATATTTTTGTTGTCTGTGGGACTTTACCTAAAATTTTGACAGTAGCTTTCTCTACTTTTGTTCGATTAGTTTCATTAGTATATACTCTTAAAATGTTAATGAATCCTTTTAAACTCTCTATAATTTTGGAAGCTTCAGAAAGTTTGTAAGCTTTCTTTCCATTTATTGGATTCTTGCTGAATACGGGAACTTCCATTGATTCCATAAGAACTGCATTATGGTAAGGGACAGATGGTACAGTAGGTACATCAATTACAACCGTCTCAGGATCAACTTTTGCTTCTTGCGCAATTTCATTTTGCATTTGTTTTCTGTAAGTTTCTAAACCAAAAATATTTGACACCATTGTGTCTTTTTCATAAAATGTTCTTTCATAAGCACACTTCAACATTTTTCTTTTTTCTAAATCATCTATTATGTTCTTAGAAGGATCACATTTTTTTAACGCAGTCCAAACGGTATAATCATCTAATGCTAAATAGTCTTCAGGCGTTTTAAAAGCAGTTAATCCCAACTCGTCATCTGCTTTTTCCATCGCTGTGGCAAGCATAATTTGAGCTGCTCTACCCACCCTGTGAAAATAAATACTCTTAAAGGACTCGATCCTTGCTATCATAAAGGCTTCAATAGCTGATATTGCTCCTATCTCAACTGCGAGATTCTCGCCTAGTACGTTTAAAGCGTGAATTAATCTGAATACATCAATAAATCCATATTCAGCTCCTGTATGAAACGTATCTCGCACGATAAAATCTTGTTTATCCACATCAACTGCACTACTTATTATTTGATCGAGAAACGCTTTTCCTGGTTGCTGTAATTTTCCAACAGCAAGAGTTGAAATTTCTTTTGGATTAAAACCCATTTCAGAAAGTTTTATACCTATTTCACTATTTTCAATTAACCAGGAAGTCATATCTTCATGTGTTTTATTCAATTTTTTTATTAGTAAATGCTCAAAAACATGCGAAAAAGGACCATGCCCCACATCATGTAATAATGCTGAGATTCTTATAGCATCAACTTCTCTATCGTTAATAAGCATTGAAATATTAGGATTTTTAACAACTTTTCCTGCTAGATACATGACTCCTATGCAATGTTCAAAACGAGTGTGATTCGCGCCGGGATAAACATAATCTGATCCTGCTAATTGTCGTAATCTTCTTAACCTTTGTAACGGATAAGAATCGATAATCTTTTTTTCAGGTTCCGTAATGTAGACATATCCATGCACAGGATCTTTTATTTCACCCCAATACGCTTTAGGCATTTTCTGTATCCTCCAGCTGACTTACCAAGTTATATTTAAGGGTCCTACTATAATGTGTACCGCTATTATTGGCTGGCCTTAAAAAATGGTGAAAAAAAGAGGGATATTCATTTGCATTGAAGGTCTAGATGGTTCAGGAAAAACTACTCAAGCCAAAATTCTTGCTAAAAAAATAAATAATGCTATTTACACCTCAGAACCAAGTAAAGGTCTGATTGGACACTATATTCGAAACAGTTACCTATATAGTAAAAAACGTCTATCACCTTTTGTTGAAGCTTTGCTCTTTGCAGCTGATAGAATTGAACATCTTGAAAGTGAGATTATTCCTGCGTTAAATGAAGGAACAACGGTAATCTGTGATAGATATGTTTTTTCTTCGTTGGCTTATCAAGGTGCTAGTGGAATCAGTCTAGGTTGGATCGAGACAATAAATAAGGCAATACTTTATCCAGACTTAGCAATATATATCGACGTTGAACCTGAAAAATCTATGCGTAGGTTAAACTCAAAAAAATCTCTTATGGAAAACTTACAAACGCAAACAAAAGTTAGGGACATTTATCTAAAATTTGTTGAAGATAAAAAACTCACACTAGTAAATGGTGATAATACAAAAACCAAAGTTACTGAGGATTTGTTTTCAATAGTGAAAAATTATTTTAATTAATTATCAACATTTTTTATTATCATTTTGCCTTTTTTTTTGATAGAGTTTTTATTGATTTCATTAATAATGACGGAGACTAAATCTTCAGGAGAAATATATCTTGGTCCTCGTTCATGAAAAACTCTGAATTCTATTACTTTCTTTTCAAAGATAATTCGCATTAAATAATAATCAAAGTTTAGTGGAATGCTTTTTTCTTGATGGGTTTGATAATAACGTATTGCAACAAACAAATCCAACAACTTGAAGGTCTCATTTCTCAGAGCTTTAAGAAATCTGTTTCTTTCTTCTTCATCAATATAATTAAATGTTTTTGCTTCAGCTAAACCTGTCTCAAAAATTATTTTGCAATTCGGTATAGTTGGATAAGTTATTTCTTCAAAACTGAGGGTTTTAGAATTAATTTTTACTAATGATAATATAAGTTCTTTTTGTACTTTCTTCGCAGGAAAAGTCGTCTCACATCTTTCAATTCTATGAATTTTTTCAGGAAATTTATCGCTTAATCCTATCATCCTTTAAAAAGTCCGCTTTACTTCTTTTTCATTTTATTAATTTTTTCTAGAGTCGTTAAAATCTCTGATAGTGCACTAGTTAGCTTTTGAAGTTCATCTAGTTTTTCCGTGTTCTCAATTTTATCCTGTAATTTATTAACTTTAGACAGAAGCGTTTTTTCGATTTTATCATAGGTTGTGCTGTTTGGTTTTTTTTCTTCAGATCCTCTTTTCATTATTATTACTTTTTTCTTATCTTTCACACACCAAAGTGTCTGATCTTTAAGTCTGAATAAAGGTGAACCACAAGCGGGGCATGATAAATTGGTTAATGTAGAACCTTGACGCAGCAAATCAGCCATGCGTTTTATTGTGTCATCTTTATTGATATTACTCAATACAGAACCCCAAAGTAAATACACGTCAATGCTTATATAACTTGATTACTCCGAGAATGAGTAGATGATAATTTATGGTTAGGAAGAAAAAAGCTGCCGAATATGAAGTCAAGATGCAACAAGCACTGATGGTGCTCAATACTGTCTCTGAAGATAGTACTACTCCCAGAAATATTAGACGTGCAGCAAAAGAAGCTATTGAAGTGCTTCAAAACACTGGTTTTACTCCTGCTGTGCGAGCTTCAAATGCTGTGTCTAGATTGGATGAAATTTTGCAGGATCCAAATATGCCACCCTATACTAGAGTGAAACTTTGGAATGTTATGAGTCTAGTTGAAGCAATAAGAGATTAATTGCATTTTATTAGGATAGTATCCTTCATTTCTTTGTAACTTTTTTTATTTTCTTTACTGCAGATATAAATAGAGATATTTTAGTCAATTTTTTTATGTTATTAAAAATTGTTTTAAATTAGAAATTCATTTTTTCTTCAGATTCAATTTATCATTGTAATGAGTTTATACTATATTTTAGTCACTTAATCTATTCTACTTACCTTTTTGAAAACATCACAGATATATTCAAGTTATTATATCTAATCCTGGGTTCCCAGGAGGCTCACCTATGAAATACGATGTAATTATTGTTGGTGCTGGTCCAGCAGGAATATTTTCTGCATTAGAATTGACTGAAAAGAATAAACTAAATGTCCTTATTCTAGACAGAGGTTTAGATATTGATCTTCGTAAATGTCCATCAAGCAGGGGATTTGAGTGTGTACATTGCGAACCTTGTTCTGTCCTTTCAGGTTGGGGCGGTGCAGGAGCTTATAGTGATGGAAAATTAACTTTATCTACTGAAATAGGTGGATGGTTGAATCAATATGTTTCTCAAAAAGAATTAAAAAAACTCATAAAATATGTTGATGGAATATACATACAATATGGCGCAAGTGAACAGGTTTATGGAGGAGACACTGAAAAAGTTGATGAGATCGATAGACAAGCTTCTTTAGCTGGATTAAAACTTATTCGACAAGAAGTTCGCCATATGGGAACTGATAAATGTCTAGAGACTCTCAGACGAATGAGACGAGAACTTAATGATAAAGTTACTTTTTACCCAAAAACTGATGTTAAAAGTCTTATTACTGAAGATAAAAAAGTTATAGGGGTTAAAACGACTAGTGGGGAAAAATTCTATGCCAAATATGTGATTATTGCTCCCGGTAGAAGTGGTGCAGAATGGTTTCAAACAGAAGCTCAATTTCTTGGACTAAAAACTGTGAATAATCCTGTAGATGTGGGTGTAAGAGTTGAAGTTTTGGCTTCAGTTATGGAAAAACTAACTAAAACTCTTTATGAACCTAAACTAGTTTATTTCTCAAAACTTTTTGATGATCAAGTTCGTACTTTTTGTGTTTCTCCTTACGGGGAGGTAACAACAGAATCTTATGATGGTGTATTAACAGTAAATGGACAGAGCTATGCTGAAAGAAAAACTAAAAATACTAATTTTGCACTTTTAGTTAGTACCTCTTTTACTGAGCCCTTTAAAGAACCTATTGCGTATGGGAAATATGTAGCTCGTCTTTCAAATCTTCTAAGTGGTGGAGTCATGGTTCAAAGATTAGGTGATTTAGTTTCGGGAAGGCGTTCGACTCCTGAAAGGATTGCTAGAAGTGTGGTAACTCCCACATTAAAAAATGCAACACCTGGTGACCTTAGTTTTGTGTTGCCATATAGATATTTGTTAGATATTAGAGAAATGCTTCAAGCATTAGATGTAATCGTGCCTGGTGTGCACTCAAGGGATACTCTCCTCTATGGTATAGAAGTTAAATTCTACTCCTCCCATCTCCAATTAACTGATGAACTTGAATCAAAAATTCAAAATATGTTTACAATTGGTGATGGTGCAGGTGTTACTAGAGGTTTAATTCAAGCTTCTGCTTCGGGTGTTATAGTTGCAAGGGAAATTATGCAAAGAGAAAAAATGAAGGCTTAAGGAAAATGGTTGTGGCTCAGAACATAAAGTGTTCACATTGTGGAGCACCAGTTGAGTTCAAGCCTGGCGATTTAATTTCCACCTGCAATTATTGTGGGTTTACTGTAATTATAGAGACTGGAAAAGCTTTCAATTTTCAACATTCTATGCTTATTAATAAATTTAGTGAAGAGAAAGTAGAGTCTATTATTCGGCAATGGATGACTTCGGGATTTATTAAACCCCCAAATCTTAATCAGAAATCAAAGTTTTTAGAATTGGATTTGATTTATCTACCTTTTTGGGTAGCTTCTATCTTGTCGAAAACAACTTACAAAGGTATCTTTGAAAGGATTTCTCCACCAGTTACTAAAGATGGAGCATTAGAAAAAGAGTATAATTGGCTGGTTCTGGCTAGAGAGACAACAGATTTTCCTACTAGAGAATATAATATACCCTTAGAAGGTAAGATTCCTTACGATTTTAAAAAAATTGAGGCATTTGCGAGGATCATAAATAGCGAAATCAATAGAGAAGAAGCCATTAGGATTGCGAAACAGGATATCGAAACACATCATCGTTATCTTATGCTACAAAATGTAGATAGGATTATTGAAATGAAAACAATTCATAAGATTTCCCAAGTTATATATTTGCACGCTCCAATTTGGTTTGTGAAATACGAATATAATCATAAAACCTTTAATCTTATTATTGATGGAGTAGCGGGCACAGTTTTAAAGGGTGATATTCCCGCACATAAATTTTAATTCTTTATAATTAAACTTTTTTTTATATTCATTATCACTTCTCTTTTTTACTGAATTTTTATAGCTGATAACACCATTTCCTCTATTTTTCAATCAGAAGATTTTTTAAACCACTGTATATTCGTTGTTACAGAGGTCTAAATTATGAGCCAAAAAATTGTTGGACATGGAACATGGTATGATATGATGGCTCAAAAGATAATCCAAAGAGAACAGAAGCTCAATCGAAGCTTATCTAAAATTCGAACTGAAATGGGTTTGGGAGCTTCTGGTTTTCCACATATCGGTAGCCTAGGTGATGCTGCTCGTTCCTTTGCTGTAACCTTGGCATTGAGAGAAATGGGATATTCTTCTGAATTAATAGCTTTTTGTGATGATAAAGATGGTTTGCGAAAAGTACCTGTTGGTTTACCAGATTCATTAAAAAAATATTTAGGCACTTCTGTTTCAAGCATTCCTGATCCTTTTGGATGTCACGAGAGTTACGGGAAACATATGAGTTCTCTCTTATTGGAATCTCTAGATAAATGTTGTATTGACTACAAATATTTGTCTGCTAAACAAGCATATGATACCGGATTGTTAACTGAGGAGATACGAACAATCCTTCTGAATGCAAAGAAAGTAGGTCAGATTGTTAAGGAGGAAGTAGGTCAAGACAGATATACTGAGGTTTTGCCATATTTTCCTGTTTGTAAAAATTGTGGTCAGATTTATACAACAAAAGCTACTGAGTTTATCTCTGAAGATAATGTAGTTCTCTATTCTTGTGATGGGTTAGAAATTGGAGGAAGGCAAATTCCCGGTTGTGACTATACAGGTGAAGTTGATATAACAACTGGAGCGGGAAAATTGAGTTGGAAAGGTGAATTTGCTGCCAGATGGAAAGCTTTGGATATACGTTTTGAAGCTTTTGGTAAAGATATAGCAGACTCTGTTCGAATAAATGATAGGATATCTAGAGAAATATTGTGCTTTGAACCTCCTTCTCATGCTCAATACGAAATGTTTCTAGACAAAGGCGGAAAAAAAATATCAAAATCTGCTGGCAACGTTTTTACTCCACAAGTATGGTTCCGTTACGGTTCCTCCCAATCGCTACTATTGTTAATGCTGAAGCGCTTCGTTGGAACCCGTAATATAGCCATCTCTGATATTCCAACTTACATGAATGAACTTGATTCTCTTGAAGATGTTTATTTTAACAAAAAGAAAATAAATGATACTAAAGAGCTTGAGAAACTCCGAGGATTATACGAGTATTGTTGGGTTATGGCACCTCCTGATAAAATGAGTGTTCACGTACCTTACAATTTACTTGCGTTCTTGGCTAAAATGGCTCCTGAAAATGAGTTCGAAGATTTTATTCTCAACAAGTTAAAAGCTTACAGATATCTTGAAAAAGATCAACTCATAGATTCTGACCTCTATAGACGAGTCGAATACGCTATAAATTGGTCTCAAGATTTTAAAGAAATTAAAGAAACTAAAATTGTTCTTAAGAAAAATGAGAAAACTGCAATAATTGCTTTAATTGGCCTTTTAGAATCTGAAGATGAAGCTGATAAGATCCAAAATGCGATTTTTAATGTCGCTAAAAACAATAATCTAAAACCCGGTGACTTCTTTAAAATTCTCTATTCCATTTTGATGGGTGCCAAACAAGGACCTCGTTTGGGACCTTATGTGTTGGCAATGGGAAAGCAAAATGTAATCGACGCTTTAAAAAGAGTTTCAACTGAATGTTAAAATTGATAATTGCCAAAACTCTTTTATTAAACTTTAAAAAGTGGATTTACTCTTAGTTTTTTTATTTAATATAACTCTTATTTTTTACGAGGAGCTCCACAATTTGGACAAGCAGATTCAGTATTTTTCATAAGACTTTTGCAATACTCACAAGAAATCATCACTATTTCCTCTTCTCTCGTTTTAGATCCAGCAATAGGTCTAATTACTTGGAGTTCTAAGGTTTTACCTGTAACATCGGGCCGATTATCAACTGCCACTATACCTTTGATTCGCCAAGTGACGTTAGCATCCAAACCATCATATGATTCTCTTCCAGCAATAGGAATAGTCAAAACGATTGGAAATTCTTTCTTAAATCCAGGAACTATATGAATCTGACCACTTGCCTTTGGATCAAAAGAATGAAGTGTAGCCTGATCCCAATAATTTTGTCTCTCGTTGCGTCCTAATCGTTTATTAAATACCCATCTTTCTTTTTTACGCCTTTCTACACATCTGAGTTCTGCTCTAATCTCTGTTGAGTCAAATTCTTCTTGAGAAGCTACTGTAATCATGCCTCTGAGGGTATCTCCTAATTCTACATGTTCAGCTGGAATTTTTAATGAAATCGTTGATTTTGGTTTTTTGAATCGTTTAAAAAAACCCAAAGGTCAATATCTCTCCCTAAATTTTAATTAATTTGATTTATCCAATGGGAAAAAGGTTATAATTCTTATATATACTTTTCAACTTAAGGATACTTACAAGGGATTCATAAATGGATGAAAAAGAAACTATTGATAAAGTTAAGAATAAACAAGGGATTCTTGACCGGATTCAGAACTTCTTTACCATGGGATATGGCACAAAAGAAGATCTAAGAGAATTAGACAAAAAACTTAGAGACTTAATGTACGAGGATTTTCGATCTTTACGTCATGTTTGGGAAGACATTTATTTAGAGGGGTTAAATGCACCCATCTCAATATCTAGTGCAAAATTCAAAAAAATTATTATGCTCATCGATAGATTAATGGAAAAAGTTAGACACGCTGATTATGGATATTCTGGATTAATGGATAGAAAAGGTCACATACGAGAGGAAGAACTTGCAAGAGTATTCATTTTTGATCAGGTTTTAAGCAAAGATGTTGAAGAAATCAAAGAAGCAATAACAAACACCAATAATAATGTTGAAGATGAAAACTGGACGAACATCTCTGCTGAGATAAAAAAAATAAAAAAATTATTATTAAACTTTGAAGATAAACTTCAAGAGCGAAAAGAAAAATTTAGACCTTTGGACAATTAGGAGGAAATAAAAATGCCAATTATTGAAAAAGTTTCTTGGGATTTTGGAAGTGACCAAGATATAGCGTATAGATTCCCTAAATTATCTTTAAAATATGGTAGCCAGGTTATAGTAAGAGAAAATCAATGGGCTGTTTTTTTCAGAGATGGTAAAGCTTATGATGTTTTTGGTCCCGGAAGACATACAATCACAAGCAAAAATATTCCCTTTCTTACTGCTGCATTACGTGCTTTAAAGGTAATAGGAGACATTTTTGAATGTGAAGTAGTCTTTGTTAGTAATAGTCAATATAGAGGTAATTTTGGGGGCCAAGCGTATTCTGCGCCAAGTGGTACCTTGCAATATCAGGCAGAAATTGGTTTTTATGGATATTTACTCTATAAAGTCGAAGATCCAAAATTATTTGTAGTTGAATTTTTTGGAAATAAAGGAGCGAGTACCTCTACTGATATAGAAAGATACATCCGGGGTTTTATTAATGAACGAGTAATCGATGAATTTGCCCATTTTGATACTTTTAACTTAGTGAAAAATGTAGATGAAACAACAGATAAAGTCAGTTTGATAATTAGTGATGAAGCTGCTCGGATAGGATTGAAAGTAATTGATTGTATTTTTGAAGGAATTAAAATCCCTGAAGAAGCTAGAAGGTTTGCCTCTAGAATGGGTCAGCAAGCAATGGCGATGCAGTATATGAAAGAAACTACAGCAGAACTTCCTGAGGGTGGAGGAGGTGGCGCCGCTGCAGCTGGAATCGGGGCTGGCGTTGGAATCGCAATGGGTACAACTATTGCAAAAGGAATGCAAGCACCAGTTCCGGAAGCAACAATCCCATGTCAAAAATGTGGAAAACAAAATCCTGTAGGAACAAAATTCTGTGGTAATTGTGGAAATAAAATGGGTTCTTTAAACATGGTGAAATGTCCAAAATGTGCAACTGAAATGTCTCCTCAAATGAAATTCTGTGGTAATTGTGGGGCAAAAATGAAACAAGCTGAAGTTACATGCTCAAACTGTAATACTAAAAATAAAGCAAATAGCAAATTCTGTGGTAATTGTGGAAATAAACTCTAAATCCACACTTTTTTTAACTAAAATAACTTTTTTTGAAAAAAACTTTTGCCTCTCATTTTCTGAAAACAACTGTAAGTTTAAGTTATTTATTTTTTAGAAATGGTCAAAAAATAAAAGCAAGACTCCACCTACTTTTTGACGATTTCCCATAAAAAGACCTATCTGCCCTTTTTTTATTGAATAAATATTTCCATTCTCTTTTAGTTGACCCATATGTCCATTTTTTATTGAATATATATTTCCATTTTCTTGGACGATACCTACCATACCATTTTTTACAGAAGATATATTTCCACTATCATGAATTATTCCAATTAATTCTTTATTTGATGATAAAACATGTCCATTTTTTTTTATAACTCCAAGAAGGAGCCCGTTTCTAGTAATTATGCCTTTTTTATCTACCTCAATAATTCCCAGAGTCATACTCTAACCCTCTAATAAATTAAAAACACAAAACAGTTTTAACATTATGCAAAATTTTACTGTTAAATATTTTAATTAAACTCTTGGTATTTTGATTGTTTGCGCTTGAAAACCACTATTTTTAAGTTTAAGCAAAGTCTTTACTATTTTACCTTTTACATCTGGTGAAAGTATGCTGCTTGATTGTACCTTAGAGGGTGCTAATCTCGAAGTTTGGGCCCGTAGTCTAGTACGGACCTGTCGTTTTCTGGAGACATCTCCCGCATATCCCCATTTTTTTTAACTAAAATATTTCTTTTTTTAGGGTATTTGATTCTATTATTTACTTCATTTTTATAGTGAAATTCGTGTTTTTGCCAAAATATTATATGCTTAATGATTCAACCTATGAACATCTAAATATAGGAAAATACTGAAAATGAATAAAAAATCAACGTTATCAACTATTGCAATAATTTTTATCTTATCATTAGCTACAATCACAATGTTACCAATCGTTAATGCACATGATCCACCATTACAAATACCAACTTACCCATATCTAGTGGTATCACCAAACCCAGTCGGTGTAGACCAAAGCGCAAATCTGCTTTTTTGGATTCACGGAGCACCACCAACAGCACTTGGTATTGGCGGTGACAGATATTATTTCACTGTTGATATAACAAAACCTGATGGGACTTCACAGACCGTGGGACCATATCTTAGTGACGCAACAGGATCAGGCTATAGCACATATATACCTACTATGGTGGGTGAGTACACAATGACTCTTCAATATGATGGTCAAGTAGTTGTACGCAACCATCCTGAAACAGGTGTACCTGGCCAAAACAGCAATTTCATAAACGATACGCTATTACCAAGCAGCGTAGCTGTCACTGTAATAGTCCAAGAAGATCCAATCGTAAAAATATCTGACACCCCAATTCCAACAGAGTACTGGACACGACCGATCGAAGGACAAAACACTGCTTGGGCCGGTCTCGGATCAAATTGGCTTGGAGGAGGCCATATAGGCTATGTCTATGCAGGTTCAATAGATCTTTTCCAACATGATGGTATTGCACCCAATAGTCCTCACATTATGTGGACAATGCCAATAGAGTTTGGTGGTGTAGTTGGAGGAACAACCGAAATTGGAGGGGCAACATTCTATTCAGGAGGCTCATATGAAGGACGATTTACCTATGCTCTGAG